>Ga0209189_1003628_pt1 | contig 10301 bp, 5 predicted proteins | sample C_130820_EF_Meta_FD_187308 | JGI IMG/M metagenome (GOLD analysis project Ga0209189, IMG submission 187308) | Freshwater microbial communities from Lake Croche, Canada to study carbon cycling - C_130820_EF_MetaG (SPAdes) (version 3) | ecosystem: Environmental > Aquatic > Freshwater > Lake | place...
AGCTAGTTAGGAACTTATTGAGATCACGATTCGAATTTAAAGCGGCGTGGACTAAATTAACTCCCACGACCCCGAGGGCATCTTGTTGGCGGTTAGCATCGCGATTCCAAAGTCGTAAGTGCAAAATAATATCACTCGGCTCTGCGCCGACTTCATCTTGAAAACGCATGCCCATCCAGGAGTGGCCCTGCCCTTTGCCATCGTGGGGTGTGGTTGCCACGGTATCAGCAAAAGCAAAGAAGCGTGTAGATGTACCACGTTCGGAGGCCAAACGATCCACGAGCAGTCCGTATTCATGGCTCATCATTTGCTCGAGGCGTTCACGAGAAACATAACGCTTGGGGTGTCCGTAAATCGCATCACTGACGCGCATGTCATAGGCAGACATACTTTTGGCGACCGTACCCGAGGCTCCACCGGCTTTAAAGAAATGTCTAACCACTTCCTGGCCTGCACCAATCTCGGCAAAAACTCCGTAAGCCGAACGATCGAGATTAATCGCCAGAGCCTTACGAGCGGTACCAGCGCTAGGATCTTGAGTCGGGTCGGACATAGCCGAGATACTTCACCAAACAGAGAAAAAATCGAGCCGAAACGCTAGGAATATTGTCAATTTGATTGGCGATTCTTGCACAGTCGACCAATGTACTCACTTAAACTAACTTTTCTAAAAACACTCTTATGAAAGAATTTTTTAAAGCACTCTTAGCCTCAGTCATGGGCACATTTATTGCCGGAGCACTCGCCTGCTTTTTATTTTTTGTCTTAATCATCGGGTTAATCAGTGCCGCGAGTAACCATGAAGCCCCAGGCGTTTCCGTAAAAGCGAAAACCATGTTGGTCATCGGTAACGGTATGATGATTAACGACACACCTCAGCACGGTAATCCTGGTTTGTCTGTTCTACTTGATAGTCAAAAAGCGCCCGAAGTAGATTTGTTACGTGCTATCGAAGCCGTCAAACAGGCAGCGAAAGATAAAAATATTACTGGCATATTAATTGCCGGAGAAACCGATGCAGGACTGGTACAACTTAACGAGTTACGCCAAGCGATTAACGAATTTAAAAAATCAAAAAAACCCGTAATCGCTTGGATAGAGAATGGATCACAGCACGAGTACTATTTAGCCAGTGTAGCGGATAAAATTTACGCCCACCCCGCAGGAGAGGTTGAATTTAAAGGGCTCGCCCGCTATAGCCCCTACATCGGAGAAACCTTAAAATCTCTTGGAGTGGGCGTACAAGTAACCAAAGTGGGTAAATACAAGTCGGCCGTAGAACCATTTTTGAGTGATAAAATGAGTGAATCCGATCGCGAGCAAACGGAGTTATTACTCGGGGGTGCTTGGAAAAAAATTGTCGCTGATGTGAGTGAATCGAGGAAAATTTCGAGCATTGCCCTTAATCGTATCGCCAATTCAGGCGGAATTTTCACAACCGATGTGGCCCAAAAAATAAAGCTGGTCGATGAACTTTGTCAGCGTGATGAACTAGTGACTAAAATCTGCAAGCTCGGAGCAGCCGCCGATGATCATGGTCAATCCTTCAGACAAATTTCGCTGACTAAATATGCCAGTAAGGTTAATTTTTCGTCGGGCGATGGGAAGGTTGCGGTCATTTATGCTGAAGGTGAAATCGTCGATGGCTGGGGCGACAATCAAAATGTGGGGGGTGATCGACTTGCGAAAAACTTACGTGATTTACGAGGTGATAAATCCATCAAAGCGGTCGTTTTAAGAATTAACAGTCCGGGTGGCTCTGCCTTTGCGAGCGATATCGTCGCCCGCGAAGTAGGCTTACTTAAACAGAGTGGCGTTCCTGTGGTAGTATCGATGGGTGATGTAGCCGCTAGCGGAGGCTACTATATCGCCGCGAGAGCAAATAGAATAATGGCGAATCCTGCTACGATTACCGGATCCATTGGCGTCTTCGGACTGCATTTTAATTATCAAGAATTAGCTAAGAAAATCAACCTCGGGACCGATGGTGTTAAGACGTCACGTTATTCTGATTTATTTTCAAGCCATCGAGCAGCGAATGCTGAAGAAATGGCCATTGTCCAAAAAATGGTCGATCAAGTTTATCAAGACTTTCTAAACGTGGTATCTGAAGGTCGAAAAATAGAACCCGCACAGGTGCATGAAATTGCCCAAGGTCGGGTTTGGCTGGGGGTGAATGCCAAAGAGGTGGGACTCGTTGATAAGATGGGCGGGTTGGTGGACGCTATCACTCTCGCGAGAGAATTAGCGAAGAAACCAGATGCATCGATTGTACAAGTACCCTCACTCTACTCAGGTCGCGAAAATATTTTACAGAAATTATTGTCCGATGAAGAAAATGAAAATCCTGTTTTCGTAAAAGCGAAGCAGAATGATCCGGCACTACAAATTCTAAAAGCGCACATGAACTTTTTGAATCGCATTGGAAGCCTGAACGATCCTAAAGGTGTTTATCTACGTTGCCCGGTAGAGATTGAAGTACGCTGATTACTGAGCTGGAGCAGTGGACTTAGGCATTTGAGCCTTAGCTTCTGACATCCAACTATTCAACTGCTTGATTCGAGTTTCATCCGCGGGGTGAGTGGAGAAAAACTCGGGCGGCTTGGTGCCACCGGCTTTAGAAAAACGATTCCAAAACGCCGGCGCAGCTTCAGGATTATACCCTGCCCTAGCCATGAAGAGTAGGCCCAAATGATCGGCTTCAGATTCATGTTCGCGGCTAAAAGGTAAAAGCACTCCGAATTGAGCACCGAGACCAAATCCAGTCATCCATGCCTGTCGAGTGTGTGCGGATTTATTCTTAGTGGCTTCATCCACAATGACGGCGCCTGCAGCAACGAGTAATCCTTGGGAGATGCGCTCGTTACTGTGTTGGTTTAAAACGTGTGAAACTTCGTGACCTAGGATTACAGCAATATCGTCATCCGTCGGAGCGTAGGGGAACATGCCGACGTTGAAACCGATTTTTCCACCCGGCATCGCAAAAGCGTTAGGGGATTTATCGTCAATAATAGCGAACTCCCAGAGATTGGCGGCTGGTAGAATTTTATTTTTATCTTCTTTTCGGGCGACCGTAACAATCGCTAAGCCAATTTTCTTAACCTTCTCTAAACGTGGGTCGTTAGGGAGTTTTTTCATCTTAGCGAACTCCGTCGCTGCGGTCGCAGACACCTCGGAATTACTTACCATCAAAAGCTGGGTGCGACCCGTTCCTGGAGCGGTCTGGCAGCCAGTGAAAATTATCGGCAGAAGAAGAAATAACCAAGCACGCTTCATCGTTAAACCTTGGAATTGTCTTCAGGGTTTTCGTTAGAGGCCACCGCTTCTTCATCATCGCCCTTGGCAGCAGCACCCGCAGCGGCATTATAATACTTCTCGTAGCTCGCATCAAAACTATCTGTGTAAACAGAAGCCATACGAATAGACATACGGTTAAGAACAGCGCCTAGAATAGGAACGCCCACTTCACGGAGTCGAGTAATACATTCAGCAACATTCCGGGTGGATACGAAATTGTAACGAACGACGTAGATGACGCCGTCGACGTTAGGAATCAGATTCAAGGCATCAGACACGGCACCGATGGGAGGTGAGTCGATAAAAATACGATCATAGCGTGAACGCATCGCCGTTAACATTTCGATAAACTTTGCGCTACTGATCACCTGAGTGGGGTTGCGGCAACTCATACCTACAGGTAAAACATCCATGTTAGGTGCTACATTTTTAACGATGGATTCATCGATAGTAGACTCATCATTAAACCAACGCGAAATACCCTCAGTGCCAGTTAGACCCAAGGAAGGTCCGACGTTCGGAAGTCGTAAGTCAGCATCAATCACTAAAACTCTTTCTCCGTGTTGAGAGAAGCCCAGCGCTAAATTAGTGGCGACGAAGGTCTTACCTTCACTTGGACGGGTTGAGGTGATTAAGAAAACGTGACTAGACATCGATGCGGGATTAACGCGCATGGATGAATAGATTGTACGTATGGCCTCCACTGCGACGACGTCTTTATCATGCATGGCCAACAGTGCACGTTCGGGACCAACGGATTTTGCTACCTGCGGAATCGTACCTAAAATAGGAATACCCAATGCAGCTTCGACTTCTTTGGGCGACTTTATCCGGTCATCAAATGTACCGAGTAAGATGATTAGACCTAAACCGAAAATAGCTCCCATCGCTAAGCCAATCATGGCATTAAGATAAAAATTCTTATTAGCGGGACGGTCAGCAACCGAAGGACTATCTAGAACTTTAATCGAAGTAGTGGTTCCAGTCGTCGATGAGCGAATTTTAGCTTCTTCGAAACTTTGTTTTTGGCGGGATAAGAAATCTTCCTGGCTTTTAATTTCTTTGTCGACGCGTTCGAGTTCATTATTCGCCACAGTCAAACGAGCAATCTCGTCGTCCTTCTTATCTAAATTGGAAATAATTGCTTCATAATTAGCATGGGCATTTTGTATCGCTACTTGGATGCGATTCACGGAAGCAACGATGGCATTTTGTAATTCGGCTTCGGTTTGCTTAAGTTGCGCACGGGCCTGAATTAACGTGGGGTGCTCATCGGTGTATTTTTCCTCCATGGTGCGGACTGCGACACGCAAGTCGCTTATTTTGGAGCCAAAAGCGGAAACACGCTCATCACTTCTCACTTGGGCAACATCGTATAGGTCTTTGCCGTTCTGTTTATATTCACCGATTAAACGCCAAATAATTTCCATTTCATCGATGGCTTTGCGAGTGTCTTCACGTGCGCGAACCAAGGCGGCGCGCTCTGAAGTCAGAGTATTTGTATCTTTGGCAATCGAGAGTAATTTTTGGCCTTTAACTAAATCGTTTCGCTTGTCGTAGAGTTTACGAATTTTATCTTCAACGGAATCGATATCCATTCGGTACTTTTCGACTAAAGGATTGGTGATTACCAAGCGCTCATCTTCGCTATTCTTCTGAATAGCTTTACAAAAAAGTGCAGTCACCTGACGGGCTAGTTCGCGGTTAGGGTGAGTAAATTCAACGCTTACAACTAAAGTCTGACGTTGCGGGGTGATCGATCTCTGTTTTGAGAAAACTTCTTGCTCGGAAAGCGGTCCACTAAAAACACTGCCGCCTTGATAAGGTGCCAGCACTTCCTTTTTTTCTGCGGTGGTTAATTGACGAGAAACAGCTTCGATAATGGCGCTGCTTCGCATCGACTCAATCGCCGTATAAAAGTCGTCACTGGAAGTAATACTAAAATTACTTTCAGCTGCCGTGTTGGAGCCAGAAATATTTGGGGCCAATCGAAATACGCGCAGTCGACCCGACGCCTTGTACTCGGGCATCATATTATAGGTATAAACAAGCGAGAGGGTTAAGAAAATGAGGACTGACAAAGCTAGCCACCAGATGCGTTCGCGCACCATGTTGACGTAAGTTGAAATCGAAACTCCGGTATCCTTAGACGAGCTCTCACCATAACCACCGCCACCACCTCCATAACCGCCGCCGTAACCGCCACGTTGGCGACCGTATCCACCATATCCACCGCCGTAACCGCCGCCATAGCCGTAGCCGTAGCCGCCGCCGTAGCCGCCACCATAACCACCTTTACCGCCGCCATAGCCGTAGCCGCGGCCATAGCCACCGGAAGATCCATAACCACGACGTTGAGAACCCCCGCTGGTATTACTTGCACCGCTAGTGCTTCCACTAGAAGAACTGTTGGTGTTACCGGTATTTGGGTTTTCTTCACTCATGAATTAAAAGCGGCTATCATCTACGTAAACAGCGTCTTCATCTTGAAGAATGAAATCGGGTTCGTCGCCCGCATCAATTTTACGCATGTCTTTCAAAATTACTTCGGTCTCTCCGTCGGGCTTTAGTCGTTTAATGGCGACATCGGATCGACGTCCGCGTGCTTGAATACCACCGGCAATCGATAGAGCTTTGCCCAACGTGAGATTCTCCTCGGGCGGGATGGTCACGGGGCCGGCACGACCCACATAACCTGAAATATAAACCCGTCGCTCAGCGTACGCGACAATGGCGATAATTAACTGAGGTTGTTTGAAATAACGGCTAAAGCGTTTAGTAAGTAAATCTTGTGCCTCCGTAATCGTTAAACCCGCGACAGGCACCAGTTGCTTTAGAAAGGGAACGTCAATCGTACCATCAGGATTAATTCGGCGTTCAATCACTGTATCTGTTTCATTGATGACGCCGACACGGATAAAATCTCGAGAACGTAGTCGGTAGGAAGTCTTGGAGAGTGCTGACTGAGACTTTACCTCGTCCACGACTACAGGCTTAGCAACTACCGGAGCAGGTGTAATCGTTTCGTTTACAACTTCGGATGCGACCGGCTTGGATACTCGACCTAATTCTAAAGTCTCCCCTGAAAGTCGAATCGCGCTCAATCCTAAAATAAAAACACAAAGTATGGCAGTGTGTTTTCGGATGAAAAGAATCGGGCAATCTAGCATAAAGAATCTGTTGAGGGATTGGCCTGCGGAAGATTCTTAATAACGGAAAGTAGATGAAAGATTAAAGGAATTGGCTTTAAAATTAGATGCAGGGGCGTTCTTAACTTTTGAGTCTAGAGCATCGATGGTAGCGGCAAAGCTAATGTATTTATTATACTTCCAGTTGAAGCCCGCATTAAAGTCGAGTGTTTCAACCTGTGTGGTTCCCGAGACGACCTTACTTTTTAAAGCATGAAAACTAAGCGCAAGGTCTTCTAACAAGGAATAGGATATGGTATAACCCATGGTGTCGGTGTTGATTGATCCTCCTGCAGCCGAAGCCGATGTATCATGAATTAAATTAAGTTCATGAGTAAATTTTTCGGTTAAGTTATGGGAAAGGGTTAGATTGTAAGATAGGCCGTTTTTAGATTCTCCATCCAAGTCCGAAGTAAAATAGCCGACACTCGTTGTGATACGAATTTTACCAGAGGAAGTAGGCTGACCGTTAACCGTTAAGCCGATGAAATCTTTAGTAAATTTTTGTTGTCCTGCTGGACGGGTGACGGGATTAACTGATCCGACTGGCAGAGGCAATTTTTGCTGCAAGGTGTGGAAGTATGGTGCGGCCGAGTAGTCGCTTAAATCATGCTGAAAATTCAGACCGTATTCCAATTTTTCGCTCGGGGTTCTATAGTTAATGCTGATTGGAATCGATTTGGTATTAATCTCACTCAAGGTGTTTGTATTATAAGCAATATCCTCAAATGAACTGCCTGGGATTGTTGGATCTGTCGTTGTTGTCTTAGTTTTAACAGGATTTAAGTAATGGTTATAGGAGTTCATGAAACCTACTTTGAGGTTCAGTTTCTCACTGAGTTTATACCCAACATTCAATGAGTGAGAATAATTAGCTTGGCGCACTAAAGTTGCACCAAGAACTTGACCACTATCAGCACCTAAAATACCTGCTAAATTATCATTTCGAGCAGACTCGTTATAAGAGGTAGAAACTCCAACCGTCAAAGGGCCTCCGGTTTCATAATTGGCACTTGCGGAAATATTATCCTGACCTTGTTCTAAATCTTTATATTCAGATTTATTATAGCGTAAGAAAGATCGTGTGGCCTTTAAATTTGCGGAAAGAGGACTGTCTTTTGCATACTGTAAATCAAAACCAGGTGTAAACGTTATCAAGGCGGCAGATTTTTTATCAGCAACGGAATACAAGTTGTCTTTAACATCAAATGACAGTGATGTAGTGAAAAATATATCCGTGTCGTCACCGATTTGAATTAACGGTGAGGTCGGAAGGAAAGTAGCGGCGTTTACGAACGCAGTTGTGCCGAGCAAGGTTGCGGCGGCTAAGAAAAACTTCGTTTTGGGCATAAATTTAGACTAGGTTGTAAATTCAGAATACTTTCAATTAAAGTCATAATCTCAACAAAGAAAGGGATAAACAAAATAGGCGTACATTTAGGTACGCCTATTTACATAAATCGTTGAATATTAGTTACTTAACGTAATTATTCAGCGGTTAATTCGGTGGGAGTTACCTTGATCTTGCGATAAATAGGTAGTCCGGTACCGGCAGGGACGAGGTGACCCATGATCACATTTTCCTTAAATCCAGTCAATGGATCGCGACGAGCCATAGTAGCTGCATCGGTCAGAACACGGGTGGTTTCTTGGAAAGAAGCGGCTGAGATAAAGGATTCAGTCTCAAGCGATGCTTTGGTGATACCCAGAAGGATAGGTTCGTACTCGGCGATCTGACCACCGCGTTCATGAATCGAACGATTCACTTCCGCGAGTGTGCTACGATCAACGTGTTCGCCCCACAAGTAATCGGAATCGCCTGGCTCGGTAATGCGCACCTTGCGGAGCATTCGGGCTACGATGATTTCAATGTGCTTGTCGTTAATGACAACACCCTGTGAGCGGTAAACTTTTTGAATTTCGGTGATGAGGTAATCTTGTACGCGCGACTGACCAAGAATATCTAAGATATCGTGAGGGTCGACGGCACCATCGGTCAACGGTTGGCCTTGCTTAACTTTTTCGCCAGCAACCACGTTGATGTGTTTACCGTGAGGAATTAAGTGTTCTTCTTCGCGACCGATAGAGTCTTTGATCACCAAGCGCTTCTTACCACGAACAGAAGGTTGGAATTCAACCTCGCCATCGATCTTCGCAATTTCGGCAGCGTCCTTCGGAGGACGAGCTTCAAAGAGTTCGGAAATACGTGGTAAACCGGCGGTGATATCTTGAGTCTTCGCAGCTTGGCGTGGAATTCTTGCGAGCAAGGTTCCTACTTCAACTTCGGTACCCTCTTCGACGACAACACGCGCACCTGCAGGAATCGAAAATGTTCCAAGGTTTTCACCCTTCTCATTTACGATTTGGATTTGCGGATTTTGTTCATCGGAGTGTTCGATGATGCTCTTGATGAATTTATTAGCAGCGGTATCACGCTCTTCATTGTAAGTCACACCATTGATCATATCAATGAGGCGAATCTTACCGATAGCGTTAGCGAGAATAGGTGTGTTGTTCGGATCCCAGGCAGCAATGATTTGGTCTTTCTTAATTGCTTGGCCGTCTTTCACACGGATCACCGTACCCGCGAGAATACGATATTCTTTAGCGGGCTGATTAGCTTCACCTACGATACGGATTAAGCCCGTACCATTAACCGCAACGAGTGCGTCTTGAAGTGGAACCGTGTTAAGATCAATGAATTGAATGTGACCGTTAATCTCCGTCTTGATTTCAGGAGTCTTTAACTGCGCAACCCCACCAATGTGGAAAGTACGCATGGTTAACTGAGTACCAGGTTCACCGATGGATTGTGCAGCAATAATTCCAACTGCGGTGCCACGTTCTACAATACGTCCAGTAGACGGATCGAGACCATAGGACTTAGGCGGAATTGCATTCACATGCATGTGGGTGAGCGGTGAAAGAACTTTCACGCGATCGATACCAGATTTCTCGATAGCTTTAGCGATGTCCTCAGTGATGAGTTCACCCGCAGCTACGATAACTTCGGAAGGATTGAGAGGGTTGACGACGTCATCCGATGGGCAACGACCGATGATACGGTCAGCTAAAGGAACGAGAATTTCGTCACCGTCATAAATCGTGGATTTCCAAACACCATTAGGGAGGCGAACAGCAACGCGATCAACACCGGCGTCGCGCAACTTAGCGACCATCTCTTCAGTGAGTGTAGTATCACCTTTAATTAAAGGCTTAGCCGCACCCGATGGATTAGGAACATCGATTGAAACGTGGCGACCAATCGCCGCATCACTTAATGGAATAACTTCGGAACCGGAGGAGAGATTACGATTGTCGGTGACAATCACATCCATCGCCACGTCACACAACTTACGGGTCATGTAACCTGCGTCAGCGGTCTTTAACGCTGTATCCGAAAGACCCTTACGTGCACCGTGCGTCGAGATAAAGTACTCGAGAACGGAGAGGCCTTCACGGAATGAAGACAAGATTGGGCGTTCGATAATTTCACCTGAAGGTTTAGCCATTAAACCACGAGCACCGCACAACTGCTTAACCTGGGCTTTATTACCACGGGCACCAGAATCCATCATCGCATAAACTGGATTGATGATCATGCGGTGAGTGTGACGAGGGTCACCCTTACGAACACCAGCTACTTTCGCAGCTTCGGCGAGAGTATTGTAAACGGACTGAGCAATCGTGTTAGTAGCACTAGACCAGGTATCAACGACCTTATTTCGGCGTTCATCGTTGGTGATGGTACCACTTTCGTTTTGCTTTTGGTATTCGCGTACCTTGATGGTGGCTTCTTTGACTACCGCGTCTTTT
>Ga0209189_1003630_pt1 | contig 10300 bp, 8 predicted proteins | sample C_130820_EF_Meta_FD_187308 | JGI IMG/M metagenome (GOLD analysis project Ga0209189, IMG submission 187308) | Freshwater microbial communities from Lake Croche, Canada to study carbon cycling - C_130820_EF_MetaG (SPAdes) (version 3) | ecosystem: Environmental > Aquatic > Freshwater > Lake | place...
CATCGTCACGAGCGCCGCGTCGAGGTAGCTCTCGCCGAGGGGGGAGATGGCGGCGATCCGCTGGGCGTCGTCGGTCGCCTCCTGCCGCACCGCGTCGAGCACGTCGTCGTGCGTGACGATGCCGACGAGCCGCTTCTCGTCGTCGACCACCGGAATCGCCAGGAAGTCGAACCGTGCCAGCCGCTCGACCACCTTGTCGATCGGTTCCTCCACGCGGACGCTGATCGGGTCGCGCAGCATGAGGGAGGCGACGAGCGCCGTCGGCCGGGCCAGGATCAGGTCGCGGAGCGAGACGAATCCCACCAGCCGCCGGTCGGCGTCGAGCACGTAGATGTAGTAGATCGACTCGCTGTTCGGCGCCTGCGACCGCAGCCGGGCCACCGCCTCCCCGGCGGAGACGTCGGCGGGCAGCGAGGCGTATTCGGTGGTCATCAGCGCCCCCGCCGAGCCCTCGGGGCAGGAGAGGAGCATGCGGATGTCGTGCCGCTCCGCCTTGGCCACGAGCGGCAGGATCTCTTCGACCATGTCCGGCTCGAGCTCCCGCAGGAGGTCGTCGCGGTTGTCGGGGGCCATCGACTCGATCAGCGGGCCGAGGTGGGCCCGATCGGCCGCCTTGACCAGCTCCACCTGCCGGGGCATGGAGAAGTAGGGAAAGATCTCCGCCTGGCGGGCCACCGGCAGGCAGTCGAGCAGCTGCCAGAGCTCAGGATCGAGCAGGCCCTCGGAGAAGTCGGCCACGGTGGCCGGATGCAGCTCGCGGGCGACCTCGCGCAGGCCTTCGGCGTCCCCCTCGCCGAGCATGACGCGGAGTTCGGGGATCAGGATGGGGTTGGCGGTGGGCATGGGGGCGGGCGGCGGCCGGCGGGGACGGCACGCCTATACTGCGTCGGGACGCGGCGAGTCGCCGCCCGCCAGTATGCCATGAACGCACACCGATCCGAACGTCGCTTTCCCTTCCCGTCGCCGCGCGGCGCGTGGGGCGTCATCGTCGCCGCGGCATGCCTGTGCCCGGCGCCGACGCCGGCCGCGGAGCGGGCCGCGTCCCCCGTGCCGTCGACGCAGCCCGACGCGGCCGTGGCCGCCGATGCCGACGCCGCCGCACGCGGCCGGCACCTCCTGCTCACACGCCGCTACCTGCCCGCCGACTTCGACCAGGCGGTGTTCGACGAGCTCTGGACCACCTGGGAGGAGCCCGCCCGCTCGCGGGCCGAGCGGGCCGCCCCCGCCGAGCGCCGGCGGATGACGATGGACCGCTACGGGCTCACGCCCCATCCCGACGATCCCACGCGGTCGATGCAGTACGTCGTCGACGCCGACGGGACGTGGACGATGAGCTGCCTGGCCTGCCATCAGGGGCAGGTCGACGGCCGCGTCATCCCCGGCCTGCCCAACTCGAACTACGCCCTCGAGACGCTCACCGAGGATGTCCGCGCCGTGAAGCTGCGGCAGCGGAAGCCCTTCGGCCACATGGACCTCGGGTCGCTCATCATCCCCCTGGGCACGACCGACGGCACGACCAACGCGGTGATGTTCGGCGTGGCGCTGATGCGGCACCGCGATCCCGACCTGTCGATCGTGCAGCGGCCGCCGCGGTTCGACCTCGTCCACCACGACATGGACGCCCCGGCCTGGTGGCACTACTCCACGCGGAAGAGCCTCTATGCCGACGGCTTCGCCCCCAAGGGCCACCGCATGCTGATGCAGTTCCTGCTCGTCAAGGAAAATGGCCCCGAGCAGTTCCGCGCCTGGGAGGACGACTTCCGCGCGGTCGAGGCGTGGCTCGAGTCGCTGCGGCCGCCGGCCTGGCCCTGGAGCGTCGACGCGGCGCTCGCCGGCCGCGGCCGCGACGTCTTCGCCCGGCACTGCGCCTCCTGCCACGGCACGCCCGGCGCGGCCGGCGGCTATCCCGAACGGCTCGTCGACATCGACGAGATCGGCACCGACCGCGTGCGACTCGACTCGCTCACGGCGAAGGAGCGGGGCGAGCTCACCCGCAGCTGGTTCGGCCACATGGGGGCCGACGCCGCGGGCCTCGCAGGGCGGGAATCGCCCGGGGGCTACGTGGCGCCGCCGCTCGACGGGATCTGGGCGACGGCGCCCTACCTGCACAACGGCTCCGTGCCCACGCTCTGGCATCTGCTGCACCCCGCCGAACGGCCGGCGGTGTGGCGGCGGTCGCCGGCCGGCTACGACCGGTCGCGGGTGGGGCTCGAGGTCGAGGTGCTCGATGCGGCCCCCGCCGGACGGCTGACGGCGGCCGAGCGGCGGCGGCGGTTCGACACGACGAAACCGGGCAAGTCGGCGGGGGGGCACGACTTCCCCGACGCCCTCGACGAGGAGGAGAAGGCGGCCGTGCTCGAGTACCTGAAGACGCTCTGACGCGTCCGGGCCTTTTCGCCCGGCCTCCTACGCCGCCTCTTGGACGCCGCCGTCGGTGATTTGCTACGTTGTCCGCGAGCATCGTTTTCCCGCCCCAGCCCCGCCGGAACCCCCGCCCATGACCCAGCTCGAACAGGCCCGCGGCAACGAGATCACGCCGGAAATGCGGTTCGTCGCCCAGCGCGAGGATCTCCCCGAGGAGCTGATCCGCGCCGAGGTGGCCCGGGGCCGGATGGTGATCCCCGCCAACCGGGTGCATCTCACGAAGCGGCTCGAGCCCATGGCCATCGGCATCGCCGCCCTCACGAAGATCAACGCCAACATCGGCAACTCGGCCGTCACGAGCGACGAGGAGACGGAGCTCCAGAAGCTCCACATGGCCGTCCACCACGGCGCCGACACGGTGATGGACCTGTCGACGGGCCGCGACATCGACCGCATCCGCCAGGCGATCATCGACGCCTCGCCCGTGCCGATCGGCACCGTGCCGATCTATCAGATGCTCGAGGAGCTCGGCGGGGAGATCGAGGACATGCGGCCCCGCCACTTCCTCGACATGTGCGAGAAGCAGGCGAAGCAGGGGGTGGACTACATGACCGTCCACGCGGGGCTGCTCCAGGAGCACCTCGCCCTGACGATGCACCGGATCACCGGGATCGTCAGCCGCGGCGGCTCCCTCATCGCCCGCTGGATGATGGCGCACCGCCAGCAGAACCCGCTCTACACCCACTTCGAGGATCTCTGCGACATCTTCCGCGAGTACGACGTCACCTGGAGCCTCGGCGACGGCCTGCGACCCGGCAGCATCGCCGACGCCAGCGACGAGGCGCAGTTCGCCGAATTGCACGTCCTCGGCGAGCTGACGCGGCGGGCCTGGGCGAAGGGCTGCCAGGTGATGGTGGAGGGACCCGGCCACGTGCCGATGGACCAGATCGACATGAACGTGAAACGGCAGATGGAGGAATGCGACGAGGCCCCCTTCTACGTGCTCGGGCCGCTCGTCACCGACATCGCCCCCGGCTACGACCACATCACGAGCGCCATCGGCGCGGCGCTCGCCGGCTGGAGCGGGGCCGCCATGCTCTGCTACGTGACGCCCAAGGAGCACCTCGGCCTGCCCGACGCCGAGGACGTGCGGCAGGGGGTGATCGCCTACAAGATCGCCGCCCACGCCGCCGACCTGGCCCGGCACCGCAAGAACGCCCGCGTGCGCGACGACGCCCTCTCGCGGGCCCGGTTCGCCTTCGACTGGAACGAGCAGTTCCGCCTGTCGCTCGACCCGGAGACGGCCCGTCGCTACCACGACCAGACGCTGCCGCAGGACACCTTCAAGAGCGCCCACTTCTGCAGCATGTGCGGCCCGAAGTACTGCTCGATGAAGATCTCGCAGGAGATCCGTGCGATGGCCGCCGAGGACGGCGCCGCGAACGGCACGCCGAGCGAGCCGGTGGCGATCCAGCTGCCGTAGCAACCGGCCGGCCCCGGGTGGAAACACCGTCCGCAGGACGCTTTTCCACCGGCAGGCGACCGCCCGCTACTTCCGCGACCAGCCCGTGCCGTCGGGCCGGTCCTCGAGCACGATCCCCGCCTCGGTGAGCCGGTTCCGCACGAGGTCGGCCGTGGGGAAGTCCTTCGCCTTGCGGGCGTTGGCCCGGATCTCGATGACGAGATCCATCAGCTTCGCCACGAGCCCCTCGTCGGCGCCGCCGGCCGCGGCCTTCGGCTCCTCGAGGAACAGCCCCAGCGTGCCCGTCAGCTCCCGCAGCACGAGCATCATCGCGTCGAGCGTGGCCAGTTCCGCGGCCGGCTTCTTCGCCTCGAGCCCGTGCTGGTCGATGAACTTGTTGACCACGCGCACGAAGTCGAAGAGCGTGGCGATCGCGATCGCGGTGTTGAAGTCGTCGTCCATCGCCGCGAGGAACTTCTCCCGCAGCGCCTTCACCTCCTCGCCGGCGGCGGCCACGGCCGCGTCGCCCGCGCGGCGATCCCGGCAGGGCAGGGGGTGGAAGGATGTCCCGCTGATCCGCCGGTAGCGGACGAAGAGCCGCTCGAAGGCCTCCATCGCGCGGCCGCTCTCGCCGAGCGGCTCCTCGCCGAAGTGGATCGGGCTGCGGTAGTGCGTGGAGAGCAGGAGCACCCGGATCACCTCGGGCCGGTGCCTTGCGAGCAGCTTCTTGAACGGCTCCGCCCCGGTCGACTTCGAGATCTTCGTGGCGGCCTGCGCGGCCGCGTCGTCGGCCGCCGACTCCGTCCCCCGCGGCCGGCCCCCCACCTTGCCGGCGGCGCCCCCCGCCTGCATCAGGCCGTTGTGCATCCAGTAGGTGGCCATCGGGCAGTCGTGCAGCGACTCGCTCTGGGCGATCTCGTTCTCGTGGTGCGGAAACACGAGGTCGAGGCCGCCGCCGTGGATGTCGAAGTGGGGCCCGAGGATCGCCTTGCTCATCGCCGAGCATTCGATGTGCCAGCCGGGCCGGCCGGGGCCCCAGGGGCTCTCCCAGGCCGGCTCGTCCCCCTTCGCCTTCTTCCAGAGGGCGAAGTCGGCGGCCGAACGCTTCCGCTCGGCGGTCGAGCCCCCCTCGCCCTGCATCGCCTCGACGGAGCGGTTGGTGAGCTTGCCGTAGTCGGGATCCCGGGTGACGTCGAAGTAGACGTCGCCGTCGCTGGCATACGCGCAGCCCTTGGCGACGAGCCCCTCGATGAACGCGATGATCGTGCCGATGTGCTCGGTGGCCTTCGGCATCTCGTCGATGCCGGTCACGCCGAGGGCCGCGAGGTTGTCCAGGTAGTCGGCGGTCATCTCCTCGGCGAGCGCGCGCATCGTGGTGCCGCGGGCGGCGCTCTCGGCGATGATCTTGTCGTCGACGTCGGTGACGTTGACGACCCAGGTGACCTGCCAGCCCGAATACACGAGATACCGCTTGACCGTGTCGAAGATCACCGGGCCGACCATGTGGCCGATGTGGCTGGGCTTGTAGACGGTCGGCCCGCAGAGATACATGCCGACGTGGCCCGGCCGCACGGTCACCAGCGGCGCCTTCCGCCGGCTCAGGGTGCTGTAGACCTCGATCGCCGGCAGGCCCGTCGCCTGCGCCGTCGCCGTCTCTCGCACGTCGGTCGTCGCCATCGGCCGTTCTCGCTTTCGCTGCCGGGAATCGTCGTCGATCAGGCCGCCCGTTCGAGCAGCACCACGCACTCCGCCGCGACCGCCTCCTCGGCGCCGATCGGCCCGACGCCCTCTCCCGTCTTGGCCTTGAGCCAGACGGCGGACTCGTCGATGCCGAGGATGGTCGCGATCCGGCCGCGGATCTGCGGCCGGTAGGGGAGGATTTTGGGCCGCTGGGCGAAAATCACGCAATCCAGGTTCACGATCGCGAATCCCGCGGCGGCCACCCGGGCGTGTGCCGCACGGAGCATGTCCGCGGAATCCCGGCCCGCGTTGGCGGGGTCGGTGTCGGGAAACATCTCGCCGATGTCCCCCAGGGCCGCGGCGCCGAGCAGGGCGTCGGTGATGGCGTGGAGGAGCACGTCGGCGTCGCTGTGGCCGAGCGACCGCCGATCGTGGGGGATCGCGACGCCGCCGAGCAGGAGGGCCGCGCCGGGGCCGAGGCGGTGGGTGTCGTGCCCGAGGCCGACGCGCAGGCTGTGCCGCTGCATGACCGAAACTCCACGGAGAGGAGCCAAGGTTTTGCCCTATACTTCCCGCATGCACAACTCCAATCGGAGCGAGGTCGTGATCGCGGTCGACGGCCTGGCGAAGGAATACCGGGTCTACGACAAGCCGGAGGGGCTCCTCGCGAGCGTGCAGGGCCTGTTCCACCGCACGAGCCGGCTCGTGGAGGCCCTGCGCGGCGTGAGTCTCACCGTCGGACGGGGCGAGTTCGTCGCCCTGCTGGGGCCCAACGGCGCCGGCAAGACCACCTTCCTCAAGCTGCTCTCCGGGATCATCACCCCGTCGCGCGGCACCGCCAGCGTGCTCGGCCACGTGCCCTGGCTGCGGGCCGACGACTTCCGCCGCCGCTTCGCGCTGGTGATGGGGCAGCGCAACCAGCTCTGGTGGGATCTGCCCGCCGCCGAGAGCTTCCGCCTGCACCGCGAGATCTACCGGATCGAGCCGGCCCGCTTCGAGCGGATCCGCGACGAGCTCGTCGACATGCTCGACGTGCGCCGGCTCATGCTGCAGCCGGTCCGAGAGCTCTCGCTGGGGGAGCGGATGAAGCTGGAGCTGGTCGCGGCCCTGCTGCACGAGCCGGAGGTGCTGTTCCTCGACGAGCCCACCATCGGCCTCGACGTCGTCGCGCAGCACACGATCCACGACTTCCTCCGCTCCGTGCGGGCCCATCGCCGGGTGACCGTGGTGCTGACCACCCACTACATGAAGGACGTGGCCGCCCTCTGCGAGCGGGTGGTCGTGATCACGCACGGCAGCATCATGCACGACGGTCCCCTCGAGGAGATCGTCGACCGCTTCACGACCCACAAGGTGGTCACGCTCGACCTCGACGACGCCGCGGCGGCCCGCCGGATCGAGGGGCTCGGGTTTCCCTGCGAGACGAGCGGCCCGCGGGTCACGCTCCGGATCGACCGCCGGCGGATCGCCGACGTGCTGCCGGCGATCCTCGCCGCCGAGAGCGTGCGGGACGTCACGGTGGAGGACGTGCCGCTCGAGGAGATCGTGGCCGAGCTGTTTCGCGGGGCGGCGCCGGCCGCCGCGGCGGGGGTGCCGACATGAGGGCTGACGCGGCCGGGGAACGCGGGGCGGCGGGCCGGTTCTTCGACCGGGTCGCCGGCGGGCTGCGGGTCTGGTGGACGATGCTCGCGATCAGCATCGAGGAGCGGCTCGTCTACCGGGGCGACTTCGTCATCGGCACCCTGATGCGGTTCCTGCCGATCGTGACGCAGGTCTTCCTCTGGACGGCCGTGTTCAACGCCACGAGCCGGCCCGACATCGCCGGCTACTCGCGCAACGACATCGTCGCCTACTACCTGCTCACGATGGTGACGCGGGCCTTCTCGAGCATGCCGGGCCTCTCCGGCGGCATCGCCCGCGGCATCCGCGACGGCTCGGTGAAGAAATACCTCGTGCAGCCGGTCGACTACGTCGCCGCCCTGCTGGCGGCGCGGGTCGCCCACAAGCTCGTGTATTACCTGGTGGCGACGCTGCCGTTCGCCGGGGTGTTCTACGTCTGCCGCGACTACTTCCCCCCGGCGCCGCCGGTGGGCACGATCGCGGCCTACCTGCTCTCGCTCGTGCTGTCGTTCCTGCTGGGCTTCTTCATGGAGGCCACGCTCGGCATGCTCGGCTTCTGGTTCCTCGAGGTGTCGAGCATCATCTTCGCCTACATGCTCGTGCAGTACCTGCTCTCGGGGCACATGTTCCCGATCGACATGCTCGCCGGCATCCCCACGGGCATCGGCGGCACGACCGTGGCGGACGTCGTCCGCTGGCTCCCCTTCGAATACACCGCCTACTTCCCGGCGGCCGTCTGGCTGGGCAAGATCCGGGGCGCCGACCTGGCCCGCGATCTGGCCCTGGAGGCGGCCTGGGTGGTGGTCATGGCGGTCGCCTGCCGCATCGCCTGGTGGCGGGGCACGCGCCGCTACAGCGCCTTCGGAGGCTGACGCACCAGCACCCCATGCCACGCCACCTGCGGATTCTCGCCACGTTCGCCCGCGCCTGCCTCGTCCGCGACATGACGTTCCGGGGCAACTTCCTCCTCGAGTGCCTGACGAGCATCGGCTGGATGTCGATGAATCTCGCCTTCTACCTCCTCGTCTTCACCTTCACGCCGGAGATCGGCCGCGGCACCGGCTGGTCGCGGGAGCCGTTCTTCGCGTTCGTGGCCACGGGGCTCGTCATCAACTCCATCGTCCAGGCGCTCTTCATGCCCAGCGCCGAAGAGCTCACGGAGATGATCCACACCGGAGGCCTCGACGCGGTGCTCGTGCAGCCGCTCGACGCGCAGTTCCTCCTCTCGATGCACCGCGTCGACTTCTCGGCGTTCGCCAACGGGCTGGTGGGCCTCGGGCTCCTGGGATGGGCGGTGTCCCGGATGGACCACGCCCCGCCCCCGGTGGCATGGCTGCTCTACCCGCTGTTCATCGTCTGCGGCGTGGCGATCCTCTACGGCCTGATCATCATGCTCGCCGCCGCCACGATCTTCATGGGCCGCAACCAGAGCCTCTACGACTTCTGGTTCTACCTGACGAACTTCTCCCGCTACCCGGCCGAGATCTACGCCGGCCCCTGGGGCGGCCCGCTCCGCACGCTGTGCACGTTCGTGATCCCGATCCTGCTCGTCGTCAACGTGCCCGCCCGCGTCGTCGCCATGCCCCTCACGGACGCGGCCTGGGCGTCGATGGCGGCGGCGATCGTCGCCGCCGCGGGCGCGCTGGTCGCGTCGCGGCTTGTCTTTCAGGCGGCCCTGGCCCGCTACCGCAGCGCCTCGAGCTGAAGCCGCGGCGGCGGCACCACGCGGCAGCACCGCACGGCAGCACCGCACGGCAGCACCGCGCGACGGCCGCCCGCTGACGCCGCTGACGCCGCGGGACGACGCGACTACACTGGATCGCGTACACTCCGGACGCCGCGGGGCGGGTCCTCGACCGTTCGCCCGGCCCGTCCGCTCGGCGGTTCCGTCAGTTCCCCAGGTGGGTTTTTCGCCGCATGGCCGACACGCTTCTCGCCTGGCTGCGGCTCGTGCGGCTGCCGAACCACGCCACGGCCCTCGCCGACGTGCTCGCCGGGTATCTCGTCGTCTCGCACCTCCGCACGATCGACTGGCCCGCGCCGGCCCTGCGGTGGGCGATGCTCGCCTCGGTGGCGTTCTACGCGGCCGGCATGGTGCTCAACGACGTGTTCGACGTCGAGATCGACCGCGTGGAGCGGCCGGAGCGGCCGCTGCCGAGCGGCCGCATCGACCTGCGGGGCGCGGTGCTCGTCGGCAACCTGCTCCTCGCCCTCGGCAGCGTGGCGGCCTGCGCCACCGCCCTGGCGGCCCGCAGCCCCTGGCCGGCCCTCGTCGGCGCGGCGTTGACGGCGGCCGTCTGGGCCTACGACCGCCACGCCAAGGCCACGGCGTTCGGCCCGATCGCGATGGGCGCCTGCCGGTCGCTCAACTGGCTCCTCGGGATGACGGCGGCCGGCGGGCCGCAGGCCGCCGCGGAGTGGCTGCTCCCGGTCGGCATGGGCGTCTACGTCATGGGGATCACGCTCTACGCCCGCAACGAGGCGGAGGAGAACCGCGACGACACGCTCGCCGCGGGCTCGATCATCATGCTCGTGGGCCTGGCGATGGCGGGGCTCTTCCCGTGGCTGGCGTCGCGTGCCGCCGAGGAGACCACGTGGCTCGGCACCGGAGCCGCCGGCGCCGCGCGGCTGTCGGGCTGGCTGTTCCTCTGGAGCATGCTGTCGGCGTCGGTGCTGCTGCGGAGCTTCCTGGGCATGATCGAGCCCACCGCGGAACGGGTGCAGCAGGCGGTGGGCAACGCCATCATGTCGATCATCACGCTCGATGCCGTCCTCGTGCTGGCCACCTGCGGTGAGCCGTGGGCGATGCTCCTGTTCATGCTGCTCGTTCCCTTTTTCCTCGGCCGCTGGATCGTCAGCTCGACCTGACCTCCGCCACGCCCACCATGCTGCTCGGCGCCAGCACCAACGGGATCGGCGACGTCGATCCGCTCACCGCGTTGCCGGCGCTCGCCGACCTCGGCTACGCGTCGCTGGCGATCACGCTCGACCGGCACGTGCTCGATCCCTCCGCCCCCGGGCTCGCGGCGGCGGTCGACCGCTGGCGAACCGCGCTGCGGGCCGCCGGCATGCGGTGCGTGATCGAGACGGGCGCCCGCCACCTGCTCGATCCGCTCGTGAAGCACGAGCCCACGCTCGTCTCGCCCGCGGCCGAAGCCCGCGGGCGGCGGGCCG
>Ga0209189_1003633_pt1 | contig 10297 bp, 7 predicted proteins | sample C_130820_EF_Meta_FD_187308 | JGI IMG/M metagenome (GOLD analysis project Ga0209189, IMG submission 187308) | Freshwater microbial communities from Lake Croche, Canada to study carbon cycling - C_130820_EF_MetaG (SPAdes) (version 3) | ecosystem: Environmental > Aquatic > Freshwater > Lake | place...
CCATCCGGGAAAAGCTCGTCATGTCCACCGCTGTCTACCTCGGTACCCGTCCCAACTGGCTCACGGATGGGCCTGACCATGTCCGCCTTCTTCGACTCGATTCCCCTGTGATCGCCCCCTCGGAGCTATCCCATATCCTCAACCACCCGGAGCCTTTCCTTCGATCCAAAACGATTTCTGTCCTCTTCCCCCTGGCCGGTGGTCCCGAAGTATTTGAAAAACGACTCCGGGAAATCAGTCAGGAGGCGATTCAGGCCATCAAGGAAGGTGCTTCCATCCTTAACCTTTCCGATCGTGGAACCAATCCAACCCATTCGGCCCTGCCCATGCTTTTAGCTATCTCGTCCGTCCACCACAGTCTGATTCGCGCCGGCCTGCGCATGCGCGCATCCCTGATTGCGGACACCGCTGATTGCCGCGACGTCCACCATTTTGCCTGCTTGCTCGGCTTCGGGGCATCCGCTGTCTCTCCCTATCTCGTCTGGGAACTCGCCGCTCGCTGGCAGACCGATGGGTCCCTCCCTGATTTCGATGCAGCCAAAATCATCAACTCCTACCGGCAGGCCATCGATAAGGGCCTTTTGAAAATCATGTCGAAGATGGGAATTTGCATGCTGACCAGTTACCACGGCAGCCAGTTGTTCGAAGCGGTCGGACTTGGTCATGAACTTATCCGCGACCACTTCACAGATACGCCCTCTCAAATTGGAGGCATCGACCTAAAGGAACTTGCCCATGAAACGATCCGGCGCCATGCCGAAGGCTTGGCCGCCGCGGGTGCTGAACGTCTGCCCGATGCCGGCCTGTACCGCTGGAGGCGCGACGGGGAAATGCATGCCATCACCCCTCCGGCGATCCAAGCCCTCCAGGCTTTCGTCGGACTCAAGGGTGCCGATCAAAAAAACCAACCCGCCCAGTATCATGCCTATGTCGATGCCCTGAATAAAAACACCCCGATCACCATCCGGCACCTCCTCCGCTTAAAACAGGGCCGTACTGCGATTCCCATCGAGGAAGTGGAGCCGATCGAGGATATCCGACGTCGATTCACCACTGCAGGCATGTCGATGGGGGCACTCTCACCGGAAGCCCACGAAGCACTGGCGATTGCGATGAACCGGATCGGCGGGAAATCAAATTCCGGGGAAGGCGGAGAAGATCGCGCTCGTTTTGCGACCATGGAAAATGGGGACTCAAAAAACAGCCGGATCAAACAGGTAGCTTCCGGTCGGTTTGGTGTTACCGCCGAGTATCTGGCCAGCGCCACGGAATTGGAAATCAAGATTGCCCAAGGGGCCAAGCCCGGTGAAGGCGGTCAACTCCCCGGCCACAAGGTCTCTCCGCTGATTGCGACCCTCCGCCGGTCCACCCCTGGGGTCATGCTCATTTCGCCCCCTCCCCACCACGACATCTATAGCATTGAGGATCTGGCCCAACTGATTTACGACCTCAAACAGGTCAATCCCCGGGCCAAGATCTGCGTCAAACTTGTAGCCGAAGCCGGGGTCGGCACCATTGCCGCGGGAGTGGCCAAAGCCCATGCCGATGTGGTCCTCATCGCCGGACATGACGGCGGTACCGGAGCTTCCCCTCTCTCCTCAATCAAATATGCCGGCAGTCCTTGGGAACTCGGCGTGGCCGAGACTCAGCAGGTTCTTCTTCTCAACGGACTTCGCAACCGCATCACCCTCCGGACTGACGGCGGCATCCGTACCGGCCTTGATATCATCATCGCCGCCTTGCTCGGGGCCGAGGAATTCAATTTCGGCACCACTGCCCTGATTGCCCTGGGTTGTGTTTTTGTCCGTCAATGCCATCTCAACAACTGTCCCACCGGTGTCGCCACCCAAGATGACAAATTCAGGGCCAAATTCCGCGGCACTCCGGAGGCCGTGGTCGACTTCTTTAACGCCGTGGCCCAAGAAGTGCGCGAAATCCTCGCCTCCCTTGGCGTTCGCAAGCTGGACGAAATCATCGGACATCCTGAACTCCTCGAGACTTTTGTTCCGGAGAACCATCCCAAAGCGGCGATGGTCGACTTGCATCCTCTTCTGACTGTTCCCGATATCGACCCCTTAGCCCCCCGTCACCATACCTGGGAACGGAACGACAAACTGGAGGACCAACCGATGGATGCCCGCATTCTTCAGGACGCCAAGGATGCCCTTTCGAAAAAGCGGAAGGCCAAACTCTCCTATAAAATCAACAACGCCCACCGCTCGGTCGGGGCTCAGCTCAGCGGGGAAATTGCCTACCGCTACGGCGATGAGGGACTGCCTGATGGCAGCATCACCATTAAATTCGACGGCTCTAGCGGCCAATCGTTCGGCGCCTTCCTAGTCAACGGCGTAAAAATTACCCTGCAGGGTGAAGCCAACGACTATGTCGGCAAATCTATGTCTGGTGGGGAAATTATTTTGATCCCCGCAAAGGGCACCTCTTTCGATCCTTCCCTGAATTCCATCTGCGGTAACACCTGCCTATATGGAGCCACCGGGGGGAAACTTTTTGCCTATGGGCAGGCCGGAGAACGATTTGCTGTGCGCAATAGCGGCGCCACGGCCGTGATTGAAGGGGTCGGCGATCATGCCTGTGAATACATGACCCGGGGGACGGTCGTCGTTCTGGGGCCAACCGGAAAAAATTTCGGGGCCGGCATGTCCGGTGGAATCGCCTATGTTCTGGATGAGGATGGGGCGTTCGAAAAACGCTACAACTCGGGTATGGTCGGTTTGGAACGACTTTCTGGTGCCGAGGACTCCAAAATCCTTCAGGCCATCATCTACCAACACCTTGAGGCCACCGAGAGCCGGAAGGCGAAGGAAATCCTCGCAAAATGGGACCAATTCTCACCAAAGTTCTGGAAGGTGATTCCTCATCCACCCGTTTCCACCCTACCTCCAAATCTGACGCCGGTTGCCTCCGCAACTGCCAAGGCATAGGAAAGCATTTCTGATCGTGGGGAAATTTCATTCCCCTTTCTCTTCATGAAATCGGTATTTCTCCTCCTTTCTATCTTCATGGCCACCGCATGGAGTGCCTCAGAGAACACTCAAAGCCCTGAATTTATTGAAAACCTTATCCGCCAAATGACGGTTCAGGAAAAAATTGGACAACTGAATCTGGTCAACGACTTCAGCAACGACCTTAAATTGACAGGACCTGAGACAAAAGGAAAAGCCAACCCTGCACTCAACAATCTTCGAAACGGGGAAATCGGCGCCATGTTGAATGCTGGTGGCGTCACACGCATCCGTGAACTACAGAAAATAGCCGTTGAAGAGAGCCGCCTCAAAATTCCCCTGCTTTTCGGACTCGATGTCATTCACGGATACCAGACAATGTTTCCCATCCCCCTGGCAGAAGCCGCGTCCTGGGATTTGGCAGCGATCGAGCGTTCGGCCCGCTTGGCGGCCATCGAAGCCACTGCCGCAGGAGTGCACTGGACCTTTGCACCCATGGTGGATATCTGCCGGGATCCCCGCTGGGGACGGATGATGGAAGGTGCCGGTGAAGACCCTTATCTGGGGGCAAAAATTGCCGCTGCCCGAGTCCGCGGCTTTCAGGGGAAATCTCTTCAGGACCCCGAATGCCTTGCTGCCTGTGCCAAGCATTACGCCGGTTACGGTTTTGCGGAGGCCGGCCGGGACTACAACACCGTGGATGTCAGTGGAGCCACCCTCTACAATGTCATACTCCCTCCCTTTCATGCAGCCGCCGATGCAGGAGTGGCCACCTTTATGAGTTCCTTTAATGAGCTCAATGGAATTCCGGCCGTGGCGAACCGGGAATTGCAACAGACCATTCTTCGGGAAACGTGGGGATGGCGGGGAATGATGGTCACGGACTGGAACGCCATCCGGGAACTGATGGCTCACGGCTTCGCCTTCACGCCGACAGAAGCGGCTCAACTCGCTTTCACCGGAGGAGCAGATATGGACATGTGTTCGCGTTTGTTTTCCGAAGAATTGGAGCCTCTTTTACAAAACAAAAGAATTTCGGAAAAGGAACTCGATGAAAAAGTCCGACGAGTCCTTCGACTGAAACAGGATTTGGGTCTCTTTCGCGACCCTTATCGCGGAATTTCCCCTCAAAGAGAAAAAACAAAGATTGGAACTCCCGAAGCCCGGCAAAGCTCCCGGAACATCGCTCTAAAATCCGCCGTTCTCCTCAAAAACAGCGGGATTCTCCCGCTTTCCACCGATCTTAAATCCTTGGCCGTCATCGGCCCCTTGGCAGACGACCACAATAGTCCCCTCGGAAACTGGCGGGCTGAGGCCATTCCAAATTCAGCCGTTTCCCTGCTCGAGGGATTGCGCACTGCACTTCCTAAAACCGAGATTCTTTATGCCGAAGGGTGTCCCCTCATCATTGGTGAAGCCAATCCCCTACAGAATTTGAAACTCGCGGGAGATGTCCGCACGGGCTTCCCCGAAGCCATCGCCGCCGCACAAAAGGCGGAGGCAGTCGTACTATGCATCGGGGAACATGGGTTCATGACGGGCGAGGGCCGCAGTCGAACCTCCCTTGGACTACCCGGAGCCCAAAACGCGTTGGCGGAAGCCGTTCTTCAGGCCAACCCAAGAACAATCGTTGTCGTCATGACTGGCCGACCTCTGATTCTGACTGATTTGGATGCCAAGTTTCCTGCCATCCTTTTGGGATGGCACCTGGGGTCGGAGGCCGGCCATGCCTTAGCCGACCTGCTTCTAGGAAAGGTTTCGCCATCCGGTCGTCTTCCGGTCTCTTTCCCAAGAAGTCTGGGCCAGATCCCCATCTATCATAACCGGAAAAATACAGGACGCCCTGCAAACGGAGACGATGCCCTTTTTGTGTCCCGCTATACAGACTGCCCAAATGACCCCTTGTATCGGTTTGGGTACGGGCTCTCGTACAGCCGGTTTACCCTTTCCGATCCGACGGTCTCTCCCAAAAATCTTTCAGTGGGAAAACCGGCCCAAGTCACCCTGACCATAAAAAATGAAGGGAAAGTACCCGCTGCGGAGGTCGTCCAACTTTATCTCCACGACCTTGCGGCCTCACTCACCCCTCAGGTCGAAAAACTGGTCGGCTTTGCACGTGTCGATCTTCCCCCCGGAAAGTCCCAAACCCTTAGCTTCCCGCTGACAGATCAAGAACTTGGATTTTTCGATAATGACGGAAAGTTTTTGCTCGAACCCGGCTCCTTTGAAATTTTTGCCCGCACAGGAACGGAATCAACCCCGCGGGTGTCCTTGACCCTAAAATAATCCATCCTCCCACGCCCTGCCGATTTCTGGCATCCTCCGCCCATGTTACGAACTTTTCTTTATGGAAAGATTCACCGCGCTACGGTGACCGATGGCTCGGTTGATTATGAAGGAAGCTTGGGGGTATCCACAGACCTGATGGAAGCAGCCGGCCTCCGACCGGGCGAAAAAATCCTTGTCGGGGTCATCAATACCGGGGCACGTTTCGAAACCTATTTGATTCCTGCCCCTGCAGGCCAGGGTGCAATCGTCCTCAATGGGGCCACCGCTCATCTAGGTAAAAAAGGAGATCTCCTGACCATTATGGCCTTTGCCCAACTCACACCCGAACAAGTCAAATCACACCGGGCCAAATCCGTCCTTCTCGGGCCCGGGAATAAAATCGAAAAGACTTCCGAAATCGTGCCCTAAATCAGGGGTTCTTCACGCAACGGAAACCGAGGTGGGAGGTCCCTGTGCTCACCTCTCCCTTGCTCCGGGTGCCCAGAATGTAACGCGCACAAAATTGATCGGAGCACAAAAAAGAGCCCCCTCGGTGAACCCGTTTTCTCGCCTCTGGTTCCTCCGGATCGAAACTGTCCTTCGGGCCTTGGGGGTTTCTCAATAATCCGTGTTTGGCATCCTCCACATACGTGTCCGGTCGGTACCAGTCGGAACACCACTCCCATACATTACCCGATAAATCATATAACCCATACGGATTGGCCGGATACTTCCGGACGGGGGCAATTCCCTTCCATCCATCCTCCCCGGTGTCCGTATTAGGAAATCTTCCCTGCCAAGTATTGGCCATCCATTTCCCTCCGGGGCGAAATTCATTCCCCCATGGATAGGTCTCCCCCTCCCTTCCTCCCCTTGCCGCCCGCTCCCATTCAGCTTCAGTCGGCAACCGTTTTCCCGCCCACTTGGCATAAGCCACCGCATCTTCATACGCAACATGCACGACGGGGAAGTCATCTTTCCCGTTCAGATCACTTTGCGGTCCGAAGGGATGCTTCCAGCTAGCTCCGGGCAGATATCGCCACCAAGCGGAAAAATCGCTCAATGGCACGGGATGATCGGGGCCCTGAAAACAAACCGAGCCCGGGACCAGTAGTTCATCTGCAGCTCCCGGAAAATCTTCCCGACGGGGTTTTCTCTCCGCCACGGTCACATAATGGGTGGCCTCAATAAATTCTCGAAACTGGGTGTTCGTTACCTCGGTCTCATCCATCCAAAACCCATCCACCTCCACTTCGTGCGCAGGTTGGGCATCCGCAAATCCGGACTGCAGCAGGCTACAACAAGGTTTCCCAGGATCGGCAGCCTTGAGAACTTTTTGACATACCTCCTCCGTTGGCCCTCCCATAAGAAACTTGCCCCCGGGAATCCAGACCATTCCGATTGGGCCGACTCCATTCGGTGTTTGTACCTGAAGGGGGGGACTGCACCCACCCACGGCGAGCATTACAATAACAAAGATCCACAATCGAAAGGGAATCATCTTGAGATGATTCCTCGAAGCGGGGCAACTGGCCAGCGTGCAATTCCTAGACTCGCCATTTCCACTATTCTGGATTACTGTTTTTCTCCTGCCGGACGCTTAGCTTAGTGGTAGAGCGCCTGCTTCACACGCAGGAGGTCACTGGTTCAATCCCAGTAGCGTCCAATTAATCCCTTTTATTGGGGCGAACATTTTCCACAGCCCGTCCCCTTCCCACCTCCCCCGCCAAAGAACTTGATCCCGAGATAAACCAACGCAGCAAGAACCAGCACACCCACCACAATGTTTTGCCAGTTATCCCTCATGATTCAAAATCCCAAGGCCCGACCAATCACTTGGACCAGCCAGGCTCCCAAGTATGCCAGCCCGGTCATGTACAGGAGCATGAAAGCGGGCCACTTCCATCCGCCGGTTTCTCTTTTGGCCACGGCCACGGTGCTCAAGCACTGCAACGCATAGACATAGAAAACCAGCAAAGCCAAACAGGTCAACGGAGTGTAAATGGCACTACCATCCGGCCAGGTCGCCTTCCGCATGGCTTGGATAAGCCCCTCCTCCTCACCTCCGACGTGGTAGACGATCGACATGGTGCTGACAAAAACCTCCCGGGCAGCGAAAGAAGCCACCAGCCCGATTCCGATCCTCCAATCAAATCCCAACGGCCGGATGACCGGCTCCAGCCAATGTCCCAGTTGCCCCGCATAACTTCCCGCTAATTTCGCCGATGGCTCTTCCGATGTGCGGGGGAAGTTGGAGACAAACCAAAGCAAAATTGAAAGAGCCAGAATCACTGTTCCCGCCCTCCGGAGAAAAACCACCGCCCGTTCCCACATCCGAAGAAAAATCGTCCGTAACGCCGGACGCCGGTAAGGAGGAAGTTCGAGAATCAAGGGGGGAGAACCTCCTCCCAACATTTTTTTCCGGAAAACCCAGGCCAAAAGAAACGCAGTTCCAGTTCCTAAAATGTAAAGTCCCAACATAGCCCCGGCTTTTTGCCAGACAGGAACGAGCGCGACGGGCACCGCAGCTGCAAGAAGCGTCGTGTAAACCGGAATCCTTGCCGAACAGCTCATCAATGGGGCAATTAAAATGGTCGTCAGACGGTCCTTGGGATCTTCCACCGTTCTCGTGGCCATGATTCCAGGAATGGCGCAGGCATAGGAACTTAGAAGAGGAATAAACGATTTCCCACTCAGCCCCACCCGGTGCATCACCCGGTCCAAGAGAAAAGCGGCCCGGGCCAGATATCCCGAGTCTTCAAGCAACCCGAGGAAAAAGAAGAGAATCAAGATTTGAGGAAGGAAGATCACCACCCCACCCACCCCCGCCAAAATGCCGTCGATCAACAGATCGCGGAAAAGTCCGCTGGGCATCACTCCCTGCAACCAACCCCCAAGATGCGCAAAACCTGCATCGATCCAACTCATGGGATATGAGGCGATCGAGAAGATAGAAACAAAAAGAGCCATCATCATGCCTGCCAGAATCCCCCAGCCTGCCACCGGATGCAGCACGGCGGCATCAATCCAATCCGTCCAATTCCCGCCGCTCATTCCAACTCCCACTCCCGCCTCCTTCAACACATTCTGGAGATAGGCATATCGTGCATTCACCACGGCGGCGGACCAGTCGTACGCTTCCTTCCTGAATCTTTCCCTCCAAGCCATCGCCAATTTTCTCGCCCCCTCCGGCCCCGCATCCGATCCGGCCAATAATTCCAAAGCTTTTCCCTCCGCCCGCAACTCCGCAGGCAGGGATTCCCGCCAAGCCGCCGCAATCTGCCCCACCGCCACGGCCAGTGGAGGAGGCATCGTCCATCGTCGGGGTCCGGGGCCGGTCAGTTTCTGCCCGAGCGCGGCACGTAACTCGACCAGCCCTTTTCCACGATGAGCCTGAGTGGGAATGAATTGGATTCCGAGCCTTTGGCTGAGCTCATCCGGATGAAGTCGTACGCCTCGGGCCTCCGCAACGTCCACCATGTTCAAGGCCACCAAAACGGGCAGCCCCAATTCCATCACCTGCGTGACAAGAAAGAGATTTCTTTCCAAGTTGCTGGCATCCACCACACATAGGACCACATCGGGCCGGGGAAGGCCGGCCGACTCCCCCCGCAAAACTTTTAGTGCAATCTCCTCATCGGGAGAACGGACCGAAAGGCTGTACATTCCGGGAAGATCAATCAGTTCGATCGCCTCTCCGTGAAGGGTGTAGGCCGTTCCTGTCCGTTTTTCGACAGTGACCCCGGGATAATTTCCGACTCGTTGCCGAAGGCCTGTCAGGGCGTTGAAAAGGGTGCTTTTCCCCGCATTGGGATTCCCGACCACGGCGACCCAACGTTTGGAGGTATCCTGATTCATCGAAAAAACGGGGCCTCTCCCCCGCAAACTTTTGTCCTCAGGATCTTCCGTCCACGTGTTCGACCAAAATCTGCTTGGCCAAACGGGCGCTTAAGGCGACGCGGGTTCCACAAACCCAACAAACCAGATCGGCTCCACCCCGGATTTTTTTCACGACGGCATTCTCACAAAAACCCATCTCACGCAGGCGCTCACAGGTGCTAGGGGCACAATCCAGACGCCGAACCCGGACCTGATCTCCTGATCCCACCTGAGTCAGATCCACCGTCGGATGATTTTTCAGATTTCTCTTCTTTTCCACATGAAGAGTTTGGAGCGTTTCGCACCGGGTGGCAAGTCGACGCCGATCCCGGGCCCCGATTCCCGGAGATCAGGCAAACCAACGGTACAGCATCAAATAAACAAGGACCCCGGTAACGGACACATACATCCAGACAGGCCAGACCCAGCGGGTCAGTTTCTTGTGAACCTCGAAATTCCCCCGAATGGCAAACCAGACCGCTGCCAAGATGAAGGGGAGATTGAACACCGCAAGAATCGTATGAGGGATCAGGATGAAAAAATAAAGAATCCTCGGCCAACCCTGCATGGGAAAAAGTCGGGGTCCGACGGTGAATTTATGCAGTAGGTAAGACCCCAGAAAAACCGAGGACGTCAGAAAGGCCGCAATCATGATTTTTTTATGCGCCTCCCTGTTCCCTTTTTTAATCTGAATCCATCCGGCAAAAAGAAGCACCGCCGTAATCGCATTTAAGCTCGCGTTCACCAAGGGGAGATCCTGGAATGTCATCTTTTTTTCTCCACCTCACGCAGGAGATTTCCCACATCGGGCAAAACCCGTGCCAAGAGATCCTCCTCGGTTCCGTTGTAATACGCCCTCACCTGCCCCCGTCCATCGACCAGAGCGATTTTGGTGCTGTGCAACATCTTCCCGTTTAGGGCCACTGCTTCGGGGGGATTCGGTTCAACGGCCAGTTTGAAGCCTTCCCGGGCAATCCGAAAAACTTCCGGCAATGGCCCTGAAAGAAACCACCAATTCGTCCCAGCCCCATACTTTTTCGCATAGGCCTGTAACCTCTCCGGAGTATCCGTTTCTGGGTCTACCGTGATGGAGACGATTTTCACCTTCCCCTTCGTTCTTCCTACAGACTGTGCTAGGTCAGCCATCCGACTACTCAATACCGGGCAGGGTCCCGTACAGCTCGTAA
>Ga0209189_1003634_pt1 | contig 10296 bp, 9 predicted proteins | sample C_130820_EF_Meta_FD_187308 | JGI IMG/M metagenome (GOLD analysis project Ga0209189, IMG submission 187308) | Freshwater microbial communities from Lake Croche, Canada to study carbon cycling - C_130820_EF_MetaG (SPAdes) (version 3) | ecosystem: Environmental > Aquatic > Freshwater > Lake | place...
GTTACTGATGAATGCGCTAGAACGTTTAATGGCCAACGGCTCGGTCCGTTTTGGAGCGGCTGTATTGGGTTTGATGTTGCTCGTTGCTGCGTGCGCGCCGTTTTTGGGAACCGTTGATCCGGCGGCCATGGACTCCAATTTCATCAACAAAGCCGCCGGTGCATCGGGCCTGTTTGCACTGCTGGACGGGACTTCAGTGCAGCACACCTTTTTGCTGGGTACTGACAGCTTTGGTCGGGATTTGTACAGCCGGGTGATTTACGGCACGCGGGTTTCTTTGCTGGTGGGCTCATGTACTGGCGTGCTGGCATTGGTGTTGGGGGGTGGCTTGGGCATGTTGGCCGGCTATTTCCGCGGACTCGATGCCGTACTGATGCGGGTGATGGACGGCTTGATGGCGATTCCTGCGATTTTGTTGGCGATTGCATTGGTGGCCGCTTTGGGGGCCACCATCTCGACGGTGGTGGTGGCTATTGCGATCCCTGAGGTGCCGCGTGTGACTCGCCTGGTGCGCGCCTTGGTCTTGAGCTTGCGTGAAGAACCATTTGTCGAAGCTGCGCGTGCCTTGGCCACACCCACGGCTGTGATTTTGTTTCGGCATATTTTGCCTAATGCCATGGCACCCTTGATCGTGCAAGGCACATTTGTAGCGGCTTCTGCGGTCTTGACCGAGGCCATTTTGAGCTTCCTGGGCTTGGGCTTGCCGCCCGACATTCCGACTTGGGGCAACATCATGGCCGAAGGCCGTGTGCAGTTCAGCCAGTACCCTGGCAATGTGCTGTACCCTGCGCTGTTTCTGGTGCCGACGGTGTTGGCCGTCAATTTGTTGGGGGATGGACTGCGTGACGTGCTGGACCCCAAATTCGCACGACGGGGGACGTGATGCAAGAGCCCGTTTTATCCATCCAAAACTTGTCTGTGGCCTTGCCCGCTGGCGGTGACCGTGCATATGCCGTGCAAGGCATCAGTCTGGCTATATACCCGGGTCAAACACTGTGCGTGGTGGGCGAGTCGGGTTCGGGCAAGTCGGTCATGGCCACCACCGTCATGGGTTTATTGGCCCGCGAATTGAAGCCTGATCAGGGCCAAGTTCTTTTGCAAGGCGAGTCTTTGCTGGACGCCAGCGCGTCCCGTTTGCGTGATTTGCGTGGGCGTGTAATGGGCATGGTCTTCCAAGAGCCGATGACGGCTTTGAATCCAGTCATGCGTTGTGGCGACCAGGTCGATGAATTACTGGCCACCCACACGGACTGGCCTAAAGACAAACGCCGAGCCGAAGTCTTGCGCATCTTTGAAAGCGTTCGCCTGCCGGAACCCGAGCGGATATTGCGCAGTTTTCCACACCAACTCAGCGGCGGTCAGCGGCAGCGCATCGTGATCGCCATGGCCGTGATTCTGAAGCCCGTATTGCTCATTTGCGATGAGCCTACCACCGCCTTGGATGTCACCACCCAAAAAGAAATTTTGAAACTGATTGATCAGCTGCAAGCCGATCAAGGTGTTGCCGTCTTGTTCATCACGCATGACATGGGTGTCGTGGCTGAAATTGCCGACGATGTGTTGGTGATGAACCAAGGCCTTACGGTGGAATCTGGAACATGCGATCAGGTCCTTAAGCGCCCGAACGCGGCCTACACGCGCCAGTTATTGGCTGCAGTGCCCGGCATGAAACCCCCTCCAGCACGACCTGAGCCCCAGGGCGCTGCGCTGCTCAGGGGGCAGGGTGTGGGTAAAACTTACATCAGCCGCGATTGGATGGGCCGCCCCCGCGAAACCCAAGCATTGCAAGATGCCCATGTAGCCATACGCGCGGGGGAAACAGTAGGCATTGTGGGGGAGTCCGGTTCCGGTAAATCCACGTTTGCGCGGTGTTTGATCCGCTTGATTGACCCCACGCAAGGTCAAATCCAATGGGGTGAACATGAAATCGCTGATGTGCCCGAAGGCCAGTTGCGCCCCCTGCGCAGCTTGGTGCAAGTGGTCTTCCAAGACCCCAACCGCTCGCTCAACCCGCGCCGCACGGTGGGAGACTCGATCATGGAAGGGGCGATGAACTTTGGCATGACCAAGACCCAAGCCTTGCAATTGGCGCAAACGCTGATGCACAAAGTGCGTTTGCCGGTGGAGGCTTTGACGCGTTACCCCTCCCAATTCAGCGGCGGGCAAAGGCAACGCTTGGCCATTGCGCGGGCGTTGGCTTGTCGACCCCAGGTGCTGGTGGCCGACGAGGCCGTCAGCGCGCTGGATGTGAGCGTTCAGGCCCAAATTTTGTCCTTGTTGCGCGAGATCCAGGCCGAGTTCGGTTTGGGGATGCTGTTCATCACCCACGACCTGCGGGTCGCGGCCCAATTGTGCGACCGTGTGATCGTTATGCACCAAGGTCATATGGTGGAAGAGGGGCGCACGGTCGACCTTTACGCCCACCCGAGTCACGCGTACACCCAAAAATTGTTCGATGCGGCACCGGCTGCCTTTTGATCCGATTCAGACTTGAATCCAGACCCCTGACACCAACCAAAGGCGCCCGAATGACGCGGATTTTGATCGCAGGTTACCAGCACGAGACCAACACTTTTGCACCCAGTCTGGCCGACTGGGCGGCGTTCAATACCGGTGAAGCGTTTCCCGCTTTTGTGCGGGGTCAGGCCATGGTTGATTTGCTCACGGGTGTGAACATCCCTGTGGGCGGCTTCATGGACGAAGCCCGCCGCTTTCAATGGACTTTGGTGCCTTCGGCTTGGGCCGGAGCGACCCCCTCTTCCTATGTCACGCAAGACGCCTTTGAGCGCATCAGCCAAGCGGTTCTGGAAGATGTCCGCGCGGCGATGGTGCAGGGTTTGGACGGCGTGTACTTGGACCTGCATGGCGCAGCCGTGGCCGAACAGGTGGACGATACCGAGGGTGAGTTGATCACACGCATTCGCCAGATCGTCGGGCCTTCAGTCCCCATTGTGGCCAGCTTGGATTTGCATGCCAATGTGACCGCCAAAATGCTGCGTGAGTCGGATGGTTTGGTTTCTTACCGCACTTACCCCCATGTCGATATGGCGAATACCGGCGCGTTGGCAGCACAATTGCTGCATCGACGTTTACAGCGAGGCAGCAAAGAGACCTTGCATGTGCAGCGTTTTCCCTTTTTGATTTCCCTGAATGCGCAAAGCACCTGGATGGAACCCGCCAAGTCGATTTATGAGCAGCTGACAGCGCTCGACCGAGAACATGGCGCCATGTTGAGTTTTTGCATGGGCTTTCCGGCCTCCGATTTTGACGAGTGCGGCCCGGTCATCTGGGGACACGGCGAACAGGCGCGAATGGCTGTGGAGCGTTTGTATGCCCATGCAGGCAATCCTTTGTTGTGGCGCCCCGAATGGCTGCCTGAGCGCGAAGCAGTCGCGCAAGCCTTGTCGCTGGCCGCTTCCAGTTCTGCGCCGGTGGTGGTGGCCGATACCCAAGACAACCCTGGCGCCGGCGGCGACAGCAACACCACGGGCATGTTGCGCGCTTTGATTCAACAAGGCGCAGGGCTGGCCTATCCGCAGCAAATTGCGTTGGGCTTGATGTTCGATCCCGAAGCAGCCCGTGTGGCCTGCGCCGCCGGTGTGGGGGCCCAACTCGAAATGAGTTTGGGCAAGGCGGTGCCCATCTTCACCGGCGAATTAAGTGATCCGCCGGTGCAGGGTCGTTTCACTGTGCGCGGCATCAGCGAGGGCGCTTGTTTGCTCAAGGGCCCGATGATGAAGGGCTCGACCATTCAAATGGGCCCCAGTGCCTGCCTGGAGATCGATGGCATTTTCATTGCCGTGGCCAGCGGCAAGATGCAAATGCTTGACCGCGAGTTGTTTCGCACTGTGGGTATTCAACCCGAAAACATGAAGGTGGTGGTGGTTAAAAGCTCCAACCACTTTCGAGCCGATTTCACCCCCATGGCCAGTCATGTGTTAATCGCCAAGGCCCCAGGCCCTATGGCGGCCGACCCCGGTGATCTGCCTTGGAAAAAACTCAGCCCTCACACAAGGACCCGACCATGACCGCCGACCTGACCCAACTGCCCGCCCACGCATTGTTAGACCTGTACAAGCGGGGTGAGACCTCGCCAGTTGAAGTTACCCAAGCAGTGCTGAACCGCACAGCACGCGTGAATCCTAAAATCAATGCTTTCAGTTTGATCGACGAAAAGTCGGCCATGGCCAGCGCCAAGGAGAGTGAGCAGCGCTGGCAAGACCACCGACTGACGGGTGCGCCAGTAGGGACTTTGGAGGGGGTGCCCGCCACCATCAAAGATTTGATTTTGACGCAAGGTTGGCCAACTTTGCGTGGCAGCCGCACGGTCGATCCCCATCAAGCCTGGGATGTCGACGCGCCTGTGACCGCCCGTTTGCGTGAGTCCGGCGCCGTGTTGTTAGGTAAAACCACAACCCCTGAATTTGGCTGCAAAGGCGAAACCAACTCACCCGCTACCGGCATCACACGCAACCCCTGGAATTTAAACAAAACGCCCGGCGGCTCTTCAGGCGGCACTGCCGCCGCCGTTGCTGCTGGTTTGGGCCCGATAGGTGTCGGCACTGACGGTGCGGGCAGTGTGCGCATTCCTGCGGCTTTTTGCGGCAACTTCGGTCTCAAGCCAAGCTTCGGTCGTGTGCCGGCTTACCCCTTGTCGCCTTTTGGTTCTGTGGCCCACTTGGGCCCGCACACCATGAGCGTGTTGGATGCGGCCCTGATGATGAACGTGATGAAGCGACCCGATGCCCGCGATTGGACCTCACTGCCCTATGACCCGGTGGACTACACCGCAGGTTTGAACGATGGCATCCAGGGTTTGCGCATTGCCTATTCACCCACTTTGGGTTTTGCGCAGAATGTCCATCCCGAGATTGCAAGCGCAGTGGCCGAGGCGGTCAAAGTATTGGAAAGCTTGGGTGCCCATGTGGAGCAAATCGATCCCGGCTTTGAAGATCCTTTGGAGATCACCACCGGCCTGTGGTTTTTGGGCGCTTGGACGGTTTGGAATACCTTGAGTCCTGCGCAACAAAGCGTGGCCGACCCCGATTTCAAGGCTGAAGCCGAGTTGGGCGCACGGCTGAGCGCTTTGGATATCCAACACTTGAATCAACGCCGAGGTGTTTTGGGCGGCATGATGCGGCAATTCATGCAGCGTTTTGATTTGTTGGTTACACCGGCGGTTGCTGTACCGGCATTCGACGCCTTGCCTGCGGGACACTCCCCCTTGAGTCCTGCCTCGATGTTGGGGTGGACGCCTTTCAGTTACCCCTTCAACTTGACCCAGCAACCCGCATCGACCATTCCTTGTGGCTTGACCCGAGACGGTTTACCGATGGGTTTGCAGTTTGTAGGCCCCATGTTCGGCGATGCTTTGGTGTTGCGCGCTTCCAAAGCCTATGAAAATACGAGCGTTATTGCGCGCCCAAAAATATAAATACAAAGAGCTTTTTTTTATACTTTGAGGATACTAAAGATACATAAAATGCCGTTAGAATGAACCTCTTCCAAGGTTTTTCGAAAGCTTTTCGATGCAACTTATTTGGGTGTCTGGGCCCACTGCTCGCTTACAAACATTTTCCATCACCGCCCGAAAGGCCGTGGTGAGTGTGAGCATGTTGGCATCGGCCTTGGTGCTGCTGGGGTTTTTATGTCACTGGATAGGTTTGAGGATGGCCTTGCAAATGGCCCCTTCATGGGCCCAAAGTAGGGTTGGGTTGACATCGGACGAGGCGCAATTTCGACTGGAAGCGGGTTATCGCGAAAAGCTAGAAAGCTTGACTGCGCAGTATAAAAACCTGTTGCTCAGTGTTCAGCGCCTCGAAATGGATAAGAATGAGATTTTCGAATTAAATAAAATTGAAGCCCTCAGAAAACAACATCAAGCAGGCGGGACTCCCCCCACAGACGGGCGAGGTGGGCCCTTCAAAGCCATAGATTTGGATGACTTCAAACGAAGCACCTTGGACGAGGGCATGGATGCGGCGCTGCAAGACGCGGATCATTTGAAAGACGCCTTGGGATTTCTTCATCAAAAGTGGCGTCGAGAAATTGATTGGTTGAAAACCATGCCTACAGGCTTGCCCATCGACGTCAATGCCCGGGTCAGCAGCACGTTCGGCCTGCGTCTGGACCCTTTGACCCACCGACCCAGCCGCCATGAAGGGCTTGATTTTGTCGGTCCTTTGGGAACACCTGTTGTCGCCTCGGCACCCGGCGTTGTCACCCGATCGGAATGGTCAGGAGCCTATGGCAACTTGGTTGAAGTCGCGCATGCACAGGGTTTTCATTCCCGCTACGCCCATTTAAACGAGCGAAAAGTGGCCGAAGGTGACAAAATTACCCGTGGATCAGAAGTAGGCACCTTGGGTAGCACGGGTCGCTCCACTGGGCCACATTTGCATTACGAGATCGTGTACAAAGACGAGGCCATCAATCCAACCCGGATTTGGGCTGTGTTGCGCAAATAGTTTTTTTCTTTATCAGGGGTTGTTCATGTTCAGCAAATTTGCCAAGAATAAAAGCACTACTTTCAAGTCGATGCCAGAAAAGTTCGACACATTCATCGGCAAAAACGCGGTCATACAGGGCAGTTTGGCCATGCTTGAGAGCATCCGTATCGATGGCAAAGTGGTGGGCAATGTCGAGTCCTCCAAAGAGGGGCTGATTACTGTCGTTATCGGTGAATCCGGCGAGGTCCAGGGGGATATCGCGGCGCACCGTGTGGTGGTTGCCGGCAAAGTTGCAGGCAATATTCACGCGCATGACCGTGTGGAGTTGCACGCCGACAGTCTGGTGCATGGAGACATCAAGTACGGCTCTATTGCGATCGAGCACGGTGCCAAAGTGATGGGTCTGTTGTTGCAAGTGAGCGATGCGTCCAATGCCAATTTGGGCGACGCCGATGCGCAAAATGCCATCCGTAAAGCCCAGTCCACCACAAGCGGCAACAACTGACTCAGTCCCAGAGGTTTCTGATTTCTTGAAACACCACGCGACTGGGTACATCGGGGGCAATCCAGATTTGACGCGTGTGGGTATTCATGACGATGCCTGCCACACTTTCAACACGGCCTTGTGGCGCAAGTGCGGGGTCTGGACTGCGGCAAATCGATAAAAATCCATCGGACTCATCCCGCAAAAAAGACTGCAACTTCTCAAAGCCCAAGCCTGGTTGGGCGGCATGTTTCGCGGCTGTTTCCAGGCGGGGGTGACTTGACAGGGCCAGTCCCATGGGTGATTGTTTGGCCCTTAATGCCTCACACAGGAAGTGGTTCGTGTGCAAAACCACCCCGTTCGTGGGTTGGAGTTCTGCCCAGCCAGCAGGCGCCAATTCGAAGCATGCCACTTCTCCTGAAGCGTCGGCGCAAGGGACATTCGATGCAGCGCCAAAACCCAGTGTGGCCATGTGCGCCATACGGTCTCGTGCATGCGCAATCGAATCGCAGTCGAGCAAATGCCGCAACACTATATGAACGGGCACGCCGGGCGTTTGGCCATCACCGGTGGATCGCAAGATATTCAATCCCAGTGCAAATCCTGCCGCATTCATGCCTATTTTGGCCAGCATGCCCGCCTCGGTCAATGTGACCATGGCACGACCTTGTGTGTCATGGGTTTTGAGCACAACCAAGGCTTGCCGCTGCCGGCCTATCCAATCCCAGTTCTGTGCAAACCAAGTGTGCCCATCGATGCTGACACTGCCTTGCACGCACATCGCAGTGCATTCGCCGTCCTGAATATGGGGGTCGATCGGCAAACCCGTTTCCCAGTCGGGAAGTCCTGCTAACCTGTTGGCCTCTAAGGCGGCTTCAGCTTGAAAAGAATCATCGCTTAAGAAGTTCGACGGAAGAATCTCGGTGCGGCAATTGAGCGCCAAGATATCCGCCAATCGCCAACCGCTTCCATCTGCAATGCCATTCATTTCTGAGATGAGTTCAGGGTCCAAGGCGGTAATGACGGGTACGTAACGGCGTGCGCGTAGGCAGGCTTCTTGCCAATCAATGCCGCAGCAGGCAAACAACTTGGCATAGGTCAATACCGAGTGACGGATGCGCAAGGCTGCCGTTTGCCCATAAATTTGCCCGCGGGTGAAGGCGTCAGCGCTCTGGGGTAAGGTGATAATCGAGAACATCGAATTCATTATGATCCTTGAATGAACTTACTGGCCCTAGACGTTGGCAATACCCGATTGAAATGGGCGTTGTATGAGCGCCCACATCCCCAAGCCAAGGTGCTTGCCCATGGCGCGGAATTTCTTGAAAACATCGAAAGACTCTCCGAAGGTCCTTGGGCGAACCTGCCGGCGCCGTCAAGAATGATCGGCTGCGTGGTGGCGGGCGATGCCGTTAAAAGGCGCGTCCAAGAACAAATGGAGTTGTGGGACTTTACCCCGCAATGGGTCGTCTCCAGCGTGTCTGAGGCAGGCATGCAAAATGGCTATGACCATCCCACCCGTTTAGGCTCTGACCGCTGGGTGGCCATGATTGGGGCTCGGCAACGCATGTTGGCACAGGGGCCTGCCCGCCCCTTGATTGTGGTCATGGTCGGCACCGCTGTGACGGTTGAAGCCATTGATGCGCAAGGGCGTTTTTTAGGTGGCATCATTTTGCCGGGCCACGGCATCATGTTGCGCGCCCTTGAATCTGGCACAGCTGGCTTGCACGTCCCCACCGGGGATGTTCGCGAATTTCCGACCAACACCAGTGATGCCTTGACCAGTGGCGGCACGTTTGCCATCGCTGGCGCGTGCGAGCGGATGGTGACGCACCTGCGCGCCCTGACGGGTCAAGAGCCGATGTGCATCATGACGGGCGGCGCGGGATGGAAAATGGCGCCCAGCATGCTGATGCATTTTGATTTGGTCGACACTTTGATTTTTGATGGTCTTTTGACCATGGCCATGTACCGCTTTGGCAGCGTGGATTGATTTGGGATGGTCCGGTTTACTGGTAGGACGCTGTCAATTGTTGCAGGTGAGCTTGTTGAGAGTCATCCAGCAAATAGGGTGTCAGCAGTGAAAGTACATGGCGTGCACCACGCGCCAAAGCCAGACCCGCGCTTTGTGTTTCCATGGCGTGACGCGGATCGCGAACGTATTCGTAACTGAGCCAATAAGTCACGACCACGGCCATGCTGGCCGACAAAGTTTCGATCGTTTGTGCTTGCATTTTCAAACGCTGCGCAAGAACCATGGACTCCAGCAGTTGTCGAAGTGCTGAAGTTTTGCGCTCGAGGATGGTTTTGAAATGGGTTTCCAAATGGCGGTTGCGCGACAGTAAATCGTTCAGGTCGCGATACAAAAAACGGTATTCCCAAATCAACTCAAACAGCGAATGCAGGAAGAACCAGGCATCCTCAACATCTTGCACGTCGCTGCTGGCCTCCATCAAAGACATGACGGCCGATTCATAGCGGTCGAACAAATGGGTGATCAGTTTGTCCTTGGCTGGAAAATGGTAATAAAGATTACCTGGGCTGATGTTCAGCTCAGAAGAGATCAGGGTGGTCGATACATTCGGCTCGCCAAACCGATTGAAAAGATCCAGCGACACTGCAACAATGCGCTCAGCGGTTCGGCGTGGTGCTTTTTTGACCATGAGGCGAGCGGACTCAGAAGCTCTTCTTCACCGGGGGGCGTTTTGCAGCCTTGGCCTGTGTTTGCCGGGCTGACCCGTCTGGCCTTGCTGGCGTCAATTGCGCCTCAAGATCAGCAATCCGTTGGTTCAAGGCCTCGATATCGGTCATGGCGGGTATGCCCAAACGGGTGAGCGCCCGTGCCACGCGGTCTTCAAACAAATGTTCCAGCCTATCGATGCGTCCAGTGGTTTGCTGGCCGAAATCTTTGGCTAAATGGGTCAGTTGTTCAGTCGCTTCGCTGATTTTTTCCTGTGCAGCCCATTGGGTTTTGCGTTGAAACGCCAGGCCATCGGCAATCAAGGCCTCAAACGCCTTGGTGCCTTGCGATTGCACTTTGGCCATGGCCCCCAATCCGGCCAGCCAAATATGCTGTGAGGACTCTTCGGAAGGTCGCACGGGCTCGGAAGGGGTGCTGGGTGTTGCGGGGTGGCTGATTTTGCGGGGCATGGTCACTTCCTTGAGATGCGATGTCACACTGTAACTGCACAGCTGTGGCTTGGGCAATCGCAAGTGCTTCTAAAATCAAGCTTTAGTGCGCTTGAAAGCGCTGGGTCACCTTGCAGTTCGCGAGGCGTCAAATCAACCCCTTTGCCATATGACTATTCTTGTGACCGGCGGTGCCGGCTTTATCGGTGCCAACTTTGTGCTGGACTGGCTGGC
>Ga0209189_1003637_pt1 | contig 10291 bp, 5 predicted proteins | sample C_130820_EF_Meta_FD_187308 | JGI IMG/M metagenome (GOLD analysis project Ga0209189, IMG submission 187308) | Freshwater microbial communities from Lake Croche, Canada to study carbon cycling - C_130820_EF_MetaG (SPAdes) (version 3) | ecosystem: Environmental > Aquatic > Freshwater > Lake | place...
AAATAGGATACTATGGCAAAATTACTATCAGGCACACGAATATATGGTACCGCTAACGTAGATTCTACGCTGGCCGTGGGTGGAACCGTCTATGCTAACAACATAGTTACGACAAATATACCACTAGTCCTAAGCGATATTGGTAATCAGTTTGACAATTTGAAGTGTGTCTTTAATTTGACAGTAGACCAAGCCAACGTAACCAGTATCGTAGACTCTAAGAATCTGGAAGTCATAGTGAATGGTGCCAGATTGTCACCTTATGTAAAACAGATTACATATCCATGGATTCTGGATTATGATTCGTACAGAGGTTTTAGAGTAGTCAGTTCAAATACAAGTTCGAGTTTGATTATATACAATGCACCAGCACTGAATGACCAAGCCACGGTAACTATCATAAATAATTCATTGGTAGCTCAGACTCAAAAATATCCATATTCAGCCGCTACAATAGCACTAGGAGATTAAATAAATGGCAAAGCACGTAATACTTGAAAATTACTCATTCACACCGTCATCAAGAACGGTTGTCGTGAACGGTAAAAACATTCGTAAAGAACAATTGTTATTGATTACCAATACTACTACTGGTACAGTCATTTACAACTTCTCCGATCCTAACTTGAACTCAACTAGTTATACTAACTCAGCGAACACAACAACAGGACAAGAAACAACTACTATTGTTTTGAACTATGCAACAGGTTCAATGAACACAACAGATAAGTTATCTATTCTAACGGAAGAAACTTATACAGAAATGGTGCCTGCTGAATCTTTCCGTGATCCAGTTGATAAATTCCGTGTATCTCAACCACAAGCATTGATTGATACTGACTTTGAATATGGACCACAACCAACTAAGTGGGAGTCTATCAATCTATTAAACAATAGACCATCCGCTTTCTATGATTCTACGCAAGGTATCTCAAACATTTCTTCAAACACTATATTCTACGGTTCTGCTGGTTTATATCAAATTACCAACATTACCGCTTCAGGTAAGACAGTCACAGTATCAATAAACAACACAGCAGGTATTGTTGCTGGTGTGCCAATCTTTATACAAGGTACTTTAGATAACGCATATGCTGATGGATGGTGGATTGTTGAAGGTGTTAATCCAAACGTTAATTTCACATACACAACAATTACTGCACCAGCAGCTGCTTTGTTTGATGTAAACAAATCAATTGTTTTCCCAGGAACTTTTTATTCTGGTGCTGGTCTACAAACTTCTGGTGCTTCAGGTGGTACTATAACATTAAGTGGTACTACTGGTACAATTACTACAGCGAATGCACATGGTTTCCGTGTTGGTGATGGTTTCTATATTACAGGAGCCACAGGTAACACAGGACTTTTAAATAGTTCTTTTGTTGTTGCTACAACACCGACAACATCAACATTTACTTTTCCTACGACTACTACAGGAACAATTACGGCACCAGCGAATGCTACAATTTATCCAAGAGCATTAGGTTATGTTCAACACAGACCTTTTGATGGTGGCGTACAATTCTCTAACGTATCACCATATCATGGTTATCAAGTGATTCGTCAGACACGCCGACAATTCCGTTACCAATCAGGTAAATCAATTCAATTCTCTACTGGTTCTATTTTAAAACCAGCACTTGCTGTTGATACTATTACCAGTTCTGGTACAACAGTTACGGTGACAACTAAGTTTGCTCACGGTATTCTAGCAGGTTCTACAGTCATAGTTTCAGGTTGTACAGAAACTGCTTATAACGGAACATTTACTGTTACTGGTGCACCAACACCATTGACATTAACATACACAGCAGGTTCAACTCCATCTGCTTCACCTGCTACAGGTTTCCCACAGACAGTAAGTCCACAAAATTGGTATGGTTCTGCCAATCGTGTTGGTATGTTTGACTCACAAAATGGTTTCTTCTTTGAATTTGACGGACAAACATTGTATGCCGTTAAACGTTCAAGTACTACACAGATATCAGGTACAGGTTCGGTTGTTACGGCCAACGGTGCTGTATCAGGAACAAGTACTAAATTTAGTTCACAATTAAAACCAGGTGATGCCATTGTTATTCGTGGTCAATCTTATGTTGTACAAACAATTACATCCGATACTTTGATGTATATCTATCCTGAGTATCGTGGTGTTACAGCACCTGCTTGCCAGATTTCTAAGACAATCGACCAACGATATCCACAATCACAATGGAATATTGATAGATGTGATGGTACAGGTGCCAGTTTGTTTAACATAGACTTAACTAAGATGCAGATGTTCTACGCTGACTTTACATGGTATGGTGCTGGTGCAATTCGTTTTGGATTTAAGAACAATCGTGGTGAAGTTATTTACTGTCATCGTATTCCAAACAACAACCTTAACACAGAAGCTTATATGCGTTCTGGTAACATCGTTGCTCGTTACGAAACAAACACATTACCACCTAAAACTTATTTGACTGCCACATTGGCAAGTGGTTCAACAGGACCACTAACTGTTGCTGATACTTCTGCTTTCCCATCTTCTGGTACAGTAGTTATAAGTCAATCGGCCGATACTGGTGGTGTAATTGAATACATCACATATACAGGTAAAACTACCACAACATTTACTGGTCTAACTCGTAACATTACAAACTTGAGTGGTACAGGATTTACTGGCGGTGGTGGTACTGCATCTGCAACAACATTTACTTACTCTGCTACTGCACCGATTCTTGTTGAACTTTATGGTCCATCACAAGCATCAACTGTCAGCCATTGGGGTTCTTCTGTGATTATGGATGGTCGGTATGATAACGATAAATCATTCGTGTTTAATTACGGTCAAAACCAAGTTGCAACATACACCAACATAGGTCAACGTTATCCCGTATTCTCTGTCCGTTTGGCACCTGCTATTGACAACGGACAATCTGGTGTATTAGGTCAACGTGAAATTATTAATCGTATGCAATTGGCACCAGTTTCTTCTGGTGTTTATGCAAACAACGTTGTTCGTGCTGAATTGGTTTTGAATGGTCGTGTTAACTCAGGAACATATACTGCTGTTGGTGGTTCTTCGTTAGCGCAATATGCTGTTCACGGACCTACTGCCAGTATTTACGGTGGCGAATCAATTTACACTTTCTTTGTACCACCAGGTTCTGTTGATACACAAGATTTGACAGCATTGCGAGACATTGGTAACTCTATTTTGGGTGGAGGCGGTTTAACGAATGCTGTTTCTAATACCTCTAATGGTATTTACCCTGATGGTCCTGATATTTTGACATTGTGTATTACACCTGTGATTGCTAGTACCAATGTTGCTGCTCGTATAAGTTGGTCAGAGGCACAAGCTTAAGGGGATTAATATGTCCTCTAGGGATTATACTAAACATCTGGTATCCAATACTGCACCAACTGCAGCAAGAGTTGGTGATGAGTATTTTGATCCTGGTTCCAATAAATTATACAAGACTGTTGCTATCAATGGCAACACGGTAACTAACGTTGAGATTCCATTAAATCTATCCATTACCAGTGGTCCAATATATACCTCTGTACTATTGGTGAAAGCATTGGCAGGTTCTATACTGACGCTACCAAGTAACGGAACATATAACTTAACATCTAGTGATGGTAAAACAAACATGGATGTTTTCATTGATGGTTATAAGATGGCCAAAGGTGTAGATTATAATGAAGTTACAACAACAACAATCAGTACAAATATTGCCATACCAGCAGGATCAACAATTGAATATAGGGTATTAAGATGAATGATAAGATTAATCCAAATATACGAAGCATCATACACATTTTAAATAATTGGAATTTTACTTTTGATGGTTCATATGTCAGAGCAAATTTAGAAATTCATATCACAAAAGATGAGTTGACTTCTGTACGTGAAACATTACAAAAAGAATTAGACACCAAACAAAGAGCAACTGATGGTGCCACAATGATTCAAGATGAAGAAAAAAGGGAATACTTAACTGCCATTGCCGATTTGGATTTTGCTATAAACGAATTGGATAAGAGCTATGGCAACAATAACTAGTAATACCGATGTAGCATTAGCTAACGTAAGAATGTTATGGTCAAACACCAGCTCTTGGGTTGGCGGTGTTGTTCCTGGTATTTTAGATGATGTCGTAATTGCTGGTACAAGAACCACAATTAATCAATCTGGTATTAATAAATGGACAGGTACCATTACAATTACCGTTGCATCGACTTCTGGATTTCCTTCTTCTGGTTCGTTTTATACCTATACGACCTTTTCCGATTACGTAAAAGTCAATTATACAGGAACAACAGCAACTACATTTACTGGATGTTCAATTGATTTCACAGACCCATTGTGTAATTGGAAATATTCTACTATAGGTTCATCTTCTCTGCCTACAAACTATTATTCGTATAGTTCCTATATTAATACAGGTTCATATGTCTATGCACAATCTCCATTAATTACAATTCCTGCTGCATATCAAGCGAACGTTTCTACGTTGGTCGTGTATAACGGTGGTATTCTTAACGTAGAACCAGGAGCTAACTTAGGTGCCAATAACTGGATTACAGTACGTGATGGCAGATTTATTGGTCGTGCCAACGTAGGTAATGTTTCTACTGTCATAGTAAATCGTTTAGAAAGTAATGGTGTAGGATACTTTCAAACAGAAAACTATCAATTTTCAATTCTTGATGTTGATGGTGGTGAAACTAGAGCATACGGTACAACCAATACAGCAATAGCTGTTGGTGATGTGTCTATTAATATTACACCAGTTCAAGGAACAATTGCAGCAGGTGATGAAATTGCCATCTATGATACATCATACGCTAATACCAGAGTGAGTTATTATCCATATCGTGATATAACTAACGATTGGAATTTAGTAAGAGATGAAGGTTTTGATGTTGTCAGTAATGTCAATAATCAAATCTTTTTAGCCAGAAGAAATGGTGCACGTGGTAAAATTAAAAACATTGGTACATCAGCAAGTGGTACACAAAAAATATTGACAGTAGATAAAAATGATTATCTAAGTCAAATGAATTTTAAAGCTGGTGATATTGTTGTTATCGCCAATACAAGATACACGATTGATTCTGTTGCCGAATCTGATTATCTATTGGGTTATTATAACTTCCAGACTGGTTCAACATTATCAGATTTTCTAACGGATTATATTCAAGTAAACAATTATACAATAGATGCATCTGGTGCTTACGCAGCAACTAATTATGCTAATCCTTGTATATTGGTACATAAACAATTTTTCCGTAGAGAAATAATTGTTGAGGCTGAAATGAGTCCCTTGAATCAATATTCAACTGGTACAAGAGGAACTGACCAATATGGATTAATTTATAATTTTGATCCATCATTTAGGGTTTCACAAACACTTAGATATCCAGGTGACGGAACAATGACTGGTGCATTGTTAAATAAAGATTCTAGTACATCAGATGGTCGTCCATGGATGTCACTTAATTCAAAATATGCTTATGCTGGCCAAGATTATTGGACAAATACAAGTAATGATGGTGCAATTCCAACATTACAAACAATTCTACAGGGACCAAATACACAAAGAGTTGAAGTTCGTAATAATATAATTAAAGCATTTATCAATGGTGAACAAATCGGAGAAAGATTTGATTCATCAGGAAGTCACCGTGGATTGGCTGGAATTTATACATGGAACAATACCAATGCACGTATTAAATCTATAACATATAGAGCACCAACACAAGATTTGTATATTACTACAGCAAATAATTTTACACTTAATGATACCGTTTGGGAATCTGGTGCCGAGTATTCACATTATTCTGGTCAAAGAATGTTAAAAATTGCCAGTAAAGTGGTAAGTCCAGGTACGCATGATGATTTGGCATTCAATTATCGTGGTGGTTATGATGCAAACACATGGCCAATGCCAGCTTATTACAACAACAACAACGTATCAAACTATATGTGGTTCTTAGGTGACCACAATTGGACATATGCGCATGAGTTATATGTTGATTTAGGTACAACAGTTAATGCAAACGTAGTTATTGATTTGGCCAAAACTCAAACATTCACACATATATCTATCACACCTCGTATGGATGATACCGGATCAGCTCTTGGTGCTGGACTTAAAGGTGTTCAAATTTGGGGTTCAAATGACAACTCAACATATACAAATTTATATGGTCCAACAGATGATGTAAAAAGATATTGTAATCCTCAATCAGATTCTTATCCTTGGTATCAACAAATGGGATTCTACTATACAGGTTCACAATCATATCGATATGTTAAAGTTGTTGTAAATGGTAATAATGGTTCTGTAAATACAACATTGAACCGATTAATGAAGTTAGGTGTATTTAATTTTGCATCTAATAATTATACAATTAACGTAACTAATACTTCTGATTTTGCCAACGGTGATGTTATTACAGTATTACCACACTCATCGTACATTAGTAATGATGATTATCATCATTATCAGGCAGTTAAAGCTGGACAAAACATTGATACTTATTATCATACATCCAATACACATTCAACCGTTGTGAACGTGGTAGGCAATACTCTTTATTTGGACAGGCCAATCAATTATGGTTTTGTAGAAGGTAAAGAATCTGTTGTCAAAATAAATCGTAACTTTAAAATGTTAGGATTTTTAAGTAGTAATGGTGAAACTAAATTTCAAAAGCCGTATTTTAAAGTAAATCAAGGAACTAATCCGTGCCAGATTCGTATCGCTAAAAATTGGCAGTTTTATAATGTAGGTTCGAGTAGGGTTTCTGCTAGTGGTTTTATCAGAGGTGTTGACTTTGCTTCACAAGATAGTTGGAATGTATCAATCGTTGAAGGTATTTCCGTCATCGGTTACAATAACTCTGATGCTAATGGATTGACATTTCAAAACAGTCATGCAATTTGTCGTAATGGTTATGTTGGTAACGTAAGAGATTTTAGACCATATTATTCTTATTCTCGTCAAGGTACGGCCACTTATAATATGAAGATGAATAGTTTATATCGATTCAGGCCAGAGAGTTTACAAAACAAAGTGACCAATTATAATGAATGTGCCGGCGCTAGACAGTGGGATGTGGTAAGCGTTTATGATACTGATTTTTGGGTCTGTCCAACTGCAGTAGAATTTAGAAGAAATAATTTACATGGAATATATCAGATACCAGGCTTCATGCCTGGTTCTGGTACATTACCCGAATCAACTGGCCAAATTTTTAAAAATGAATATAATTTATTATATGCAACTAACTTGGCTTCTTGGAATCAAGGTGTCTCATCACAAGCTTACACACCAGTAGGATTAGATATTCATGCTGAACATCCAGGTCTTAGATTATCATGGCAAAGAAATGAATCATATATTGGATGGTATAATACTGCCGGAGATATGGGAAATCCATTGTATGAACAGAGAGATTTAATGAGAGCTGATTATAATCTTTCAATAGTCGTTTATAGAATTTTTATTCAAAGAACAGGAAATGATTATATTAGGATTTATAGTCCAACAGATGATTCATATTATCCAATGAGCATATTTACCATATATTGTAAAACTGCTGTGCCTTTCCAGATATATGTCGAATTTGAATACAGAAATCCTTTTAGATTAGACCGTGCATACAATACGAATCTTGGTAATAATGGTTCAGGATTGTTGTTGTTGGCTATACAAAATGGTGTACCACTTTCTGGTTATCCATTAACTAGTTTTAGGCCAACAAATGCTGGATGGAACAAATACTCGGCAACAATTACTGGTTTTACTTCTGCTGTGGGTACTGGCAGCGTATTTTTAAGTTCTAGGTCAACGTTTCAAACTATTGATTTAAGGAATATGAGAGCGTATGTAATGACAAATAATCCAAATGAGATTATCACTTTAATTAATACCTTTGATACAACTAAATACCATAATCTGTCTGGTGATAAAAAATATATGGCTCCAATTTCAACAGGTGCAAACAAGTTTAAGAAAGTTAAGTTTTGAAATACCGTATACTCAACAACAATTCTTTAGAATTCTTTGATGCTACAGCAAACAATACTGGATTAATTGCTGCAAACGGTGTCAATCTAAAAATCTCGGCCAATAACGGTGTTATTGAGCTTGGAGATACTGCATCTGATGTACAAGTTGGTACTGTAGGTACTGCTATCAATTGGACATTCTTGGGTGGTGGTACTGTTGGTGCTGGCGGTACTGGTGTAATTGCCATGGGTTCGTCAGGTGATACAGTCAATATGAATGTGTCAGGTGTAACATACCAATATCCATCAAATTTAGTTCGTTATACCGATATTACGGCAACGAACAACAAGATTAACATTACGACACAGGTTCCAGGTACAATCAATCTAAGTTTACCTAATCGACCTGTTACCGGACAATTAAGTTTAACTGATAACGTTCCATCGACCTCAAATAGTACTGGTACTTTGACTGTTGGTGGTGGTGTCGGTGTATCGGGTAACATCTATGTTGGCGGAACCAACGCTGGGGCCAACGGAATCTACACAGACGTTCTAAGATATGCTGCGAACGGATTGCCTTGGGTTATGGGTTCTGGTGGCGGTGCTGCTGGTGGTAACGTATCTGCTTCTGGTTGGACAGCCAATACATTATTGTTTGCCAATGCAACTGGATTTTTGACTACTAATGCCAATATAAGTTACTATGATGCTAATTCTACAATTTCTGTTGGTGGTTTAAATTTATCTGCAGAACTTCAAGCCAATAACGGTATCATTATTAAAAATGATTCGATAGATTTTGTTGGTGGCCTACAACCAAAAATAGCATGGCGTAAATACAACACATCAGGTCTTTTCCCACAAGATCCGAATACAATGACGGCCAATATAAGGTCATTTTCTGTCGGTTCATTGGCTGCCACAGGAACATTCCCTGCAGTTAATCTATCAACAATGACATTTGGTGGTCTTGGAAATTATATCTGTGAAGTTGCTGGTTATATTTACGCAAACACAGGTGGTGTGTATTCTTTTGGTGTCAACTCTGATGATAACTCAGATTTATTCATTGATGGTAAATTAGTTGCTGATTGGTATGCTCTTACTGGCCATGGAGCAAACGCTTCTGGTACTCCAGGTGGCAATCAAAGAACAATTTATTTAAACCAAGGTTATCATAGGCTGTATGGCCGTTGGCAACAAGGTGGTGGCGGTGATAGTTATGAAATTTTATGGAAAAATCCAGGTGATTCATCTTTTAGTGTAGTGCCAGCTAGTGTATTATATCACCATCCAACTGATTTCATAATAAGTGCAAATGATAATGTATTGTTCACACAAACAGTACAGATATCAAATACAGCAAACAGTATATCAAATACAACAGGTGCTCTGGTAGTTTCTGGTGGTGTTGGTGTCACGGGTAACGTATATCTATCTGCTGCTAATAATTTTATAACATCAACTTCTCAATCAAGTTATCGTTTAGGATGGACAGATAATTATTTCCAAAGAAGCGCTATCTTTGGTGGCATGATGTATCAAGGCAATTATTTAACATTAGATGCACCCGTTTATTTGGAATCAAATAGACCCTTTACTATACGAGGAGCAATTTATGGTAATGATGTATCAAATAACGTTGTAGTATTTGCTGGTGTTTCTCCTATATTGGTTCAGAATACAGCAGCTGCTGTTAGTAATTCCACAGGTTCTCTAATAGTTAATGGTGGTATTGGCATTACAGGTAACCTGTTCATGTCAACCGCCAATAACTTCTTCAATACAACAACAGGAGCAAGTTATAGATTAGGTTGGACTGATAACTATTTCTACAAAGATGAAAGATTCGGCGGTCTGAATTTCTCTGGTGGTTATCTCAACATGGCCACAACACTCATCACTTCTGCCGCTCTTAGTATTAGAAGTACGGTTCAGAATGATGCAGGTAATAACGTTATTGTATTTGCTGGTAATTCTCCTGTTCTACACCAAAACGGAGCTGCAGCAGTTAGTAACTCCACAGGTGCTTTGATTGTTCAAGGTGGTATCGGAACTTCTGGTGCTATCTATTCTACTGGTGGTTCAATCACAATCAATAACGGATTAGCCACAACAGGTAACTCAGGAACAATTTTCTTAGGTGATGGTTCATTTACTAAAACATATGGTGGTTCTTGGACATTTGGTGGTGGTGTTAGGTCTACTGGTGCAGGATTTACTGCGGATGGAGTACCAGGTATATCATATACAGGTTATGTTTTTTCAGGAACAGGA
>Ga0209189_1003638_pt1 | contig 10290 bp, 6 predicted proteins | sample C_130820_EF_Meta_FD_187308 | JGI IMG/M metagenome (GOLD analysis project Ga0209189, IMG submission 187308) | Freshwater microbial communities from Lake Croche, Canada to study carbon cycling - C_130820_EF_MetaG (SPAdes) (version 3) | ecosystem: Environmental > Aquatic > Freshwater > Lake | place...
CGAATTGGGTGTTTGGCAAACAAAGGACATTTCAGTAGCTTACCCTTATTGGCAACCGACTAATATAGGTTTGGCCAATGTACGTTGCGATGGTTTAGTGTATCGTTCAACTGACCGAGTTTTGGCGGTAGGTACTCACGGACGTGGTATTTACATGAGTACGCTACCACTACCGGCCAACTGCAATAGTCAACTGGTTTTAGAGAAAGAAAACCGATTGCCCAACGCCACCATAGAGTCGTGGGATTGGATACAAGCCAATACTAATAATGCCATCAATGCCAATCAAAAAGTAAGCTATTCGGCAGGAAAATATATTTTGCTTGAACCAAATTTTGAAGCCAAACAGGGCAGCACTTTTCAAGCAAAAATTGCTGGTTGTTCGGAGAACTGATTGCTAAATTAGTTGAGATGTTTGTGGCACATATCCAAAGGTATGCAACAGCTATTTTCGGACGTAAAAGATAAATTTCTGAATATAATTTTTTTTAAAAATAATTTTTTAATTGGTAGGGGATATGGTACATCTCGAAGAATTATAAAGGTCAAAGTTTTGACAGGCTTATAGACTTAGCCAAACACCAAAACTATCTTACTTTAAAAGAATGGTAATGAAACAAACGCAAAATGGGCTTGTTTTTTGAAACTATTGTTTAATTTTAAAAAATCAATTGCAAAAACAGCCAAAAGCTTGGTAAGTGATAGCAATAAATGATAGAACTGTTGTTTTGGCAAGTTCTTGTTAATAAAACAAAAAACTAATAAATTTGCTCATTAATAAATATAATACGATGGATTTAATTCTGGAAAACATACAACCTGAGCAAGTACAGGTTTTTAAGAAAATGGCTAAGCTATTGAGTATTCGCACTAAAATTAAGAACCGAATTTTGACAGAAGAACAAGAAGACAAAGCATTATTTATTGCGATGGAGGAAGGTTTGAAAAGTAAAACTTTAACAGAAAAAGAAAAGGATAGCTTTTTAAATTCTTTAGGTAAATGAAAACTGTTATCAAGGGAAGTTTTGTGCGTGATGCCAAGAAGTTAAGTGCTGAGGTACAGCTTGAAATTAGAGACATCTTGCTTGAATTAGAACGAATCAATAGCTTATCTCAAATTAAAAATCTCAAAAAGATGACTGGCTATAAAAATGCTTATCGAATAAGATTAGGTAATTATAGAATCGGTTTCTTAATGATTGCAGACGAACTGATACTAAACCGAGTACTTCATCGAAAAGATATTTATGATTATTTTCCTGATTAACAATAATGCCTTGCTGATTTTATCAACAAGGCATTTTTGCTAAGTTTTATTCTAATCAAGCCTCAGCATAAGCCTCAACTGGCTCGCAAGCACAGATTAAGTTTCTGTCTCCATGAGCCGAGTCAATACGGCTAACGGTTGCCCAGAATTTATTGGCTTTTACGTATGGTAGTGGGTAAGCTGCTTTTTCTCTTGAATAAGCTTTTGTCCAATTTTCTACCAAAACTACTGCCGCTGTGTGCGGAGCGTTTTTCAATACGTTATCGGCTTTGTCTAAATTTCCTGCTTCAATTTCTCTGATTTCTTCACGAATACTCAAAAGTGCATCGCAGAAACGGTCGAGTTCGACTTTAGATTCTGATTCAGTTGGTTCAATCATAATAGTGCCAGCCACTGGAAAAGAGAGTGTTGGTGCATGGAAATTGTAATCCATTAAGCGTTTCGCAACGTCTTCAGCTTCAACACCTGCCGAAATTTTAAATTGGCGTAAATCAACAATCATTTCGTGAGCACAACGTCCACTATCGGCTGTATAAAGAATTTGGAATTCACCTTCTAAACGAGATTTAATGTAATTGGCATTCAAAATCGCATTTTTGGTTGCATTTGTTAATCCTTCACCGCCCATCATGGCAATGTAAGCGTAAGAAATCGTCAAGATACTTGCACTGCCATAAGGAGCAGCTGAGATTCCGTGAATACCCGATTTTCCACCCATTTCAACAACGGCATTTGACGGTAAAAACTCAGCCAAATGCTGTGCAACACCTATTGGCCCCATTCCTGGACCACCACCACCGTGAGGAATACAGAAAGTCTTGTGTAAGTTGAGGTGACAAACATCGGCTCCGATTATTGCTGGCGAAGTCAAACCAACTTGGGCGTTCATATTTGCACCATCCATATAAACTTGTCCTCCGTGTTCATGAATCAAGGCACAGATTTCTTTAATAGATACTTCAAAAACACCATGTGTTGATGGATAAGTTACCATCAAACATGCCAAGTTTGCTGAATACTGCTCAGCTTTTTCTTTCAAATCAGCCATGTCGATATTTCCTTTTTCGTCGCATTTTGTTACAACTACTTTCATCCCTGCCATCACGGCTGATGCTGGATTTGTACCATGAGCCGAAGAAGGAATCAAAGCAATGTTTCGGTGCGAATCTGCACGGCTCTCGTGATAAGCACGAATAACCATCAAACCAGCGTATTCACCTTGAGCTCCAGAATTTGGTTGTAAGGACATTTGAGCAAAACCTGTCACTTCACAAAGCCAAGTATTCAAATCGCTGAATAATTCTTGATAACCTTCAGTTTGATTTTTTGGTGCAAATGGATGTATTTGACCAAATTCTGGCCAAGTTACAGGAATCATCTCCGCCGTAGCGTTGAGTTTCATCGTACAGCTTCCCAACGAAATCATTGAGTGAACCAACGATAAATCTTTGCTTTCCAAAGATTTCAAGTAACGCAGCATTTCGTGTTCGGTGTGATAGTTGCTAAACACAGGGTGAGTCATGAAATCAGAAGTACGGTTTAGACCTACGCCAAAACCTATTTCAATCTCAGATTTTAAATTAATATTAGTTTTTTTTCCGCATGCTTCGGCAAAAATATTTAATAATTTCTCTACGTCTTTAATGGTTTTTCTTTCATCAAAAGAAACTCCTACATTGCCATCGTTATAATAACGAAGATTTACCTCATATTTCTCAGCAATTGCCTTGATTTTACTGTTATCTTCGGTATGAATTGTTACAGTATCAAAATAATTTTTATTAACTATATTAAGGTCAAGCCCTTCAATAGATTCTGCGAAAAGTTTTGTTAAGCCATGGATTTTAGCCGCAATATTTGTTAAACCCTTTGGCCCATGATATACTCCATAAGCCGATGCCATCACCGATAATAAAACTTGAGCTGTACAGATATTCGATGTCGCTTTTTCACGGCGAATGTGTTGCTCACGCGTTTGCAATGCCATACGCAAAGCACGATTGCCTTGTGAATCTACCGAAACCCCAATGATACGACCAGGAATTTGGCGTTTGAAACTATCTTTTGTAGCAAAGAAAGCCGCATGAGGTCCACCATAACCCATTGGCACACCCAAACGTTGAGCCGAGCCAACTACTACATCAGCACCCATTTCACCAGGAGGCGTGAGGAGTGTTAATGAGAGTAAATCGGCAGCTACTGCAGTGAAAATATTCAATTCGTGAGCCGCAGCAATCAAATCAGTATAATCATATACCTCGCCGTTGGTGGCTGGGTATTGCAATAAAATTCCGTATACATCTTCGTTAGTTAAATCATAAGTGCTGTGATTTCCAACTACTACATTGATACCCAATGGTTTTGCACGTCCAATCACCAAATCAATGGTTTGTGGGTGACAAAGTTCCGAAACGAAGAAAGTTTGAGCGTTTTTCTTAGCAGCAGGACGCACGCTATGAAGCATCGTCATGGCTTCGGAAGCGGCAGTTCCTTCATCAAGTAAAGAAGCGTTGGCAATTTCCATTCCCGTTAGCTCAATCACCATTGTTTGGAAATTCAATAACATTTCTAAACGACCTTGAGCGATTTCGGCTTGGTAAGGGGTATAAGCAGTGTACCATGATGGATTTTCTAATATATTTCTCAAAATCACATTCGGCACAACTGTATCGTAATAACCTGCACCAATAAATGATTTATAAATTTTGTTTTTTTGAGCCAAGGCTTTGAAATCGGTTAAAAAATCTACTTCGGACTTTGCTTCTGGCAAATTGAGTGGATTGTTTAAACGGATTCCAGCAGGAACGGTTTCATTGATGAGTGTTTCGAGTGAATCTGCACCAATTTTTTTTAACATTGATTGGAGTTCGATTTCACTCTTGCCGTGGTGACGACTTTCAAAGGATTCTTGCGTAATAAGGTTTACTTTCATCGGTGAAAAACCCCCTGCCCCTGAAGGAGAGTTTATTTTTAAATTGATTCATGATTTGGGGAATGATAATACATGAATGGTCTGTTTGGATGAGCATGCAAATATACTAAAATTATAAATTAATTGTTGAAACAAATTGTTAGAAAATTAGAGAAATTTTATTGAATATTTTTAGAAGACAGTATATTTAATCTACAAGAGTGGTATATTTTAGAGAAAATGTCTAAGAGAAGGATAAATTATACAAAATTATAAACGAAAGAATTAAAATACTATATGCTGTTTTTAACAGATAAATTTACTAAACATTAATGCCAAAGCAAAATTTAATATTTATAGATTTTGGTCTTTAGTATAATTAAGGATTTTTAAATACCAGCTTGAATTATTGTTTCGTTCAGATTACAAAATTCTATGAACAATAAAATAGTATAGCTAATTATCAATGAGGTAAAAGTTATTCTAAGTGAAGTAAGATTCAAAAAAGGGTTTGTTTTATTGACAAGTGCTTATCTGAGCCTTAAAGACGCTCCCAGCTTTGGCTTCAAAAGAAGGATTAAGGATAATGGATTTGCCAGAAACAAGGTTTACTGTACTGCTATTTTGTATTTGTGAAGTAGCTTGTACCAAAATGCTATTGCTCGACTGAAAACCGCCTGAATTGATTGTACCTGTAAAACTCAAATTAGTCTGGCAAAATGGATTACTCCAACGGACTTCGTTAGCTATACTATTATCTGTTAAAGTTTTCATAAATGCCACCAAAGCGGTTTTCTGAGTAGTTGAGAAATTTAATTTTACAGGGTTTCCGTTGGCGTCTTTCAGTATACCCGAAAGATTGGGGTGGGCTTGAATACCACTATTATAATGATCAACTACTTGTTCAAGGGTTGCAAATCGCCCGTCGTGCATGTAAGGTGCGGAAAGTTCGATGTTTCTGATGCTTGAATTTTTGAAAGTTCCGACTAAATTCTGACGAATTGGAGAAGATGCTCCACCAACACCCAAATCGGTTGTAGAGGTGGCATCAATGCCGTTGTTTTCAGGTCTGGTACTTACGAATGCCTCTGTTCCATGACAACCCGCACAGCCTCCACCACCTTGAGGTATTGGTGTAAAAAACAATTGTTTTCCTTGATTTTCTTGAATCGTAAAATTTGAAAATGCCTGGTTTGGGTTATTGACTGCTGCTCGACCAACATCATATTTACTTTGGTAGCTTACAATACTTCTTACAAACTGAGCTAAAGCTTTTGAAATCCTTTCATTATCAATAGTATTATTACCAAAAGCATTGATAAACAATTGATTATAATAGGGCTGCTCGGCTATTCTTTCTGAAATCTGAGCGGCTGTTAAACCCATTTCTACGGTGTTTTGTAACGGTTGAAGTACTTGGTCTTCGAGCGTGAGAGCTCTTTCGTCCCAGAAGAAATGCCCTCTTTGATAATAACGAGCATTCAGAATTGTCATGCCGTGACGGTCAGTTGTGCCACCAGTAAAACCAATACTTAGGGTGCGAGAATCGCTAAAACCTTCGCTCTGTTTATGGCAAGAAGAACACGAAACTGTTCGATTTAAACTCAGATTTTTGTCATAGAAAAGTACACGCCCAAGAGTCGCACCATTGTTGGTGATGGGGTTGTTAGCGGGCGAATTATCAATATTAGCTACATTATTAGCATAAAAATTAGGTAATGAAACATTATACTCATAAGGGGTGACAGGTAGATTTAGGTAGTCTGTCGTAGTTAATGTTTTTGATGCAACAAACAAAAAGAAAATAACGGATCCAAGGACTAATTTTCTAAGATTCATATTCATAAATATTATAGCTTTTGTTTTTTAAAGGAGCCATCAATTTTATTAGTTGTTATTTAGATGATTTAAATGATTTTTTATTGCGGTGAAAAAAGTATATTTGTCAAATAAACTAAAAAAAGTCGAATCAGTATTATAACTGATTCGACTTCTGGATAAATTATAATACAATATCAAGAAACACTTTCAAACAATTTTTGGTCTTCCTCTATAAAAGGTTGATTTCTTAAACGTTTACCAGTTGCTTTAAAAATAGCATTAGCAACCGAACCACCAGTAGGAGGGAGAGCTGGCTCGCCCAAACCGGTTGGGTCGATACCATTATTGACAAAACTTACTTCTATTGCAGGAATTTCATTCATTTTTATCAATCTAAAAGCATTGAAATTCTTTTGGTCTGGTGTACCATCTTTGAAAGTTAAATTTCCATACATGGCGTGTCCTATACCATCGACGATACCGCCCGTTACTTGATTTCTTGCTCCGCTTTGGTTTACAACTATACCACAATCAACCGCTGCATAGATTTTCTGCAAAACTGGTTTTCCTTTTTTCATCACCACTTCTGCTACTTGTGCCACATAAGATGCGTGCGAGAAGTAAACACTAAAGCCAAGACTTACGCCTTTTTTCTTCTTTCCCCAACCCGATTTTTCAGCAGCCAATTCAATCACAGCTTTCATACGGTCGATGTTATATTTTATCTCACCTGCTGGGGCAGTTTTGGCTTTTTCCAATAATTCAAGTCTGAATTGTACTGCATCTTTACCTGCCGCCGTTGCTACCTCATCAATGAAAGATTGCTCAGCAAAAGCCAAGAAATTAGTAATTGGAGCTCTCCAAGGGCCAGTTGTAATCGGAGATTTATGTTCGGCAGAATCAATCAATAAATTTGGAACTGCTCCAGCTGGAAAATTATCTTGACGAGTCGAATTTCCTGCATTCAAACCTGCTCCACGGAGTGTATAGCCAATCATATTGCCTTGCTTATCAAGAGCTGCACGGAAACGATAACGAACAGCTGGACGATAGCTTCCGCCGCCCATATCGTCTTCACGCGTCCACATAACTTTTACAGGTGCTTTGATTATGCTCGAAAGTTCGGCAGCCTCCAACACATAATCAGTGCCTAAACGTCGACCAAAACCTCCACCCATCTTTGTTAATTCTACTGTAACTTTTTCAGCAGGAATATTAAGTAATTTTGCGGTTTGATTTTGGGCATTTTGTGGTGTCTGTGTTGGTCCAACCAATTCAACGCCATCTTCACGCACATGAGCGAAAAAGTTCATCGGCTCCATTGGATTATGCGGCAAAAAAGGACATTGATATTCTGCTTCTACGATTTTTGCGGCATCTTTAAAAGCCATTTCTACATCGCCATCTTTGCGACGAACTTCGGTTTTTCCATCCAATAATTCCTTGAAAATTCTATTATGGTCGTCACTACTTTCGAGGTTAGTAGCCTTTTCCCACTCAATTTTGACTAAATCACGTGCTTTTTTTACTTCCCAAGTCGATTTTCCAACTATAGCTACTTTGTCTTTAAAAGAAACTACCTCGATACCACTTGCTGAAGCCTTTGCCTCTAATGCATCGAATGATTTGAGTTTCATTCCAAAAGCTGGTGGACGTTGAATCATCGCAAACTTCATTCCTTCACGATAAAAATCAAGGCCAAAAAGTGGTTTTCCAGTTAAAAGTGCTTCATTATCAACCCCTTTTATGGTAGAGCCAATTAGTTTGAAATCTTTTTTATCTTTCAATTTTACATCAGTCGGTGGGGTAAGTTTGGCTGCTTCCGTCGCCAATTCGCCATAACCCAACTTTTTTCCTGATGCTGTATGAATCACGAAGCTTTTTTCGGTCGAACATTCACTTGCCGAAACTCCCCACTGTTTGGCGGCAGCTTCTACCAACATTTGGCGAGCTGTTGCACCTGCCTTGCGTAAGCGTTGCCACGAATGAGGAATCGAACCACTACCACCAGCTACTTGGCGTTCAAATTTCTTGGTGTCGAGCGGAGCCTGTAGAACTTTTACATTTGCCCAGTCAACATCTAATTCCTCAGCCACGATTATTGGGAAAGCAGTTTTTATACCTTGTCCAATTTCAGGATTTGGTGAAAAAATCGTTACGATTCCATTGGTTTGGATAGATAAAAAAGCATTAAAGGCAGTATTCCCTGCTTCGCTTAATATGCCTTTTACAACTTCGGCTGCCGAAGCCTCTTGTCCAAACCAGTTGAAACCCAATATTAAACCCCCAGCACTTAATGCAGTTGATTTTAAAAAATCTCTTCGGCTATTATTTTTTGTCATTATATTATCTGTTTTTAATGCTGTATGCTCTAAGCGATAGGCTTCAAGCTTTTTTACAGCAAATTTTAACGTATTATTACAGAAATTAAATTATTGTGTAAAGCGTATTGCCTACCGTTTAATGCATTTCTACATTTTGGTTGCAGCCAATTGGACCGCTTCTTTGATTCGGTGATATGTGCCGCATCGACAAATATTTCCCGACATTGCTGCCTCAATCTCTTCCACACTTGGTTTTGCATTCTTTTTCAAGAAAGCCGCCGCTGTCATCATTTGTCCAGTCTGACAGTATCCACATTGTGGAACGTCGATGGCATCCCATGCTTTTTGTATAGGATGGTCGCCTTTTTCAGAAAGTCCTTCAATTGTCGTGATTGTTGCATCAGCAACCGCCGAAACTGGTAACACACATGAGCGAGTTGCTTCGCCATTAATATGTACTGTGCAAGCTCCACATTGAGCCATTCCGCAACCATACTTTGTGCCAACGAGACCGAGATTATCACGCAAGACCCATAATAATGGTGTATCAGGTGAAACTTCAGTTTTAAGGGTTTTACCGTTGATTTTAAGGTTATAATTTGCCATTATTAAAATGTTTAATTAATTTCTGAATTTATAACTAAAATTAAATAAATTGTTCTTGAAAATTTACTATAAGTATTAAGTTTTGAATAAAAATTCGACCAAAAGGGAATTTTTAGCGATTTTAAGGCTTTAAAACCAACCTTCCAGTTTTTACCTTTTCAATTTCTGCTCGATTCATCAGTTCGGGGCGTGAACCGCCTTTGACAAACATTTCGGCTTGGTCGTCATAATGTTTACTTAAAAAATGGCCCGATTGGCCTGTTGGTAATACGCTACGTCCGTGCTCAACATCGGAAAAATCAATAATTCTGCGTAAGGCTGGGCCATAGGTAACTTTATAAGTTCCGCTCGAGTCGATTGAAAAATCAAGATTATTAATGGTTTCTCGGCCACCGGGTACTGGAAGTGGTCCAACATTAAAATATTTACCTACAACTGGTAAAATTCCAAGTGGATGATTGTGCGTAAGTGTATGCACTTTTTTCCATTTCCACGCAGTCATATTATTTCCAAGTTGTTTTTCGAGACTTTCCAATGCGTCATTCATTGAATTTGTCAAGATTTCGGAGCGAGTTTCTTTGTTTTTTGTCGAAACATTATCCCACCATGGCGAAGCATTATTTCGCATTAATGAGGCCATGTTTCGCTTGAAATTTGAATTGTGTTCAAAAGCCTGAAAAACCTCATTGCCTAACTCATCTTTAATTGTATTTACAAAAAAATGATACAGAAAACGGTAATAAATCGTAGGCTCAATATCTTCTAAATCATGCGAGCCGTCCCATTTAGCCAGTTTTTCTAAACCATTTTTTGCTGACGGATTCAGCTTATTTTTATCAATTACTGGTAAAATATCTTTCAAAAGTCCAGTAAATGATGAAGAAGTAACATCATTGATAACGTTTCTAACGCTTTCTTGCGTCCAATCTTTTTTATCATTAAACAAAAGTTCTTCTATTCGGCTTGCACGATTCCCTGGAACGTAGTAGCCTGCTACCAAACCATTACCCATATCAGCTGGCTGGTTGTTGGCCGTGTAAAGCACACCACGTTTAGGATTCAAAATTTGAGGATTCAGCGAAAAATCGTACCAACCTTGTGGGTCGTCGTTACCCGTTGAGCCATCTAAAATCAACATCGGATTTACGTGTGCTGGACGTTTCGGGAGTTTTCCTGCTGCCCACCAAGCAATATTACCTTCGGTATCGCCCCACATGATATTTAAGCCTGGAGAAGTAAGTTTGCTTGCCGCTTTACCTGCTTCGGTAGCATTTTTGGCGTGAGCCATTTCGTAAAAAGCCTCCAAATGATAACTTGGAAATTGGTTATAAACCCACCACATAGCAATTGGGTCTTTCTGG
>Ga0209189_1003640_pt1 | contig 10286 bp, 12 predicted proteins | sample C_130820_EF_Meta_FD_187308 | JGI IMG/M metagenome (GOLD analysis project Ga0209189, IMG submission 187308) | Freshwater microbial communities from Lake Croche, Canada to study carbon cycling - C_130820_EF_MetaG (SPAdes) (version 3) | ecosystem: Environmental > Aquatic > Freshwater > Lake...
TATCTTTTTTGCTAATTGTATGTTGATTTTTATTAACTATTTTTTTTTCATAAAATTCCTTATTAACTAAACAATCTAAAGTTATTTGGTCAATAATATTATTCATTATACTATATCACGAAATAATTACAAATTTGTAGTCGAATCTTTTAATTGTGTTCTTGTCGAATTCATAAAAATAGAAGTAGCAATATTTTGTTTATCTGGGTTTGGGTTAAAATCGTTGAATGATTCTTCTTTAAATAGTAACCGGTGCTCACTTGCGGCAATCAACGGATTTAAATTATTCATATATAAGTCACTTGTGCTTTGAGGAACATATACTGATTGACTGCACTTTTGAAGTGCAAAAATTTGGTTTCTCAACTCTGATTCTGTATTTATATTTGATGAAAATCCAGACCACGGAGATGTTGTATTCCCTGGGTTAAATGTTGTGGATAGATTATATACAGGCATTTGCATTAAACTAATATCTAGTTTTTTTCTTGGGTCTACAATTGGAAAGTGTGAATATTTTGTCATAACAGGTCTTACATCTAAATATGGCTGCAACATTGTTGAAGGAATATTTCTATTATATATTCTTTCATTCGTTTCCCTATGAATATCTTTTACACAATTATTTGACATTTATATATATGTAATATAATATAACTGAAGATTATTATACAAATATATATTACAATTACAATTACAATTACAATTACAATGATGTATAAAAATAATAAAAAATAAATATATATTATATTATATGATAACAACACCTAAAATTATTCATAAATATAATGAACTTTTTTTTGATTTAAGTATTGCAACAATATATATATTTATTTTTTTATCCTATCTTATTCAAATAAATGTTAAGGGGTATATAAATACTATACATTACTATGTTAATATATATGTTTGTTTATTTTTAATTATTCGGTTTAATCCTTTCAGAAGGGATAATATAGTTTTGAATAATTTAGATAGAAAAATAGCATTTAATGCAGGAATCATTATTTTAACTACTACTATTTTGAATACTTATTTAGAACACATCAAAACATTTCTATCAACAACTATTATGTCAATGTCACCTATTTGAATAATTATTACACGTATATTTTTTATTATTTTTCATAGTTTTATTTAACTTATAATTCATATATTTTTTAGTATGTTTTTTTTTATCATGTTTATTATCATTCTTACATTTTGTATCTTTGTCAGTTTTATTAAAAAAATATTTAATATGATGTATTATTTTTTTACTTAATATTTTATCTAATGCATAGTCATCTTCTTTTTTCTCTATTACATCAAAGTTATACATATTCATATTTTTTTTCATAAAATCGCGAAAAATATTATTATTTACTATATTTTCTTGGCATATTCCACTATGAATAAAACGTTCAATCATTTCATCAAATGTTAATTCATATATATATGGTTTTACATTAATATAAAATATATTCTTTTTATTCATATTAGGAAAATATGTATCATCTAAAAAACATATGTCGGAATTTACAGGTATATTTGCACACTTAATTAAGTCTTTGTGACTTTTACTGTGAGATGTCCTGCACATTTCTATTCTTTTTTTGTTTATTTTAAAAGCAGCAATTATTCTATCAAATAATTTATAGTTTATTTTTGATTCAAAATAAGAAGTAATATTTTTTGCCCATTCAGAAGAACCTTGGTTGTTTGTATAAATCATAATCTGATGACAACCTCCTGTCTCCTTTTGACTTTTTAAATATATTAATATATCTATCATATATGGTCTTATAAATTCAGGATACAAGTCCATAATTTGATTAAAATCAATTTGGCTAGGTGCTTGCTCATTTTTTTGTAATAAGTATAGATTTAATATATCCCAAAACATACCTAGTTCAACAAAATGTCCTAGGGTTTCGTCTAAATCAAACACAATATATCTCATATATTAGTGTTATATTTTATTATTTAACACACTTAACACCTGTGCTTTATGTAAAACACGCATTTTCATCAAACACACGTGTTCTCATATAAAACATTTATTTTATATGAGAAGACATAAATAATTATTTTTTATTTATATATTATATGGTTAAAATAACTAATAATGATTATAAACAAATATTGACATATTACAATAAGATTATACCTAACAACACTAAATTATTAAAACTACGCGCAGAAAAAATATTAGCAACAAAATTATGCAAATGCATCAAAAAAGTTGATTCGGTTTATAAAAAAGAACCGATTTCAATTGGTATTTGCACAAAAACAGTGCTTAATCGTAAAGGTTTCACGCGCGGAAAATTCAAATGTAAAGGCACCTCATATGTGAAATTTAGTAAAATGTCTAAAACTAGAAAAAATACATAATATATTTTATATTTTATATGCATCATAAAGATGGCGATATTATTTATTTTTTTTGAAAAATACAAATGGATACATAAAAGTAATCACCAAAATTGATAATACAAATATATCAACATTTCGAATTATTTTCTGTGTTTTTAGTGGTAACTTATTATATTCATCAGAATATTCTTTTGGCTTAAATGGTTTTGATAACCACCCTAGAAAAGTTGGTTTTAACCTATCATTACAGTCATATAAAACATCATACCACGCTAAAGCTATATAACTTGATGTGCCCAATAAAAAAGCAATTACAATGTTATGTGTTAAAAGATTAGTATGTGGTAGCCAATATACCATAAGAATGAACAACGAAAAAATCAAACATTTAATATTTAAATATAATGGCGCGCCAAATAATCCTCCTCCCATACTATATATTACTTGTTGATAAAAAGTCTAATGCACTAATTAAAACTAATTCGTGTTGTGTTAGTTTTTGAAATACTAAACATTCATCTAGTTTAATTTGGTAATGTTTATTTGTATAGCCCGCGTTTTTGTATGTTAAATATACGCCATCATCTTTTATCTTTGTTTGACAAAAAAACCCACCTTTTTCCATTTCTATTAATTTAGGATTAGTTAAATTAATCCAACGAATATATGTACCATATTTTAAATCATTTAATTCGTCTACATATTTATAACCTTGTAACTTTTTCATAAAAACGTTATTTTTATCAATATCAAGATTTAGCTCACTGATTATTTGTAAATTCATTTCATATAATTTTTTCGTATTGAAATTTAATAATTTTTCGTTGGATTCATCGTCTAATGCACGTAATAATTTATCTCTATCCATAAAATTATAATAACATAATACTATAATTTTATTATGTTATTCAATAATATATTTTCAAAATGTGCAAATTACCAATTACCGAAAGACCCACCGCCTAATATTGAATTTGCAGCCATTGGCTCACTAAAATTTTCTTGTCCAGGTGTTGCCGCATCTACTAGAGGCGTATTATCTTGTCTATACATATTATCATAATTTGGAAGTTGTTGAGAACTTGTCGTATTCTTGTTTTGAGAACTTGTTTCATGAATAGTCGGTAAACTATTAATTGACGTTGAAGACCCATAACTATCATTTTGAGGCATAATGGGGTCAATCGTTTGAATGTTTTTTCCGGAAATAGGTTGGGTAACTCTTATATTTTTATTACTTGATACATTTGTATATTGACGCGGTTGTTTTCCATCCCATAACTCAAGCGACCTATCTACTAAAATACTTACTTTCTCTCCAATTTTTGTTTGCAAACTTAAAATAATAATTAATACAGCTAAAACAATCAGAATTACATTAAATTCCGGATAATCCATACCGCTATATGTAGGAAGATATGTCACCATTCGATGAATAAATAATAAACCAATAAACATTACAACTATTTGAATTAATATTTCTGCTAAAATTTCTAATGTGCCTTTTTGTTCATCTGCTTCCGGTACATATTTTTGCATTGTTTTGTTTAAAATTACTATCGGGATTATTGCTAATAATGCATATTGTATAATATTTATCATATCCGATTTTGAATCATCGTCAAAATTAAAGACGTGTTTTATAAAACTTTTTTTTGTGCTATTTGTATCTTCCATATGTTTTATAAAAAGAAATTAAATATTAAAATTTGTTAATTTACTTCTTAAAGACATTTTACAACTTATAATTATCAAATGTCACGACAACACGAAGAATATCAATACTTAGACCTTATACAAAATATATTAGATAATGGAATTATGGAAAAAGGTAGAAATGGTAATACACTTAGTATATTTGGAGCTTCCATGAGGTTCTCTCTAAAATATCACAAAATACCAATTTTAACTACCAAAAAAGTGGCATGGAAAACATGCTTAAAAGAACTCTTATGGTTTATTCGCGGAGAAACCGATAATAAATTACTTCAACAACAAGGGGTTCATATTTGGGATGCAAATTCAAGCCGAGAATTTTTAGATTCAAGAGGTCTTACACTTTATCCAGAAGGAATGATTGGTTGTGGTTATGGTTATCAATGGAGACATTTTGGCGCAAATTATAACTGTTTTACAGGCAAACCAATTACAAATATCCCGCCTTATAACGGTGTTGACCAATTACAAGACATAATAGACCAGCTTAAAAACCCTGAAACTAGAAATAGTCGTAGACTTATTATGACTGCTTGGAATCCTAAGCAAAACGACCAAATGGCACTTCCTCCTTGTCACGTAATGTGTCAATTTAATGTTCATGATGGAAATAAATTATCGTGTGCTCTTTTTCAAAGGTCTAATGATTGTTGCCTAGGCACTAGTTTTAACATTGCGTCTTATTCTTTGTTAACTCATCTTTTAGCAAAACATTGTGGTTTAGAAGCTTATGAATTTATTCATTTTATGGGTAATGCACATATATATGAAGAACACATTGAAGCTATAAAAACACAGTTAGATAGAACTCCTTTTGATTTTCCTTCGGTTACAATTAAAGAAGTTAGAGAGAATATAAATGACTATGAACTAGAAGACTTTGAAATTAACGGATATCAATGTCACGAAGCAATTAAAATGAATATGGTCGCATAATTTAGAAATAATATATTATGATAAATGCGTAAATAATATAAAAACAAATTATTCTTTCATTTTATATTTATGAGTAGTTCAAGATCCATTACTGCAGCTAGACAAAAAAGGGCGGGGGAACAAGGGAATGCGCCACCATCTAATTCAAGACCTTTCACATCAATCGCATCTAACTCCTCATTTTCCCAACAACAAGTAAATACAAACACTACTCTAAAACAACAGTTTTCACCAAAACAGCAACAACAACAACAACAACAACAACAACAACAACAACAACAACAACAAACTCAAAATAGTATTGCAAATCCTAAAATCAGTCTTGCGAATGCAATTGCATTAATTACATTAAGATTAAGTAGACTTGAAAAACTAATACAAGAAAATCAAGAAGGTGGCATTTCTATTTTATCAGGTTCAGAAAATAGTGGAAATCTTAATAAAGAAACATTAGATACAGTTATGAACCGTATTGTTTTATTGGAAAATAAAATTAATATGTTGTCTAACTTAACTAAAGATCATAAAGAGTTAAAACAATTTGTTACTAATATGAATAATAAAACAAATACTAGTCTTACTAATTTAAACAATCAGTTTACTAATAAATTACTAGAGTATGAAAATACATTGATTTCTTTTGAAAATAAACTAGATAATATGCATAATTCTTTTGATGGTAATTCTATTCAAGTTGAGCAATCTCTTGATAATGAGAATGAAGAAGATGAAGAAGACTTTAACATGAACACAGAAGATAATAATATGGTGTCTGCAAATATTGATGCAGATATGTCACTCGCAGAATAATTATTATATGTAAATGTATATAAACATTTTATATATAATTTATACAATATGAAGTTTACCATTCAACAAAATAAGAAAGATACTTTTATAGCACTTTTTCAAATTATTAAAAATAACACATCAACTATATGTTTTATAATTAACTCAGAACTAACTCATATTCAAGGAATAGATAAATCACATATATGTTTATTTGATATTAATATTAATAATAGTTGGTTCAATAATTTTGAATTTGAAGGCGCCGAAGAAAAAATTATTTGTTTTGATACACAAACATTTTATAATATAATTAATTCTGCAAGTGTTTCACAATCTATACACATTTATACGACTGACGAGATAGATAATTTATATATTGATTTAATCACAGAAGATTGTAAAAATAAAAATGACTTTAATAAACAATTTAAGCTGTCTTTAAATGAAAATGAACACGAAATTCTAAGTATTCCTGAATCGAATTATAATTGTGATATGCTTATTTGTTCGAAAAAAATATGTGACCTTGTGAATCAAATGAGCAAGTTCGGTACCGACTTGAGTATTAAAGTCTCAGAAAATAATGTTGTTTTTTCAACTTATGGAGATAATGGTGAGATGAATGTTAAAATGGATATAGATGATTTTGATGAAATTATTATTGATGAAGACATAGAAGGACACGAGTTTAAATATAGTATACACTATATCACAAAAATGTGTTTAACAGATAAATTATGCAATAAAATATATTTTTACTTGAGTAAAGATTTGCCAATGAAAATATATTATGATTTAGAACAATCTTTTACAGTTTGTTTTTATATCGCACCAAAAGTTTCAATGGATACTTAGATATTCGTTTTAGTTACATAAAATTATTATTATTTTTATGTAATACAAATGAAACTAATAATAGGCTTTTTTATTTTTTGCCTAGTGTTATTTATATATCTTCATATTAATTTTCATTTGAAGACGTGTGATGACCTAGAAATTTATGAAATAGAAGAACAATCAAAAGATAGATTTGAGGAAATATGTGATATACGACAACCCGTTTTATTTTCTTGTGAATGTAAAGAAATTATACAATTCACAAATACTAAATATATATTAGATAATTATTCTGCTTTTGAAATTAAAGTTAGAAATATAAAAGATACTTCTAATAATAATGAGTTGTATATACCGTTATCAATTCGTGACTCTTTAAAATTATTTGAAGAAGATAAAGATAGCAGTTATTTTACAGAAAATAATAGTGACTTTTTGCAAGAAACTGGCATTATTAAACAATTTAAAATATATGATGAATATTTACGTCCTTATATGGTATCAAATTGTATTTATGACATTATGACTGGAAGTGAAGGATGTTGCACACCTTTTAGGTATGAAATTAATTATAGAAACTTTTTTTTATGTAATGAAGAAAGCGTACAAATTAAACTTGCACCTCCACAATATAAAAAATATTTATATCCGTTTTATGATTATGAAAATTTTGAATTTAGAACACCAATAAATCCTTGGAATGTGCAACCTAAATTTATATCCGATTTTAATAAAATTAAATGTCTTGAATTTGTCCTTCCTAAAAATAAAATACTTTTTATACCTCCTTATTGGTGGTATAGTATTAAGTTTAATAAAAACTCAAGTTTATCTTGTTTTAAATATAGGACATATATGAATAATTTAACGATTAGTCCTTATATTGCTATGCACGCATTACAAATACAAAATATTAAAAGAAATACTATTAAAAAGGCACATATTAGTAATTTAGATGATAAAACAGATACTGAACAGTATAAAGATAATATAAATAATATAGATAATATAAATAATAATATAATAATAACAAATGACTTATAAAATTTATATTAATGATAGAAATTATTTAAGCTGGGATATACACGAAACAGGGAGTTATGAAAAAAGAAACATTGATATAAATCCTTTGGAGTGTAAGTTATTTTCTAATGATATATTTACAGTTGAAAATAACACAGTTAAAATAATTCATTCGTGTGCTAGGACAACGAGTAGTATTGCTGCGGTTCTTATACTTGCAGATAATAAAAGTTATGGAAGAGTTAATAAAGCTCAAATCCATAATCCTTTAAAAAAAAATACTAATACTAAACTATTATATAAATGCATACCAGACGATATTCATTTACCTTGTTTTTTAGTTCCTTATGAAATGAAAAAGATGGGGTTTTCAAAAGTTTTTAAAAATTTATATGTAACAATTACGTATAACGAATGGAAAGACAAACACCCATTAGCTACATTAAATCAAGTAATTGGAGTTGTGGATATATTGCATAACTTTTATGAATATCAACTTTACTGTAAAAATTTAAATAATACTATGCATAAATTTCAAAAAGATACTTCTCGGTCATTAGAAATAAAAACAAATAGTAAAATAGCTAGTAAAATAACTAGTAAAACAAATAATATGATTGACATTATAAAAGGAAAAATTACACAAATAGAAGATAGAACCAGTAAAGAATGGCATATTTTAACAATTGATGCACCTAATACATCTGATATTGATGATGCCTTTAGTATTAATTATTTAGATAACTCTATTATACAATTAAGTATTTATATATCTAATGTTACTATTTGGATGGACGTGTTGAATTTATGGGATTCATTTACTAGAAGGATTTCTACTATTTATTTACCAGATAAAAAAAGACCTATGTTACCTAATATTTTATCAGAAGGATTGTGTAGTTTGCAAGAAAACACAACAAGAATCGCTTTTGTAATGGACATATTCATTAAAGAACACACTATTATTGATATAAAGTATTGTAATTCTTACATAAAAGTATTTAAAAATTATGCATATGAAGAAACCGCCTTATTATCAGATTACAAGTATCACGAGTTGCTGGAAGTTACAAAAAAATTATCTAGAAGTTATTCATATTTATCAAATGTACGAAATAGTTATGAATTAGTTAGTTATTTAATGATTTTTATGAATCATCACACTGCATTAGAACTATTAAAATATAAGACAGGAATTTTTAGAGCAACTACACAAAGAATTACAACAACCCACAAAATTGTTCCCAATGACGTTAATGAAGATTTACTCAATAGTTTGCCTGAAGATGTATTAAAATTTATTAAAATATGGAAAAGCGCAACTGGGTATTATATTAACGGTTCTGAAGTAAATGTTAATAATAGTAAGCACGAAACACTAAATGTAAATGCTTATATACATATTACTAGTCCTATTAGAAGACTAGTTGATTTATTAAATATGATAAAACTTCAACAATGCTTAGGTATAATAGATTTATCTGCAAATATTAATAGTTTTTACGAAAAATGGGTAAATGAGTTAGATTATATTAACTCTACAATGCGGACTATTCATAAAGTTCAATCTGATTGTGCATTGTTAGATTTGTGTAATAACAATACAAGTATTATAACAAAAGAATATGATAGTTATACTTTTGATAAAATTGTGAGAGACTGTGGATTATTCCAGTATACAGTATTTATACCTTCATTAAAACTATTATCACGGGTAATAACTACTGAAGAAATAGAAAATTATAGTCATAAAAAATGTAAATTATATTTATTTAATAATGAAGAAAAATTTAAAAAAAAAATACGCGTACAATTATGTTAAACAAATAACAAATAACAAATAATAAAAATAACTCAAATATATTTTTATTATTTTGGTCTCTAGATATAAGTTTTATCTATAAATACTTCTTTTGAAATATTTTTAATTATTTTATTTTCATTTTCTATATCTTCATTTTCTTTTCCACCGTAAGATTCAATTAATAGTTTATTATATTGTTCTGAGTATCTAGAATCAGAGTTTATACAATCTGGATGTTTTTCTTTAAACTGATACAATAATTTACTATTTTTTTTTGCTATTACCTTAATTGCCTTACGAACCTTTATATTATCATTACCTTCTTTTTCCCATTTATTTTCATCCTTCACATAAATAATTTCTCTTTTTTTATCTGTGCAATGAACCGGACGTTTTTTCTCATCTAACGCTTTTAAGTTTTTAACAATAATATTTGAAATACCATTTACAAAACCAAGCCTTCCTACATTTTCTAAATCAGAGAGTTGTAATTTAATAGAGTTAACAAAATCCATTATATTCATCGCATCTTTACACGTTTCATTAAGAAAAAACTGAAGATTAAATGTTTTATTGTTTGAATTATTATTTGAATTATTATTTGAATTATTATTTGTATAGTGTTTACCATGCTTGATTACTTCTAATAACTCTGTATTCTGTTTTAAAAGCATCATTATTATTTCTTTATCATTTGTATCATTTTTATCATTCTTATCATTCTTATCATTCTTATCATTCTTATCATTCTTATCATTCTTATCATTCTTATCATTCTTATCATTCTTATCATTCTTGCCATTATTATTATCGTTAGCTA
>Ga0209189_1003650_pt1 | contig 10269 bp, 12 predicted proteins | sample C_130820_EF_Meta_FD_187308 | JGI IMG/M metagenome (GOLD analysis project Ga0209189, IMG submission 187308) | Freshwater microbial communities from Lake Croche, Canada to study carbon cycling - C_130820_EF_MetaG (SPAdes) (version 3) | ecosystem: Environmental > Aquatic > Freshwater > Lake...
CTTCATAGCACCCACTACCTTGCCACCTATCACCAACACACGCAGGTCCACCCCGGGTGCATCGCCCAGGTACTCTTGCACAATCATGGTCTTTTTGTTGCCAAGATTTTCCACAAATTCCACCAGTTTTTTGTAGTCTTTTTTGCGTTCACAGAGATGCACTCCCTCGCCGTAGCTGCCAGTCACCACCTTGACCACACAAGGGAATCCAATGTTTTGTGTCACCAGCTTGTCTTCAATGGGCCAACGCACCAGCATGGTGTTGGGAATTGGTATATTGTTTCGACTGAGAATCTGACTGGTTCTCAGCTTGTCTTTCACAGTTTCTATGGCCAAGCTGCTGTTGATACAAGGCACACCGGCTTGTTCAAAATGTCTCACCACTGCCAGCTGAAATGGCAGGATACCGGCGCCCAATCTCACCAACACCAAATTGGGCAACTCCATGTCTTGTCCTCGATACTTGATGCCACGGTGTATGTCTCGATCTACTATGATATCAAAGTCGTCGGGGTGACACATGCAAGCATCGATATTCTTGGCGGCAAAGCTGGCGACCAGGCATTCGCTCTCGTATTCGTTACGGTCAAGTTTGGTCAGGATTAGTACTGTCATTTGTGTTATTTAACCATTAAAGCAGTAGATAACTTAATACTTCAGTTGGGAGGATTGGCCAACCAGGCATTCACAAATTCAACATCTTCTGGGGTTCTGATCCCAGATTCTGGATAATACACATGTTGTTGTAGCTCAGGATTTGTTTTGCTAACATCAAGGACCTGTCTCCATCTTTTTCCAGTTCTGTGTTTTTTCATAAATTTCATAGCAATATCAAAATTGTTTTGGTATTCTTGAAAGATGTTGTCGTGCCACAGGGTTGAAAAAAACTTTTTTTTATTTCTTTTGGCAATTTCGTATAATTTGTACCATAATTCTAACTTTGCTGTTGCACTTAACTCTGAGATGCGTTGCATTTCTTTTGCAATAGCGTGTAATCTCTGTAATGGATTTTGCACAAGATCATATGATTCATCAATTAATCCATCAAATGTTTCAAACCCATAACTTTTCAAATACTCTAAACTGCCAGCAGTGGCGGCCAACATAAACGGCCTTCCGCATGCAATGGGTCTTAAACTTTTTTCAGTCAAGTGCAATCTCCCATCGTCGAACAAGGTCTCGAGTACTACTTCAACCCCGGCGGTCAAATAATCTTGACTATTATAATCTGCACTAGAACTTGAGCTGGCAAGATTTGGTGGAAAAAATTGTTCTAGATCTTTTCGAGTTATTTTTAAATATTGATTTACAAAAGTATGATCACGATAATTGCAATTATCGTCTGTTGGCGAAAACGTCATGTTACAATGCGATATTAACTCAAAATCTAATATCATTTCGGCAAATTTTAATCTATATTCTCGAGTGCCACTCCAGGCACGATTGTATATCAAAAAATCATGTGTGATTTTGTTGAAATTTACGTTTAAATCTAAATCGTGTTCGGCATGTCGATACCAGTCCCGTGCAATTGCAGCGTGTGACCACCAATAGACCCCAATAAATTCAAAATCTTCATACCGGATTAAATCTTTGCTATTTTTTTCAGAATGGCACAAGATTGCATAATCATAACAATTCCATGTTATATACGGCATTCTCTGTTTAAATTGAACAACTTCTTTAAAATCAAAATTATAAAAATTGTAGATTTTGGGTTTGAATCCCAGATAGAAATCCTGCTTGCTGTAATAGTCAAAATTCAGGGGTTCTTGATCGTGAAAAAACACTATTGGAGTAGTCATCTCTTGCCGCCAAGGGTATTCAAAACTATCTACATCGTAAAGAGGAGTCAAGTCCTCTACTTTTCTAGACCCATGTGGCAAGAAACGATAAATTATAGCATCGTGGCCATTGTGGCGATTGATACTGTCTAAAAAATTATACAAACGATCTAAAGGAACACTCATGACAAATATAGGATTTATTGGGCTGGGAAAACTGGGCTTGGACTGTGCAGAAGTATTTGCTGAAAAGTACACTGTGCGCGGATACGATATTTACCCAAGAACCAGCGACTTGGTAAAAGTCTGTGACATTGATGAAACTGTCAACGCCAGCGACTGGATTTTTATTGCTGTGCCCACACCTCATGCGGAAGGCTATGATGGGTCGGTTCCGTCCAGTCACATGGAGCCACGAGATTTTGGTCACGAAGCTGTGTTGGATGCCATTGACAAAATCAATCGTTATGCAACTTCACCCAAGAAAGTGGTACTGATTTCCACAGTGTTGCCCGGTACCACACGCCGTAAATTTATCACACAACTGGATCCTCATCATCAGTTCCTGTACAATCCTTATCTAATTGCCATGGGTTCTGTAAAGTGGGACATGGCCAATCCTGAAATGGTGATCATTGGTACCGAAGATGGTGAGTTGACCGGCGTGGCCGGCGAGCTGATTACTTTGTATCGTGGCATCATGAAAAACGATCCACGTTACGAGATTGGCACCTGGGACGAGTGCGAATCCATCAAGATCTTTTACAACACATTTATTTCAGCCAAGGTGGGCTTGGTCAACATGATTCAGGACTTTGCTCTGCGTATCGGCAACATCAATGTGGATGTGGTTACCAATGCTCTCAGCCGCAGTACCATGCGTATCATGGGACCCAAGTACATGACTGCAGGCATGGGCGATGCAGGTGCTTGCCATCCACGAGACAACATTGCTCTGCGTTGGCTGGCAGAAGAATACAACATTGGCTACGACCTGTTTGATACGGTGATGCATGCTAGAGAAATTCAAGCTGAAAACTTGGCCAACTTCTTGGTCAAAGAGGCTCAAGATCGTGGACTGAACATTGTGATTCACGGCAAGGCCTACAAGCCCGATGTTCCCTACTGCATTGGCTCATATTCTACCTTGGTGGGTCACTATGTGAAAGCAGCTGGAATGAGTGTGAGCTACGTGGATCCACTGGCTGATGATCCGGCCGAAGTTGTTGCAGGAGTAACTGAACCAGCGGTGTTTTTGTGGGCACACAACCGCAAGATCACTTATGAGTACACTGGTGACCAACTGGACACACAACCCTACTGCGCAATTCCTGAGGGTTCGGTGATTGTGGATCCTTGGCGCAAGCTGTCCACCAACACACCGGGCATGACTGTGATACATTATGGCAACACACGCACACGATAAAAAAGTCTACATTGAACAGTTCTGGGACGACGAATACAAGTCCTTGGACTACGTCATGGAGCAGTTCAATGACTCTGACAAGATTGCAGAGTGGACTCAGGCCGGTTACCCCAACCGATTCACCGGCGAAATGTGTGACATGCGCAGCGCACAACCCACGTGGAATCACAAATTCATAGACATGTTTGCAGCACGTGGCTGGCGAGACATTGGCACCAGTTACTATCGCATGCTTACTGGTACTGTGTTGCCCACACACGGTGATCTCTACAAACGATATGTGGAGATTTACAATCTACAAGGTCAAGAACACCGTATTCGTCGAGCCATTGTGTTTTTGGAAAATTGGCAACCCGGGCACTATGCCGAATACGATGGCAGACCCTATGTGGCCTGGGGTGCTGGCGCTGTGGTGGAATGGGCATATGATATGCCGCACATGGCAGCTAACCTGGGATTGACCCCAAGATACACTCTTCAAATTACCGGACATGTTTAACTCATGATTGATTCAAAGAACGAATGGGATCCACTGAGGTCCATTGTGGTTGGTACTGCAGCTGGTGCCAACTGGCCCTCTACTGATCCAGTGTTTGCCACCGAAGGTGAACGCACTGCCTGGCGTGAAACCCCTGTACCTGCTGGTCCAGTTCCTGCCTGGATTGTGGAAGAAGCTGATGCAGAATTGAATATCTTGGCCGAGACCTTGGTGCGCTATGGTGCCACAGTTTACAGGCCACAGCCACGAGATTTTGTGGCCACACAGGGCATGTACAACTACTGCCCCCGAGATCGACTGTTGGTGGCTGGATCTACTGTGGTGGACTGCAACATGATGTATCCCTGCCGCAATCAAGAGATCGAGACACTGACTCGTGTGACTGATTCGGCCGATCGTGTGATCGCCATGCCCCGAGACTCTGGCATGATCTTGGATGCTGCCAACATCTGCAGACTGGGTGACACCTGGTTGTTCTTGGAAAGCAACAGTGGCAATCGTGCGGCCTATGACTGGTTGTGCGAGCAATTTCCTGACATTACCATAGAACTCTGTAATTTTTATGCTGGTGTACACATTGATTCCACCATTGTGCCCTTGAGAGAAGGCCTGGTCATGCTCAACGCTGCCAGGGTCAACACCAACAACTGTCCCCGAGCATTTGACGGCTGGGAAAAAATCTGGGTGGATGATGTGGTGGCACAGGACTTTTATCAGTATCCTTATGCCAGCAAGTGGATTGCTATGAACATGCTGGTGCTGGATCCGCACACAGTGATCATGGATGCAGCACAAACTCAGCTGAGACACACTCTAGAACACTATTACGGCATTGAAGTCATTCCGCTAACCCTGACGCACAGTCGCACCTTGGGTGGTGGATTTCACTGCGTGACCCTGGACACTCACAGAGATCACAGCTGATCAAGAGATAATGCCATGCGGGTGAGTTGGATCGTTGCTGATGATGCTGTGCTGGCTCCGGGCACAGACCCCGACCAGCTCAAGTCCATTGGCAGCCTGTGGGGCGGCTGGCGCAACCAGCGTGCCTATCAGATTGACAACGTGGTCTGTAATGATCTCCGCAGAACCACTGCCTTGATTCAGCACGGAATTCATCAACGCTGTAATCTCTATGTCAGCAGAACCAACTATCGGACTCTGGGACAGCCCGAGGGCATGCAGGTGTATGAAGGTGAATTCATGCATGAACTGGATCGCCAAGACGAGATTGTGACTCTGCATCTAGCTGCCGGTCAGAGTGACATTGTGTTGTTGTTGGGATTTGACTGGCAACCACAGGTGACCAATCCTGATGCACTGCTGGAACTGCGGGCTCACAACTATCGCCAATTGGTGCGGCACGTGGTACAAGACAACGCAGAAATACAGTGGGTGTTGATTGATCATCCGACAGAACTCATGTCAGAATTGGCCAATTTGAGCAATTTGACCGTTGACACCTTGGGCAATGTGTTTGAATTACTGGCCAGTTGACACATAAATCTCGGGCTGTTATACTAGCCCTATGAATACTACACCGCGCATTGGTTTTTGTTGCAAGTGGCTGAATGATCCCTCCGAGTGCGGAGGCATGAAAGTCAACGCCGTGGATCGTGAACTCAACGGCCGCAGTACTACCATGCGCTGGCTGCGAGAACATCCTGCTGACGCTGAACAACGACAGTGGGACATCATGAATCACAACACTACGGCCGCGGTCAAAATGATCGAACGTGTGGCCACGCTGGCACCTGAACGGCGCATGGTGCGCCTGGGCAGTGAAATGTTGCAGGGCTATACTGAACCTGCTTGGATCTCTTGGTGGCAACAGCCCGATGTTCAGCGACACTGTGAGAAAATTTTTGCACCCATAGGTGAAACTGCCAGGCGCTTGGATGTGAGACTGAGTTTTCACCCCGGTCAATTCTGTGTGTTGGCCAGTGACAATGACAACATTGTGGAGAGGTCAATTCTGGAATTTGAATACCATGCGGACATGGCTCGCTGGATGGGATATGGCAAAACTTGGCATGACTCGGGATTCAAGATAAATGTACATCTAAGCGGCCGAGGTGGCCCGGAGAAATTCTTGAAGACCCTGAGTCGTCTCTCACCCGAGGCCAGGAACTTGATTACCATTGAAAATGATGAGATGACAAATGGACTTGACACTACTTTACTTGTGGCTGAGCATGTGGCTCTTGTGCTGGATTTGCATCACCATTGGATCAACACCGGAGAGTACATCTCGGCACATGACGTTCGTACAAGTCGGGTTATTGACAGCTGGCGTGGTGTTCGTCCTGCTCTTCACTACAGTGTTAGTCGCGAAGATATTTTGGTTGACCATGATACAAACACTAGACCAGACCTTGATCAGTTACTTGCTAGAGGTTTTAAAAAACAAAAGCTTCGGGCACACAGTGATTTGATGTGGAATACTGCTTGTAACGAGTGGGCCCTGACATTTGCTGACAAGTTTGACATTCAGTGCGAGGCCAAGGGCAAGAATCTGGCATCTGGCATGCTGCACCAACAATGGAAGGCTCAACATGAATGAAACCCTGCGTGGGATTTTTGACTGGATACAGGAAGATTATCGGGCCAGACCCTTTAGGTTTGTGATAGAAGTGCTGGCCTGGGCTATATCTATTGGTTGCAGCTTGACCATGGCGGTGACTGTGCCCAACCCGCCTTTGCTGACGCTGTATCCCATATGGATAGCAGGTTGTGCAATGTATGCCTGGGCAGCCTGGACCCGCCAAAGTTCAGGCATGTTGGCCAACTATGTGCTGATGATTGTGATCGACACAGTTGGCCTTGTGCGAATGTTATGATGCGGCTTTGGGTGTGCGAGGCTTGCGAGGTGCAGCTGGCTTTTTAACAGGCCTGGCTTCCACAGCAGCTGGTTGAGCTGGATTTTTGGCAGGAGCTTTGCGAGCAGGTTTTGCTTTGGGAGCCTCTACTGCATCAGCTCGGGACTGACGTGGCGCACGTGGCTTGCGAGCAGTTGAGGCTTGGTTGTTGGGAAAAGGCCAAGCAGCGTCAGCATCGGCAACACTGGTCACGGGTCTAGCAATGACCACATCACCATCTACCTGTGCAGTTGTTTCTGGTGCTTCAATTTTGTAAGGCGCCTCTGTCGCAGCAGGTTGTGCTGTTTTGGCAGCAAAAAGTTTTTTCAAAAAATCTAACATGGTAATCTCCTTGGCCAGTATTTACATCTGGTTGCCAAAACCCTGTAGATTTCTGCCGATAAATCTATGTTGCAGTGCCACATTACTAAATACCATATCAGTAGAAACCATGAGACTCTACTGAGATCAAGGAAACACACAATGTTATTGAAACTGATCAATCGCTGGTTTACGTCAAAGACCTCGTTCTTGGAAAACTATATTGTTGCTGGACGACCCGAAAACGTAACAGACGTGGAACGACTCACACGTGAGTACCATTATCGAACTACACAAGGAATGTTATGAAAAAACTATTGAATACTGCTTATGAATTTTTCGTGGCCTGGGCTGAGGTCTGGAACGAGTACAAAAATGTTCGTCACAACTACTATTGATGCCCAGTACCACTGGTGGCCAGTCACAGACGAAGAGTGGGACGAACTGAATAAGACAAAACCAGTCAAGCCTCATAAGTAATTGATGAGCCCACTTGTTGCCACCCTGGTGATGACACACATCACCATAGTATGCGTTACCCTGTATCTGCATCGCGGTATGGCACATAGGGGATTGGTATTTCACCCACTATTGTCGCATGCCATGCGATTTTGGTTATGGTTTACTACAGGCATGATTACCCGACAATGGGTAGCAGTACATCGCAAGCATCACAGATTCAGCGATCAACCCGGCGATCCGCACAGCCCGCATGTGTACGGTCTCAGGCGAGTTTTTTTCAAAGGGGCAGTGTTATATCATGAAGCCGCAAAAGATAAAATCATGGTTGACACATACGGTCGTGGCACTCCTGCTGATTGGGTGGAGCTTCACCTATACCAGCCTTACAGTAGACTTGGCATTGGCATTCTCTTTGTGCTCAACACCGTGATATTTGGCTGGTGGGGCCCGTTGGTCTGGGGTGTACAAATGATCTGGATTCCCCTATGGGCCGCAGGTGTGGTCAATGGTGTCGGGCATCGGTGGGGATATCGCAACGGAATCACAAAGGATCGCAGCCAAAATCTAGTGCCTTGGGGCATCTTGATCGGCGGCGAAGAGCTACACAACAATCATCATCTTGCCCCGTCCGATCCTTGCCTGCGACGTCGTTGGTTCGAGTTTGACATCGGCTGGATGTATATAAAACTTTTTCAACAGTTGAAACTGCTGACTGTGGTTTCCAGATAGATTCTGGCAAAACTTACAAGATATTTTTGTTGCAACCGCACATTTTTTCATATATAATTGATAAATACAAGTGAGAACCAGAACGGTGCTGCATAGGGCGGGCTGTTCGTCTAATCCTCGCTTAACCGGAGAAATCTATGTTTACACCTGAATCCTATATCGATGCCTTTCAAAGTGGCAAAAAAATGCTTGTCAATACCTGTGTTCAGCACGAAGGTATTCGCTCTGCACTCAACAACTTCATTGACGGCCAAACAGCCTACACCAAGTCTGCACTCAAGGTCAGTACCGAAGTTGGCACACGCCTGACAGAAGAAACTGTGGAGGCCATCAACCAATCCACTCATTTTGATCTCAGCAAATTCTTCAAAATCGGTAAAACTGTGGCTTAAACGCAACACTCGTTGGTTGACCCAAAATCCAGTATGTGTAACAATACATGTACTGGATTTTTTTATTACTTGGAGGTTTTATGAAAAGGTTGACCCTGATATCTGCAGCAATTTCTGCAGTGGTGTTGAGTGGTTGTGGCACAACCAGCATGTTCAGCAGCAAGACACCTGCTCCTGCCGCTGCACCAGTGACTGCAGTGAAAGAAGCAGAGACTCGACTCACCACAGAATTCAAGCGCGAAGGTGTGCGGGTGTTCTACACCATGACCGGTGATGTGGATCGTATCGAAGCCCGAGGTTTTGCTCAGGCCTGGCAGCAACAATACGAGCATGTGGCCGAACTGGAAGCCAAGGAAAAAATGATCAAGTTCCTGCGTGGCGAAACTGTGAGCTCCACTCGCAAAACTGCTGTGATTGCTCGAGCCATTGAGCGAGCACAAGACAACACCTTGAATCGTTTCAAGACCGTGGATGGTGCTGTGGACACAGGCTCCGAAGAAACAGATGCCACGTCCAAGCTTCAAGAACCCAAGTCCGCCGACGAAAACAGTCGCAGCAACACAGCCCTGCGCAAAACCAGCATCAACAATGCTCAAACTGTGACCAGCACCATCACTGTCACAGCGTCAGGTAGACTCACTGCGGTGCGCAAAAAGTCAGGTGAGTTGATCAACGATGACCGCACCTACATGGCTGTCTATGTGTGGACACCACGGGAACAAGACGCTGCTAGAAAAATATCAGCCATCATGGACCAGCCATGAAACTGGTGTTGGTGGCAGCAGCCTGTGTGGCTGCTCTAGCAGGCCCTGCGGCTGCGCAATCTTCCGCTGGTTTTTTCGTTCCTGGACCCATCAGTATTGTGTTGCAAGTGGGTCGTTGGCTCACACAGGACAGCAAACGAGTCTACTCAATCGAAGTAGAAAGTTCGGGTGCCACGTTTGATGCTGCCAAAAATGAAGGATTCAGGCTGGCAGTGGAACAGGCTGTGGGCAGCTTGGTCACAGCCGAAGCCCAGGTTCGCAATGGTGCTTCAGTTCGCCAAGAGACCATTGCTTACTCATCGGGCTATGTGGATCGATTTGAAATTCAAGACCGCTTGGAAGCCCGTGGTCGTGTCACAGTTCGCATGCGGGTGTGGGTCAGCCACAGTGCCATAGCTGATCGACTGCTGTATCAGTCACAAACCAGCACCGGTATTGACGGTTCACGTGCGGCCACAGCCGCGGCCACAGTATTGCAGGAACGCCAAACTGGAGATCGACTGGCTGGTGCTGTGTTGGCTGATTTCCCTCAGCGAGCATTTGATGTTGCTGCAGATTCAGTGCGAGTGAGCCTGGACCGCAATCGTGATGTGCGCCTGGAAGTGCCGTATCGAATCCGCTGGAACTACACCTATCTCACCAGCTTAGCCGAAACACTGGGAGCCACAGCACAGCAATCAGGTGCGGGATTTTGCGATCGTTATCCCAATGATCGTGGCTGTGTCAGCGCCAGTTATGTGCGGGTAATTTCAGGCAGTCCGCCTGCAGGCTCGGGCCGCTGGCGTGGCTGGAACGAAACTTATGGCTATCAAGATTCAGCTCGGGTGGATCAAATTCGCCAGGCCGTGGCCTCCGCCCTGCCACGGGTCATGATCACGGTGCTGGATGATTCGGGTCGTGTGTTGTATCGACAATGCCGCCAACATCCTGAACTGGATCATGACATTGGCACTCGGGCACCCAACATGTACTTTGCTGAATTTCATTGGTCTCCGGTGCGGGCTGTGATCAACGGAGATTTGGTAATCCGGGCT
>Ga0209189_1003663_pt1 | contig 10248 bp, 9 predicted proteins | sample C_130820_EF_Meta_FD_187308 | JGI IMG/M metagenome (GOLD analysis project Ga0209189, IMG submission 187308) | Freshwater microbial communities from Lake Croche, Canada to study carbon cycling - C_130820_EF_MetaG (SPAdes) (version 3) | ecosystem: Environmental > Aquatic > Freshwater > Lake | place...
GCATATGAACCCAACGTCTATATTCACTGTGATTATGATTCAAGGTACTGACCCAAAATTCATGTGGCCAACGCACCTTCAAATAGGCTAAGCGCCAAACTAAGAAGGCATATGATAGTGCGTGTGATTTACAGAAACTATATTTTGACAACTGATGTAGGTCACCAAGAAGGGATTTTTTCTGGACTCCGCTCATACCGCGTAAGGCCAGTTGCATTTCAAAGTCACCAATCTTACCGGCATTTCCCTTAGCAAAAGCCTTTCTCCATTTATCACCAACAGACGGACTACATGAAAGAACAGCACAAATACGTCGTATAGCGTCGTCGTCATATACAATTGGCATTTCCGCTTCAGAAGACGGTAAGGTGCCATTGTTAAAATTCTGAATGTAACGCCTTTTCCTACCACCTTCGGCTGCAGCCGGTCTAATTAATGCCAACGCAATCGCAATTTCGTTAATATTTTGTGGCCGTATATCCTTAAATATACGGCGCATACCACGACTTTCGCCAAAGGTCAATCCAATCGTCTCTCCTTCAGCAAAGCAAGCACGTATGCGACCAAACAAACTCTTAGGAATTTCATGCCACAAGTCTAAGCCAACGCTCTCACAAATACCAATTGCCTGCGCCAAGCCACGATTACTCAAAAGGTCTATTTTAATATGTCCAGCATCTTCTGTTTCATCCTTGTCTAATTTAATTTGACACAATGATGCACAACTATCAGATTCAAGCTCTAAGTGCGCCTTCAATATAAGTTCCTCAGGTACAGCGTCGTCAAATATAACAATACCACCACAGTGTAAGGATGTTAATCGCTCAGTTCCTTCTAAGCCCTTGGCTATAGACCGTACCTCATCTGCAGAGCCATTAATTCCAGATTCCGCCAACAATTTTCCCAGCTTGTAGTGTTTAGGAATACGACCTTTCACACCTACTGTTCGTAAAGCCTCACGCATAGCGGACTTAGGTTGAAATTTGACATGATTACTAATACGCGCTACGCGACCTGGAAAGGCACGAGCCACACGGGCATAGAGTTCGTCCCGCCTATTATAGGGAACGTCAATGTCAATATCTGGCATATCGGTACGTCCCTCATTCATAAATCGTGCCAATTCTAAACCATATTCAATAGGGTCAAAGAAACTGATACCTAGAAGCCAACATACCAAAGATGAACCAGCTGAACCACGAATAATATGAGGAATATCGTCCATAAAACCCAAAATAGTCTGAACCTGTAGAAAGACGGCAGTAAATCCATTTTTATCGATAAGGTCAAATTCAACACGAAGACGTTCACTATATCGAATATTGTCTGGTACCTTGCGTCTAAATTTGGGTGGTAATAATTCGGCAGCTGACATTTATATTTTTGTAAGACTGTACAAAAATGATAATAAATAATACAATTATCATTTTTATATAAAATCTACTTGAGTTCGGTATGAGACATTAGGCTTAATTCTTTCTTGTCTTACGCTTAGTCTTACCTCCCTTTGCAAATGCGCTTACGTTAACTCCCTCTCTCTGGGCTACCTTATGTCCATTAGACCAGGTAGCATTCATTAATTCGTTCTTCATAGTCCGTAGTTTACCACGCTGTCTAATCTCTGACGCCAAATTCACCGGTAATTGTTGTTTCAAGGTACCAATATTGGTCATGCGATATTTAAGATGTGCGTTGTTAGGATTGGCTGGTGGTCCTTCAGCCCGCCATCCATAAATATTGGATTTGCCAGCGGCTCTCAATTGTTCATCTTTAGCAATAGCATCTAACTGGGCACCATAACGTGCCTTTGCTGAAGGTGATAAGACCTTGAAAACCTCCATAATGACAGCCTTGTATTTAACGGGTGACACTTGCTTAAATTTTAATTTTGAGTTATATTTTACATTGCCTCTTGTATAGGCCAAGCTTAAACCATATGTTGTGATTAATTCCTTGATAACATCGGGACGCTTCTCAGAGTTATAATCATACAACATTTCCAATTTACGACCCTTTAAAAGGTCGTTAAGATATGTACGCACCGCCACTTCGTCATCGGAAAATAAGAGCCAACCTGGGTTCTTTTTCAGCCCTTCTCCGCGAATTAATTCAGATTCTGGTGCATCCCCTGGATACTCAATAACTAAGCCCTTTTGTAAATTAGGCATTTTCTATTAAATAGATATAAAAAAGTACACCTAAGGCGTTGAACGCCGACCTAAGGCGTTGAACGCCGACCTAAGGCAATATTGTAATGAATGCCTAGTATAATGACCACCGTCGAAACAATGACAGTGGTTCTAAGTTTTATAGGTCAAATGCCACCCTATATACACGAATGTTTGAAACAGCTCAGACTATTTTATGAGGGCCCAATATATCTAATCTACGATACTATTGACCCGCAATTACAGGAGCAAATTAGTCAACATAACCCAACAATGGTTCATTACGACACCGTAAGGTCGCAACACTTTACAGACACATGTAGTAAGAAGGACTTTGCGGTCGTTGACAAATTACAAGATAGAAAGTTGCTTTTTATGCGCTCATTTGAACGCTTCTATCTTTTAGACGAACTCATGAGACAAAAAAGCCTCAAATATGTCTGGTTTATGGAGCTGGATATATTAATGTATACAAGTCCAAACACCTTTCTAGAAAGCTTAAAAAACGTACCCACAGCGTATTCTTATCATAGAACCGACCACTGTAATTCGGGTATTTTTTATATCAGAGACTCAGAATCCTTACAGCCCATCTTGAACGCCTTTGACAAATTTAGTAACGGTTTTCAATCGGAAATGCGTGCTCTCTATGCTTATACAAATGAGGTCGGGTCCGATAATGTTCTCTTTTTTCCTTTGATGTTCCAATCGTCAGAAAACCGTCTTTTCTGGAAAGATGACGACAAATTCAACAAATATCTATTTGACGGAGCCATCTTAGGAATGTACTATTTTGGTATAGACCCTATTCATACCAACGGTCAAATACAAACTCAAAATCCACGCATTTATGATATGGAGAATAAATTCCTCAACATATGGAAATACGGTGACCTGGTGTGGGAACAGACAACACAAGGACTCATACCCTATTTTAAAGTAAAAGCCACAGGTGAAAAGCGACCGATTTCAAACCTACATATCCATTCAAAGGACCTGAAATCTGCAGTTTCTTATCGCTAAATACAATACATATACAAAATTTATTCTAATTCTGTCTAATTTGAAATTTGACAGAATTCGTTAGAATTTACTGGTAAATTTCATGAAACACAATTGTAAATTCAACTTAAGGGACTAACAATGTACTATGAATTTAGATGGATGTCTTAGATGTATATAATGTTAGTGATATAACTTACATGGACCTTAATCCAGCAAATTTTATAGAGTTGACGAATCATGAAATCGAAAGTAAATTCACACCTAATCCACCAAATAATTTAGAAATACATAGAACTACTACATATAATGTAGCTATTTTTATTAAGTTTAGTAAAGTGGACAATTTAAAGGGAGTAAATTTTAATGAAAAAGTATACTTTCCCAAAGATGAAGAAAGTCTGGGTCCAGTGAACAGCCAGCTTTGTATTTTATTTAAAAACGAATGGAATAGAATTCCGAATTTCATCAAATTCTATAAAAGAGTCCACAATGTTGACAGATTTCTCCTATATGATAATAATTCGGATGAGAAACCGTCAACGGAAATCTTAGAGGACCCCTCAGTTATTTACATTCCATGGTCAGTTCCATATAAACACCTCCTTACCGATAAGAGTAATTTATCACCTGATTATACAGGACCTGATGAGATAATCATAGCGCAGAATTCTGCCTATAGTCACGCCCTAAAAAAATACCATACTGCTACATGGACAATATTTCTAGACACCGATGAATTTGTTGTCCGCCGTTCAGGAAACCCCTCCCTAAAATCCATTCTAGAGTCAACACTTCCGTCAACAGATACCCTAATTATCAGAGGTTTTTGGGCAGGTTGTAATAAATTTCAAAAAAACGAAGTTTATGAGAATTTACGAAGAATTTCAAAACGAAGTACGAAATTCTGTATGAACAAATTAATTCTAAGAACCCGTCAACATATGTTCACAGATTGTATTCATCGCGCCTATAAAACCGAAGGTAGTACAACTATGCTTGGGTTCGATAAGGGTATCTATTTTTTCCATCTTTATACCTTGTCAGAAAAACGCAAGGGATGTGACTGTCGTCAGTATTGTAACACTAATGACCGTTCACTGATTGAAAGCTATTTTTATTAAAGCTTCAAGCAAGTAAACAAAATCGACGATGACTTGTTATTTTTCTTCCAATGTGCAATTTCATCCGCAGGTGTCGTGTTTTTGATATAATCCTTATACCATGGCAAGTGCTTAACAGTAAAATTTCCAGCAACTCTAATTCGATTGCCCTTATAATTATTATTGACTAAACAAAACGTAGTATCTGTATCAGCCTCATATAGTTCGTACATACTATTATCAATCTTAGTTTTCCAAAATTGCGATTCCCAATCATAAATAGATTGTCCCTCCGTATAATTGGGACAATCGATAAAATCAACATGGTCGACAATACTAAGCGCAGCCCCCACCTTGTACGACTTGTATTGATTGGAAAGCCCAAGTAGAATTTCCGCAAAATTCACGGGCATATTTTTATTCATTTCTAAATCGGGGTCGCTCAAGATGTAGATATCGGGTAGTGTGTGTTTTAATTTTAAATATACAGTATGACCATAATTCTTATCCAGTAAGCGCACCGTTATTTTATCACCTAACTCTTTTTTAATGGCCTTATAGTATTCAAAAAGAGCCGGAAAATTACTATGATTATCTAACAATATAATCGGATTTTTATAATGTTTTAATTGATTCACAAAATTTTTTACAAAGGTCAAATTGTTCCAGCAAATAACTACAACTGGTATATCATAAGGATTTATAAATGCACTACCGTTAATAAATCTAGATAACAATAATAAACCCAAGATTAAGAATAAAACAAGTATAATTATAATATTTCGTCCACGCATCCTATTTTATAAGAATATTATTTTCAAGGTCCAAGATTAGGGGATGAAGCTATATGAAATTTTAGGTATTTTAAGCCTCATATTGATAGGTGTAGGTGCGCTAAAGTACTTAGGTGACCCACGCTTCAAATATGAAGAAGGATTTACATCCGGACCGTCTAATGATGGTACCTTAGGTAATAAGGAGCAAACAAAACTAAGTCCCGACGAAAATGAAGATGGTCCAGCACATATCTTAAAAGATACAATAGATGTTACCCGTCCACTAAATACCTTCGGAACACTTACCCAACAACAGTGCTTTGAACAAGATGGTACGCGTATTCCCGAAGTTTTAGGTGACTATAATCAACGTACCAATAACTATATTCACACCTATCCCGATTCGTGTTCTGCCCCATTTAAAGAATTAGTGGGTTCTTTTTATACTCCACGCGAAGGAGCCATAGGAAGCCCTGTACCAAAGGGACGTAAATTTCCAGAATCATTGAAGTGTGAGTATGGACAACAATAAAATCTATTATTTTTTAGTAAATAATTCATCCTCATCAATAAAAAGCGGTTTTTTGAAATACCGATGAAAAATCTAAATTGGGTGTTAAAAACATAGGGTCGTTACGCCCAGCTTTCACATCTGACCAAAAACGATTATATTCAGGTAAACCGACATGAGTCCACCAGCGTGGATTGCGCAAAACCGTAGTGACATGCCAATCTTCAATTTGCCAAACAACCCTTTCTAATATTTCTGCACCAGGATTATTACAACGTAAACATGATTCAAATTCGGCATTACCACTTAAATCAATTTTAACAGTGCAGTCTTCGCACTCATTATCAGATGATGTACAACTATCAGTGGTAAATTTGTAAGGCGTCCACGTTAGAGCCTCAAGGCGACCTGTTTCTGTATCAGCAAATAGCGGTGAATATAAATTTTTCCATGTTTGTTCTTGTTTCGGAACACCATACTTTATTATTGTACCCACAAACTTAGGACAAGCATCAGAGCTTTGAATTTTAGACCACGTAGGTCCGCTTTTAAATATACATTCACAATAATCAATAGCACCTATATTACATACTTCCATATCGACCTGCATTTTACAGTAATCATTATAGGGAACATTGTCCTTGTCTATTTTATTTGAAATACGAACCTCAAGAAGTCTTCCATCGCAAATACTATCGGGTAGTCCAATGAGAGACGAAAAACGCGTATGACTAAAATATTCCAAGTTAGAAGACACACGTTTTCCATATATTTTCTCATAAATCTTATATATAACAGGTTTAAACTTTTGTATGTTATCATAAGACTTTGTGTTTTGCCCAATATTTGATATTTTATCTCTTAATAGTTTGGTTCTTAGACTAGTTTTTTTTAAAATAGCTGGAAATTCCTTAGATGTCAAAACACTTTTAAAATTCTCTATTTCTACAGCCACCGATAGGCCACTTATATCACATACATATTTGGCCTGTGCTTCAGACTTTCTAAATTTAAAATACTCCCATAAAAGGGCGTGAAATATTTGTGTAGCATCTTCATGAGCTTTTTTTGTCTTAAATATGGGTAAAAAGCATTCTTGAAACATTTCTACAATTTCAGATTCACGAATCCATTCATTGCAATCCCAGGTATCCAAAAGCTCATCTGGGGGCGAACTTTCAATAAAGTCGTTCAACCATTCACAGACCTGACTATACACCATCCCTCTACTATATTCTACTAAAATTAATTACCGTCAAATACTTACGTTAAGTATTTGACGGTAATCAAAAGTATATAAACCAATAGTCAAAAGAAATATTAAATGGTAGCTGTATGTACCCTATCGACTATAAATTCATTATCCGACCTCAAGGTGTTCTTTTTCACACTCAGTCTGTTTAATAGCACACTGCCCACTGTATATCTTTTATGTGATACAGCAACGGCAAAATATATAAGTGAAAATAAGCTATACAAGGGAAATCTTATCATCAATACAGGTCTAGATAATTATGGAACTGTCAACAGAAAATCCATGACCAGTCAACGGGGGCATCTTTACAAGACCATTTGGGAAGATTTTATGATGGAAAAGGCTACTGTTATGGATTTAGCCTTTGAACAAGAAGAATCAGTCTTCTTTTTTGACAGTGACATATGTTTTATGGGTCAACTACCTCAAATACCGTCAACTGTAAAAATTGCTTTAAGTCAACATATGATAAAACCTGTTGACGAAGACCGTTATGGAAAATATAACGCCGGTTTTCTGTGGACAAATGATAAGTCCGTTCCGAATCGATGGAGAACGGCCTCAAAATCATCCCGTTTTTATGACCAGGCCGCCTTAGAAGATGTCGTAAAAGCTTACAATAAAGACGAAATTTATGAGTTACCAATACAAAATAATTACGGATGGTGGCGAATGTTTCAGTCAACAGAAACTGTACAGACCAATCAGAAAAGATGGTCCATGTTCAGAAATGAAACAATTCCGTCTGTCGGAATCCGCATTGATGGTTCACCGCTCTTATCGATTCATACTCATTGGTCAGAAACCGCTGATTTTGTGACAAGATGTTATAATATATTTGTATTTGGTATGTTATCACGACTTGGAAAACATCCACCCGCACAAACACTCTGGCGTTTTTTAACGAAGGAATTTCCTCATTTGAATCAGTAACAACAAAAGTAGATAAAAAGTAGATAAAAAGTAAATAAAAATTGAGACCGTTGACACCTAATCAAACTTAGGCAAAAAAATGGAGGATTTTCTTACAAAGATTCAGGCAGAAGTTAAGAATGACCCACTCAGTACACTCAATCTTGTTATGGCTGTATTTACCTTGTTGTCATTTACACGTCTAATTTCAGACCTTTGTTCAACCCTATTCTGTAAGACGAATGATAAGAGACTTCAGCACATTTTGGAGCGTGTAGAAAGCTTGTCGATGAGCAATGACCTTGTAGCCATCCAGCAAGAGCTTGTAAATCTACGTCTTGCAGTAGAACGTGTCGACAGTTATCTTACCCAAGTTCACGAAGTAGTCTGTATTCAGCAGTCCAAGGAAGTGGAATCAGTTTCAGAGGAAGAAGCTTCACAGACAACAACACAGGAGGAACTACAGCCTCTGCCCGTAACAATTGACCATCAAACCCAAGATAAGCATAGTCAGCTTATGAAGGTTCTTAAGGATGGCGATGTTGTTAGTATGACGTATAAGAAGCAGACCTTTTCTGCAACCTTTGTACTGAAGACAGATTCTCTTCATGGATACATTCTAAAGGGCGACAATAATACAGACTATAATACACCAAGTCATTTTAGTCATTCCAAGAAGGTAACGATTAATAATAAGATTCGCTCAGATAATGGCTGGGAAACAGTATATGTGATTAGAGATAGTAATAAGCTCACCTTGAATGAGCTGATTGCTACCGCTTAAAATCAATAAACATATATATATATTTATGTCCACTATTGAGAATGAATTAGACGCCATCGAATATAAAATAATACATTTTTTTCATAACAACGAACCCATAATTACAGAATATGTTCTTATTCCTTTCCTATTTGAATCAGTATTTAATTTTGAAAAATATAAATTAATGCGTTGCTTCCTGGCATCCTTATTAATTCTTAAGCAAATCATTGTATGTACAAACTCAAAATATATAAAATTTAATAACATACAGTTACTCACGCCATTTTTAGGATACATAGTACTAAATAATAGAATCACAAGTAGTTTAACATACGGATTCGCATACGGTTCAAATATATATGAAGGTATGTTTTTAGCTTTGTTTAGTAATATATTCAACACTATAAATAATAATTTTGCGATGGTATATATATTTCACATACTATATATATTAGGTCGCAACAATTTAGATATTATACTTGAAGAAGACGACAGCACACAAAAAAGCATATATATAAAGCCTATGTCAAAAATAATTCCATCCTTTCACAATCGTTTCATCAAAATAAAATCAGATGTCGTCACCTTTATAAATGACAGAGTTGAATATATATTAGACAATTAAATATATAAATTATGACTACTCCCGGAATGCGCCCATCCAAAACTAAAAAAAATCCTTACATAGTTTAATGAGCGCTGGTGAGCATCTAGCAATGAAACGCTTTTCAGCGTTATATGGAACTCCTAAACCAGGCACCCCAGGTTCAACAGGACCAACTGGAGCCATAGGACTTCCAGGTCGTGCAACAAATACAGGAGCTACAGGAGACACTGGTAATACGGGACCAACAGGTGAACAAGGTCCACCTGGAACAGCAACAAATACAGGAGCTACAGGTACTATGGGCCAAACTGGTCCAGTAGGACCAAAGGGCTACAGTTCAGGACAGGCACTATATTTGAATAGTAGTTCAGGACTTGCTGATATTAAAATTACAACTAACGATGAGCAGGCTATCAGTAATTATTTAACAGATAATGAAATCCTATTACAAACTTATACCACACCTAATAGTTTCCCTTGCATAAATGTAATCCCACCAGGTAAATTTAATTTTGTTATTTGGTCTATTTTAGTTGGGACGCCAACAGGGCAAGGAGACCCTTCAGCTGCTCTCTACGCCAGTGTATCAATTCGTTCGACCACAGGTGTAGAGAAATTACTTTTCCAGTCATCGGTCAGTGACCCTTTAATCTTAAATTTGAGCACTAAAATAAATTTAGAATATGAATTATTCAATCCTATTGCCATCAATTTAACAGATAAATTAGTCATCAGACTATTTGCAAAACGTTACATCGGCGATGACAACACAGAATTAACAATCTTTAACGAAGGACCCAATCGTTATTCACACATATTAACACCCTTTAGTATCAGTGGTCCAACTGGTGCTACAGGTCTAATTGGACCAGTAGGTCCAGTTGGTCCAATGGGTCCAGCTGGTAAAAATGGTATAGACGGTGCAGTTGGACCAACTGGTGCAGCAGGTAAAGACGGTGCAAATGGTGCTAGAGGTCCTCCAGGTGATGACGGTGATGATGGAATACCAGGTAAGGATGGTGTAAATGGTGCCGTCGGTCCCACGGGTCCCATGGGTCCTCCAGGAAAAAATGGTGCAGTCGGCCCAGCTGGAAAGAACGGTAATGACGGTCTTCAAGGTCCCGAAGGTCAGCAAGGACCCCAAGGAC
>Ga0209189_1003664_pt1 | contig 10248 bp, 6 predicted proteins | sample C_130820_EF_Meta_FD_187308 | JGI IMG/M metagenome (GOLD analysis project Ga0209189, IMG submission 187308) | Freshwater microbial communities from Lake Croche, Canada to study carbon cycling - C_130820_EF_MetaG (SPAdes) (version 3) | ecosystem: Environmental > Aquatic > Freshwater > Lake | place...
GCAAGGAATGTCTTCTTATAAAATACGTCCAAGTGTAACCGAATTACAAGGTGGATTACCTCCTGCACCTGCTAGTAATTATACTGAATTGACCGATGCAACACGTAATGATCCACCCTATAATATGAATTCTTATCCTGCATATGATGCTACTTCACAATATGTGGGTGCCAATACACCTTTGGATGCTATGAATAGCAATTTGTTGTTCAATTATTCCAATCCAATGAGTGATGAATGGAAAGGACAACAATATACAAAAAAATTGGTAGATTCGGGATATTTTGACGATAATCAAGTGAGAATAGCAGTGGGTTAAATTTAGTTTTTCCCTTATTTCTCTAGATATTTTATTATATTTTCAATAGCGGTTTTGTTCAATTTTCTTGTTTGATTTTTGGAATTCAAATAGGATATTTGACGTAGACTATTTCTGTCTTCTTGAATCTGTTTAATCAATTGAGGGATTGTTTTGTATACGGACATGACGGCCATGGCACTCACTGAACTGATTCCTGGTATTTGACAAAGAATAATTTCTCCTATATTTTCAGGTGTAATGTTTTCTTTTTTCACTCTTTTCACCACGTTACAATAGTTTTCTTGTGGTTCTTGTGCTTCTTGTGCTTCTTTTGTTGATTCCTTTTCCTTGTTGGATTCGCAGAGAGAATCCAGAGGTTCCAATATATTTTTGTCATTTAAAAGGTCATTTTTCAAAAAGTCATTTTTCATAAGATAAAAAGGTTCTCTGTTTTTCTCTCGGTATTCTTGAATTTTATAAGCCATTTGACATATCATCAAAGCAGATTCCTCTGTTTGAAAGGAACGAAACACAGAAAATCCTTTGATATAGTTGAGAGAAAACATGGCAGAATAGAGAGAAAATTTGTCTACTTTGTATTTGAATGAGTTCATTTTATTTACATCACCTTCTATTAAATAAACTATATTGTGATTATGAAGAGGTAATCCATTCAATCGATAAGATTGTTCTTCATACCTTCCATCTTTGATACTAGCTGCCAAGTCTTGCAATGATTTTCTCTCAATGATTATTTTTTCTTCTGAATTATCCTTGATGATAATGTCTCCGATAGGCAATGATTCTACTTTGAATGTGATATTTTTGAATTTGGGTATACCTTCTAGAAAGTATTTGATGTATCCAATCAATTCGTGTTCTCTCATATCTATGACGATATTCATTGTGTTGAATAATAATTTAATAGTGTATGATTTCTTTATTATTAAATTATTGTATTTGCTTAATTTTTATTTGTTTGCGTTTGCTTTTGCTTGCCTTTTCTTTTGTTTCTCTCTTTGTCTTTTTTTCCGGTTTTAACCGAGTGTCTTGTTTCGGTATACTTGATAATTTGTTCCTTGAGTAGGTCGTCTTGTTGTGTTACGCAAATCAAACAAGACATTTGGGATTCGTTGAGGAGCACGAATCAAAAAATTACCCATATTACCACGAGGCCATGAAGGACCATAAGTGACAACACCTGCTTTCTTTACACCACCAATAGAACCTCCACTTTGTGCAGTACGATTAGAAATCACATCGACATATCTGCCGCGTCCAAATTGAGTCATCATTCCAACCATTTTTTATATACTAGCTAAATATAATTATTTTTTCAGTAAAAAAATATTGCGGTGCCGCCAGGGAATAAATATATTATGAAAATGATTTAAAGAAATTACTATATATACATATATATTGCGTCAAAAGAAATGGAATATGAAAAGCCTTTAAATGATGATATTATAAATACAGAGGAAGGATTGGTATTCAATCCTTATAATCCCTTAAATGTGGAGATTACATTGAACGATGTTCAATCTATTCTCACTAAATATGGCGTTCCAGGTCAAGTATATAATTTGAACTTGTATAAACGTGCATTTGTTCATCGTTCTTACACAAAACGATCACATATCGAAAATCAATCTCAAAATATTACTATAGTAGAAAAACCAGTTGATTGTTTGCCATTGAAAACGAAATCGAATGAACGATTAGAATTCTTAGGAGATGGTATATTGGAATTGGTTACAAAATATTATTTATATCGTAGGTTTCCTAAAGAGAATGAAGGATTTATGACGGAAAAGAAAATTGCTATTGTGAAAAACGAAGCCATTGGTAAGATTGCCATGGAAATGCATTTGAATCAATGGTTGATTCTCTCAAGACATGCAGAAGAAAAGAAAATTCGCACGAATTTGAAGAAATTGGGATGTTTGTTTGAAGCCTTTTTAGGTGCACTTTTTCTGGATTTCAACAAGATTTCTATCAAGGATGAAGACAAATGGTTTCAAAATGTATTTGTAACAGGACCGGGTTTTCAAATTGCGCAGAAATTTGTGGAAAATATATTTGAAAAACACATTGATTGGATTGCTTTGATTACCAATGATGACAATTACAAAAATATTTTGCAGGTGAAAATACAAAAAGAATTCAAAGTAACACCTGATTATTTAGTCATTTCACATGATGTAGAAAATGGTTATACTATGGGAGTCTATTTGTGTATAGGATATCAAGTGCATAATTTAACACCGAATGATGCCATTCCTTTTGGTAAAAATATGTCTTCTTTTCAAGATATTCAATCTTATATAGAAAAGAATGCGGGTAAAATTTTCTTGTTTATGGGTCAAGGACAGCACAAAATTAAAAGAAAGAGTGAACAACAAGCATGTTATTCAGCATTGCAAACATTACATCTGTGAAAATGTAGTAAGGATAGACTGATTTTTCGTTATTTATTACAAAAAATCAATCAATAAACTATAAACATATTCATAATGTAGGATAGGTTTCTACAAGAATTATATTACAAATATATAAATGGAATTCATCAAAGAAAAATTGGCAGTAAAACCAACCTTGAAAAAAAAGGAAGATGTAGTAGTAAAAATTGCTTATATAGATGAACGGAAAAAATATCCAAAATTCGATATTCAAGCAGTAAAAAACAATTTACAAGATGTGCTTGTGATTAAAAATCCCGACTTTATTGTTTCTACTACTGCTACATCTGCTTCTCTTGTTGCTCCTCTTCTTCCTATTCTGCCACGTGCAAAATCCATTCAAAAAAAAATACAAATACAAGCAGAAACGGAAAGAGAAATGGAAGAACCAGCAGAAACAGAAACAAAAGCAGCAGAACCCAAAAAGAAAACTAGAAAAACCGAAAAGGTGAAAAGAGGAATTGTGCATTTAGAACCCGAAGATTGGATTGAAGTCTCTCAATCTATGATTCCTCAAGTGAAACCAAATTACAAAATCAAAATGGATAGTTATTTTATGAACAATCGAGAGAAATTTGTTAATTTTGTCAATACCATGTTTGACCCGTATCGTAAGGAATTTCTAGAAGAAATCAAAAATGCATCCGTTACATGCGATACGATTGGAAGTAGTTCTGGCAGTTTTGAATTATTGACTCATCAAAAATTGGTCAATGATTATATGAATTTGTATACACCTTACAGAGGGCTTTTGCTCTACTTCAGTTTAGGTAGTGGTAAATGTCATAAGATTGATACTCCTATTATGATGTATGATGGATCCATAAAAATGGTTCAAGATATATGTGAAGGTGAATTGTTGATGGGGGATGATTCTACACCAAGAAAAGTATTGTCTTTAGCAAGAGGGAGAGATAAAATGTATGATATTGTCCCTGTAAAAGGTGAAAAATACAATGTAAATCAAGAACATATTTTATGTTTGAAAGCATCTGGATTTCCTAAAATATATTTGAATAAAAAAACCAATACATATTCTATTCAATGGGTTCAACATAATGATTTCAACTCAAAAAGTTTTACATTCAATGAAGAAAAACAAAATGAAACTGACATAAAAAACAAGGCATATGATTTTTTTGACTCTGTAAAAAAAATAGACAATGTAATGGAAATATCAGTAAAAGATTATTTGAATTTACCTGTTTGTAAACAAGAACTATTAAAAGGATACAAAGTTCCTGTTGATTTTTCTGAAAAAGAATTACCCTTTGATCCATATATGATTGGTTATTGGATAGGTGACGGAACATCCAGAAGTTCAGATATAACTTGTCAGGATTCTGCAGTATTGTATTATTTTGCTAAAACATTACCTGATTACAATTTGTCATTGACATATAGAAGTTCATATTCTTATGGTATAACGGGTAATGGAAAATATTATAACAATACTATGATTAATACGTTGAAAAGTTTAAATTTGTTAAATAACAAGCACATTCCAATGATTTATAAATGCAATTCGAGAGAAAATCGTTTGAAATTATTGGCGGGGTTAATTGATAGTGATGGAAATTTGACTGGTAATGAATTTGAATTTATACAGAAAAATGAAAAAGTAATTGATGATGTTATCTATTTAGCTAGAAGTTTGGGATTTTCATGTTATAAAAGTATTAAAAAAACATCCTGGACATACAAAGGTAAAAAAAATATTGGGACTTCATTTAGAATATGTATCAATGGAGAAGGAATTGATACCATTCCCACAAAAATACCAAGAAAACAAGCAAATCCTAGAAAACAAATCAAAGATGTATTGGTTTCAGGAATTCAGGTAAAATATACAGGAGAAGATGATTATTACGGATTTACTATTGATCAAAATAGCAGGTATGTAATGGGTGATTTTTCTGTCTCACATAATAGTTGCACATCCATAGCGATTGCAGAAGGAATGAAAAACAACAAAAAAGTCATTATTATGACTCCTGCCTCGTTGGAAGACAATTATGTTTCCGAATTGAAAAAATGTGGGGATGCCATGTATAAAAAAAATCAGTATTGGACATTTCTCTCTAATCCTGCTAGTTTTGAAACATTGTCCAGTGTATTGAATCTCCCCATGGAATATATTGAAAAGAACAATGGAGCTTGGATCGTGGACATTACAAAACCTACAAACTATGATACCTTGTCTGCAGAGGAAAAACAAACACTTGACTTGCAAATCAATGAACAAATCGGCAGCAAATATCAATTCATTCATTATAATGGATTGCGTAGAAACGCCTTGAAAAAAATGACGGACAATTTTGAAACAAATATTTTCGATAATGCAGTCATTATAATTGACGAAGCACACAATTTCATTAGTCGTATCGTGAATAAAATTGGCAAAGAAAAGGAAATTCTTGCAAATAAAAAAGGTCAAAAAGAAAAAATGCCCATGTCTATTTCTCTCCTTTTATACGAAATGTTGATGAGCGCCAAAAATGCACGTATTGTTTTCCTCACTGGAACCCCGATTATTAATTATCCCAACGAAATTGGAATACTTTTCAATATATTGCGTGGTTATATCAAGACATGGGAGATACCTTTGGATACAAAAGAAGGACAAAAGATAGACAAGGCATTTATTATGAATTTATTTGCTAGAGAGAAGACAATGGATTATTTGGATTACAATGCTTCTACAAAAAAACTAACCATTACACGGAATCCATTTGGATTTGAAAATGTGAGAAACCGAAAAACGCAAGAATATGACGGAGTTTCTCTCCAAACTACTAGAAATGAAATGCAAGACGACAATGTTTTTGAAAGTCATGTTTTCAGAATATTGAGAGATGCGAATATAGACGTTTCCAAACAAGAAGGAGTCACTCTTTATTTAAACAAGGCATTGCCGGACAAATTGGATGATTTTGTGAATCGATTTATTGAACCTTCTACAGGCAAAGTAAAAAATGTGGAATTATTCAAAAAAAGAATCATTGGTTTGACGTCTTATTATAGAAGTGAACAGGAAAAATTATTGCCCAGATATGAAAAATTGTCGGATTATCATGTCATTAAAATTCCAATGAGTGATTACCAATTTTCCATTTATGAAGCAGCAAGAAAAGAAGAGAGAAAAATGGAGAAATCTTCCAAAGGAAAAAAGGGAAAAGTAGATGGGAATGGTATTTTTAAAGAACCGACGTCCACCTATCGAATTTTCTCTCGATTGTATTGCAATTTTGTCATGCCGACACCTCCTGGTCGACCTTTGCCGAGAGAAACAACTGAAGTTTCAGCTGAAGGTGCGTTAGAAAAAATATATGGTGACGCATTAAAGGAAGCAGAGAAAGAAGACATGGATGCGATAGTGGATGAAACTTCTAGAGGTCAAGGCACAAAAGCAGACGCAGATTTAGATACAGGTGCAGACATAGTCTTTGATGAAGCATTAGAAGGGGATGTTGTCATTGAAAAAAATGCAGACAAATCTTATTTAGATCGATTAAAAGCAGCCATTCAATATATTACAGAACCAGAACATGCTGCCACTATTTTCAGCCCAGAAGGGTTAGAAATTTATAGTCCTAAATATTTGCATATCATTGAAAATATTAAAGACCCAGAACATGTGGGTTTGCATTTGGTATATAGTCAGTTCCGCACCTTGGAAGGGATTGGATTGTTTCAATATGTGCTGGAATACAATGGATTTACACAATTCAAAATAAAGAAAAATACTTCTTCTGGATTGTGGGAATTGAATATAAGTGAAGAAAACAAGGGAAAACCCACCTTTGCATTGTATACAGGAACAGAGACAAAAGAAGAAAAGGAAATCGTTCGTAATATTTACAATGGAGATTGGAATGACGTGAAAAATGTAGATCCTTCTCTTCTTGCAACATTGAGAGAAATGGCCAACAATAACAATATGGGAGAGATTATCAAAGTATTCATGATTACTTCTTCCGGATCAGAAGGTATCAATTTGCGCAATACACGATATGTTCATATTATGGAACCCTATTGGCATCCCATTCGTTCAGAACAAGTCATTGGTCGTGCAAGACGTATTTGCAGTCATAAAAATTTACCAGAAGAATTGCAATCTGTGGAAGTGTTTGTTTATTTGATGACATTTTCCGAAAGTCAAATCAAAAGTGATTTGTCGATTGAATTGAAATTGAAAGACATTAGCAAAAAAGAATATAATGGCAAGAAAATTCCATTGACAAGTGATGAGGCTTTGTATGAGATATCGACTATCAAAGAAGAAATCAATAGTTCGCTAATGATGGCTATTAAGGAAGCATCTATTGATTGTGCTATCTATTCATTACCAGGATCAAAAGAGAGATTACAATGTTTGCAATTTGGACAACCGAATTCCACAACCTTTTCCTATAAACCTTCTTATGAGAAAGAAGAAGTAGATACGATTACTGCAGTCAATAAACAAGTATTGGAATGGCGAGGGAGAGAAGTCATGATTAAAAACAAGAGATATATTTATCGTGAATTGAATAAAGAATTGGGAACCGGAGAATTGTATGACTATGATACCTATCAAGATGCATTAGTGGATGCCAATATTCAACCTCTTTTGATTGGAACAATAGAGAGAAACAATCAAGGAAAGCAAATGGTGAAATTGGTGCGTTAGATCGGTTTTATCGTTTGTTCTTTTTTCTTTTTATCGTTTGTTTTTTGCTGTTTTTTCTTTTTATCGTTTGTTTTTTGTTCCCTTTTTTTTCATATTTGCCACCCAATATATTTCTATAATTTGCAGGATTCGGATTGTGTATAGGCTTACGATTGATTATATTTTCAAATAGTTCTTCCTTCGATAATCCATCTGACAATGGAACGGGATGACCCACATCAATGACATGTTCAAAATCAATAAAGTATACTTTTCCATTGTTGCCTAGTATAATATTTTGCAAATACAAATCTTGATGTATCAATCCGTTTTCAAGTAATATGATATATAACTCGTATATTTCATCTATAAATCTAGAAACAAATCGAAAAGTGATGTCTTTACTTTTTGTTGATCTATTTTCTTGAATATTTCTTTCATATTCTTCTTCAAGCAAATGTAATAAATCAGTTCCATCTATTCTTTCCATGACAACATACATGATTTTGCTGTTCTTTTTACTGCATGAATATAATCCATAAATTTCAGGCGTAAATCCCAAGTGTTCCAACATTTTCAAAATATAATATTCATGCATTCCATAGTTCAATACTTTGATAATTTTACTGGGATCATATTTGTCAATATATACACCACCATCTATTATTATTTCACCTAAAGTATAAGTATCATCTGTGGTTCCTTCAAATATTTCTGAATAATTACATAACGCACCACCACGCATATTATAATATAATCATATTAAAATATAGTTTGAGAGAAAATCATTTTTTGTGTAAAATATGTAATTGATCATCTACATCATTCATCCTTTCTTTCATTTTTTCTTGTTCCTCTTCCAACCTGTTGATTCGATTTTTTAATTCGGCAATTTCACTTGAAAAAGTATTTATCATAATTTTCAATTCAGTTATTTCATTTGCAGGTGTAATTTCAATAGAAGATATATTTTCTTCATTTGCAGGCATAATTTCTCTCAATTTCAATTTTTGAAAGATGGATTTTGTTTCCACTGGATAATCTTCATTTGCAATATAAGAATGATCTATATCAATTATGGATATGGGTATAGGTATGGGTATAGATGTATCTATTTCATCTCCAATTTTGATGTATTTTATGGGTTGTATTTGCAAAGAAGGAGGCAATGGACGTGGAGGTTTAATTTTGATAATAGGTTCTTGTTTGGAGATTGTTTCCACTGATTGAAAATTGATTTGCGAATCTTTGGATCCTTGAGATCCTTGAGATCCTTGAGATCCTTGAGATCCTTGAGATCCTTGAGATCCTTGAGATCCTTGAGATCCTTGAGATCCTTGGGATCCATTAGTTCCATTAAACATTTTGTATATATTCTCCATATCATTATTTCTCTCTGCAATAGTTTGAGCAATCATCTTTTCCATCTCACTGATGGGTTTTTCTTTCACATTGTCACTAAAATTAGGTATTTCGGGAATAGGACGACTAATGGAAAATTCAAATTCTTTTTGTTTTTCTGCAAGTTCCATATCAAATTTATTTCTTTTTTCCTTTCTGAAAGCTTCATTTGTCCAAAGGTCTGTATTTTCATCATTGGATTTTTCAAAATAATTCGCTGTTTGTTCTTGTTTTTCTTCTTGATGTTGTTCTTGATGTTGTTCTTTTTCATGAAACTGAATTTTTTTCTCTTTTTGAGAATCCACGACTTCGTTGATAATAGCATTGGTAAAGGTTTGAATAATGGATGATATAAACGTTTTGTTCATAGTAATCAAATCTTTTTTGGGAGATGTGTTTTTCTCTCTCTCATTAAAAAGCAAAAGTTGATTGACAAAATAATTTTTGGCATGCGATAATTCAAAAACATTGTTTGTTTGAATGATTCGTTCATCTAAAATGACATCCCAAAGTATTTCAATATTTTCATTGGAAATAAAGGACATTTCTGTATTCTATTAGAAAATATATAAATAACTCATTTATTCTTTATATATTTTTGCAAGATTATTAGATATTTTGCTCAGCAAATAAAACGTTACAAATCAGCATTGAAATAAATTTTCCTGAACTTCTCCATGTATTCATCTTTTAAAATATGTGTTTTTAAATAATGTTCAGTTATTTTGTCTTCCAACATGTGAACAATAAAAAAAATACTATAAATACCACATTCTGTATTCCCATATTGGTGTTCCACAGGATAATTTTGATCAAATTGGAAATGGATCGGTTTTGGTTTTATTTCCATTCCTTGTTGCATGACACGATTGACAAAAACCAATATTTCTCTCGGTGCGGGATTTCCAGCACTATCAAAAAAGAATATTTTCCCCTTTTTAATATTGATAAAAAGACTTATCCAGTGTTCTCCATCTTTATTATGCGGATCCGTGTTGAAAATAATTCCTATTTTTCTTTTTCCACTTTTTAATAGTTTTTCTAAACTAAAATGACACAATTCTTCCCAAACACATTTACCAAATGTTTCATCGAGATCAAAATCAATCGGGGATGGACCAATGAATGTGAAGCATTTATATGCTTTTTCATACTGATTCATTACATTGGTAATTTCAATGCTAGACAACCATTCATTCGGATTTTTCTTCCATTTTTCAGGAGCTTTGGGTGCAAAGGATTCTCTCAAAGCATAATCCAATTTTCCTGCAACAAATTGTTGTTTTAACCAGCAGGATTCTTTATTGCAAAATTTTCCCAAATTTTGTTGTAATACATTCCATATTTCTCTCGGATCATTTGTTTGAATCATCATATCGGGATACCGAGCATTCCATAATTCTTTTAATTTATACAATGTTTCATTTTCTAAACAA
>Ga0209189_1003670_pt1 | contig 10234 bp, 14 predicted proteins | sample C_130820_EF_Meta_FD_187308 | JGI IMG/M metagenome (GOLD analysis project Ga0209189, IMG submission 187308) | Freshwater microbial communities from Lake Croche, Canada to study carbon cycling - C_130820_EF_MetaG (SPAdes) (version 3) | ecosystem: Environmental > Aquatic > Freshwater > Lake...
TATCAAATACTTCGCATCCAGTTAAAGCATCACCAAAGAAGTTCTTTAGACCAACAACATAACCATCACTATGGTGGCCAAGATAAAAACCGTAGTTGGGACTTTCTATTGGATCTTCAATACTGCTTCCAACACGCTTCAAATGAAGCATCACAGTGTGAATATCACCATAGTCAAAAGCATGAGTCGGCACACGCTTCTCACCCATCGCATGGCAACTCAAGAAATAGTCGCGGGCAGAATCGGCATCTCGCTTAATCATAAACACCTCCAGCCGTCTAGGGTACAATGAAGTTAGAAAAAAAGTTACCTATCTTAACATAAGTCTTTATTTTTTCAAGACTTATGTTTTTGGGTTACACAAGCCTTTATAGATCAACAACTTAGGTCGAGGTACCAAATTTGAAATTAGCATCCAACCATAAAACAAACTTTTCCACATCCTTAAGAGGATCTAAGCTATCGTAAATAGTCACAACAGCTTGCCAATCTTTATCTTCAAGAAGATCAGCTATTAATCCTGGTTCTGCGAAACGAATAAATTCAATCTTGTATTCGACCCCTGATTCATCACAAAATCCAACTTTGTGATACTGACATCCAGTGGTATTTTGCTCTCTTTTATTTCGCCTGAAGAAGCTAAACCGTTCGATTATAAGCTCAGGTCTTATGCTATTTTGTAGTTTCCAGCTGATATGGTTTATCTGACTACAGCTAGTTATCGGTACGGTAGGTAAGTAACTTGTCTCACCAACATTATGCGGAATAAACGTCATGCTTTATATTTGAGCTGATGGTCCAGCCATTTATAATCGCTTATTACATTAAAAATAGCTTTGGCCACATCTTCTATATCAGCATCAGCTCCACAAGTTTCGGGGTCGTCTAACTTGTGCCAATGAATTAAGCCATCTATGCGTTTGAGCTTAAAGCCACGCTCCTTAGCCCACTTATTGACCTCACCCCACATCATAAAGCTACCTATTTTTTAATTCAACAATCTCAGCTTTTAGTTTTTCATTCTCTGACGTTAAAGTTCTGACCTGACTCTCAAGCTCATTAACACCACGGATAATTCTGTGGATTTGTTGGCTCTTATCTTGTTCATAGGTGTTCGTCGCAAGACGGCGAAGCTCATTTAGATCATTTGACGATATAGACATTGGACCTCCATTGGTTAATTATAACAGAGTAATATCTAATATTTAAACAAAATGTAAATGCCGAGAGTGGGGGTCGAACCCACATGGGATTACTCCCGAGGGATTTTCTTACCACTATAACTTTCGTTACCATTTCTGTTTGTGGTCTGGACTTTACCTTCACCATTGTCTTTCGACTTTAGGTGCTGCCCGTCAAGTCTCTACACCTTCCTATCTCTAGGCTTGGCTCGGTATTAGCAGTTAAGCCTTCACCGACTTTGAGCAGTTCTACATTAAAGATTTCTCTTTAAGCACTCAAATTCATAAGTCCCTTGCGTCTGCCTATTTCGCCATCCCGGCCCCGAAAAATGGATCCTCTGGGACTCGAACCCAGGACCAACGGATTAACTTACCACTATAACTTTCGTTACCATTTCTGTTTGTGGTCTGGACTTTACCTTCACCATTGTCTTTCGACTTTAGGTGCTGCCCGTCAAGTCTCTACGCCTTCCTAATTTCTTAGGCTTGGTTCGGTGTTGGCATTTCACAGCGTCCACCGACTTTGAGCAGTTCTACTTTATCAGTTTCCCGATAAGCACTCCTATTTGAAGTCCGATGCTCTAACCAACTGAGCTAAGGATCCAATCAGCATCCCCATAGGGTACAATAAAAGTACCTGATTGTCAATTTTAAAAAAATCCGCCCTGCCGTTACCCCAGGAGGAAGGTGTCAGCACAGGGCGGATGCCTGCACACAAGGGATGAGGAACCCCGTCACAAGCCACGGGTGTTTAACAAGGACGCCCCATATGCACAGGCAATCCATTGCCGACTACCGCCCGCTGAGTCACCGTTTCTGCTTCATGGTACAGCAGCACCTACACGGCTAGTGAGTCTGTTTTTTAGGGTCGGTAACCAAGCCAACAGACAGGCCAAAAGATCACTTCCACCTATTTGCTAAAGCAAAAAAGGTAGGAGCCCAAAGACCAACAAAAATTCCAAATCGCTCACCATGACCAGCATCTGGAGCTTTACTCAAAAACCAAATGGCAATACTGGCAGCGATAGAAACAAAACCCAAATAGAAACAAATAGTTCCAACAAGTTTTTCGTTCATTTACTCTTCCTTATTCTTTGGAATTTCTTCGGGATCAAACTCAATTTGCGGAAAATCATCGGGAGAAAAGGCAAGATAACAAGCCTTAACCCAAGGTGCCGACTCTAAGCATTCTACCGCCTTCTTGAACTTCGTGTCAAGTCCAAACGCCACACTACCCAAAGTCATGGCACTCGATTTCTGAAAATGAACATTCCATTTTTTGAAGTGCTTCCTCATATTATCAAGATCTTCACCATCTGCCTCATAGGCAATGTTTATCTTATATGATCCATGGGAAACCATAGAAATTGGCTCAAATACCTGACCCTGCTCAAACTTGTCGTTTATCAACGGCCTAATCTTAGAATCAAAACTCTTCATCAAGTTAACAAGATCAGGAGAAATACCAACATTAGGCTGGCCAAAGTTCTTCACATCCTCTTCATCCGGCAAATCCTCTACCGAATCCTCTATAGAATGCTCTATGCCGCTAAACTCAAGAATCGTCACCTTCTCAGACAAACTCTTGTCACAAGGCTTTACTTTAAGAATATCACCATATGAAATATTCGGATGGAATAAAGGACTCTCTTTGAGCTTAACAAAACTCTTACTGACCCTTTCGGCCTTCACAATCTCTACGACTTCCTCAAGATTCTCAACACCCTTCAATTCCTGAAAAGAACTCTCAGACATATTAGGATCTGTAACTAACTTCCCACGAAACACTATCCAAGATTCATTATTAGACATATAATCTCCATGTTGTAAGATCGGTGTAACCGTATAGGGTACAATAAAGATAGCCCCCCGGCTGGAAACCCCCGCCGGGGGGCTAGAGTTCTCAACGCCACTTAGAAACGCGATATCGCTTCTTAGTAGTATTGTTAGTAGCAGTGGTAGTCGCCTTAGTCGAAGTGGTAGGCGAAATCATATAAGCCTCTGACACAGCCTGAGACTTCTTGAGATTGCAAATACCATTCGGACAACCAGCATACACATTCATACAACAACCAAGAACAAGTAAACAAGCAAAAACGGTCTTCATTATAATCTCCTTAAAGTTTAGCGATACCTACGGCAACAAAACCACTGACCATTGCGACCCTGGGCATACCCAACGTCCACAGTAGTCATACCACTGTTAGCAAAACAACAATTCCGATAAGCAGCCTCAGGCGAAGAGCCACTCCCACAGCCCTCATATCCAGAGTTCCCTCCAAAATGACCAACGCTGTTACGAGAAGCCATCATCTCAGCAACACCCTGAGCAGTCGAATTGTTCGATCCGCTACTAGAAGTGTAAGACTGAACAACTGGCATACTCTGCGTAGTAGTCATAGTGGGCATCGTATACTGCTTAGGAGCATACGAATAACCACGCCGGGGCCAAGCATGAGCATTAGCCTGCATAGCAAAGAGAACAACCAACGCCATCATTAAAATCTTACTCATCATCGAGTCCTTTCTTTAAGGTAAGAAAACAATCAACCAGAGGTTTCCTTCTCAGTAGGAACATCCTCTATACGACCATAGTTCATCACTTCAACGCAGTCTACATCACAACCAATTATCTCAGACCAGTTCCAAGACTTAGGCTCATACGAACCCTCTTCAAACTTCACCTTGAGTACAACCACTTGAGATTTCATCTGCGTCCCTTCAGTATAACGTGTTTTTGAGGCTTGTAAAGTTCTCTATCTTAACTCACTTCTTCATCTTCTGCAAGAATCCCCTGACCCGATTCACCAGAACATTCAAAGTCCCAGCAACATCATTGATTACACAAAACTGCCCAGCACCAAACAACCGCTCACCATTCGTATTGCCAAAGGCATTCGCAATACCAATTCCATAAACATGAATGCCACGCTTACGCAACAAGTCGCAACAGTGTCGAGTGTGCTGGTAGCCATCCATCGTAGGAGTCGGTGTGCAATTCGGCTCACCATCAGTCACCACAAACAAGATTTTATTCTCATAATCACCATATTGAGAAATCATCTTATCACCAACGTGAGCAACATGAAACCCAATACCAGTTCCCTGCTGCGGCTCTGCGTGAATCAAAGCCTCCATCTTTGACACTTCCTTGTCCTTATAAACAATCGTGTCAATCTCACAGCCAGCAGTCGAGAACCCATAAATACTAAAGTCCAAATCGTTAAGACTCTTAAGAGCCTCACCGAAGATTATAGCCAACTGACTAGCCTGCTCCTGACGATTAGTATAATTCCTACCGCCAAGATTAATCACATCCCCCATTGATCCACTCTGATCAATCAAGATCGTTACAAGCCACTTCTTACGGGTAAGAACATCCTTACGCTCATAAAGCCGCTCGCTCTCTCCCATGTATACCTTGAACATACTGTTTTCATCAATACCGCCACTGGTCAACCCGTAAGAATAAACCCCAACCTCAGTATTGTGAAACCGGAAGCAATCCTTAATCGCATTGATCGCTCTACGACTCTTAGCAATAAAGGAATTATAATCAGTTCGCTCCTCGTCATTCACCGAAGGAACAATCTTCTTATAATGAACATTGCTCAACTCACGATCCTCAATGTTCTTGATACTATCACTGGTCTTCTGCCTCTTGTCACGAAGCTTCTCATTAGGATCAATATCAGATCCTTCCTGATCGGAATTCTCTACAACCTGACCATTGTAAGAGTTGTCACCAGTAAACCTACGATCCTTACTGCTGTTAGAGTTGGTGTCGATGTTATCAATCTTCATCTTCCCAGAGCCATTGCTGGGAGAACTCTGCTGATCGCCATCGGAATCACCCTCGCTATCGCCTGACCCCTGTGCGTCAGACTGCTGGTCTTGATCCCCTTCGCTATCTCCAGACCCCTCACCAGACTGTTCCCCAGACTGTTGATCGTCCTCGTCTTCACCATTATCACTAGGAGGGGGAGGAGGCGGCTGTTGAAGATCCAACATCTGCTGAACTGTAGTGAAAATCTCAGCAGCACGATCAAACCGACCATCATTGTGCCAAGGCTGATCCAAAGTGCTATTGATATACTCATCAGCAGCATCCAACCGACGAGCAATCTCAGGCTCAAAGAAGTCGCTATAACTAATCCGATCCTGACTCAGCCGGTTGTAACAAAGAAGATTAATGAAGTTATCAATGTTCTGATTAGGATCAGAGAAAGCCTTGATGACTTCCTCCTTACTAATCTGGAACACTTGCTGCTGCTGCTCAATGTAAGACTGAAACCCAGGCCAATCATGGCAAATCTCATTGCCAGCAGTGGTCTGAAGATCCGTCATGTAGATATTACGAACAGCCCAGTTAGGACAGTTAAGATACTGAGCGTTAGCCGCCGGCGAAACACTCTTCTTCATAAAAGAACAGAGCATCGCCTGACCGTTTAAGGCATCAAGACCATTGTAATACTCGTCTGTGTCCTTGCCGTAAATATTACCATCCTCATCCCGAATAACACCGGGAGAGATATACAGCGTAGGACTAGTCAAGTCATTGCCAACAGCACCATTGCTATAGCGAACAACCAGATTGCTCTCATTCTTACCATCAGAACTATTCTGGGTAAGATTGATCGTCTTGTTAACCTCCTTCAAAACCTCAAGAAGATCATCACGATCCCCCCGACGAAAGGAAGAAGACCAACCACTATAAGAAGACGAAGACCGGAGATACGCACTGGTACTCTTAACCGGAGTATACGAGGACTTCTTGGAAGAACCATGAAAGGTACTCCACCAAGATCCACCACTCTTCTTCTTCCAAGAAGAGTCATCTTCCTCGTCCTTAACGTCTTCGTCACGGGTCTTTGCCCAGTAATCGTCAACGCTCTCCTCGTCATCATCCCAACGCTTAAACCATTCGCTCTTCATTTTAAAGCCTCCTGTGGTAGCCGATTAGGGTACAATAATTCTGGCCCGATCAACCGTATCAGATGCTACCAAACTTGCCAACAAGCAACTTACGAAGACTCTCACGCTCACTAGCAGCACCACCAGCATTGCTATAGTGATTAAGAAGAGTATAGGAAAGAGTCTTAGGACCACCCATGCTCATCGCAAGAGCAGCAGCCTCAAGCATACGAGTGCTAATCGGCTCGCTAAAACTATCCACAGAATCCATCATAGCCTTGGTGCGAACCTGATTCGCAACCTCTACCAACTTCCGGCAACTATCAACGTCAAGACCAGTCTTAGACCGAAGAACATGACATTCCGTCTTAGCATCAAGGAAGTTACACTCGACAACATAAGAGAAACGATTCTTCATAGCAGCGTCCATCGTCATAGTCCCAGTAAACTGATTACCTTCGTTGACAGCCGCCCAGAACGTAACTCCCTCTGCAATCCGAATGTTACGACCAGCCTCTTCAAGATACGTCACCTTACGATGATCCAAGAGAGGAATCAGAGTGTTAGTCACCATAGGACTAACGCGATTCAACTCGTCCAGAACAATCACAGCACCCGGAGTCTCTACCATCCGAACAAACATACTCTCATGCCAAACAATGTCCTTGGTCGCAGGATCAAAAGTTCGATAACCGAACCAATCTCGCGGTTCACGAACATTAGCACAGTCCATCACCAAGGCCGGCGACTTACGACGAGCAGCATAGTTAATAGCAAAACTCGTCTTGCCACACCCAGCAGGACCAACCAACCTAATGTTCACAATCCCAACCTTACTGTGCTGCTGAACAAGATTGATAATATCCTTGTTATTGTCCGTAAAGACGAAGTTATCATCAACGTCAGGAACCATCTGAGCAATCTCAGGCTCATAATCATACGACACAGCATCAAAACTCATAGGCATACTCTGGAACACCGCCTGAGCAGACTGAGTATGAGATGCCGCAGCCGATGCAGCAGTATTGGCAGCAGCCGATGCAGCAGCATGAGCAGCAGTATTGGCAGCAGCCGATGCAGCAGTATGAGCAGCAGCAAGAGCAGCAGTCGCAACACCACCAGATCCCCGAACAGTCTTATTCCAACGTGCCTTCACGCTGTTATAGAAAGCCTGATTAATGTCCCTACCACCAGCAAGACTCGCCTGATACTCAGGAGTACGCTGGAAAGAACGATAGTTGAGATTACCATTGAACTTGGCAAGGATCGTCTCAACAAGAATAGCCTCAGAACTCTTAACCCGCGACATTAGAAAACTCCTTTAAGTATTTCGGTCGAACCCGTGAGAACGACCCCATAGGGTACAAAGAAATTAGAAACCAATGCTAGAGGCAAGACGGCACACCAGCCCATCCTGCCTCTAACACTGGAACACCCCTCTAGGGTACAATGATTATACCAAGCAAAATCGAAATTTAAAATGGTCTAATCATAAAAAATCACTAGCCGTGTTTGTTAAATCTTCTTCGGTGGTTCACTCATGCGATGTGCTAAATTCATCTTGTTGATTCACTCAGGTATGATGCTAAATCCTTTTGGATGGTTCACTACTTTCTAATGTAAAATCGCCGCCGCTGGTTCACTCCCGACATTTGATAAATCAAGGACTATGATTCACTCGTCATGAATGTAAAAATACGTGTTTTTGATTCACTCTACAACTATGCTAGATCTACGGAAATGATTCACTTCCACTCTTTGTGAAAAATCCTGCACCAGACGGTTCACTAGTTCTTTATGTAAAATCGAGGGCAGAGGTTAGTTCCATTATACCACATTTCAAAGAATCCGAAAATACCCTTTGGAATCCTTTCACAACACCTTTTTATCAAATAAAGCGGCATTATAATTATATTGAAAGGTTTCCAAGTAAGTAACTCTTTGGTTCTTTTTGTTGCAATCTGTTTTGTCTTCTCATTTCCTGTTTTATCAACAAGATCTTTAAATGATTTAGCCATTATTTTCTCCATTTATTTCAATTAAGACGTTAGCGTCTCAGTCATAGTTGTGGTTATATTTCCATAACTATTTTCTTTTTCTTACTCATTTTTAATATCCTTTCGTTACTTTGACTCCCACGAAGATATTATACTCCAAGTATTATTTGGTAATAGTCTATAGTGGGTATATTCTATATTTGTGATTTTTCCTAGTTTTACTTTTATGTGGGCTAATCTAAAGTCCTCATAGGTTTCTGGTTTTTCTAAGGAACCAGTTTCGTAACCACCATATTCAATCCATGTTTGAGTAAAATCTTTAACGTCAAGATTTAGTCTGCCCCTCATGACCGGCATGAAATAACCTTTACGATCAATTGGTTGAACTACATCTCCATACATAACCCATTGATCACAAAATTCAAAATATTCTAATTCTATCCCATCTATGGGAACAACTTCTGTACGCCCCCAAGGATGAATACTCTCTACAGTACCAACAATATTGTCGATGATAATTTTCTGTCTGTCTGTTGGTTTGTTTGATTTTAGTTTTTTTATATTCTTTTTATGGATAGGATTAAGAACAAGAATACAGAATATTGCTGTAATTATAACTAATCCTATTCCACCAAACAAAACCAAATCTTCTTTTCTCATATTATTCAAACTCCTTAAATAGCCATCGATTAACTTCGTCTTTTTTCAATAGAGTCTGTTTTCTCTATCAAATATAAAAAATTGCTTGGGGGTTTGATAAAAATATAATCACGCGTTCAATCAAAGGCGGACTAGGCCAACAAATTCACAGATTAGGACATTATTCCAATAATAATTACATATTTGTAATATTCCATATGTTTCTTAATTACACAAATAAAAGTATCATTTGTGGGTTCTAGACCCATTTCATACAAGATACTAAACCCTTTTGTGGGAAAATTGCCCTTTTATTGTTTTTTTCTTTTTTTGTTTAATGAAAGCTCTGCGGCTGTTATCAAATCGACTGTTTGAGATTCTGTAAAAGTTGGGTTTGTGCTATTGCTATCAAAAAGCATTCTTTTTAAATCATCAAAAAAGCCTTCGGGCTGTGCTGAAATTGCTGTGCTTATTGCCATGCGTAATTCATTTGCAATAATCACTTTAGGTGCATTAAGTGCAACAAGACGAGTAACTCTCATGCACCTATGAAAAAGCCTTTTAAGATCATAATTGCTAAGAAAGTCTACTAAAGTCTTGTTCTTTTCAAATGAATTAGGCAGAAAAAAACTATCGCAGGTTGGGCAAATATAACAAGGATTTGAGTTTGCCTTTAAACCTTTTCTAAGTTTAAGAATGCTTGTATCTTCATCTTCATCAAGACCGTAACCACAAACAACACAATCTTTGGTTATTGTAGCATTTGTTTTAGCCATTGTTTCACTTTCTGTTATTAACTGTCTATTTTCTTTAGTATCTTACCCCAACCTTTGATATGGGGTACTTTTTGATTATAGTCTGCAAATGCTATATGGCCTCTGGTTTCGGGAGATTTACCATTGCCACGTTCCACAATCTCATACCAATATGTTCTGTGCTGATTTAGTCCATCAGTAAAGATTATTCGTTTATTTGGGAACTTTTCTTTTAATTCCTCATATACGCTTTCCACTCCTTGACTAATCCAAGGATAACTTAATCCGATAATAAAGACTTTGCCGGGGCATACCTTCACAATCTCATATATTGGCTTGTTTAAGTCCATATCAACACCAGCATCTTCTCTGTTGAATAACTTAATCCGATTGCCCAATAGATTCACAAAGTAGTTTAAACCTTGAACTTTGTTTGAACCACAATCAAGAAAAGCGTTTGATCCTTTTTCCATCTTAATAATCCGTTGTTAATAGCAATTAATAACTTATAGGACGCTCGTATTTAACCTATAAAGGGCTATTAACTCTAGAATGGTATACGAGAGGGTTTTTTAAAAGGATGGCTTATAGTGTGGCTTCTTGTTCTTTTAGAACGTACTTAAATAGCCCCAAGAGGAATCGAACCTCTATAGACTGCTTAGAAGGCAGTTATTTTATCCATTAAATTATGGGGCCGTGAACACCATTGTAATCTGTTATTTGATAGGGGTCAAATATACAGTTTTTC
>Ga0209189_1003673_pt1 | contig 10230 bp, 8 predicted proteins | sample C_130820_EF_Meta_FD_187308 | JGI IMG/M metagenome (GOLD analysis project Ga0209189, IMG submission 187308) | Freshwater microbial communities from Lake Croche, Canada to study carbon cycling - C_130820_EF_MetaG (SPAdes) (version 3) | ecosystem: Environmental > Aquatic > Freshwater > Lake | place...
CCGCTGCGATACCAGTGATTAGACCAGAAACTAATAGAGATGTTTTCCATTTGCCATCAACACTTCCTCTTTCGAATAAGAAAAATACTGAAGCGGCAAGCATTGCCATGTAACCCGTGAAAAATGTGAATGAAACAGGGTCTGAACCGTCAACACTGACGATGTTTAGGAATAAAGTGTACATGTAGGTATTATTGTTTTAAGTTGAACAATACAAATATAACAGAACACACAATATTTTGTTTCAATTATTTGATAAAATTTTTAATAAATGTTAAATACATAATAAGTATTCAAATATATAAATTGTATTATTCTAAGAAAAAATGCAATATACCTAATTTTTTATGGTAAAAAACCAATATAAAAAATATATTAAAAAATATCAAAAAAATGCAAATTTTAAAATATAACCATTAGAATTAGTCCCTTCAGACGATATATATAGGTCGCCATTTGGAGTAAAACAAATGCCTTCAGGCTGAATGAGGGTTTTGGGGTTGAGTTCGATGAGGGTATTTTTGTCTCCTTCGGGTGATAAAATCAAGAGTTTTTTGCCTTTTGAGGAAATAACAAAAATTTCGTTAGTAGTTGGGTGTATGGCAATGCCCGATGGTGCGAAGGTTTTTTTTCCATCTCTGCCTATTATAATATCTTCATCAATATTTAAAAATTCCTCAAACTTTTCGTTATCTAAAGAATAAGCATAAATAGTTTTCTTATCGTTTTTATCCTTGTCTTTTTCTTTCGTTACGAGCAAAAGACTTTGGGTTTGTGGGTGATAACTTAGTCCTTCATATTCTTTTACATCTTTAGACGAGCAATCAATTTCTCTTTCTGAACCATCGCTGATTTTGAAACCTTTGATTTTACCGTTGCTTTTCATGATAAAAATCTCATCTTCGACAACCTCGATACCTTCGTAATCACCATTTTTGCCAATATCGATTGTTTCTATAATCTTCTGATAAGCAAGGTCATAAATAAAAACTGTTCCCTTTTCATCGTTTACGATAGCCAATTGATTGTCTTTGTAAAATGATAAGCCTGAAATTTCTTTGAGGTTTTGAGACATTTCCATTTTTCTGTTTGGCTTACTAAAGTCGTATCGAAGCAAATATTCATTTGTATTTTTCTTTGGGAAGCAGGCAACAACTAATAAAACGATAACAATGATTACAAGAATTGTTTGTGAAATGTTCATTGAATAAGATTTAAAGTATAGAAACAACAAAGCAACAAACAGAAGAATCTGATTGTTGCTTTGCAATCTAACGAATAATTTGTGCTAACGAATCATTGATTCGAGCTTAATATTCGTCTTCATTAAAGAAAAAGTCATCTTTGGTCGGATAATCAGGCCAAATCTCCTCAATACTCTCATACGGTTGCCCGTCGTCTTCAAGTTCTTGTAGGTTTTCAATAACTTCAATGGGTGCTCCCGAACGAATCGAAAAATCTATCAACTCATCTTTTGTAGCGGGCCACGGAGCGTCCTCCAAATAAGACGCAAGTTCGAGTGTCCAATACATAGTTTTAATTCCTTTTTAGTGTTACAAAAAATTTAAGGCTGCAAAAGTATAACAAAAATTCACTTCTCAAATTAAATATCGAAAAAATCTGTTAAATTTCAAACGTTTTTTACGAAAAATATTGTAAAACATCGAAAAAACATTTTAGTCTGATATTAGAAGCTCTGATTATCAATTAATTATATCTAAAATTCTATTCAAAAAATTACTTAATTCTTAAACTATGAAACGTTACACGCTTGCACTTGATTTAGTTGACGACCCAACTCTGATTGCTGAATATGAAAAATTACACGAGCGTATTTCGGACGATATCGCTAAAAGTATCACCGATGCTGGCATTACTGAAATGGAAATCTACCGAATCGGTAATCGCTTGTTTATGATTATGGAAACCGAAGATGATTTTTCGTTTGAGAAAAAATCAGAAATGGATGCCATTAATCCCAAAGTACAAGCGTGGGAAGCATTTGTTTGGAAATATCAACAAGGCTTGCCAATGGCCAATCCAGGCGAAAAATGGGTGTTAATGAAACAAATTTTTAAACTGACTAACCAATAAAAAATGAGTGAATAAGGCTTAAAGCATATTCACTCATTTTATCATTGATTTACTTTACTCTCTACTAATTTTACTCGCACCGCTGGTGTTTGAGTCGAAATCTTTTACTTTTCCGAAACTAATATGACTTGCACCGCTGGCATCGACTCTTGCTTGGTTGATTTCCATGCGTTTAGCATCTATATGGCAAGCTCCCGAAATTTCCATGTTTACTTTTTCGGCTGAACCTCTCAAGTCTGCTTTTGAAGCACCCGAAGCATCGAATTCGATTTTACGAACCTCTACATCAATGGCAGCTTTTGAAGCACCCGATAACTGAATATCCAAGTCTTTGCTTTTGTCTTTGAAGCCAATTACTTTTAAAGTAGATGCTCCCGAAATATCAAGTCCTTCTAAAGATGGCATTGTGACATTAATTCTAACGGTTTCGTTTTTTCTACCAAACGAAAACTTGTCTTTATGGCCTATTTCGAGGGTATTATTGCGTACTTCAAAATCTATATCATTTAAGTCACTTTGTTCGTCTGTGTCTGCAGTTACCTCAAATGTGTCTCCTCTACGAATTGTAACAACAAATGCTCCGCCAACTTCTATCTTGTCAAAACCTTTCAAATCAAATTTCTTTTCATGTTGTCCTTTTTCTTCAAAAACACCATAATCAAAAGCTGAATCATCATTATCATCATAATGATTATTGCGGAGTGCTTCACGTTCTTCATCGCTTAATTTTGGACAATCAAGACAAACCATTCCTGTGTCACGTTTCATCACGTAAGTGTATCTGTCCACATCATCGCCATCCATATCAAAGTTTTTGCTTTCCCAATCATGGCGATAAACACTATGATAGAACGATTTGGTGATTTTGAAAGGCTTATCGAAAGGAACGAAAAGTGTTATATGAAGGTCTTGTCCACGGAAACGAGCTTTTTCTGGCAATGAAATCTTTTGGTCGAATGAAAGAGAAGAATCTTTTTGTACGATATTATACAAAATGTTCTTCGCATTTGCTTCGGCTTCCGCTTTCGTACGACCCGATGATTCAAAACGTTGATCGAGTTTCAAATCAGCACCATCGTAACCTTCAATGTTTACTTCAACATCTTCTCTAATTTGTATTTCGTCAAAATCATCCTCTTGCTCATTGTTGGCATCAAGCACTAATGTTTGTCCTGAAAGCGTGAAAGGGAAGTTTTTAGTTTGTTCAAAACGACCTTTCTTTTTAAAGTTTAGAGCATATTTTGTTGCCAAAATACCTGTTCCCATCAAACCAACTAACCAAAGTCCCAACAGAGAAATCCAAAAATTACGATTTCCAATTCTTTTGTTTGAAAGCAATGTTAGACCAGTAAGCAAAAGAGCCAAGAAAGGTGTAAACGTTGCCAAGAAAGCAAAGAAGCCTGTCATTGGATGAATGTCTTGCGAGAAGATTTTGAACGGACTATTGTCGAAAAACTCTGTTCCTTCAATACCCGATGTAAGTCCGAAGAATGCCGCGACAGCCGCCACAACGCTAACAATGGCTAATAGTGAGAATAACATCAGCAATACTCCTGCCAAAACTCTGGCAACTGGCCCAAGGTGTTTTAGCACTTCGCCCAATGCTTTTATAACCATACCAACTAAGCGGAAAGGGAACAAAAGTACTTTTGTAAGACCATTTTCTGGAGCATTTTTATCAATATTTATGCTCTCTTTGATATTAGTTTCGATGTTTGAAAGCGTAACTGGTTCGCCTTTCATTTCCATTTTTTGAGTAAGTGTCTTAGCTTTAGGAGCTACAATCCAAAGGATGATATAAGCCAAGAAGCCTGTTCCAAATAAAAACACACCTACAACAAAGAGTAAACGAATAACCGTAATATCAACGCCAAAATAGGCTGCTAAACCACTACAAACTCCGCCTAAAACCTTATTATCATTATCACGGTAAAACTTCTTGATTTTTTTGTCCTCGTCGAGGTTGAAATTTGGTGGAAAAACAATCCAACAAACAAAATAACCTAAGAATATAAAACCTGAAATCGGCCCGAGATCATCATTGATTGGTGGTAAACCTAAGAATAGCAACAAGAAAATGATTCTTGCCCAAACTACGTCAATATTGAAATAATGTGCCAAACCAGCCAAAACTCCGCCCAAAGCCTTGCGTTTTACATCACGATAAAGGCGTTTTGGTTGATTTGTTTTAAAACTGTCAGAATCTTGGTTTCCAACTGTTGACTGTTGACTGTTAACTGTCGATTGAGCATTGCCTGCTGTTGACTGTGCAGTGTTTTTCAAATCCTCTTCTTCTTCGATTGCTTCAAAGTCAGATACGCTACCCATTGATTTGATGAGGTCGTTTACACCTTCCTGCGTAATAACAGGTTGATTATCAGACTTTTGATTCGTCCAAAATTTTTCGGCAATACGAGATTCAATATCTGAAACAATTTCTTGACTCCCTTCGTATGACGCAAAATACTGTTTTATAGAAGCTAAGTAAGCGTTTAGTTTTTCGTAGGCATCTTCCTCAATATTGAAAACCATGCCTGCGATATTTATTTGTATAGTCTTTTTCATATTATTATTTAATGTCTTTTTCAGTGTCCGATGTTTGTTTTTTCGATGCTTTTACTCGATGTTTGTTTTCGAGTCACGAACATCGAACCCCGAACACCTAACATCGAAATTTTTATTTCTTGTTTATGATTGTTGTAACGGACTTTGCGAGTTCGCCCCAAGTATTATTCAAGTTTTCTAAAAACATTAGCCCTGTATCAGTCAAAACGTAGTATTTGCGAGGCGGCCCTGAAGTTGATTCTACCCATTTGTAATCGAGCAAGCCTGCATTTTTCAGACGAGTCAATAAAGGGTAAAGTGTACCTTCAACAACCATTATTCTGGCGTTGATGAGTTCATAGAGAATTTCTGAGGCGTAAATTTCACCTCTCGAAATTATATGTAGAATGCAGTATTCCAAAATTCCTTTCCGCATCTGCACTTGGGCATTTTCTAAATCCATAATATTTGAAACCACCCCTCACCTTTGAAGGGGGACATTTAAAGTGTAAACTGTTTAAAAAGCCCTCCTCAGTGACAGTCCGCTGTTGCGATTGGGGGCGATATTATGATACAAAGATATTGTTAGGTACTATGCAATGCAAGATACTTGGTTAAAAAATTTTTGATTTTCTGATGAATGGTAAAAAAGAATGTGTAAAACTTGTATTTTTGAGGGTGGAATAATAGTTTTTTGTTGCAGGATAAGTAATATTTCTGAATTAAGTAGTAGCGTATACATTGGACTTTACGAAATCCTAATTTGTAGGTGCTTACAAAAATAGGTTAAGGTGGCGAGTTTTTGGTTATTTTTTAAGGAGGATTTTTCCTGCAAAATATTATTTTAACCATAATTCTAAAAATACCATGTATTTTTGTGATTAAATGTAGAACAGGTTTGTAACCTGATAATACCTTTTATTTGAAATAGTAATACTTAACCATTTACATTTTTTGAAGATGAAACCGCTTAAAAACCTGCTTACGCTACTAGTATGTGTTATGTTTGCTAATGGCTGTAAGCAAAAAACATCGGCCGAATACACTCCGTTAATTAATAATCCCGATTTGTATCATGATTGCGTTAATCAACTTACCGATGTAATCGTTCATGATATTTTTTCTCCTCCAGTAGCGAGTCGTATTTATTCGTATGCAAACTTGGCGGGGTATGAAGCTCTCGTTTCGGGTGAGAAAGATATACCTTCGATGGTTGGTAGAATAAAAGACTTTAATGAAGTGCCTAAATTAGAAGCAGGAAAAGAATATTGTCACCAATTGGCAAGCATTAAAGCTTTTATGACGGTTGCACGCGGCCTTACGTTTTCGGTTGAAAAATATGATGACTTTGAGAAGGCTTTGGATAAGAAATTTGAAACAGCAGGTGTGCCGAACAATGTAATTGAGCGTTCTGTCGCCTATGGAACTGAGGTTGGAAAAGCGATTTTAGCTTACGCAAAGAAAGATAATTACCCACAAACTCGTGGTTTACGCTATACTTTACAAAACAAGCCCGGTACTTGGACTCCAACACCGCCATCGTACGCCGATGCGATTGAACCAAACTGGGGCAAAATCAGACCGATGGTGATTGATTCGTCTACGCAGTTTTTGCCACCACCACCATTTGCTTATGATTTGGCAAAAACAAGTCCTTTTATGAAAGAAGTGACTGAAGTTTATGAAATGGGTAATAAACTTTTAGAAGAAGAAAAACGCATTGCATGGTTTTGGGATGATAATGCTTTCGTGATGAACGTACAAGGTCACGTTATGTTTGCCGATAAAAAAATGACTCCTGGTGGACATTGGTTGGCTATCGCAAAAACGGTTTGTCAAGATAAAAAAGTAAACTTTGCAAAATCAGTACAGGCATATCTATTGGTTTCTATTGCTTTACGTGATGCTTTCATTCAATGTTGGGAAACAAAATATCGTTTTCACAAAATTCGCCCCGAAACTATTATCAATGCTAGCGTAGATACCAAATGGGTGCCGTTTTTACAGACCCCGCCATTTCCCGAATATACAAGTGGACATAGTACAATTTCGGCAGCTTCTGCTGAGGTGCTTACCGAATTGTTTGGTGATAATGTTTCATTTACTGATTCTACCGAAGCAAAATTTGGACATGGCGTAGGACAGTTTAAGTCTTTTAATGAAGCAGCACAACAAGCTTCTATCAGTCGTATTTATGGAGGAATCCACTTCCGTTCTGGATGTGATGAAGGCTTAAAAGCGGGGAAAGAAATCGGTAAACTCGTTATTCAGAAAGCGAAAAAATAAGAATAGATTTATTTAAATTACGGAAAGGATTTGGCTTCGGTCAAATCCTTTTTTTGTTTTTAGGTATTTGAAGCTGATTCATAGTTTGGCCGTTGAGTCAGCCAATAAAATTAAAAAACAGCCATTATGTCATTTAAAAGCTTTCTAAACTTTCAAAATACAGCCATATAGTCCGAAAAAATCAATTGGTACGTAAATTGATGAAATATTCGCATCGCCGCAACGTAGTGGCACGAATAGAAACAAACATTAAAACAAATAAAAATTATGGCAACGTTAGTAAGAAATTTCGCACCAGTTTTTCCAGCAGTATTAGGCAATTTTTTAAATGACTTTGAGCGTGTAGCTCCTGCACACCAACACTCATTTCCCGCAGTAAACGTTATCGAAAGTGAAGATGCTTTCAAAATAGAATTGGCTGCTCCAGGTTTAAAGAAAGAGGATTTTAAAGTAAATGTTCACGAAAATACTTTAACTATTTCGACTGAGAAAAAAGAAGAAAATACCGAAACTGTCGGAAAATACACGCGAAAAGAATTTAATTTTAGTACATTCAAGCGTTCTTTTACTTTACCAAAAACTGTAAATAGCGAAAAAATTGTAGCTACATACAACGACGGTATTTTGGGCTTGGAACTTCCTAAAAAAGAAGAAGCAAAACCAAAAGAGCCTCGTGTGATTGAGATTGCGTAAGTTTGAGTTATAAATGAGTTTGAGCAAGGTATAGATTAATTTCTGTACCTTGCTTTATGTTTAAACGGCATTTCGTTAAAATTTGTTAAAATTCATCATAAACACGAATTTGCATACATACTTTTACGTTAAATTTGCATGAAACAAAAACAAGTATTTTTTCGTTATAAACACAAAACTATTTGAAGAAACATTACTAATAATTGAAATATAGGTCGATTAGATAAATAGTGTTCACTTTAAAACAACGGCATAGAAAACATGAATAACACAGTAAAAACCATTGGTATTGCTGTTTTGAGCAGTATCATCACAATTGGAGCTTATCACTTGCTAGGATTGCAAGGAAACAATGTAATTTTTAGTGAAGCCTCAAAACCTTCGCTCGCACGTTTAGCAAATTATGATGGACCTGCTGGCGTACCGGGAGATTTTACTTATGCAGCCGAATTATCAACACCTTCGGTGGTTCATATAAAAGCAAAATCAACTCGTACAGCTTCACAGCAACGTACTATTTTTGATGATTTCTTTGGTGGAGAAAGTCCATTTGGTCAGCCTCGTAATCAGCAACAAGAGTCATCTGGTTCGGGGGTTATCATCGCTAATGATGGTTATATCGCAACTAACAATCACGTGGTTGAAGGAGCTACCGAGTTAGAAGTTGTAACTTCTGACCACAAATCTTATATTGCTAAAATCGTTGGCACTGACCCTTCAACAGATATTGCGGTTATCAAAATCGAAGGCGGAAAACACCCTGCAATGGCATTTGCCAATTCAGATAATGTAAAAGTAGGTGAGTGGGTTTTGGCAGTTGGTAATCCGTTTAACTTAGAATCCACTGTAACGGCGGGTATTATAAGTGCTAAAGGTAGAAATATTGGTATTTTGGCCGAAAAACAGCAACAGCAAATGAATCGTCGTTATGGCGAAGATGGCCGTCAGAAAACAAGTGATGCCATTGAATCGTTTATCCAAACTGATGCTGCAGTAAACCCAGGCAATAGTGGAGGTGCTTTAGTAAACCTTAAAGGTGAACTGATTGGTATCAATACTGCAATTGCTAGTCCAAATGGTGCTTACGCAGGTTATGCGTTTGCAGTTCCATCTGAAATCGTGAAAAAAGTAACGGCTGATATTGTAAAATACGGAAACGTGCAACGTGGATATTTAGGTATCAATTTGGTTGAATTGGATGGCAAGAAAGCTGAAGAATTTAAAACTAAAACAGATGAAGGCATATATGTAGCCGATGTTATTGAAAATGGTGCAGCAAAGGCAGCAGGTATTCAAAAAGGTGATGTGATTGTGAAAATTGATGGATTGGAGACTAAGAGCGGACCGAAATTACAAGAAATTATTGGTCGAAAACGTCCAGGTGAATCAACTCGTGTAACAGTTAATAGAAATGGCTCGATTAAAGATTTTGAAGTAACGCTTCGTAATCGTGATGGCGGAAAAGACATCGTAAAAAACACCTCTGGCTCAGAAAATAAAACTTTTGAGCAACTCGGTGTTGAATTAGCGGAGCTTTCTTCAACTGATAAGCAACGCATGGGTATTCAGAATGGGGTGGTAGTAAAAAAGATTGTTGAAGGAGATGTTGCGGACTATACACAAATGCGTGAAGGGTTTGTAGTAATGAAAGTAGGAGACAAACGCATTAATTCGATAAGCGATTTTAAAGCAGCCATCAAAGAAGCTAAAGAAAAAGAAGAAGAGGGCGTGATGATTTGCGGAACTTACCAAAGTTCGGCTCGCACGACTTGTTATGGTTTGAGTTTAGAGTAAAGAAAATATTGTTGAGAGTAAATAAACGCACTTGTGTCGATAAACTTTTATCTTCATAGGTGCGTTTTTCTATATAGAAGAGACTGAAATTTTACTTTTTAGCTCTACATTTACGTTGGCGTTGTTATAAACGCCATATTCAATAATTATAAATATATTTATGATGATTTTAGACCGAACCATTGCTCCACCATCAAGGAAAGTAGAACAGGTAAATATTCCAACTGCTAAAAAAACAATTCTTGACAATAATATTCCACTATATACGATACGAGCTGGCGAACAGCCTGTTATGCGTTTGGAATTGATTTTTGATGCAGGAAGTAAATTCGATGTCGTTGGCGGAGAGTCACTTTTTATATCAAAAATGCTTACAGAAGGCACAAAAACTCATAAAGCGGCAGAAATTAGCGAGTTCTTTGACCAATTCGGGGCTTTTACCGAAATTAATCAATCATTTGAGCGTTTGGCAATTACGGTTCATGGGCTAACCAAGCATCTGACAAAACTTTTGCCAATGCTTAAAGAAATGATTTCGGAGTCGATTTTTCCAGAAGAAGAGTTTTCAATGCAAAGAAATATTGCTTCTCAAACCCTCAAAGTCAATCTCGAAAAGACTGCTTTCGTGGCAAGTCAAACTTTCAGAGAGCAAATTTTTGGTTCAAATCATCCTTATGGGAAATCGGTCAATCAAGCCACTATCGAGAATATTACTCCCGAAGCCGTTCGTGATTTTTATGCGAAACAAATCAGTGGAAAATTATTCACGATTTTTTTATCGGGAAATTTCGGTGAGGAAGAGATAAAAGGCTTAAATGA
>Ga0209189_1003674_pt1 | contig 10229 bp, 10 predicted proteins | sample C_130820_EF_Meta_FD_187308 | JGI IMG/M metagenome (GOLD analysis project Ga0209189, IMG submission 187308) | Freshwater microbial communities from Lake Croche, Canada to study carbon cycling - C_130820_EF_MetaG (SPAdes) (version 3) | ecosystem: Environmental > Aquatic > Freshwater > Lake...
TCGTGATCCTGGCACCACTGTCGGGCGTCGGCCTTCCCGAAGACGTAGGCCCGAAGGTGCATGCCGGCGCGGAAGGCGTTCATGTCGGCGTCGGGGCCGGTGAACACCTTCGAGCGCTGCTCGCCGCGGGGGATGGCAAACACCTTCCGGCGCTCCACCGTACCCTCGCCCTTGCCCTCATCGCCCTCGTCGCCCTCGCCCTCCTTTGGATCGCCGGTGCGACCCTTGCCGATGGGGGCTCCCTTGTTCAGGATGCCGCGAAGCTCTTTTTGCTTCTCGGCCATGCGCTCGTGGAACGCAATGCGGCTCTTGAGCTTCTCGGCACGCTGGGCGAGCGCGTCCATCGAGGCGTAGTTCTCGTCGGTCATCGCCTCGCCTTCGGGCGTCTCCTCGAGCGCGCCCATCTCGGCGAGCACCTTCATCAGCTCGTCCATCAAGACTTGAATCTGGGAAGTGGCCACGTGGTGGGGCTCCTGTTCGGGTGCGGTGCGATTGGTCGCGTGGCCGCACTTTCCGACTCAGGGCCCCACCCCTTGCAGTTCACGGGCGGTGTCTTTTATTAGCCGCGTCGCCTGACTTCGGCAGCGGGAACCAACTGCTTCGCCGTCGCGCCGCAGCGGTCGCAGCGCAGATAGCGAACCTGCTGCTCGCCGCAGCGCACGCTGCTGACCGTGCCATATCGCCCGGCCCGGCATTCCGGGCAGGCATCACCCGACTTGTCGGCCATGCGCTTTGATCCACTCCCGAAGGGCAACCGATCGCCGCGGTGCAGGCTTGGCCTGGGGCTTCACCAGGCCGGACTCCATCGCGTGGTGAAACGACCGCTTAGCAACCGCCACGTCGCTGTCGGGATAGGCCGGGTAGGTCGTGGGTGACACGTCGTAGAGGGCCTCGATCTCCGTCACGGTGCGGACGTTGCGGCCAGCTTCCTTGCTCCACCGCTCCCCGCCGGGGGCAACAACAAAGCCAAACGAGGATCCCTTCACGATCCCATCGTCAATGTTGAACCGCAGATCCTGGGCGTAGCTGGCCCGGCCGAAGGGGAACTCGTACCGCAGCCCCTTCTCGTCGGGCGTCAGCACCAGCGTCTCGGGGTGGCGGCCAAGGGGATAGTCGCTGTTGTGGTTCCACAAGGCCCGCGTAGCCACGCCGTCGTCGCCCCTGCGGGCAAGAACCTTGTCGAAGGCTCGGGAGTCAATCCGCTCCACAAAGTCCCCAAGATCGAGCGACAGGAGCCCGAACACCGATGCGTAGCCCACGCACCAGTCCCGCTCCACCTGCTGCGGGGCGCCGTCGACAATCACCTCTTCGCTCCGCTTCTCGACGCGGATCGCGGGGAAGCTGACCGCGGTGTTGAGCAGGGTTCGGCGTTCGATGTTCATGGAGGTGCTCCGTTGTGCTGCTGCTTCTCTCGCGTCCATCTGGCGGGCAAGTTTCTCGCTCCACGTTCGGCCCGGGTCGCCACCCCAGAGCCCGTGCGCAATTCGGCCGTTCGACGGAAATCCGGGCTCGCCGGGGGAAAAGCCTTCGCCCTGGCTGTCGACTTCGTGCCGCGCGAAAAAGCTGACCATGCGCCGGACCGTGTCGGGGCTGATCTTCACGCCGTTGCTCAGGTCGCGCGCCCGAGCAATGCCCACCTCTGTCCCACCGCGGCCAAACTCTCGCCGCCACGCAAGCGCCCGGGCCGCCTCTTCGCGGACGCCGACCGGGGGCGTGAAGTCAATGCCGTCGTAGATGGCGCGAGACTCCCCGCCTCGGTAGCCGGCGGCAGGAATCTTCTCGGGGGAGTCGTCGATCCACACGTCAACGGTGAGTCCGGCTTCCCGGGCTGCGTCTTCCTTCTGCACGTTCGGGCCGCAGAGGATCAGGCCGGACAGGAGCGGGAACCGCTCGCCAAACGTGTCTTTGATTTCCTGGCGGTTCTCGGGGGTGTCCTCGCGTCGCGTGATGCACCACACCGCCACGTCGGTGCCATTCGCATCGTCCAGCAGCGCGTTGAAGAACTCCGGAGCGCGGGCGTAGGTGCGGTCAAAGTCTAGGGCGACGATCATGCGGCAGCCCCCGCAGCAGGGGCCTGGACGCCGTCAGGGGCCGGCGGGGGGGAATCTTGGGGCGGTGGCACTGGAGCCTGGGCAGGGGCCGCAGCGGGCGTCTCAGAGCCCATCACGATCCTCGTCGCCTCAGCCCGTCCAAGCGTTGGATAGGCCACGGTCAGCAGCTCCACGGCGGAAGACTTCGACAGCACGCCGCCCGACACCTGCGCGAGGATCGCCAGCACTCCGTTCACGTCCACGGTTGCCGCGGCGTTCTTCGCGGCCGTCGCCGCAGCGTTAGCGGCTGCCTGCTGGAGAGTCTGCATGTTCAGTTGAACAAACCGCTGGTCGCCGTCAGCGACGGTGTTCATGCTCTCGCGCCGCAGAACGTCGTTGATGCTCAGCCAGCCGTCTTGAAGGCCGGAATGGTAGTAGGCCGATCTGGCCGCAGCGTCCCCTCGCATCAGTTGCGTAGTGTCAAACTCGGGGTAGTATCCCGCCTCGCGGTCGGCGTAGGTCAGCACGTCGCGGCACAGCGTCGTCTCGAACCGGCGGCACCACTCGGTCATCGTGTACGTCAGGTAATCGAGCCCCTGCTGCTCGATGTTGTTGTTGGTCGAGCGGTCGAGCATCCCGACAAGGTGCGGCGGGACTCCCAAGACGCGGCAGATTTCCTCAGCCTGGAACTTCCTCGACTCAAGGAATTGGCTGTCCTGGTTGTTGCCTTCAAACGGGATCGGCTTCAGGCCGCCCGTCAGCACCGCCGGCCGGTGGGCGCGAGTCGGGCCGCGGTGGCTCCGCTCCCAGGCGTAGCGGATTTCGTCGCGGGCTTCCTTGGAAAGCTCGTCGCTGTCGGTCGCCAGAATGATCCCCGGCCGGGCACCGTTGCCAAAGTAGGCGGCGCCGTGAATCTCCAGAGCGCGAGCCAGACCGATGGCATCCTGCGCGACTTCCACCGGCACGATTCCGTTGATGCCGTCGTTTGTCAGCCAGCGAAAATGCGTCAGTTGCTCCTGCCGGTAGTGCTGTTCCTCGCCGTTGTCGTCGCGGTAGGTATAGCCCAGCCGGCCCGTCTCCAACTTGCGGACCTTCATCTTTGTCGGATGCAACGGCTCAAGGGCCATCACTTCCGGGGGCGTCAGGCCAATTTCGCTGTCGGGGGTGTAGACCTTTTCGTTGAAGGCTTGGCCGCTGGTGCCGATGTGGACCACCATCTGCCCAACCCACTCCCACGTCGTCTGCCTCGTGTTCGGGCCGTGAAGGAAGAGCCGATTGAGCCAGTGCTCGGCCGCGTACCGCTCCCCGTCTGGCGTCCGCTGCATCATGCGGATCGGGAGGTTTGCCAGCGTCACCGCGATTCGCCGCAGGCACGCCAGGAATACCGTCGACCGCAGGGCCTCTTCCTCATCAACACGCACGCCGGAAGGGTTCGCGGAGCTTGCGGCCAGAAACCGGCCCGTGTCGTTGTCCCAGAGGAAATTGCGTTCCTCCTCGCGCACGGAGTCGAGGAGGCTGTCGGTCACGCTGTCCGGCAGCCACAGGCCGGCACGTGGGGTCCGCGGGGCGTGAGCGATCATAGGACAACGATTCCGGGTTTCGGCTTCGGGGCCTTGTTCACCATCTGGTCCTGCTCCCACCACCCAAGGGCAAAGATCGCCGCCACCACGCCGTCGATGCGTCCGGTCGACTTTTTCTTGACCGGGCGAACGTCCTCAAACGGGTTGGTGTCAACCGTGACCGCGGCCACCTGCGCCGCCAGGGCCGGGTTGCCTCCGTGCCGAATCTTCCGCTCCAAAACGAGCGCCTCGAATCGCTTCGTAGGGCTCGACATGGCGCGAAAAGACTGGGGGTATTCTTTGACTTTCAGCCCCTCCCCTTGCAGTTCTACGGCCAACTGGGTCGCCCCGGTGATGTCCACAACAATCTGCTCGACAACGTGCTTTTTGGAGAACTCCAGCACCCATTCCCGAATCCGTGCGTGGTCGATCACGTCGCCGTCTGTCGCCACAATCAGCCCCTCGTCGACCCAGCGGCCGTAGGGCTGCCGGTCGCGCGTCTCGGCCTCTTGGATGCGGTCCCGAGGCATGAACAGGGTGCAGACCAGATCGAACGTCCCGTCATCGTTGGGGAAAAACGCCGATGCCGCGGAAAAGTCGATTCGCTTCGACAGGTCCATGCCGAGGACGCATTTCCGGCCGTCGAGGTTGCCCACGGGGCCGGCGCAGGATGCCCACCGCTCCGGGTCAATCCATCGGCTCGTCGACTCGGTCCAGACTCCCAGCGAGCGCCGGAGCCAGCCGTTCATCGCAGACGGCTTGTTCTTCGCCTCAAGCGCGTCGGCCGCAAACGATTCCTCGGTCATGGTGATGCCCATGCCCGGGTTGCACCGCCTCCACACCTCCGGGGAGAAAAAGTCCTCTCCCGGCTTCGGCCCGTAGATTTTGCCGTAGAACCGCGGGTCGTAGGCGGGATTGGCGATGCACTGCTCAGCGTATTCATGCTGCTCCCAGCAGAGGCTTTGCCGGTCGCTCCCGGCCGTCGTGATCGTGATGATGATTGGCTGCCGGCGGGATCGGCCAGAATAGCGGAGCGAACTCCACAAGAGCGCGTCGGGCTGCGTGTGCAGCTCGTCAAAGAAGACGAACGAATACGAGGGCCCTTCCGCCGCGCCTGCGTCGCGGGAAATAACCGACAGGCTCGATCCGCTCGCCCGGTGGTAGATGGTTCTCGTCGAGCGGATCACCTCGAGTTCAGCCGCCAGCCCTGGCGAACGCTCGGTCATGTCCGCCAGTTCGTTGTAAATGACGCTGGCCTGCTTCCGCGTCTTGGCAGCAATGCAACCCAGCGCCCCCGGCTCGCCGTCGCCCAGCAGCATGTAAGCGCCCAGCCACGCAAGCGCCGAAGACTTGGCGTTCTTCTTCGGCACCTCGATATAGCCGAGCCTGAATCTCCGCAGCCGGTCCTCGTTGTCCTCCAGCCATCCAAAGAGCGGCCGGATCAGCCAGTCGCGGTGCCAGTCAAGAAGTTTGACAGGCTCCCCGGCGCGGGCCGTCGGGGAATCCTTCACGTGGCAACAGAGCGCCTCAATGAACGCTTCGACTTTGATCGCCGCCGCCTCGTCGTAGACAAAGCCGGGGACGTACTCAGCCTGCCGAATACTTGGCGCGCCACTGAGCCAGGGCGGAAAGGGGGTCGGCGCTTCCATGCGTTTTCACCTGCGAGCGGCTGCTCGGGGTCATGCCAAACTCTTGTTCGATCCGCAGGCAAGCCGCGTGATGGCGGTGCATCTGCGTTGCCCACGGGGCCACCTGCGTGAACTTGATTCGCGTCTTCTTCGTGTCGGGATCAACTTCGTAGACCGTGAAATACTCGCCGCCCTGCTTCACCTGTTGATAGCAGATGAGGTAAAGATCGCGCTCAATGCAGTAGCGGGCAATCGTGAACAGATCGGCCTGCGTCAGCACCCGCATGTTCGACGCGGTGCGGACAAAGTCCCGCCAGATTTCCGCCGGTCGCCCTTCAAGCTCAGGCGGGGCAGGGTAGTCGGCCGCAACCGCGTCCGGCGTCGGCTCGGCGTGGTTCACGCCCTTCTTCGACGGGTTGCCCTTCAGCATCTGAATGACGGACGGATCAGGCGGCGGGCCGCGCTTTCCCATTGGTCAAGCCTCCGTGATCACGCCGCAAATGCGTGCCCGCACTTCGGGCAGTTAATTTCCGAACCTCCGCCGCCGCTTGCGTCCGAGGGCACGTCGACAGCCTCAGTCTGGTACAGCCCCGCCTCGTCAGCCAGATCCGCCAGCATCTGCGAAAGCGCCTCGTTCCCCGTATCAACGCCACGCAACAGCGCGTCAAGGTTCGCGGCGTTCGTTTCCGCCAGCGCCGCCAGCGGGTCGAGCGTCGCCAGGATCTTGTCGCCCTCGGCTTCGTCAACGTCCAGCACCAGCACCGGCACCATCTGGTCGCCAAGCGTCTCGGTTCGCAGATGCCCGTCGAGGAGCATCAGCGACCCGTCCGCAAGCCGGCGGGCGATGACGGCGTCTGCAATCCCTACCTCGGCAAGCACCCCGCGGAGGGCGTCGGCCTGGGCGGCAGGATGTGTTCGCCAATTTTTAGGGTTCGGCACCAGTTCGCTGGCCTTCACCCGGACAAGCTTCTTGATGCGGTCGCGGATTTTCATGTCGTCCCTTTCTTTGGGCCTCTCGCACGGTAGCACCCCCGGCAACAGAACCGGCCGGCGCCAGGCCTCGTAGAAGCCCGGTACGACCGGGAGAACGGCTTTCGGCATCCGTGGCAAGGCTGGACCCTGCAAGCCCCGCAGAGGGCCTGCGGGGGCCCTCGGCGCGTGCTCACCACCTCAGCCCCGCACCGGGCACACGCTCGACTGCTCATGCCCCTGCCTTCCGCGCCGCGTTGGTATCTCGCACCGTCTTCCGAGAGTGGCACTTGATGCAGAGGCATTGGCCGTTCGATCGGTCGTAGCGGGATTTCCCGTTCTCGCACTCGTCGGTGCCAGGGACGATCGGGGAAATGTGGTCCGCGTGGGCCTCTCGCTGGTCCGAGCAGACGCGCCCGCAGTCAACGCAGGTCCAGTTGTCGCGGACCAGCACCGCCCGGCGCCAGGAGCCGTGCCGGTGGTCGCAGTAGCCCCGGGCCGCAGCGCTGGGGCGGCGCTCCCGGGGGCGCGGGGCGGCCGACGACACCAGCCTCGCGGGCACGAATCGCTCCGGTCGCTTCGGCATCAGGCAGCCCCCTTCGCGGCAAGTTTCGCTGCTTCAAGGTTCGCGCGGTAGGTGCGCACGTCGATCCTGGCAGTCGGGTTGTACCGAGCCCATGCCATCAGATGACCGTGGACGATGTGACAGGGATCGCCGCAGAGCGTCATGAGGTTGGTCGGGTCAAGCTCAAGCGCGGGCTGAAGGTGGAACGGCTGAACGTGATGCACCTCAAGGGCGTCTCGCTGCCCACACGCTTCGCAAGCAGGGTGAGCCTTGAGGTGTGCGGCACGAACGCTCGGCCACTTCGTGGAGCGTGGAACGCCACCGGCTGCGGACAGCCCCGGATCAGCCGGGGGAGGGGATGGAGCACCAATTGCGCGGCGGAGTAGGTTCAGGAGCATCAGGCATCCCTTTCGGCGTCAACCATCTCGTTGACCAGACTGCGGAAGCTCCACCGGGGCTTCCACCCGAGCACCTCCCGGGCCTTCGAGGCGTCCCCCAGGAGCAGATCAACCTCCGCAGGCCGGAACAGGGCCGGATCGACCACTACGTGCTCCTCCCACCGCAGCCCCACGCGGGCAAAGGCCATCTCGCAAAACTCGCGGACGGTGTGCGTCTCGCCGGTGGCAATCACGTAGTCGTCGGGGGTGTTCTGCTGGAGCATCAGCCACATGGCCTGCACGTAGTCGCCGGCAAAGCCCCAATCCCGCTTCGCGTCAAGGTTTCCCAGGTGCAGCTTGTCCTGCCGGCCAGCAGCGATCCGGGCCGCAGCGCGGGCAATCTTGCGGGTCACGAACTCCTCGCCGCGCCTCGGGCTTTCGTGGTTGAAGAGGATCCCGCACGACGCATGCAGGCCGTAGCTCTCTCGGTAGTTCACGGTCGCGTGATGGGCATAGACCTTGGCACACCCGTAGGGGCTGCGAGGGTGAAATGGGGTTTCCTCATCCTGCGGCGCAGTGCCCAACATCCCGCCAAACATCTCCGACGAAGACGCCTGGTAAAAGCGGGCACCGGGGGAGTACCAATGCACGGCTTCCAGCAGCCTCAGCGTCCCTACGCCGGTCACGTCTCCGGTGTACTCAGGCTGGCCAAACGATTCGCCAACGTGGCTTTGGGCGGCAAGGTTGTAAACCTCGGTTGGCTCTACATCGTGGACAATCCGCGCAATGCTGCCGCCGTCAGCCATGTCGCCGCGATGCAGCGTGACGGCGGGAAGGTGGGAGATGCGACCGCGGGTGTCGCTCGAGGAACGACGAATGATCCCGTGGACCTCGTAGCCCTTCGCCAACAGCAACTCGGCCAGATAGGAGCCGTCCTGGCCGGTGATGCCGGTAATGAGGGCGCGTGTCACTTCCACGTGCCTCCGACGTTGATCTTGGCGTCACTCAGCCGGAACGCTGTCCCGTTGTGAACGTAAGCATCCGCCGCCCGCCAAGTCCCGCCCACGTTGACCGACAACTTCCGCGGCAACCCGCCGCCTCGATCTGGCAGCGGCGACAGGCCGATACCGCGACGGCTGGCGAGGAGGCGGATTTCGGGCAGCGTGAGGGCGCGGTTGTAGAGGCGGAAATCGTCAACCAGTCCACCGAAAGGAAGTTGAAGGTTGTCGCTGTCTCGCTGCGACAACCCAACGAGAATGGATTGCGAAACGGAAAACGATGTTGCGGCTGCCTGAAACGCCTGGAGACCGCCTTGATAGACAGTCCAGTTCGTGCCGTCGTTTACCACGCAGACATTGTGCCAAAGGTTCTTGTTGATCGACGACAGCGCTGAAAAAAACTGTCGATCAGACCTTAATGCTGAAAAGTAGCAGTCTGAGTAGCCGTTGTAATAGTAGTGGTTAAGAAATGTGTTGGGCGACACTCTGAAAATGCAAGCAACTCCACTTGGATTTTTTACCCACAGCGAGATCGAAGCTCGGCCAGAAAACGCTGCGCTCTTAGCCGATGCGACCATTCCGTTTTCGTTTGCAACGCAAGACGGAACGCCCTCTGTGGCAACGGGAATTGCGATTGTTGCGTTGTTGGCGAACTGCGAAAGATCCCGCACCAGCGGTCCCGTCCCGACCAGCGACGGGCACCACGCGCCGACGAGGCCCTGGCGGAGCGATGGGTATTCTTGGCGTGGCATCAGTTCACCGTCTGGTAAACCGGCTGGATGCGGATTTGGTGATTTCCAGCCGTGGCGTTCAGCGCGACAGCGGTCGAGTGCGTCACAAACAACACGACCTTCGGCGGCAGAACGCCACCGAACGCGGCAGCCAACGACACGGGGCCGAAGTGGTACGTCCTGTTGCTCGTCGCATCAGTTGCCATTGAGGCAATGAACTTGCACACGCTCGCTTTGATGTCCGAAGAGGTGATCGTCTCAGCGGATTCGGTGCCGTCGAACACATCGGGCCAATTCGTTCCGTCCCACGATCCAACGGCGCACACCTCGATACTCTTTGCCGTCGTTGGTGAAGTTCCGCTGGTAATCTTTCCAGACACCAAATAGTCAAGGACAAGCGCGGATGTATTGTCGATGGTCGCGCTCTCGCGTCCCGTCAGTAGATTCGCATCGGTTGCGAGGCTTGCCAGCGTGATCGTCAAGTCGCTCGCCGTGCCGTAGGAGAGTTTCAGATCAGCCATTCGTCAGCCTCCGAGCGTTGATAACCATGCCGATGCCGACCTCTCCAAGCCCCACAGATTCAGTCCACGGGATCGACGCATCGGCCAGCGCTGCGAGCGCGTCGGCCTGCGGCTGCGAACAGATCCCCACCTGGACGAGCGCGGCCCGCATGTTCACGACCGCGGGCCGGTCCATGTCGACGCTCTGGATCGTGCCGCTCTGGTCATCGATCCACGCCAAGACGGTGATCGCCAGAGCGCGGATCGCGGGCGTGGTCGATTCGCGCGACTCAATCAGCGCAGGCCAGTAGCCGCCTTCGATGGCGGTCTGACGCACCAGCCAGGTCGGCACCGGGCGGCGAACGGACACGCGGAGGCCGTTGACGGCGTCAGCCAATAGCTGGTCGGTGAGCCCGGTGTACTGCGGTTCGCGGATCTTCGCGGCGAGAGCTTGAAGGTTCACGCGCTGTACCTCAAGTAAATGTCGCCGGACGAACCGCCGGAAGGGGCGGCGGTGCCGCTGGTGATCGTCGGAATTGTCGGCTTCCCGCTGAGATCGGTGTACGCACCGCTGGTCGCAACAGTTGCGAGCCCAGTGACCGCCGAAGCCGCAATCGTCGCGGCGGTCGTGAGGACTCCGCTGGTCGTTGTCACGACAATCTGGCCGCTGGTCGAACCGATGGCCCCGGCGTTGGTGATGTTGCCGTGAACGTGCGTCGATGTTGCCGCGTCCGTGATCCCGTAGCCCGACAGCGTTGTCGGTGTGGCCGTGATCGTGGAAAACGCCTGGGTATGAGCGGTCGGCGTCCTCGCATCCGAGAGCCTCGCGTCGTTGCCAACACAGGCAGTGGTGCCGCTGGTGCCGTAGCTCA
>Ga0209189_1003678_pt1 | contig 10223 bp, 1 predicted proteins | sample C_130820_EF_Meta_FD_187308 | JGI IMG/M metagenome (GOLD analysis project Ga0209189, IMG submission 187308) | Freshwater microbial communities from Lake Croche, Canada to study carbon cycling - C_130820_EF_MetaG (SPAdes) (version 3) | ecosystem: Environmental > Aquatic > Freshwater > Lake | place...
CAACCGTGGTTCCGCTGATTCCGGTGGCACCACCAGCAGCGGTGGAGGTGGCGCTGTTGAGGCTCACCGTCACCGCACTGCTGTAACCCGAATAGCTGAGGGTGTCGCTGCCGCTGCCCAGATCCAGGTTGCCGCTGAGGGTGCCGGCATTGGCCACCGTGAAGGTGTCGTTGTTGCTGCTCAGGGTGATGTTCTCAACACCGGAAACGCCACCACCGATAGCGGTGGAGGTGGTGGAGAGAGCATTGGTGCCGCTCAGGGTGACGGCAATGGCGCTGCCATAGCCCGCATAGCTGAGGGAGTCCGTGCCACTGCCCAACGTCAGGGCGCCAGTGATGCTGCCGCCACTGACCGTCACGGAATCATTGCCCGTGCCGGCCGTGACCGAACCGATTGCCCCGGCGCCGCTGTTGAAGGTGAGCGTGTTGCTGCCGTCGCCCAGATCCAGGTTGCCGCTCAGCGAGCCTCCGCTATTCACCGTGGCGTTGTCGTTGCCGAGGCCCAGATTCACCGACTCCACGCCACTGAAGGCGAAGCCATCGATGGTGCCGGCATTGGCCCCGGTGACGAGCAGGGTTTCAGCAGCAATGGTGGAGTTGATCAGATCGCTGTTGCCGGAACCACCAACGATCGCTTCGAGCCCCGTGAAGGTGTCCGCGCCGCCATTGGAAACCGAGCCGCTGGCGGTGCCGGAACTGACGCTGGTCAGCGTGATCGACTGGGTGGCGCTGTCGGCGCTGTAGCTGAGGGTGTCGGAGCCGCTGCCGGCGTTGAACGTGAGCCCGGTCGTGCCGTAGAGCAGGTTGAGGGTATCGGCGCCCGTGCCGCCGGTGACGGTGGTGATGCCGGCACCGGAATTTTCGGCCTCACTGCCCAGAGTGATGGTGTTGGTGCCAGCCGCAAGCTGCAGCACCTCGGTGTTCGTCACGTTGGTGAACGACGCATCCACGATGGAGGTGGTGGGTGCAGAGAAGATCAGCGTGTCAGTGTCGGCACCGCCATCGATTGAATCGCCACTGCCCAGTGTTGAAGGGGCAATGCTGATGCTGTCGTTACCTGCAAGGCTTGTGTAGTTGGTTGTGGCGCTGATACCGGAGGCATCGAAGGTATCGGCGGAAGTGGTGCCTGCGGCGCTCACGGTGCCGGTGCCGCTGATCGTGTAGCCGCTCACCTGGTTCTGGCGCACGGTGAGGGTGGAGCCGTTGACAACGACAGTGCTGTCGCCACCAAATTGCAAGGTCAGGCCAGAACCGAGAGCACTCAGATTGGTATTGGCGGTGATCGGATCAGACGTGATGTTGAGAGTGGCCGTGCCAATGAGACGAGAGCCAAGGGCGTCGGCACTGGCGGCAGTGGCCGTGTTGGTGCCCACCAGGGTGACGGAATCGGCCGTTGCCAGCTTGGTGGCATCGAGCACGGCGCCGTTGATGGTGGTGACGTTGAGGGTGAAGGCCGCATCGACACCGGAAAGATCCTGGGTGTTGTAAGTGGAGGCATTAATGGTGGAACCTGTATTCAGATTCACCTTGGAGGCCGTGGTGACAACAGCGGCAATCACCTCATCGGCTGTGCCGTTGACCGTCTGAGCGTTGGTGACGGTGACGGTGCCGGTTGAGGCATTGCCGACGGCGCTGAGGTCGGCGGCCGCCATCGTGCCGCCGCCGGCATTGTTGATGGTGAGCACCACGGCCGGCTGATCCGTGCTGATGCTGGTGAGGTTGGCCGTCGCCGCACCACCGCTGGCCAGATTGGCCAGGCTGTCGACGATCCCCGCCGAGAAGCTGGCAGTCACATTGCTGGTCGTGGCAATCGCTGCCCCCGTGGCCGCGTCGGTGGATGCCGTGATCGTGGCGGTGGAGGCTGCACCCATCACCACCTTGGTGGCTGCCGTCACCAGGGCAGCGGTCACTTCCGCTGGCGTACCGCTCACCGTTTGGGCGTTGCTCACGGTCACCGTGCCGGAGGTGGCGTTGCCCACCGCGCTGAGATCGGCGGCCGCCATCGTGCCGCCGGCCGTATTGCTAATGCTCACCACCACAGCCGGTTGCTCCGTGGTGATGGTGGAGAGATTGGCCGACGCCACACCAGCACTGGCCAGATTGGCCAGGCTGTCGGTGATGCCCGCCGAGAAGGTGGCGGTCACATTGCTGGTGGTGGCAATCGCCGCGCCGGTGCCCGCATCGGCGGCCGAAGTGATCGTGGCGGTGGAGGCTGAACCCATCTCCACCTTGGTGGCTGCCGTCACCAGAGCAGCGGTCACGTCTGCAGACGTGCCGCTCACCGTTTGGGCGTTGCTCACGGTCACCGTGCCGGAGGTGGCGTTGCCCACCGCGCTGAGATCGGCGGCCGCCATCGTGCCGCCGCCGGCATTGTTGATGGTGAGCACCACAGCCGGTTGATCCGTGCTGATGCTGGTGAGGTTGGTCGTCGCCGCACCACCGCTGGCCAGATTGGCCAGGCTGTCGGCGATTCCGGCCGAGAAGGTGGCGGTCACATTGCTGGTCGTGGCAATGGCTGCACCCGTGGCCGCGTCGGTGGAGGCCGTGATCGTGGCGGTGGAGGCTGCGCCCATCACCACCTTGGTGGCTGTCGTCACCAGGGCGGCGGTCACTTCGGATGGCGTGCCGCTCACCGTTTGGGCGTTGCTCACGGTCACCGTTCCGGTGGTGCTGTTGCCCACCGCGCTGAGATCGGCGGCCGCCATCGTGCCGCCGCCGGCATTGTTGATGCTCAGCACCACAGCCGGTTGATCCGCGCTGATGCTGTTGAGGTTGGCCGTCGGCGCACCACCGCTGGCGAGGTTGGCCAGGCTGTCGGCAATGCCCGCTGAGAAGGTGGCGGTCACATTGCTGGTCGTGGCAATCGCTGCGCCAGTGGCCGCGTCGGTGGCCGCACTGATCGTGGCGGTGGAGGCCGAACCCATCACCACCTTGGTGGCTGCCGTCACCAGGGCAGCGGTCACTTGAGTTGGCGTGCCGGTCACGGTTTGGGCGTTGCTCACGGTCACCGTGCCGGTGGTGGCGTTGCCCACCGCGCTGAGATCCGCGGCCGTCATCGTGCCGCCGGCCGTGTTGCTAATGGTCACCACCACAGCCGGTTGATCGGCGGTGATGCTGGTGAGATTGGTCTTGGCCGCACCAGAGGCGGCCAAATTGGTCAAGGTGTCGGAGATTCCCGCCGTGAAGCTGGCGGTCACATTGGTGGTGTTGGCAATCGGTGCGCCCAAGGCCACGGTTGTGGCGTTACTAACCGTGGCTGTGGAAGCTGAACCCATGACCACTTGGGAGGCTGCCGTCACCAAGGCAGCGGTCACCTGTGACTGAGTACCGCTCACCGTTTGGGCGTTGCTCACGGTCACCGTGCCGGTGGTGGCGCTGCCCACCGCGCTGAGATCCGCGGCGGTCATCGTGCCGCCGCCCGCATCCGTGATGGTCACCACCACAGACGGTTGATCCGCGGTGATGCTGGTGAGATTGGTCTTCGCCGCACCAGAGGCGGCCAAATTGGTCAGGGTGTCGGAGATTCCCGCCGAGAAGCTGGCGGTCACATTGCTGGTTGTGGCAATCGCTGCGCCCGTGGCCGCATCGGTGGCCGCCGTGATCGTGGCGGTGGAAGCCACACCCATCACCACCTTGGTGGCTGCCGTCACCAGGGCGGCGGTCACTTCCGCTGGCGTACCGCTCACCGTTTGTGCATTGCTGACGGTCACCGTGCCGGTGGTTGCGTTGCCGGCGGTGCTGAGGTCACTCGCTTGCAGCGTGCCGGTGGTGTTGGTGATCGTGACCGCTTCATCGCCGAGCCCACTGATGGTGTTGGCAGCATTGGCGGCGTAGGCCGTATTCACATCGGCCAGCAAGCCCGTCAGCGTGGTCACCGAGGTGGCATTCACCACTCCGGTGGTGTTGCTGTTCACCGCGTTCAGCGCCGTTGCCGCCAGGGTGGTGTCACTGAGCGTGACCGCTTCATCACCCAAACCGCTGATGCTGCCAGCGGTGTTGGCGCTATAGGCGGCAGTCACTTCCGCCGCCGTACCGGAGAGGGTCGTCACGGAGCCGGCATTCACCGCCACGGTGGTCTTGGCGTCCAGCGTGGTCAATGCACTGGCGGCTGCAGTCGTGTCGCTCAGCGTGACCGTGTAGGCATTACCCGTGCCCGTGAGGGTGGCCAGGGTGGTGAGATCGCCCTGGCTGATCGTGGCGGTGACTACACCGGTGGTCTGGGCATCGATGCTGTTGGCTTGGGCCACCGTGGCGCTGCCGCTGTTCACGTTGACGAGAACAGCTGAGCCGGTATCGATGGTTGACGCGTTGATTGCTGTGTCGATCGCGGCTGCGGTACCGGTGAGCGTTCCGACGGAGCCGGCATTCACATTGACCGTGGTTTTGCCATCGAGGGTGTTGAGGGCGGCGGCATCAACAGACGCGTCAGTCACCGAAATGGTGTAGGCGTTGCCGCTGCTGTTATTGAGCCCAGCGAGGGTCGTGATGTCGTGATCACTAATCGTGGCGGTAACGACTCCAGTCGTGTTGTTATCAATCGTGTTGACTTGCGAAACCGTGGCGGTGCCGGTCACCGTGGCAATCACAGCCGCACCGGTATCGATCGTGGTGGCACTGATGGCTGTGGCGATATCAGCAGCGCTACCCGTGAGCGTTCCGACAGAGCCCGCGTTCACGTTGACGGTTGTTTTGCCATCGAGGGTGTTGAGAGCGCCTGCATCAACGGAGGCATCGTTCACCGAGATGGTGTAGGCATTGCCTGTCCCCGTCAGTGCGCCGAGGGTGGAGATAGCGGTTTCGGTGATGGTGGCGGTGATCACACCGCTGGTGCTGCCATCCACGCTGTTGGCATCCACCACGCTCGTGCTGCCGCTCAGCGTGACCGCTTCATTGCCTAGGCCGCTGATCTGGTTAGAGGCATAGGTGATTTTCACATCCGCTGCTGCCCCACTCAAGGTGGTGACGGTGGAGGCATTGATCGTGCCGCTGGTCTTGGCATCCAGGGCATTGAGATCCGTCGCCGCCAACGTGGAATCGCTGATCGTGACCGCCTCATTGCCCAGGCCCGTGAGGCCGGAGCTGTTGTAGGCCGTGAGGGCCTCGGCCGTGGTGCCCGTCAGCGTCGCCACGGAACCGGCATTCACCGCCACCGTCGTCTTGCCATCCAGGGCGTTCAGTGCACTGGCTTCCGCGGTGGAGTCGGTCAGCGTCACGGAGTAGGCATTGCCAGTACCCGTGAGACCCGCAAGGGTGGCGAGATCGCCTTGGCTGATCGTGGCGGTGATCACCCCGCTGGTGCTGCCATCCACGCTGTTGGCGTCGGAAACGCTCGTGCTGCCGCTCAGGGTGACGGCTTCATTACCCAAGCCCGTGATCGTGCCAGAGTTGTTAGCGCTGTAAGCAGCCATCACATCCGATGCCGCACCACTGATTGACGTCAACGAAGCGGCACTCAACACACCACTGGTGTTGTTGTTCACCGCGTTCAACACCGTTGCTGCCAGGGTGGTATCAGTTAAGGCGACATCGCCCGTGACAACGACAGAACCATTCTGTAGAACCGATGCTGAAGCAGTTAGAACCTTACTGGCAGAGACAGTAACGGCAACCAAACCGAAGTTTCCAGTAAACGTGGCCGTATTTTCAAAGGTTCCAGTCTTCGAACCCAAGACAGTGATGCCACTGAGATTGGCCGTCAGGGCCTGATCAATCGCCGTGACAGCAACATTGCCAGCACCGGTAATCGACTGTCCAGAAGCTTGCGCTGCAGTGAGTGTGAAGGTGCCAGCGGTTACTTCGACACCACCACTCAGGGCCGCAATCGCAGCGGACGTACTGCCAGATGCATTCGAAGCACTGCTTCCGTCTTCAGAACCCTGGGGTCCTGTGCCGTTGTAGTAGAAGATCGCCATCAGGAGATCCCCACTGCCGAAGACGGCGTACCAACCCCACCACCGGTGGTGCCACCGAAGGAGATGTTGTCCTTCGTGAGGCTGCCGTTGCCGGCGATGTTGAGGGTGCCCATTGTGATGGTGCCGCGGCGCCAATCACCGTCAGCGTCGTAGAGGAGCTGGCGGGTGTCGGTGGCGTAGGCGATGTTGGGCGAGCCGATTCCCATCTTCTGGATATCCGCCATCGAACCCACCACCACTCCGATGCGGTTCAAACCATTTGAGCCCTCTTTCACCGAGAGCGCCCCCTTGCTGTCTACCCCGAACAGGGCACCCTGGTTGCGCCAGAGCTCCTCAGTGATGGAGGCCAGGGCACTGTTGATCTCCACCACATCGCCACCGGCACCAGCCCGGAAGTTGTTGATCGTGTCCACCCCGCCGATCAAGGTGCCGTTGGCGCTGCGCACCTGGCCGCTCGACCACACCGCCTGCTTCTGGGCCTCCGAGAGGCTCTGCCAGTAGGTGGTGCTTTGCAGGGTGCTGTTGGTCTGGTCGTCACTGGTGGCGGTGAGGGACGCGGCGCTGTCGCCAAGGAGGAAGTGATCGCGGCCGCTTCCTCCTTCGGAGATGTCGATCCCCAAGCCGCCATCGAGCTGATTGCCGCTGCCGTTGCCGGCCTTGAGGTTGTCGTTGCCCAGCGACCCCCAATAGCTCACCTGCTCGGAGGCGCCATTCACCCGCAACAGGTCGTTGTCCATGCCGCCCCAGAGGGAGGAATGGCGGGCGCGATCAAGATCGATCGAATCATTGCCCATGGCGCCCTCAAAGGCGCTGCCGTTGCTGGAGCCACGCACGGCATCATTGCCGAGACCACCATCGAAGGAGCTGTTGCGGATGCCATCGAAGCCGGCCGGGAAGCTGGCATCGCGGGCGGAGCGATCGAGGAACACGCCGACATCCAGGACGCCATCGCCATTGGCATCATCATTGGCTTCCAGCTCATTGAGCACGGTGCCAAAGAGGAGGTCATTGCCCATGCCGGTGGCCACCCAGCTGCAATTGATGCCGGCCGCATCCGGTTGGGCACCCTCAGTCATGGCATAGCCCTGGCTGTTGGCAAAACCACCGGAGGCCAGGATCGAATCGTCGCCGCGTCCCGTGAGGATCGTGCTGCCGTTGATGCCGATGCCCTGCAGCTTGTACAACCCGGTGCTGGCCGGATCGAGCATCAGGCCCGCCACCGCTTCACCGCGGATCGTGGCCAGGCCACTGCCGCTCACCGTGCTGTTGAGGCTCGGGGCGCCGTAGATCTCCGAATGATCCACGCCAACGGCTCTGGCTCCAAGATCCAGCTGCTGAGCCGCCGGGATGCTTCCACCGATCAGGTTCAGGGCGGCGGTGGCATCACCACCGATCTGGGCGCCGTTATTACCGCTGCCATTCGGAACGGCCTTGATGAGTGAGCGCTCCAGGCCCACCGCATCGGCGAGAGCGCTGGCATTGAGCCTGAATTCCGGCGCGCGGAGATTGAGGGTGGCCTGCGCACCCACCGTGGCCACCGGCTGGCCAAGGATGGTGGTGCTCGGGGAGGTGCCGGCGCCGCCGCCCTCCACGCCACGCACCACGGCGTTGGCGGTGAGGGTGCTGGTGGGCGTGACGCCAGCGGCTGGGCCGAGGGCGGAAAGATTGGTGGCGGTGGCAGCGGCCCGGAAGCGATCGGCCGCGGTGCCGATCAGCAGGGCGCCGCCGACGCGATCGAGATAGCTGAGGTTGGCCAGGCCGATGTTCGTGGCCTGGGCATCGGCGAATTGGTCGCCGCGGCTTTCGGTCCGGGCCGAGGCATCCGCCACGCCCTGCACCAGACCACCACCGGATCGGATGAAGAGGTTGCTGGAATCAAACAGCTCGGAGCTGGGAACGCTCTCGTAATAGCGGGAATAGCCAGCGCCCAGGCCTTGGGCCAGGGCGGTGGCAAAAACCGGGCCCTCACCTTCAACGGTGCGGGCGGTGGCGATTGCTGCGGGGTTGACCTGCAGCTGCAGGCCCGTACCACCGACCACAATCGCGTTGGGGTCAAACCGGAGGGCAACCGCCCTCGAGAGTGCGGTGGATACGGGCTGTTCGCTCACTTGAAAATCACCAGCTGGGAGGAAAAGAAAGGGAACGGTCTGACGACCGTTCCCCGCTGATCAGAACGATCAGGCGCTGGCGTTGCCGTTGTTGGAGCTGGCGGTGGTGAGGCTGGTGGAGCTGGCTCCGGCAATCAGGTTGCCGCTGCCGATGATCGTGACGTTGTAACCCGAGAGGCCAACAGCGTTGCTCACCGCGGTGGCGGTGGCGGCACCGGTCACCGTGCTGGCGACAACCGTGTTGCTCAGGGTGGCCTGGGCGTTCACGTTGCCGGAGGTGGTGATGGTGTTCGCGAAGCCGGTGTCACCGAGGATGCCTTTCACATTCACGTTGCTCACACCCGTTGCGTTGCCAGTCACCGCGGTGGCGGCGCTGTCGAACTTGCCGAAGCCGGTACCAACAATGTTGTTGGTGCCAACTTGGCCGCCGTTCAGGTCGGCGTTCTGGATGCCGACGATGTCGGTGGCACCAGAAGCAGTGAATGCATTGGTATCACCGATGCCGGTTGTCGCAGCTCCCGTGGCCGTACTGGCAATCACCTTGGCACCGCCGATGGCCGTACCGAAGATGCTGCCGCCGTTCGGACCAGCCGTGAGCACGGTGCCGGTGCCGTTGCCGAGGATACCGGTGGTATCGAAGGAGCCACCGGCGTTGGCTGCACCGTTGGTGGTGGAAGCAATCAGATCCACCTGGTCGGTGAGGGTGGAGCCGGTGACGCCGCCGGTGACAGCGAAACCGGTGATGCTGCCGGACTTACCGATGGTGATATCGGAGTTGGCGTTATTCAGGTTGAGGCCCAAGGTGGTGACGTCGGCCGTGCCATTGGCGGCGCCGTTCACCGCTTGAGCAGTGGAACTGCCATTCACCAAAGCCTGACCAATCACGCTGCCGCTGGCGCCGATCGTGGTGGCATCGCCAGCAGTGTTGTTAACACCGGTGCCATTCAGGGTGAGATTGGCAACGGAGTTATCAAGCGTTGATGTAGAAACATTGCCCACGTTGCTGGCGGTGGCGGAACCGTTCAGCGTGGACAGAGCGGTGAGGTTGCCATCGCCACCAACGGTGGTGGTGGTGTCCTTCACACCGGTGGCCGTTTGGTAAGCCGTGGCCGTAGCAACACCAGCGCCGGTGATGCTGCCGCTGGTGGAAGCGGCGGCGCTCACGGTGGAGGTGGCCTGACCGAAGATCGTGCCGGCGTTTTGACCAACGGTGATGTCGTTGGTATTCACACCGATCACATTGCTGGTGCTGCTGCCGGCGTCGGCGGTGGCAGCGGCACCCACGGTGGAGGCGGTTGCAGCGAGGGTACTGCGGGCATCAAACAGGGCACCGCCCACCAGGTTGTTGCCGACGCTGATGTCCTGAGTCGCACTGCCATCGCCAGTGGTACCGGCGACGGTGGATCCAACGCCAGCGGCAGCCGTTGAGGCGCCATTCACGTTGGAAGCGGTGGCGGTGCCGGTGAGGGCAGCGGTGGCCTGGAGCAGGCTGGTGCTGCCGCCGACCGTCAGGTTGGTGGAGTCAATACCCTTGACCACATCACTGCCGCCCACGGTCGCGGAAGCGGTATTGCCAACCGAGCCTGGATCTTCGATCGTGGAGGCCGAAGCGGTCTGCACGCTGCTGGCGCCAGCGTTGATCGAGGCGCCGTTACCCACGGTGAGGTTGTTCAGGTTGATGCCCTGAACCAGGTCGTTGTCCACCAAGGCCGTGGTGGTGCCCGTGGCGTCGGTGGAGCTGGCCGTGGCCGTGTTGGTGAGGCTGGCCGAGCCGGTGATCGAACCACCAGCACCCACGGTGAGGTTGCCAGTACCGGTGCCGAGGCCGCTGGTGGTGGTAACGGCGATGCCCGAATCTGCCGTTCCGTCCACCGTGGTGGCCGTGGCCACGTTGGTGGCAGCGGCAGAACCGATCACCGTGCCAGTGGCACCAATCGCGGCGGTGCCATTGCTGGTGAGGCCAAAACCGGTGAGGCTCGTGGTGTTCGAATCAACCGTGGCAGCACCAGCTGTGGTGACGGCCGTGGCCCGATCGTTGAGGCTGGCCGAACCGGTCACGGTGGCGGCATCACCCACCGTGAGGGAATCAAGGCTGAGGCCTTGAGCCGTGGTGACAGCCGTCGTGCCGGTGGCGGCATTCGAGGTGGAGGTCGCCGAAGTGGTGAAGGCGCCGGTCACCGTGCCGGTCACCGTGCCGGCACCGC
>Ga0209189_1003679_pt1 | contig 10221 bp, 7 predicted proteins | sample C_130820_EF_Meta_FD_187308 | JGI IMG/M metagenome (GOLD analysis project Ga0209189, IMG submission 187308) | Freshwater microbial communities from Lake Croche, Canada to study carbon cycling - C_130820_EF_MetaG (SPAdes) (version 3) | ecosystem: Environmental > Aquatic > Freshwater > Lake | place...
AGTCCTCCGGACGTTTTTCCACGACTGAAAACCTCCGGTTTTCACGGGAGCTGCGCTCCCGCGATCGCATCCATGCGATCCAGCAGGCTGTTTGTCCACAGCCTGCTAACGGCGCGAGCGGAAAAGCTCCGACCGGCGGGCCCGCACCCGGCCCGCCACGAAGCCCACGACCGTCGCTCCGACGCCCGCCGCCGCCAAGAGCCACCGTCGGCGCGTCGACTCCAGCCGGGCCAAGTCCGCGACCACCCGCTCCCGGTCGGCCGTCTCCTGAAGCCGCCGCGTCGCCTCCCGCAGCCGCGCCGTCGCCGCCTGCGACCGCGCGGGCAGCGTCAACGCCGGCCCACGCGACACCGGCCCCCCCGCGAGCGGCGTCGCCCACTGCGCCTCGTCCCCCTCCCAGGCCAGCGGCAGCGGGCCGTGCCGCGACCCCGTCGAAATCGCCATCTCCACCGCTTCCACCGCCTTGAGCAGATCCACCGGCGAGTCGCAGCGGTCGGCCGGATCCTTCGCGAGCAGCTGCTCCGTGATCCGCCCGAGGCCCGCCGGCAGCTCCGGCCGATACGCCGCCACCGGCACGAGTGGCTCCCGTTGGTGGGCGATCGCCACCGCGAGGCTCGTCGCGCCGCGAAAGGGCGGATGCCCCGTGAGCAGGTGGTACGCCGTCGCGCCGAGGGAGTAGAGGTCGCTCCGCACGTCCACCGGCCCGCCGGCGGCCTGCTCCGGGCTCATGTAGAGCGGCGTGCCGAGGGCCATCCCCTGCTGCGTGAGTTCGAGATCGTCCTCGAGCACGCGGGCCAGCCCGAAGTCGGCCACCTTGATCTCGCCGGCCGGCGTCACGAGCAGGTTCTCGGGCTTGATGTCGCGGTGCACGATCCCGGCCTGCGCCGACTTCACGAGGGCCGAGCCCACCTGCGAGAGCACGCTCAGGCCCGCGAGCGCGTCGAGCGGCCCGCGGGCCGCGAGCCAGGCCTTGAGCGACGGCCCCGCCACGTACTCCTCCGCGAGGAAGTGGATGCCGTCGATGCAGGCCACCTCGTGGATCTGCACGATGTTGCCGTGCACGAGCGCCGCCGCCGCACGGGCCTCCTGCGCGAACCGCTCCACCGCGGCCGGATGCCGCAGCGTCTCCGGCCGCAGCACCTTCACCGCCACCCGCCGGGAGAGCGACTGCTGTTCGGCCAGGTAGACGTCGGCCATCGCGCCGCTGCCGAGCCGGCGCAGGAGCCGGTATCCGCCGAGGGTTCGACCGCAGAGATCGTTGGTGCCGGGGGCGGCGGGCTCTGGAGGCGACATGTCTTGAGTGTATCGCCTGCCGCGGCGCCGGCCCGGCCGCCATTCGCGGTCGCCCGCCGCGCACGCGAAGCCCGCCCGGACGTCCGCCGTCGGGACCGGGACACGGGCGACGCGGCCTTCACGCGCGCGGCCCGGCGCATGCGGGCGGCTACGAATCCGCCGCCGGGCGGCGGCCGCCGAACATCGTCCGCAGCCCGAGGAGGATCATCGCCAGCCCGCCCCCGGCGGAGAGCATCGCCTGCCCGTTGGTGCGCACGTCGAGCGCGCCGGCGAGCTCCGTCGCCGACGGCAGGATCGCGTCGCTCACCCGCATGCCGGCCGCGACCGGCGGCGGGGCCTCGGCCGCCCCGGCCGCCATCTGCTGCGGAAAGCCCTGCTCCGCGAACGGCGGCTGCTCGGCAAACGGCGCCGGCGCGAACTGCGGCGGCGCGAACTGTGGCTGCATGGGTGGCGGCTGCATGGGCGGCTGGGGTGCTCCGCCCGTCATGGCCGCTGCCGGAACGAAGAGCGGCGGCATGGCGCCGACGTTTTGTCCGGACCCCGGCACGTGGGTGGAGCGGGTGAGCGGCCCGTCGGCCACCTGCGCGATCCGCGTCCGCGCGGTGGGGTCGGGCTCGCCCGGGCTGCGGTCGACCGCGCGGGCGGCGGAAAACTCCGCGATCGGCGTGGGGGTGAAGCCGCTCGAGCCGACGCCGGCGAGGAAGGTCTTGAGCCTCGTCGAGCAGCTGCCGATCGTGCGACCGCCGTTCTGGCCGAAGAGCACGCCGGCGAGTTCGCCGCGTTCGTTGAGGATCGGCCCCCCGGAGTCCCCCTGTCGCGCCGTCGCCAGCAGCTCGACGAACTCGCGCGGGTAGCCGGTGCCCGGCGCGAGATACTCCGTGCAGCGGCCCGTCTCGGCGCGGTAGGGGCCGCGGCCGTAGCCGGCGATCGTCAGGCTGTCGCCCGGCGCCGGCGGCGCGGCGGCGATCGGGATCGGCTGTGCCGTGGGCTTCCAGATCGCCACCGCGGCCAGGTCCCAGGGCTCGTCCCAGCGGATCACGGTGCCGGCGGTCTGGAAGCCGTCGGAAAACTGCACGAGCACGGCCGAGCGGCTGTCGCGGACGACGTGCCAGTTGGTGAGCACGAGCCCCTGCGAGCGGTTGACGTCGACGAGCACGCCGGAGCCGAGCGACACGCCCGCCCGCTCCGGCGCCACGATGCGCACCACCGCCGGGTGCGGCGTCTGTCCGGTGGCGATGTAGTCGGCCAGCGCGTCGGCCGACAGCGTGGCCGTCGGGTTGCCCCAGGCGGCGAAGCTCCACGGAGCCTGCTGGCCGAACGCCGGGAGGCAGACCGATCCCACCGCGAAGGCGACGAGAAGGCAGCCGCTGTGGCGACGCATGACGCTCTCCCTTCCGTTGCTGGAGGGCCGTCTACCGCGACGGGCCGCGAGCGGCCTGCCGCCTCGTCTCCTGGGAGATGATCCGTTTGAGGAGTTCGCGGCGCAGCCGTTCGCGCTCGCGGCTCGCCTCGGACGTCGGGATGATCTGGCTCGCCGGAGCGGCGAGCAGGCCGTTTTGATGAGTGATCATGGGCAACGCTCCTGCCTGGGGGCGGCGACCGGCCTTCGCCGCACCGTCGGAGATCGGCCCCCGCCACCGCCCGACGGCAGAAAAAAACCCGGGCCTGCCGCGTCCGGCACGACCGTCAGGGTCGTCGGCCGCCGGCGACCGCCGGACCGCGGGAAAGGACGGCGCGGGGCGTCAGGCCGCGGGGCGGCCGCCGGCGGGCGTCACCGGAAAGCCCGCCTGGCGCAGCTGCTCGGAGAGGGCGGCGGCGTGGGCGTGGTCGGCCGTCTCCACCGTCACCTCCACGCGCGCGAGAAACACGTCGGGGCCGGCGAAGGCCCGCTCGTGGACGATCTCCTGCACGCTCGCGCCGGCCGCGGCGATCGCGGCCGTCAGCCGGGCGATGCCGCCGGGACGGTCGGTGACCTGCGTCGTGAACCGCCACAGCCGGCCGTCCGCCGCGAGGCCGTGCTTGATGACGCGGTCGAGGATCGTCAGGTCGATGTTGCCGCCGCAGAGCAGGATGACGACGCGACGGCCCGCCAGCTCCCGCCCCACGCTCCCCAGGAGCGCCGCGAGCGGCGCCGCCCCCGCCCCCTCCACGACGGTCTTCTCGAGCTCGAGCAGCCGCAGCACCGCCAGCGACAGCGCCTCCTCCCCCACGGTCACCACCCGGTCGACGAGCGGGCCGGCGATCGCGAACGGCAGCGTGCCCACGCGGCCCACGGCCAGGCCGTCGGCCAGCGTCGGCCGCGTGGGCACCGTCACCGGCGCGCCCACCACCAGCGACGCGCTGAAGCTGCCGGCCGCCACGGGCTCCACCGCGATGATCCGCGTTTCCGGCCGCAGGGCCTTCAGCACCGTGGCCACGCCCGCGAGGAGCCCCGCCCCCCCCACCGGCACGACCACGGCGTCGAGGTCGGGCACGTCGGCGAGGATCTCGAGGGCCATCGTCCCCTGTCCCGCGACCACGCGCGGGTCGTCGAAGCCGTGCACGAGGTTCAGGCCGTCGCGGGCCGCCATCTCCGCGGCCATCCGCCGGGCATCCTCGAAGCTCTCGCCGGCGAGGATCACCTCCGCGCCGAGGCGGCGGCAGGTGGCCACCTTCACGAGCGGTGCGAACCGGGGCATCACCACCCGCACCGGAATGCCCAGCAGCCGCCCGTGGTAGGCGAGCCCGAGCGCGTGGTTGCCGGCCGAGGCCGCCACCACGCCGCGGGCCCGCTGGGCCTCGTCGAGCAGGAGCATCGCGTTGCGGGCGCCGCGCTCCTTGAAGCTGCCGGTGCGCTGCAGCAGGTCGAGCTTGCACCAGACGTCGCAGCCGGTGAGTTCGGAGAGCGCCACGCTGCGCGGGCAGGGGGTGTGCTCGATGCCCGAACGGATCCGGTCGTGGGCCTGCCGGATGTCGGCGAGCGTGACGGCGGGGCCCGTCGAACGATCGGCGTCGGGGACGGTCATGGCCGGGCGGATCCCGGCGGGGTGATCCGCCTTGGGCTGTGGAAGCTGCGCACGTCGATCCATTCCATCCCCGCCCGCCGGGCCGCCTCGATCCCCAGGTCGCTGTCCTCCCACACGACGCACCGCTCCGGCCGGGCGCCGAGCCGCCGGGCGGCCTCGAGGAAGGGGTCGGGATCGGGCTTGTGCCGCTCCGTGTCCTCGCTCGCCACGATCGTGTCGAAGGCGTCGGCCAGCCCGATATGGCCGAGGATCCGGCTGCAGACGGCGTGGTAGCCGCCGGTGACGACGGCGATCGGGATCCGGCCCCGCGACCGCAGCACCACCTCGACGACAGGATCGATGGCCTCGACGTGGGGCAGGTGCGCGAGGAACGAGTTTTCCTTGGCGTCGGCGGCGTGGTCGATGTCGATCTCGATCCCCACCTCCTCGGCGAGGGTCCGCACGATCGCGCGCGAGGGCATGCCCGCGAGGGCGTAGAAGCGGTCCTCGTCGAAGTCGATGCCGTGCCGTTCGGTCACGCTCCGCCAGGCCCGGTAATGGGCGGGCATGGTGTCGGCGAGGGTGCCGTCGCAGTCGAAGAGGATGGCATCGTGGTTTTGCAGCGACCACATACGGAAGTTCGCCCCGGGGGTGGGATGCGCGGCCGGAACGGCGGGCGACGCGGGGCCCGGCGGTCCGGTGGCATGGGTTATACGGTCTGCACGGGAGGCGGCCCATCCCGCCGACCGCGGGCTCCGGCGGCGCCGGGGAAGTACGCTAGCGGGTGTGGATCGACGGGCTGCCGGCGGTCCGGACACACGAGTGGCAGGTTCCGCCCCGCGAGACGACGATTCGATGCGACTTCCCCCACTCGGCATCCGCGGCCGGCTGTTCCTCCTGGGCCTCCTCCCGGTCGCGGCGCTGATCGCCGCCGTGATCGCCGCGCAATGGCTGCGCACGCGGGCGCTCGCCACCGCCTCGGCGGAGGCGATCCTCGTCGACCACGCGGCGATGATCGCCGCCGAGGTCGATCGCGGCACGTTGGAGGCGGTGACCGCGGCGCAGGGCATGGCGTTGGCGGCCCGCAACGGGCTCTTCGGCCGCCGGCCGGAGTCGCTGGAGCTGGCCCGCGAGGTGCTCCAGTCGCATCCGCAGTTCATCGGCGCCTCCTTCGCCTACGAGCCCGACGCCGACGGCCTCGACGCCGAGGCGGTCGCGGCGCGGTCCGGCACCGCCGTCGGCCCGGGCGGCCTGGCGGGCCTCCCCGCGCAGAGCCTGGGGCCCGACGGCCGTTTCATCCCCGCTTGGTTTCGCGACCGCAGCCAGCCTGGCACGATCCGTCTCGCGCCGCTGGCGTCGCTCGACGGCCCCGCCTACGAGGGCTGCCGTCAGCGGTTCCTCGATCCCGGGCAGGTCGACCGGGCGATGGTCACGGAGCCCTCAGAGCAGGAGGGCCGGCTGGTCGTCGAGCAGACCTGGCCGATCGAGATCGACGGCCGCTTCATGGGCGTGGCCGGCGTCGATCGCGGTCTCGACGTCGTGCGGGACGACCTCGCGGCGATCCGCGACCGGCTCCGCGCGGCCGGCTCGAACGTCGACATCTTCCTCGTCAGCCGGCTCGGCAACGTGATCGCGGCGACCGGGCGGTCGGGCGAACTCGCCGCGCGGAACGTCGCCGACACCCCGTATGCCGCCATCCTCGGCGGCTTCCATTCCTCGCTCACGGCGGACGGGGTGCGGCACGCGAACGATCCGCTCACCGGCGTCCCCTGCCTCTATGCCGGCGCGAAGGTGCCCACCGGATCGTGGACCGTCGTCACGCAGGTGCCCCGCCGGGATGTCTCCTTGCGGCTCCAGCGGCCGCTGTGGGAGGCCGCCGCCCTCGGCCTCGCGGGCCTCGTCGGGCTGCTCGGGCTCCTGGGCTGGCTGGCCGACGGCATCACCCGGCGGATCGGCCTGGCCGGGGCGGTGTCGCGGCGGGTCGCCGACGGCGACCTCACCGGCACGATTCCCTCAGGCGACCTGGCCGGCGGAGGGGATGACGAGGCGGGGCGGCTGCTGCGCGACGTGCACGCGATGACCGGCGGGCTCGCGTCGCTCGTCACCCAGGTGAAGCAGGCGAGCCTCGAGCTCAACGGCAGCGCCCGGCAGCTCTCGGTCGCGGGCAGCCAGCAGGAGGCGGCCATCGGCTCGCTCGGCGCGAGCACCAGCGAGGCGGCCGTCGCCAGCCGGCAGATCGCCGTCACCGGACGGGAGCTGCTCGGCACCATGAACGAGGTGGCCGGGGTGGCGGCCGACACGGCCCGGGTGGCCGACGCCGGACGGGAGAATCTGGGGGACGTGGGCCGCACCATGGCCCAGTTGGAGCAGTCGTCGGCGGACTTCTCCCAGCGGCTCGCCGCCATCCGCCAGCGGGCGGAGGACATCAACATGGTGATCACGACGATCACGAAGGTGGCCGACCAGACGAACCTGCTCTCGATCAACGCCGCGATCGAGGCGGAGAAGGCGGGGGAATACGGTCAGGGGTTCATTGTCGTGGCCCGTGAGATCCGCCGGCTGGCCGACCAGACGGCCGTGGCCACGCTCGACATCGAGCGGCTCGTGGAGCAGATGCAGCAGGCCGTGACGGTGGGCGTGGCGGAGATGGAGCGGTTTTCCACCGACGTGCAGACCGGCGTGGACCGGGTGGCGGGCATCAGCCAGCAGTTCGCCGACGTGATCGACAAGGTGCACGGCCTGACGGGACGCTTCGACTTCGTGAAGCAGGGCATGCAGACGCAGGCCGAAGGGGCGCAGCAGATCACCGAGGCGCTGCTCACGCTCAACGACGGCTCGCGGGCCGCCGCCGACGCCCTGAAGGAGTTCAAGGAGGCGTCGCAGCACATGGTGGGGGCCGTGGCCGGGCTGACCGACACGGTCGGCCGGTTTCGCGTCGAAGACTAGCTGGCCGTGGAAAACGTCCTCCGGACGTTTTTCCACGGATGAAAGCCTGCGGCTTTCCGGGGAGCTGCGCTGCATCGCATCCATGCGATCCGGCAGGCTGTTGATCCACAGCCTGCCGGACGCCCGTGGCGGGGCTGGCAGGGCGGGGAAAGTGGGCAAGCGTCCCCGCCCCTGCCGATTCCGTTCCCCCTGCCGGAAATGCTCATGGATCGTGTTGCGTCGGGTCGATCACCTCTGACGATCATCCCGGTTTTTCCGTGTGGGGACTCCCCTGCCCGGATGGCCGGCCCCCGCGATGGATGCGACAGCGATGGAAAAACCCGCCAATCGTTCCGGGAAACGTGCCGCCGCCCGCCGCAGGGCCCTGCGACGTAGGGCGTCGGAGTGGCAGCGACGTGTCCGCCGTGCGGCGGCCATGGCCCTGATCGCGGCCGCGGCGGCCGAGATGCCCGTGCAACCCGTGCACGCGCAGATCGGTTCCCTCGGCTCGGCCAGCGGCTTCGGCACCGCCGCCGGGGTCGGCGGGGGCGGCGCCGTCGGCCAGGGCGCCATGGGCACGGTGGGCGGCCTCGTCAACCGGGCGGTGGGACGGCTCGGCGCCCTCGAGGAGAACGGCCCGGGCTGGATGTACTACGGCATCAACGCGGCCGACCGTGGGCTCGGCTACCGCGGCAGCTACTTCACGGTGGGCAGCTTCATCCCCTACGCGGAGGACGATCTCGGCGGCATCTGGTCGGCCGACCTGCGGGGCCACCTGAGCAACTACGCCGGCTTCTTCTCCAACGTCGGCGCCGTGCGGAAACAGTTCGTCGGCGGCACGATCCTCGGCGTGGGCGTCTACTGGGACTACGACGGCGACCAGGGGCAATACTCCCCCACCACGATCAGCGACGCGAGCGGCAGCTACACCTTCGCCGGCGGCCAGACCTACAACCAGGTGGGCGTGTCGGGCGAATGGCTCACCGACTACGGCAACCTCCGCAGCAACGGTTACATCCCCGTCGGCAACACGGCCAACGTGATGGGGCCGTTCGTCGGCAACTCGTTCCTCTGCAACTACGGCATCAACGCGGGACTGGCCGGAGCCGACCTCGAGGTGGGCGCCTGGATCCCGGGGCTCGCCGACTGGGCGGGCATGGTGAGCGTGGGCGGCTACGCCTTCGGCAACGCCCGCTACAACCTCGCCAACGGTAACGACGTCGTGCCGTACTTCGGCGGTGTGTACACCCGCCTCGACCTCACGCTGCGGCGCAACTGGGACTTCTCGCTCCAGGCCAACAACGACAGCTACTTCGACTGGACGGGCTTCGCGCGGCTCACCTACCGCATGGGCGGCTCGCGGCGGCGCAACGTGCCCGACCAGATGGAGCAGCCGATGTTCCGCAACGAGCACATCGTGCGGGCCCACCAGACGCCGGTGCAGGCGATCAATGCCGCCACGGGCAAGCCCTACGAGGTCTACCACGTCGACAATTCGGCGACGAGCCTCCCCACCGGCGCCGGCACCTGGGAGAATCCATACACCACGCTGCAGCAGGCCAGCGCCGCGGCACAGAAGGCATACGACATCGTCTTCGTCCACACGGGCCGCAGCGAGATCTGCCCCTACGACACGAGTTCCACCGGCGGCTATCAGTTCGCGCAACCGAACCAATACCTCGTGGGCGAGGGCACGACGCTCCAGCTGTGCACGGCCAACTGCGGCCAGGTGGCGCTCTGGGGCACGGGCGATCCCGGCCGGTATCCGGTCGTCACCAACCCGACCGGCACCGCGATCGTGGTCGACCAGAACGGTACCGTCGTCGACCACCTGCGGATCACCGGCTCGAAGGTCGGCATCGGCGACTGCGAGGGCCTGCCGCAGGGTTCGACGGTCCCATGCGTCGGCACGGGCACGGCGGCGACGTCGGCCGTCGCCACGATCAACGACGTGCAGATCTTCGGCAACGGTCCCGGCCAGACGGGCGTGCTGATCCAGGACAAGGCCGGCTTCAACGGCGTGTTCAACTTCACGAACATGGATCTCCGCAACCTCACGGCCAACGGGTTCGTCGTCGACACGAGCGTCGGCGGCAGCCCCAACGTCAACATCTCCGACTCCTCGATCAAGAACACCTCCGGCTCGGCCGTGGTCGTCAACGACCTGGTGGCGAACACCGATCCCGCCACCGGCCTGCCGATCGGACGGGTGCGGGTGGCGAGGACCCTGATCGACGGCACGACCGACGCCGGCGTGACGGTGACCGGAGGCAACGCGACCGTCGTCTCCTCGACGATCCGCAACGTCGGCAACTACGGCGTCGCGGTCTACGGCACCCCCACCGGCTCGACGCTCACCTCCGGCACGGCGACCGTGCAGGTCGCGTATTCCAAGATCGCGTCGGCCATCGGCGTGCAGGCCTCGGCGCCCAACGCGAACGACCTGGTCAACATCACCGTCAACGGCAACACGCTCTTGTCCCCCGGGGGCGGCAACGGTGTGAACCTGGCGGTCGCCAACGGCAAGATCAACGCCAACGTCGTGTCGAACACGATCGTCGGCACGCCGACGACGACCACGGGCACCGGCGGCACCACCACCACCGGGTCGAACGCCAGCGCGGTCGCCAACATCCTGCTGACGACGAACGGGGGCGCGAACAACCTCACGATCAAGGCCGCCAGCCTGGACAACCTGCGGGCGATCAACTACAACGCCACTGTCGTGACGCAGCCGCTCGCGAGCGGTACGGCCGGCACCGCGCCGCCGCCGCCGCCGAAGTACGACCCTGCGGTCATCGTGCCGCTGCCCCCTCCGTGAGGCTCGTCTCCCGCGGGATCAGCCGCTCGCGCGGCGGTCAGCTGCCGGCGGAGGACAGGCCGCCGAGGGAAGGATCGGCCGAGTTCGTGCCGATCGCGGCGAAGGCCCGGGCCGCGGGCGTCGTCCAGCCGGCCGGTCGGGACGGGGCGGCACGTCCCCGGGTCGCATCCGCGACCGCGGCCGGTCGCTCCGCGATCG
>Ga0209189_1003681_pt1 | contig 10217 bp, 12 predicted proteins | sample C_130820_EF_Meta_FD_187308 | JGI IMG/M metagenome (GOLD analysis project Ga0209189, IMG submission 187308) | Freshwater microbial communities from Lake Croche, Canada to study carbon cycling - C_130820_EF_MetaG (SPAdes) (version 3) | ecosystem: Environmental > Aquatic > Freshwater > Lake...
AGCGTGAGTTTGAAAATCTTAGTGTCCAAGATGACGAAGAATTAAATGAAATAAAGAAACCAGTAGCTGAATGGCCATTTAAAAATGGTGAAATAACTGACGCATCAGTATCAGATACTGAAACACTTCCAAACTATCCTGCAGGCGAATATACAATTCGTATTTGGGGACGCACCCGTGAAATTGGCGTAGGTAAGATTAATAAACAACAGTACGAACACTGGAGTCACGAAGATCACGAGGATGATCTCTCCGATGCTATGAATGAGTCATATGATTATGACGAGAACGATACTCCAAAGAAAGCACGATTTGATAATCCATACTATGAGTATCAAGATGTTCATTCATTCTGGGGCTTTGATGAAGGTGACACTCATATGACTATCACTAGTGAAAGTGGTGAAGAAATCTATGAAGGTGATTTGTCAAGTTTCATTGATGAAGCACACGGAGATAATGATAGTCGTTGGGATGCTACAGAAGAAGTAGAAGAACTATACCCGGATAATTTGGGCAAAGGTTACTTTGTGGTGTGGACTCAAGGTGGTAAAGGTAGTTGTATTCAAACTACTATTGATACTAATGGTGAAGAGTTTGACCCTCGCAAACTAAAGTATACTACTTGGGATGTTGAAGGTAGCACAGTTGTAAATCGTTTGAGTTACGATGGTGGTGAACTTGATGACTATGGTATGGATACTGAGCATGATAATTGGCGTGGACAATGGTCACAGTTTAATGTTTATCACAACAAGAAATAAGGAATAAAATCATGCGTAAAACAGTTTATAAAGAAGTTGATATTGATGTTGACCTTGAAGATTTTGAAACTGATGATTTGATTGATGAATTAGAAAGTCGTGGTGAATTACCTACTACAAGTGGTACATATGATTCCAAAGAACTATTAGAACAAATTTGGATGTTTCGCCGTAACAGTAAAGGTTATCAAACAGAACTAGACCAATTGATTTATCAAGTTACTGGTCACGTAGTATGACACATCCACTAGTAGGTAGATCATATACCTTTGAAGATGGAAATAAGATGGAGATAATCCAAGTAAGAGAACAAGATGAACTACGTGGTGGTGCTAGTGTTACTTACTTGGCTTATCAAGGTCCTGGCATTCCACAGAAATTAATACTAAATTTAGAACAATTCATAGATATATACGGTCAGTTATTTGAATGACTTTAATACATAGTCTTTTTAGACTAAATACAAGATGCTTAAAAGAATATTCAGTTTTTCCAATCTCACACTATTAGTAGCATTAATCCTTAGTACTATCGCCGCATGGTATAGTATTATTGGTTTGACTACTATCTTTGCTGGAGCAGTAGTTCCAGTTATCATCATGGGTTCAGCACTTGAACTCGCTAAGATCACCACAACAGTATGGCTGCGTAAGTATTGGCATCGTGCTGGCTTATTACTCAAACTCTATTTGGTGCCTGCTGTAATGGCTATCGCATTAATTACAAGTATGGGTATCTTTGGCTTTTTAAGTAAAGCACACATGGATCAGGGTGTTACATCAGGTGATGTACAAGCCAAGATATCAATTTATGACGAGAAGATTAAAACTAGTAAAGACAATATAGATGCCAATCGTAGGGCGCTTAAACAAATGGATGAGGCTGTAGACCAAGTCATGGGCAGAAGCAGTGACGAAAAGGGTGCTGAAAAATCCGTTGCTATTCGTAGAGGTCAAGCCAAAGAACGTGTGCGACTACAAGCTGAAATCATTGCCGAACAGAAAACAATTAGCCAACTGGCTGAACAACGAGCTCCTATTGCAGCCGAAGTACGCAAAGTTGAAGCAGAAGTGGGTCCAATCAAATATATTGCAGCATTACTATATGGTGATAATCCTGATGCTAACATTTTAGAACGTGCTGTACGTTGGGTTATTATTTTACTTGTTATTGTATTTGATCCACTTGCTATTGCTCTTGTACTAGCAGCTAACGCAAGTAAAGATTGGGATAAAGAAGAGGAAGAAGATACTCCTGCATATGAAGCTGATTATAGTCCTATTAGCGATGAAGTACTGGAACAATTACGTGCTAGTGCAAACAAAGATTTACCGTCAGGTGAATTAATTAGCAAAGAGGAGTTGTTTCCTCCTAAAGTTGAACCTGAACCAAGTGACGATACACTAGAACCTTGCTACAAGTGTGGTACACCATTGGTTGATGCTCCTGGCATTGGTCCCTTCTGCCCAAATAAAGAATGTGATGTGTTTGACAGTCCTTACATAAAAGATAGCGAACCAATTGATATTACTTATATTCCACCTGAACCAGTTGTAATAGAACCTGTAGTTGAAAAAGAAATGACTGTTGATTCTACTGAAAAAATCGTTGACCAAGATCCAAATTTTGAAGGCATAAAAGTTGATGGTGAATGGGTACAAACAGGTCCTGCATTTAAAGAAATACCCAAAGTTGAATTAGATGACAAGATCGTAGCCAATACTATTCCTTTTGAAAATTTAGAAGGTGGTTATGTAATGTATGATGGCAAGCACATGCACAAAGATGTATTAGTGGGCATGCATCCTGATATGTTAAAATTAGTTGCTGATTCGGGCAGAGAGAGTAAAACTAGTTTTGGAACGGTATTTCCATCTGTATCCACAAAAGGAGATACCTTTGTTCGTGTAGATACCTTACCAAATAAGGTATACAAATTTGATGGAACCAGATGGATTGTTGTTAATAAAGAACAGTCAACTAGCTACCTACATGACCAAGAATATATCAAGTATTTGGTCAAAAAGATTGAAGCGGGTGAGTATGATATTGAATTGTTATCTGATATTGAAAGACAGCAAATTGAAGAATACTTGACCAAAAGCGATTGACCTTTAATCCAATATAGTATATAATACTCTTATCGTTAACTAACTGGAGTTATCCAATGAAACTTAAACTCGCTAAACTCGCTGCATTAGCAGTTGCTATCGTACTTGCTGGCTGTGCCTCAACTAAAGAGGGTGAAGGACCTGTAAAATCACAGAAACTTTCTACATCATTTACCAGTGAGAAAATTAAAATTGAAACAAGTTGCACTTGGCATGTGTTTAGACCAAACGATTGTGAAGTTGTTGCTATTGAATCTACCGCTACTGCCACATCATTTGGTAATACTGCAAACAATCGTAAAACAGCATTAACCGTTGCTGAAATGCGAGCCAATTCACATGTAGCAGAATTTATCTCTAAGGATATCTCTACTACACGGGTGACAAACACTATTGCTAAGAATCTTGAAAAAGCAAGTGACAAAGTTAAATCAGGTAATAGCGATGGTTCTACTGTAGAAATGACAGACAAAGAAGCTGCTACTGTCAGCCTGCGTGAGAACAATAATCAAACAGTACATACTCTTACTGAAACAATTCGTACAAATTCACAGGCTATCCTTAAAGGATTTGTGAAAATCAACGAAGAAGTAGTCGGTAATCAAGAAGTGCTAGTCACTATTCGTTGGGATAAAGACAACGAACGTGCTGCTGAAATGTTGCGTAAAAAATTCAGTAACTAAACATGCTACGGCTACTTTGTTTAGTAGCATGTTTATTGTTTGTTAATACTGTAATTGCCGATAACAAATACATTCGTGTAGTTGGTGAAGGTACTACTGTTGAACAAGCAAAAGAAGATGCTTTCCGTACTGCTGTGCAACAACGAGCAGGTGCAATTGTACTAAGTGAACGACAAGCTAACTTAGGTAAATTGGATAAAGACAACATATCATTGTTTAGTGCAGGATATGTTGATGATTTCAAAATCATTGATATCAATCAAAGTGGCTCTAACATTAAAATTACACTAGATGTACTAGTAGCAGACAGCAAATTACTTAATCAAGTAGTAAGTACTGGCAAAACTGCACAAGGTATAAATGGTGACAAAGCTAGTGTTGCATTAGGTACTTATTTAGATCAGAAACAAAAAGGTGACAATCTATTAAATGTAGTAATGCGTACTTATCCGCAAAATGCATTTATTGTGAAACAGCTACCATATATATTGGCTGTTGATAGTTATCGTAACACAGTATTTCAAATTCCCTATTCAATGAAATGGAATTATGATTACATTGTAGCATTCAACGAGGCAATGTCTTTAGTTGAAGATAATGTAGGATTCATGCAGCAAGCACCGAGTAATGTTATTGTTATGGCTAAAAATCCAAAAGATTTTCTATTAGGTAAAAAGAATTACTATAAAATTAATGATATACCTATTCTTACTAGAATTAAGGATGCAATGACGTATGATAGAGAAGTAAGAATTCAATTGATTATTAGCGAGAATAATGGTACTGTATTGTATCATACGTGTTATGTTCCAGATTCAATTAATGGTAGGAAGAATAGTTTCTACGATATAGGTGATCCTAGATTGTTAACAGTTAACGGTAATGAAGTTGAAAGTGGTGTGTTACGTGCAATGATTGATCCAGCACATAATTACGTAGTACAACGTGCGGGTAAAATTGAAGTATCAGTGGTACCCAATAGTAGCTGCCCACGATAATTAAAATAGATAGCAAATAATAAAAGATAAATTAATATATGACTGTAGAATCAAAACTAAATTATTGCTCTTTTTGTGAAACCCACAAAGATAAAGTTAAAAAACTAATCGTAGGTGATGATGTTGCTATATGTAGCGACTGTATTGAACTATGTAGTAAACTCCTTGAAGATGAAACCTCTGTAGTTGAAGCAGAGGAAAAACAAGAAGAGGTTAAAAATGATCCTTCTAGTATCAAAGAATATTTAGATTTACACGTTATCGGACAAAACAGTGCTAAAACTGTATTAAGCGTGGCTATTGCAAATCACTACAAACGCATTACTTATCCACCAAAAGATTTAGAAATTGCTAAAGGAAATGTGTTAATCATAGGTCCTACTGGTAGTGGTAAAACACTGCTGGCCAAGACTGTAGCCAAATATCTCAAAGTGCCCTTCGTTGTTGCAGATGCTACAAGTTTAACAGAAGCTGGTTATGTAGGTGATGACGTTGAATCAATGATTAGTATGTTGGTTAATGCAGCAGGTGGTGATCCTAGACTAGCAGAACGTGGCATCGTGTTTGTTGATGAAATTGATAAGATTGCACGTAAAGGTGAATCAACCAGTCTTACACGTGACGTATCAGGTGAGGGCGTACAACAAGCATTGCTTAAGTTAGTTGAGGGTACAGTGTGTCGTATCCCTGCTGGTGGGGGAAGAAAACATCCCGGTGGTGATATGTTAGAAATTGATACGAAAAACATCTTATTCATATCAGGTGGGGCATTCGTTGGATTGAGGGATATCATTGGTAATAGAAAGAATGGTACTAGTATTGGTTTTGGTGCAGATATTAAAGATAGTAAAAAAGAAGGTGATTTAAGTCAAGTTACCCCGGACGACCTTACTAAATATGGAATGATTCCTGAATTTATTGGAAGATTCACCACGACAGTTAGCATTGAAGAATTATCCAAAGAAGAATTATTGAGAGTATTAACTGACGTTAAAAATAACTATATTGCCCAATACACATACTTGTTTGGTATTGATGAAATTGAACTGAAATTTACTAAAGATGCACTAGAACAAATTGCTGAAAATTGCATTTTGTTTAAGACAGGGGCACGTGGTTTGCACACTGAAATTGAACGTGTACTAATGCCACACATGTACAATACTAAAAAATACAGAGAAAATAACATCAAAAAGATAAATATTACTAAGGAGCAAGTTTTAGAACCCAAATCAATAGTATGAGTATAAAAGGAAGACGAGTTATTGTCACTGACGGAAACGTTGAAAAAGCACTACGTAAATTCAAAAAGAAAATTACTGATCAAAACCTATTGCAGGAATTGCGTGAACGTGAACAATATGTCAAACCTTCTGTACAGCGTAAAGTTGATAAAGGATTAGCCAAACGTAGATGGCAAAAATACTTGCGTGACCAGAGTCTTCCCAAAAAACTATTTTAATCTAAATAGTAGAATTTTTTACACATTTCTGATAGAATAAATACATGTTGAGTGCCGATAGTCGGGCTCACATAGTCATCTTGCTTAATAAAGGAGAAAACAAATGACAAAAACACTAACTTTCCGTCACCTTGACATTCCACAACTAAACAAATTTGGTATCGGTTTTGATACTATGTTTGATGAGTTGCAGCGAGTGCATTCACAACAATCCGGTACAAACTATCCCCCATATAATGTCGTCCAAATTAATGAGGATGAATATATGATTAGTATGGCTGTAGCTGGCTTTGGTCCTGATAATCTTTCAGTAATAAAAGAGAAAAACTTTTTGATTATTGAAGGTAAAGAATATCAGTCCGATAGTGAACAAATTGTGCCTAACTATCTACATAAAGGTATCAGTAACAGAGACTTCCGCAGAGAATTCAAACTTGCTGACCACGTGGAGATAGAGAACGCACATCTTGAATTGGGTATTCTTAACATTCATCTAAAACGTGAAATCCCTGAAGATAGTAAGCCCAGATCAATTGCTATATCATATACTAAATAGTATACTAGCAGTGTGCAGTCAAAAAGCTGCACACTTTTATAAATCATAATCGGTAACTAATATGTCTAAAACAGAAACAAAAATCAAGATTAAACCTAACCTCGCATTGGTCGAGCCACCGTTGTACAAAATCATTTATATTAATGACAATGTTACCAGTATGGAATTTGTTGTGGGTAGTTTGATTGATTATTTTAATTATAATCAGGATACTGCACACAGTATTACTCATAATATTCACGAAGAAGGTAGTGCTGTAGTTGCTGTGTTGCCCTATGAAATTGCTGAACAGCGTGGAATTGAAGTTACCTTAGAAGCACGAAGTCAAGGATTTCCTCTACAAATTAAAGTAGAGGCTGATGCTTAAAGAGCGATCTCTATTCGTTTAGGCCAATAAGGCTTTCTACCAAAATAGCCATTATTAACATAGTTGACATTATTAATAGTAGTGTCAACTATTTTTCCATACGTGCCATACAACCAATGAGATATTTTGCTTTCAGTATCAGCTAGCATTGCTATGCCTAAATTTAATTGATTTTGTATAGCTTCTGGTTCTTCACCAAAGTATAGTTCAACACTAGGAACTGAATTACTAACTATTACAATCTTTTTAACATCCAAATGTTTTTGCAATCGTTCAATAGTATTTTTTAGATAGAGTAAATCTTCATTGCGGCACTGCTCAAGCAATACATCAACTATTGGATCGGTGTGGATGGTATTACCATACCATCCATTAGCGCCGGCAATTGCAATACCATCAACTACTACCACATGATGGTGCATGACGGCTACATTGCGTATATGTTTACAAATTTTATATATTTCTTCGGTTCTTTTATGTACATCAATCGTATTGTTGTATTCCAATGAACCTAGAGTATAGAATATACCCTGATAGAATTTAGATAAATGTAATAGGGTTTGCTTTATAGTGCGTAAATCTTCACTAATATTACCTGCTATAATACAGTATAAACTAGTTGCTTTACCTTCCCAATTAAAACTATCTTCGGGGGATAGATTCAAATCACTAATTAGGTCAAACCCTATTATATTCATTACTTAGCAATGCTAATTCTAGGCTTCTTTGTTGCAGGAGCTTTTGGCTTAGCTGGGGCTTTAGCTTTTGCAGGGGCTTTAATTGCAGCAGCTTTGGGCTTTGCTACTTTTGGCTTAACTGGAGCTTTAGCAGGTGCTGCTTTAACTTCCAATGGAATTGGTGTAGTTGCAGCTGGCTCAGGAACCTTATAAGGCACTGAATTATCTACTGACGCAGGTGTTGCTACTGGGGCTGTGGATTCAATCCCGAATAGACTTTTTAGAAATTTGATCATAATTTTCTCCTTCATTGTATTTACTATCGGTTAATACATATATATTTTTTTAATGCGTCTAACTTACGTAAAAGCATAAATACTAAACTATGCGTGAATTTATAAATATTATCCAAAATTTGACTGAAGCTGCGGTTGGAATGAGTGCCAACGAAATCAAAAAATATCAGTGGAGATTTGACAAATTTATTGAATACATTACACAGCGTAAACCATTCACTACTGTTGATGGCGGGGAAGCATTGATTGACCCGCGTGAAGCCAAACGCTTTAAACAGATGTATGATAACGGTGAGTTTACCGGAGCATTACAAGCTAGACAAACAGACGGTGAACCCATTGCACTGAGTAGTTTAGCTAAAACTAAGGACTTTGGTGGTGCAGCCGTAGCATTTGGACAGGATGCATCTACTGGTGGCAAAGAAGCATTATTGGTAAAACCAAGTCAAATTGGTATATGTGATAAGAATATCCCGGCATCCGACTTATACGAATTTATTAGAACTAACCCAGTATTAAAAAGCACTGAGTATGGTAGAGTTGTCATACAATTAGCTGATTATATCGTAGCGGGTGAATATGTGATGCTTCCAGAAGAATATCAAGAAAAAGACAAAGAAAAAATTCGTAAAGCTATTGTTGATTATGCAGGTGAATACTTGGGTGTACTAGCGTTACTTTACAATAGAAGCAGATTCCCCAAACGTGCTGAATTCAATCAATGGTTGGGCGGCACGACTGACGATTTAATTATTAACTTTCCTTTAAAAGCAAACACTAATCTTGCAGACAGTTTTGCTACTATCATTAATCCAAAGACACAGCATACACTTAACATCTCTAGTAAGGGAACAGGTGGAGGTGCTGCCCCTGCAATATCGGGATTAAAATTACCCGACTATGTAAAAAAGAATCCTAATTACAAAGTTGTAACTAATTTTGTACAATTGTGCCAACAAGAGGGGACGATTCAGCAAGCCTTTTCTATCATGGATTTACTTTATGCTACTAATCCAAAATCAATTGATAAAAAATGGCATGCATTTTTACCCTTTGCAACACAATCACCTAAACTACAATTATTAGCTAAACAAAGTTTAGATAACAAAAAGAATCGGATTGATACTCCTCTCCCAAACAAATATTCAAAATTGTTTAATGATTTAGCGACTACGGAAAGTGCGAGTGATGGTGGAAAATTAGTTTACTCAATTAAAAAAGAAGTTGCTGATGCTGTAAATAACAAAGATGCTATTCCAGAATTCAAAGCTGCTATTTTAGAAATTTTAGAAATGAATTTTATACAACAATACACTGATTATGCAAGTGGACAGCTATTGTTTGCAACTCAGTGGCCTGCAAAACTAGACGGTGATATATCGGTGGTGAATAAGTCTAGTGCAGTGGATCCAACTGCAGGTGGATTTAGTTTTAAACTAGGCAGAACTGATGATAGTGTCAGTAGCGAACCGGGCGAACCTTATATTGATACAGATGATAATAGTGGTCAAGATTTGACTACCGTTGCAAAGAATATAGTAAATCCAGTACGCAAAGAAAAAGAAACTTCAGTTCGCAGTAAACGAAAATAAACAGGAGGTTATTGTGGCAAAACAGAAATGTGAATTTGACTGGTCTTCAATCAATCGCTACGATCTAACTGAATATGTTTGGTCAGTATATCCTAAACTAATCAACAAAGAACTGACTGTGGAAAAATTTCACAGAACTTTAGGTAATCATATAAAGCATGTTATCCCAATTAAATTAAAAAAATTGAGCGAGAAAAAGGTTGAAAATAATTGTGTCTGGGTAGGCGGCATGTACTATAGTGACCTAGACGAAATGAAACAAAAACCAATTGAATTGGTACTTGTTTATAAAAATGGAAAAGATACGATTAAAATCACTCCAAAAAGTTTTCACAGGACATGTCATACCATAACCAATACTATAATGCATGAAATCATTCACATGCGACAGTATCGCCGCAGAAAATTTAAAGTCTTGCCCGCATACAATAGCAATGCTGAAAAAACAGAACAACATGAGGAACAAACTTACTTAGGTTGTAGTGATGAAATTGATGCATATGGATATAATATTGCTTGTGAGTTGTTATGGAAATTTGAAAACGACATTAACAAAGTAATCAAATATCTTGACGAGGATCAATATGGTAAGAAAAGAAATCATAATAGTTGGAGAATGTATCTAAAAGCATTTAACCATGACCATGAACATCCTATTATTAAACGAGTAAAACAAAAAGTTGTACGATACTTACCAAATGCAATATATGG
>Ga0209189_1003683_pt1 | contig 10215 bp, 5 predicted proteins | sample C_130820_EF_Meta_FD_187308 | JGI IMG/M metagenome (GOLD analysis project Ga0209189, IMG submission 187308) | Freshwater microbial communities from Lake Croche, Canada to study carbon cycling - C_130820_EF_MetaG (SPAdes) (version 3) | ecosystem: Environmental > Aquatic > Freshwater > Lake | place...
GCGGGAGGACGGGGCGGCCGACCGGATCCGCGAGCAGTGGCTCGGCCGGCACGACTGAACGACCGGACAGGACGTGCTCCGAAAGCGTTTCCGGCCGACCCCCGGGCCGATTCCCGACAGCCCCCCCGCGCCGCGTTGACGCTGCCCCGTGCCGCCACTAGATTCTGGCGAGTTTCCCGGCCAAAACCGGGGACGTTTCGCCGTCCTCCCGCTACGAAAGGTTTCGACCAGCCCATGGCAAGCACGCTCGGAAAGAAGTCTTCCGCCAAGTCTTCCGCCAAGTCGTCCGGCAAGAAGGAGCCCAGGGCCAGCAGGTCGGGACGGATGATCTATTACTTCGGCGCCAAGAAGTGCGACGGCGACGGCACGATGAAGCCGCTGCTCGGCGGCAAGGGGGCCAACCTCGCGCAGATGACGAAGATCGGCCTGCCCGTGCCCCCGGGCTTCACGATCACCACGCAGGTCTGCATCGACTACTACGACAACGGGAAGAAGTTTCCCAAGGGCCTCGAGGAGGAGATCGCCTCCTACGTGCGGCTGCTGGAGAAGGAGACGGGCAAGAAGTTCGGCGAAGGGGGCAACGCCCTGCTCCTGAGCGTGCGGTCGGGCGCCCGCGACAGCATGCCGGGCATGATGGACACGATCCTCAATCTGGGTTTGAACGACGAGACCGTGAAGGGGCTCGCGGCCGCCACCGGCAATGCCCGCTTCGCCTACGACTCCTACCGCCGCTTCGTGCAGATGTACGGCGACGTCGTGATGGGCGTGCAGAAGCGGCATGAGAACGAGCACGATCCGTTCGAGGAGGTGATGGAGAAGCTCAAGCACGAGGTGGGCGCGCACAACGACACCGATCTCACCGCCGACGCGCTCCGTGAGCTGGTGAAGCGGTACATGCAGCTCATCAAGCAGCGGACCGGCAAGAACTTCCCGCAGGATCCGTTCGACCAGCTGATCGGCGCCGTCGGCGCCGTCTTCGGCAGCTGGATGAACGAGCGGGCGATCATCTACCGCCGCAAGTACAAGATCCCCGACGAGTGGGGCACCGCCGTCAACGTGCAGAGCATGGTGTTCGGCAACATGGGCGACGACTGCGCCACGGGCGTGGCGTTCACCCGCGATCCGGCCACCGGTGAGGACGTCTTCTACGGCGAATACCTCGTCAACGCCCAGGGCGAGGACGTGGTCGCCGGCGTCCGCACGCCGAAGCCCGTCGCCGAGATGGCCAACGACCCGGTCTTCGCCGGCACCTACAAGCAGCTCGAGAAGGTCCGCGAGCGGCTCGAGAAGAAGTTCGGCGACGTGCAGGACTTCGAGTTCACCATCGAGAAGAAGAAGCTCTACATGCTGCAGACGCGGCATGGCAAGCGGACGGCGCTGGCCTACGTGAAGATCGCCCACGACATGGTGAAGCAGAAGCTGATGACCCCGGAGCACGCGATCCAGTCGGCCGACCCCGACGCGCTCTCGCAGCTGCTCGCGCCGGTCTTCGACCGGGCCGACTACGCCGCCGCCAAGAAGGCCGGCCGCGTGCTCACCACCGGCCTGGCCGCCGGCCCCGGCGCCGCCACCGGCCAGCTCGTGTTCACCGCCGCCAAGGCGGAGGAACTCGCCCGTGCCGGCAAGAAGGTGGTGCTCGCCCGGGTGGAGACGAGCCCCGAGGACCTCCGCGGCATGATCGCCGCCGAGGGCATCCTCACCAGCCGCGGCGGCGTGTCGAGCCACGCGGCGCTCGTGGCCCGGCAGATGGGCAAGGTGTGCGTCGCCGGTGCCGGCGCCGTGCAGATCGACTACGCCAAGGGCACGCTCTCCTGCGCCGGCCAGACGCTGCGCGAGGGGGATGCGATCTCCATCAACGGCAGCACCGGCGAGGTGCTCGCCGGCAATGTGAAGACCGCCGACAGCGAGCTCTTGCAGGTGCTCATCGCCCGCACGATGAAGCCCGACGATTCCGACGTCTACCAGTATTACTCCTTCATCATGAAGCTGGCCGACAAGCACCGGAAGCTCGGCCTGCGGACGAACGCCGACACCCCCGAGCAGGTGCGGCAGGCGATCGCGTTCGGCGCCGAGGGCATCGGCCTGACGCGCACCGAGCACATGTTCTTCGAGGGCGACCGCATCGACGCGATGCGCGAGATGATCCTCGCCACGAAGGAGGAGGCCCGCCGCGAGGCGCTCGGCAAGCTGCTGCCCTACCAGCGTGACGACTTCGAGGGCATCTTCCGGGCGCTCGAGGGACGGCCGGCCACGATCCGGCTGCTCGATCCGCCGCTGCACGAGTTCGTGCCGCACGACGCCAAGGCCCAGGAGGACCTGGCCAAGAAGCTCAAGCTCTCCCCCGATGCGGTGAAGGCCCGGGTGGAGGCGCTGCACGAGTTCAACCCGATGCTCGGCCACCGCGGCTGCCGCCTCGGCATCAGCTACCCCGAGATCTCCGAGATGCAGGTGCGGGCCATCTTCGAGGCGGCCGCGAAGGTGCAGAAGTCGGGGGTCAAGGTGCGGCCGGAGATCATGATTCCGCTCGTCGGCTTCCGGAAGGAGCTCGACAACCAGGTCGAGCTCACCCACAAGGTGGCCGCACAGGTGCAGAAGGAGACCGGCGAGAAGATCAAGTATCTCGTCGGGACGATGATCGAGATCCCGCGCGGCGCGCTCACCGCCGACGACATCGCCGAGACGGCCGAGTTCTTCAGCTTCGGCACGAACGACCTGACGCAGACGACGCTGGGCATGAGCCGCGACGACTCGGCCTCGTTCCTGCCGCACTACGCGGAGCTCGGCATCGTCAAGGCCAACCCCTTCGCGTCGCTCGACACGACGGGCGTCGGCCAGCTGATGCAGATCGCGGTGGAGAAGGGGCGGAAGACCCGCAAGGACATCAAGCTCGGCATCTGCGGCGAGCACGGCGGCGATCCGCACTCGGTGGTCTTCTGCCACCACGTGGGGCTCGACTACGTGAGCTGCTCGCCGTTCCGTCTGCCGGTCGCCCGGCTGGCCGCGGCGCAGGCGGCGCTCGGCAAGACCTACTGACCCGCGGTCCCGCGGCACCGGCGACGGCACGATCCCGTCGCCGGCCGCGGGCCCTGAAGGCGGTGCCGCGATGGAGCTGATCGCGCTCTCCGGCCAGGCGCTCGCGCTGGCCGCGATCCTGGCGGTCGTCGTCGTCCTCTGGGTGACCGAGATCCTGCCGATGCCGGTGACGGCGCTGGCGGGGGCCGTGGCCTGCGTGCTCTGCGGGGTCGCGCCGGCCAAGGAGGTGTTCCGGCCGTTCGCCGACCCCCTCATTTTCCTTTTCATCGGGTCGTTCATGCTCGCGGAGGCGATCCGCGTGCATGGCCTCGACCGGCGCCTGGCATTCGGGCTGCTCGCGACCCCGTGGGTGGGGGAGCGGCCGCTGCGGATCCTCGCCGCGGTGGCGGCCGTCTCCGCCTCGATCAGCGCCTTCATCTCCAACACCGCCACGACGGCGATGATGACCGCGATCGTGTCGGGGATCCTCGTCGCCATCGACGAGTCGGCCGCGGCCCGTGCCGCCGACGAGCCGCCCGCCCATCCGCGGTTCGCCACCGCGCTGCTCCTCTGCGTGGCGTTCGCGGCGTCGATCGGCGGGCTCGCGACGCCGATCGGCACGCCTCCCAACGTGATCGGGCTGGCCTTCATCCGCAGCGAGCTCGATGTCGACATCTCCTTCTTCGCGTGGTGCCTCGTGGGCGTGCCCGTCACGATCGTGCTCGTGACGACGGCGGTGGCGGTGCTGGCCTGGATGTTCCCCGCGGGGGTCGACCGGCTGCCGGGCATGGCCGACTACGTGCGCGCCGAGCGGCGGCGGCTCGGCGCCTGGACGACGGGCCAGCGTTCCACGGCCGTCGCCTTCGGCACCACGGTGGCCCTCTGGGTGGTGCCGGGGATCGTGTCGCTCCTGCTCGGCGGCAGGCACGCATGGGCGCTCTGGCTCTCCGCCCGGATCCCGGAGGGGGTGGCGGCGCTCGCGGGGGCGCTGCTGCTCTTCGTGCTGCCCGGCGACCGGCGGCCCGACGGCAGCCGGCCGCGGGCCCTGCTCTGGCACGAGGCCGCGGGCATCGACTGGGGCATCATCCTGCTCTACGGCGGCGGCATGGCGCTCGGGGAGCTCGCCTTCACGACGGGGCTCGCCGGCGCGATCGGCCGCGGTCTCACCGGCTGGCTCCCGCCGACGTCGGGCGACGCCGGCCTCGTCGCCGCGACGGCCCTCGTGGCCGTGCTGACGAGCGAGTTCACGAGCAACACGGCCAGTGCCAACATGGTGGTGCCGGTGGCGATCGCGCTGGCGCAGGCCTCCGGCGGCAATCCGCTCGTCGCCGGCCTCGCGGCCACGTTCGCCGCCAGCCTGGGCTTCATGATGCCCGTGAGCACGCCCTGCAACGCGATCGTCTACGGCTCGGGCCGCGTGCCGCTCCGCGACATGATGCGGAGCGGCCTGGTGCTCGACATCGTGGGCACGATCGTCGTGACGCTCGCGATGATCGCCGTGGGCCGCGCGTGGCCGGCGGGCTAGAACGTGCCGCGTCGACCGCATCGAGCGCGAAGACTGAAGGGCGGCCCGCGTCGGCGAATCCACGGCGAGGCGGGCGGCAAAAGTCTCCTCGTTCGGCCGCAGCGGCCTCCACTCGGGAAGCATTCGCCGACCCCCCTCGCCTCGAGTTCAGGGGCGGCTGAGTCGTCGGTCTCGCCTGGCAGGCACGCGTGTGAAGTCCGGGGCACATCATTCCGGTGGAGGGGCCGCCCGTCGCCCCGTGAGACGGCGTAGGCGGCAAGCGCAGGCATGGATGCCAAAGCGCAGCCGGCTTCGAGTGAGCTGAAGCCCGGAGGGCGGAGGCGAACGTCCGGCGAGCGGGACGACGGGCGGCCCCGGGCGTCACCGCAGAGCGTCTCGATCCCGGGGCACATCATTCCGGTGGAGGGGCCGCCCGTCGCCCCGTGAGACGGCGTAGGCGGCAAGCGCAGGCATGGATGCCAAAGCGCAGCCGGCTTCGAGTGAGCTGAAGCCCCAGCGGAGCGAATCGAATTCACTTCGATTCGCGGGAGCGACATTCCAGGGCCCTCGGGCCTGGAATCAAGCAACACAGGGCGGAGGCGAACGTCCGGCGAGCGGGGTGACGGGCGGCCCCGGGCGTCAACGGCGACGTGCCAACGACGACGCACATGGAACCGGCCTGCGGGGGACGCGGTCCGGCCGGGTGGGCGGCGCCGGCCGGACCGCGTCAAACTTCCCGCGGCGCCCGCTCGCGCGCCCCCCGCCTCGCGTCGGGAGGGGTCGCGGCGGCGGCGGCCGGGGCGGGGCTGCCAAGCGGGCGCGAACCGCTCAGAAGCCGCCCTCGATGGGCGTCCCGCAGTGGTGGCAGCGCGGCAGCGCCGGCGGGACGGGGGTGAGCAGATGGCCCTCGCGCATCAGCGCGTGAAACCGCGGCAGGCACGGGGGCAGCACCACGCACGCCCCCATCTGCCGCCAGTGCAGCTGCGCGAACGGATTCGCCTGATACACGTTCGACCCCCGGCACCGCGGCGGCGACGGGCACGCCGCGGGACCACGCACGTTGCCATGCCACGGCGGCTGCTGCACGCAGGGGCAGTCGGCGCCGGCGGCACCGCCGACGTCCGCCGCCGACGGCGCGGCCTGATCGGCGATCGTCGCGGCCTCGCCATAGCCGGCCTGCGGATCGACCATCTGCCCGGGCATCTGCGCCGCCGACACGGGCGACGCGGCCGACACGATGACGACGGCGGCGAACAGAAACGACATGGCGACGCGCACGGGTCGGACTCCCTCGGCTGACGGCTGGCTCCACTCTCCCCCGCACAAGGTTTCGGCGGCGGACCCGGCCGGCCGTGAGGGACCCTGCGCACGGGTGCGGTCGTGCCGGCTCGGCAGGTGGTGCCGCGTGGGCACCCGGGGAAAAACGTCCTGGCTCCGGACGGGCGGGCCTCGCGGCCGTCGTTCCTTGCGGGCTGCGCCGCCATCGACGGAGGCACGTCGGCGCCTTGGCGGGACGGTGGGGGGCGCGGTCAGTCGAGCGCGACGTCCTCGACCCGGTAGCCCTCCACCGCGTCGCGGGTGGCGATCACGATCGTGGCGTCGTTTCCCTCGCGGTAGCCGCCGATACCGGTCAGCGGCCGGCCGTGGCGGTAGCGATCGACGACCCTGCCGTCGGCCCAGGCCACCGTCACCGACCCGTCCGGCGCCGCGATCAGCCACTGTCGCCGGGGCGTGCCGAGCAGATCGGCCCAGGCCACCGGCTCGATCGGCCCGTCACGGTGGACGCCGGCCGGCAGTTCCAGCCGCCACGCCTCGCCGCCATCGGGCCCGAGGCCCACCGCGGCATTGTGGCCGAGCCGCTCGCTGGCGAGGCCCAGGAACGCCCAGGCGGCGTCGGCGGCCACCGGCCCGGCATACACCGCCGCCAGAGGCGGGGCGGGCTCGTCGCCGCGTCGCGGCGAGCCGTCGTCGTGGGGCGACATGAACACGAGCCGCCCCCGGCCGTCGACGCACGCGATGCCGCGCCGGCCCCGTTCGGGAGGGGCGTCGAGCGCCAGGTCGAGCACGGTGTCGAGCGAGCGATCCCGCCACAGCCGGTGCCCCTCGAGGCTCGCGGCCTGCACGCCCACGGTGCCGGAATAGCCCACGAGGATCTCCGTCGCACCGTCGCCGTCGAGATCGGCGAGATGGGCGGCGGTGATGCCCGCGTGGGGCGGGCTGTCCCAGGCGGGATAGACGGCGTGCGGCTTCCAGTCGGCGTCGAACACGAACACCCGCTGCCCGCCGCGGGTCGCGCCGAGCCACCAGCGTCTGCCGGCGGCGTCCACCGCGGTGCGGAGGAAGGAGACGGCGGCGTCGGGGGGGATGTCGAGCTCATGGCGGGCCACCTCCCGCCCGGCGCCGTCGAGCACGACCACCGTCCGCCAGCCTTCGAGCACGAACACGCGGCCGCCGTCGGCGGCGGGCTCCCCCTCGAGGCACAGCACGTTGCCCGGCATCATCACCTTCGCGGCCCGCCACGACCGCGCGAGCTTGAAGCGGTCGGGCTGCCGTCGCGGGGCGATCACCTGCTCCGGCAGACGCTCCACGGCCGCGGCACCGGTGCCCGCCGCCATCCGCGCGAGCAGGTCCTGGTATTCCCGCAGGCGGGACTCGAAGCGGTCGTTCACGAGCCGGCCCGTCGGCGTGCCGTCGGCGAGCGCGCCGAGCACCGCGGCGACATCCTGGCCGACACGGTGCTGATGGCCCGCGTGCACGTCGGCCACGCTGCCGTCGGGAGCGAGCACCACCACCGCGGGAAACGCGGTGAGTTCGCAGGCCGTCGCCGCCACGCTGCGCGGATCGCGGAGGATGCCGTCGGGCCCGCCCCACGCCCGCACCTTCGCCCGCAACTCGTCGTCGGGCACGTCGAGCTCGTCGACCGACACGGCATGGTGCCTGACGGCGGGCCCGCCCGCGGGCGCCCGTGCCGCGAACTCCCGCAGCCCCTCGGCGACGAGCGGCATCGACCGGCGGCAGGGCTCGCAGCCGACGTGGAAGAACTCGAGCACCACCGCGGAGCCGGCGAGGTCGGCGGTGGAGACGGTCGTGCCGTCGAGCGCGGCGAGCACGAGCGGCCCGGGCTGCCGGCCGATGAGCGGGCTCGGCGGCTGCGGCGGCGGCGGCGGCTCGAGTCGGTCGACGCGGCTGGCCCCGGCGGGCACCTCGAAGGCGAAGGCCGTCGGCGGCACCGTCGCCGGAAACGCAGCCTCCACGAAGTCGACCACGACCGACAGGCCGCCCACGGGGCCCCCCTGCCGGGAAAGAAACGTCGCGTACCCGGCGGTGGGGAGCGACAGTCGCCGCAGCAGCTTCGTGCGTCGGTCGATCCAGAGCACGAGCGGCCCGTCCGGCTTCGGGATGGTGACGACGGTACAGGAGTGCCCCTCCACCGCTTCGGTGCCCGTGATCCGCGGCTTCTCCACGGCGTCGGCCACGATCAGGTCCACCGTGTCGTCGGCGAGGAGCAGCGGCAGCTGCGTGGGGCAGCCGGCGTCCCCCTCGGCCAGCGCCAGGCGGATCTGCTCGTCGGCGAAGATCTGGTCGAGCGTGAGCGGGCTCGTCACCGGCTCCTCGAGCACCTGCCCGGGCACGCTCCCCACCGCCGCGCGGAGGGTGGTGCCGTCGGCCGCGATGCGGGCGTCGTAACAGTCGATCCGCACGCTGTCGGGCCGGGCGAACGCCACGCGGAACGGGATCGCCTGGTGCACCTCCTTGCCGTCGCGGACAAAGCGCACGTTGACGCGGGCGTCGTCGGAGTAGGCCTTGGCCGACCGGTAGGCGCGGCTCATCTCCTCGAGCAATCCGCGCGGATCGGCGGCACAGCCGACGACGAGCGGCATCGCGGCGAGCAGCAGGAGGACGCGGACGACAGGCCCGGCGCCCCGGTCGGAGGGGGTGTGCATGCTCTCATCATGCCCCAAACGCGGCCGCAGCGACCAGACCATTCCCGTCGGCGTGTGCGCGGCCCCGGGGCGGATACGATTGGGGCCGAACCGCCCGCGGGTCGCGCTGCCGCGGTCCCGTCGGCCGGGCCCCGGCGGAAGCCGGATGCCGTCACGTGTGGGAGAATGTCCGGAGGACTTTTTCCACGGCCACCGAGCAGGGACATCAGCTTGCACCGCATCACGCTCGACTACGGGGCCGACGATCCGCTCCTCCTGGAGGTGGCGGACGACGCGCTCGTCGCCGATTGCCGCGGGCCCCGGGGCGTGACGGGCGCCGCGGCGCGGCGACTCGTGACGGCCGCGACGGACGCGCCGGTCGAGTCCCCGCCTCTCGCGGCACACGTCGTGCCGGGCGACCGCGTCGTGATCGCGCTGGCGGGCACCATGCCGGTGGCCGCCGACGTGGTGGCGGTGGTCGTCGATCGGCTCACGACCGGCGGCGTCCTTCCCGCCGACGTGACGGTGCTCGGGGCGCCGCCGCTCGAGGCGACCGGCCATGCGCCGGCGGGCGCCGCCCCTGCAGGCGGCGCGATCATGAGCGGCGCGCCGGCCGGCGTCGGCACGATCGCGGCGTTCGACCCGACGAGCGAGCCGCAGACCTCCTACATGGCGGCCGACGAGGCCGGCCGCCCGATCCACCTGGCGCGGGCGCTCGTCGACGCCGACGTGGCGGTGACGATCGGCGGCTGGTCGTGGGATCCGGCGTTCGGCGGGCGGTCGCTCGAGGGGGAGCTCTGGCCGGCCTTCTCGCGGCGGCAGTGCCGGCTCGATCTCGTGCGGTCGATCACGCTGCGGGGCAGGCGCGGCCTCGAGGCGTGGAAGGGGGCCAACCGTGAGGCGACCTGGCAACTCGGGGCGTTGGCGAGCCTGCGGCTTGTGGCGGGGAGGGGTGACACCCTGGCGGCCGTGGCGTTCGGCCCGCCGGAGGCGGCGGCCGCTCGGGCACGGACGCTGGCGGAAGGCTGGCGACCGGTGGTGGACGCGCCGGCCGCGGTCGCGATCGCGTCGCTGTCGGATCCGCACGGCGGACTGGCCGCGCTGCTGCGGGGCGTGGCGGCGGCGGCCCGCGTCACGACCCCCGGCGGCACGGTCTGCGTGGCGAGCCGGCTCGCCGAACGGCCCGGCGTGATCTTCGCGCGGTGGCGTGAAGGCGCTCCGCTCGAGCCGCTCGTGAAGGAGGCCGTGCGCACCGGCGATCCCCTGCTCGTGGCCGACGCGTTTCGCACGCGGCTCTTCGCCCGGACGTTGGGCGACCGGCGGCTCGTGCTGCTCTCCGACCTCGACGAGGAGTCGCTCGGGGATCTCGACATCGGCCACGCCGCCACGCCCGAGGTGGTGGAGCGGCTCGCACACCGGGCCGCGAGCATCGCGATCCTGCACGAGGCCGACCGCATGCTCCCGCGGCTGGCCTGACAGGCTGCCGGGCCACGCTGTGTGCGGAAGCGCGGGAGAGCACGTGCCCGGGCCCCGCCGCAAGACCCCGAGCCCGCGTCACCTGCTTCGAAGGAGCATCGCCAGGCGACGCCCCGCGCCCCGCCGCGAGACTCCGCGAGGGGTCGCCCGTGCCCGCGAGCCGGCGTAGGCGGCCAAGCGAAGCCAGGATGGCGAAGCGCCGGCCGGCTTCGAGTGAGCGGAGGCCCGGAAGGCCGACGCGAACGTCCGGGCGAGCGGGTACGGGCGGCCCCGAAGCCCGCGTCACCTGCTTCGAAGGAG
>Ga0209189_1003690_pt1 | contig 10203 bp, 11 predicted proteins | sample C_130820_EF_Meta_FD_187308 | JGI IMG/M metagenome (GOLD analysis project Ga0209189, IMG submission 187308) | Freshwater microbial communities from Lake Croche, Canada to study carbon cycling - C_130820_EF_MetaG (SPAdes) (version 3) | ecosystem: Environmental > Aquatic > Freshwater > Lake...
CCTGCGGCGCAATACATGAGATAGAAATTCCAGAGCCGAATAAATGCCTCATCGAAACCAAGTCGATAAATTTCTTCAATCTTATGATTAAAGCTATCGCGCCATAGACATAAGGTTTTGGCATAGTCGGCACCAAAGGCAAACTCTGCCTCAAGCTCTAAACCTGCATTAGTTGCGGCAGCCTTAAATTTAGAAGGGGAGGGGAGCATGCCTCCTGGAAAAACATATTGCTGAATAAAGTCGGTACTCTGGCGGTAGCGATCAAATAAATCATCTGCGATCACGATAGTTTGGATGCAAGCCCGTCCACCCGCTTTGAGTCGTTTTGCAATTGTTTGAAAGTATTCGGTCCAATGGTTCTCACCAACTGCTTCAAACATTTCAACAGAGGCAATGCCATCAAATTGCTCTTTACAGTCCCGATAGTCTTGCAGCCGAACTTCGAATTGCTTTGCATTGCTTACTTCTGTAGAGATCTTTTGAAGTCGAGAGTCTGCAAACGCTTTTTGTTCCGTCGACAAGGTCAGGCCAGTGACTTGATTACCATTACGTAAGGCTTCTTCCATGAAGCCGCCCCAACCACAGCCTATTTCTAAGATTTGATCGTCCTCTTTAGTCTGGATGGAGTCTAAGATACGTTTGATTTTTGCGCGCTGGGCATCCATGAGTGATTGCTTGTCACCCTCAGCAAACCATGCACTCGAGTAGCTCATCGTGGGGTCTAGCCAAAGCGTGTAAAAGGCATTGCCTAGGTCATAGTGCGCATGAATATTTTTACGGCTTCCAGATTTAGAGTTGTCTCTAAACCAATGCCTCAGGCGATAGGCTATGGATCCAAACCAGCTGCCATAAATTGCTTTATCTAAAATAGTGCGATTACGAATGGCTAGCTCTAGAACGGCTTTGAGATCGGGAGTATTCCATTCGCCTCGGATATAGCTTTCGGCAAAGCCGATATCACCATGAGATAACACTTGCTTAAATACAGACCAATCTAAAACTTGAATTTCTGCATGTAGTTGGTCTGAGCTATTGCCAAATTCTCTTACTTCATTATTAGGAAGGGTGAGCACTAGGTGCCCACTGCGCAATTTCGCCAAAAGACCCAATAGGGCTGCTGTGCTTGCATCACCTTGTTGAGGTTTGGATTTTCGCCTTTCAGGGCGAGAGAAGGTGAGGCGGGATAGCAGTGTTTGACCGGGGCGATTCATCGAGTAACTTCAAGTTCTGGTGGTTTAGGTTTTGAGTGAAAGGGTACACCTTTTAGCCATAATTTCAATGCCTGCCAGTGAATTCGGCCAATGACACCCAAACTCATGAGGGGGTAGCGTAGAAAGGCAAGATAGAGGGCACTTTTAGTTAATGGTTGAGTAAGGCCGCTGATGCTGGTATTGATTAATGGAGCGCCGTCCTCGTGCAGCTCAATCCGGCAAACAATATTCCGCTTTGAATTGCTATCTTGAGGAAACAAAAAGCGAAAGTGGTACTCCCCTCGAACATCACAAAAGGGCGAGACATGGAATACCTTATCACTCACCAGCGTCTCTCCGGATTGCAGCGCTTTACCAGAGTCATGATGGAGTAGATAGCAGTGTCGTTCGCCAAAGGTATTATTTACTTCAGCCAGTACCGCTCGTACTTGACCGTTGGCTTGGGTGCAGATCCAAAAACTGACCGGATTAAAGACATAGCCGAGAACTCGCGGAAAAGTATGCAACCAAATTTCACCATCATCATGATGAACGTGATTTTCTTTAAGGATCGATTCGATCCAGGACAGGCTGTTCTCATCGCCTAATCCATGGTCTTGGTCAAAAAAGGAAAAAAGTCCAAATCGCTTATCTTTGAGCCCATGCTGACTGAGTAATGTTGGATTACTCCTGCGCGCACGCATTGGAATAGATAAAGTAAATACACCATAGCCAAACGCATTAATAGCAGGACGAAAGCGCCGATGCTTTACCGCTCCAAAATTAATCGTTGGCAAATTCATTTACTGGGAATCTTTAATGGACCTAGAGTTAACTAGATGAGAAATGCTCTCCATCAGATCCATTGCCACCAATTCGCCTGAGCGCAAACCGTCTTCATGAAAGCCAAATCCTGTCCATGCTCCGCAATACCAGATTGAAGAGTTCCCCTGAATTAAAGGTAGCTCCTTTTGTGCCTGCACAGCGCGCATATCAAAAACAGGATGCGAGTAATGGATTTCTTTATGCACCAATTTTGGATTAGGATCTGTCAGTGGATTCAGGCTCACAATAATTTGTGTGCCCTCGAATGCTTTGGGTAGGGGTTGTAGGCGGTTGATTAAATAATTCACACTCACGTGTTGTTGAGCAGTCGGTGATGCACCAGATTTTGCGGTGTAGTTCCAAGCTGCCCAGCAGCGTTCAGTAGCGGGCAAGAAATTGATATCGGTATGCAAAATTGCGCGATTCTTCTGGTAAGGAACCGAGGCCAAAATAGTGCGCGCGTCTTGCCCAATGCCATGCACCAACTCTAAGGCTTGATCGCTATGACATGCCATTACCACTTCATCAAACTGGTGTAGCCCAGAGGGTGTAATCACTTCAACTGAAGAGTCTTTCGATTTACTCGCATTGACTCGAGAAACGGATTCACGAACAAATTTGACTTGATGTTTCTCTAGAGCTGCTACTAAAAGCTTTACGTATTCTCGGGATCCGCCTTTAACGGTAAGCCATTGCGGGCGATTTTGGATTTGTAGCAGACCATGGTTATGACAGAAACGGACCATAGTCTGAATCGGAAACTCTAGCATCTGCTCAACAGAGCATGACCAGATAGCACCAATCATTGGCAGGAAATAATTTTCTTTAAAGCTGGCGCTAAAACAATTGCGATCTAAAAAATCTTTAATGCGCTCATCTGGTTCTGAGTACTCAAGTTTGGCAGTGATTTGTTCCTCTGCCAGTCGAGTGGCGAGACGATTAAAGCGCAAGATGTCGTAAGCCATTCTCCAGAATGACAAGGAGAATAAATTAGATCTTTGACCAAAGAAGGAGTTGAGATCGTTACCAGCCCATTCAATTTTTTTACTGTGACCTGTTTTTCTACCCGCATCAATGGATACTGAAAAGGACATTTCTGATGGCGCAATCGGAACGGCAATTTCTTCAAATAGACGAACTAAGCGAGGATAGGTTTTTCGATTAAATACCAAAAATCCAGTATCAACTCCATGGGTTATCTGGCCATGAGGAGTTTCTAGTGTGAGATCTACAGTATTGCTGTGACCGCCAATATGGCTGCCACCTTCAAATACGGTGATCTCTAAATCTGGGTGCTGCCTTAATGCATATGCACATCCTAAGCCAGATATACCAGCGCCAATGATGGCAACTTTTTTCTTACCCACTAAATTTTTTCTCCAAGAAGTTTCTCTATTTCACCAGTAATACTGCTACTTGTTGGTTTTGTCATGCTGCCAAACGAGTCGACTACATTACCATTTCGATCAATCAGGTACTTATAAAAATTCCACTTCGGTGTTGTTCCAGTTTTAGCAATGAGCATTTTAAATAGTGGGTTTGGATTACTACCACTAACTGAGCTCTTAGCAAACATGGGGAATTTCACGTCATAGGTATTTTTACAGAAGTCAGCGATGTCTTTATTGCTACCTGGCTCTTGTTGGCCAAAATCGTTTGATGGAAATCCCAATACAACCAAGCCACGGTCTTTATATTTGGCATACAACTTCTCTAGACCTTCGTATTGGCTCGTAAAGCCACAAAAACTGGCTGTATTCACAACGAGAATGACTTTACCTTGGTATTGGCAAAGGCTTTGAGGCGCCTCATCCTGCAATCTTGGAAAGGTGTGAGATAAAAGGGGGCTGCAGCTGCCGGCAGGTGGAGCTGCCTTAGCAAACGGCATTGCTGTCAGCAAGAAAAGTAGTGCCAGTAAGTAGCGTGGCATATAGCGAATCATCTTGAGCCTTTGAGTGGGACGGGGATGCCCAAGTCTAAGACATTCTGGCAAATATCGTTGAATCTAGCCCAATGCCATTAATATGGCGCTATGAGCTCATTATCCCTACCTTCTTTCGAGTCTAAAGTCTGCTCTCCAACGGAGCTGGAGGCTCTGATTGCGGCGCTTCCCAGACCCTTGGTCTTTACGAATGGCGTCTTCGATATTCTGCATCGAGGGCATGCCAGCTATCTAGCTCAAGCCAGAGCCTTGGGTGCTAGCCTGGTAGTGGGGGTGAATTCAGATGCCTCGGTCAAAATGCTGGGTAAGGGTGATGACAGACCTATTAATACCGAGGCTGATCGCCAGGCTTTATTGGCAGCACTTGAGAGTGTCGACTTGGTAGTGTTATTTACAGAACAGACCCCAGTGAATCTGATTGCCAAGATTCATCCCGATATTTACGTCAAGGGTGGGGATTATGAAATCAATTCCCTGGAGGAGACCCGCCTCGTGAAAACTTGGGGTGGTGTAGCTGTAGCGATCCCATTTTTATACGAGCGCTCCACAACAACGCTATTGGGCAAGATCCGCACTAGTTGACTTACTCGGTGGCCTTCAAGTTTTGTAAGAGCCAAGCCCAAAGCCCACGTAGCACCAAACCTTCAATCGGCTCTACTGGCAGCACTGCCAACTCTGGAAATTGTTTAATTTCATTTGCCAAAATTTGGGCATTGCCCCCATCAAGCCAAATTCGCTCAACTGGATGATTCATCCTTTTAGCTAAGTAGGCTGCGCGCAGGATTGCACCCATCTGCGCCGCATCACAACCGCCCATAATCGCCTCATCTGTAGTGCTGCCAAAGCTCGCTTGAGCTTCAGGCTTACTAGCACGAACTGGTAATGGAAGTTGGGCTGTATTTTGTTGTAGGCTTTCTTGCATCAGACTTAAGCCTGGCAAGATCCAGCCACCATAATGGACGCCATTGCCACCCAGCAAGTCAATGGTAGTAGCCGTCCCAGCGTTGATCACTAGCGTGTTGGTACTAGAAAGAGCTCTTGCGCCAATCAGTGCAGCCCATCGATCTGCGCCCAATTTGCTGGGGTCTTGGTAGAGCGTTCTTAAGCCTTCATAAGGACTACTGCCCGTAAATTGTTGCCACTCAAGATCTTGCCATTGCGGAAAGAGGCTGCGTAGATTTTCAATAGCAGCATCGCCTGCTACGCAGCAAAAGGCAATAGCATCTGGCTTGGGTAAGGTTTTAGAAATATAGTCAGACAGCTCAGCCCGTAGTTCGGTTGACTGGAAAGATTTAGTGCTGATCGACCCAGAGTGTGCCCACAGTTTTTTATTGCGGTCTGCAATGTTTTGTGTAGATTCGACTGCGGCCCACTTGAGTCGAGTATTGCCAAGATCAAATACCAAATACAGACTCATGATTGAACTCGCAAAGAAACATCGCCTGCATGAATGGCGATAGATTTGTCATGCTCATGAAGAATCAGGGCGCCAGAGTCATCCACTCCGGAAGAGACTCCAATGATAGGTTCTTTGCCCGCGCCTGATATAGAAATATGCTGACCGTTAAAGGCATCCCAGTGCGACCAGGAGTCTTTAAAGTAGCTAAACCCATGCTGTTCAAATTGGATCAAATGTCTTTCAAATGCCTCAATCAGCTTGAGCCAAATGAACTCCGTATCGGGAATCGGTGCGTGATGAGGCAGCAGTTGATCTAAAGCGGCAGCAGTAAAAGAGGTTTGATTTTCTAAGTTTTGTGAAATGACTTCCGCATTTCGTAAGTTGAGGCCCAGGCCGATCACCATCCAAGTGGGTGAGCTTGGATTGCTTTGTCCACCTTCAATGAGGATGCCGCCAAGCTTGGCATTGTTCAGCAGTAAATCGTTGGGCCACTTCAGTCTAAGACCTTGTTGATGAAGAGTGGTTTCATTGATTCCTAAAGTTCCAGCAATGCCGGCAATAACTGCTAGTCCAATGACTAGACTAAGTCCGCTCAGTTCATGAGGGCGTTTATTGAATGGGTAGGCCAAGGAGAAGCACAGCGTATCTCCGGGGTTGGAAAGCCAAACTCTGCCAGCCCTGCCCTTGCCGGAGGTCTGATAGTGGGCAATACGAGCTACGGGATCAATTAATTCACCGGCACGCCAACGAGCCAATAAATCATCATTAGTCGACTTGGTGGTGGCAACGCGTTCAAGAATGCAATTCGGACTCATTTTTCTATTGTAGAAAGATCTAGGCTGGCTGACCTAGAATAAGGGAATGCAACACGAAGATCAGCGTCCTCGCAAGTTTGTTTGGCCTCTCCAGGCAATGCCTTTGGCTCGGGCCATTAGCTTGAGCTATGCGCTTTTAATCACTTATGTCAGCCTTAATCCCTTTGATTTTAGTTTTGATAATGGGATCGCCCCATGGGCATGGTTGGATGCCCCTTTACCCCGCTTTATTACGCTCTTTGATGTGTCAGTCAATGTCTTGGCCTACATTCCCTTGGGGTTTCTGCTGGTCTTTGCCAGTTACCCACGATGGCGCAATTTTGTTGCCCTAAGCATCGCCCTGAGCTTTAGTGCGGGATTGGCTTTTAGTGTGGAGTCGCTGCAAACTTGGTTGCCCACTCGCATTCCGAGTCAAATGGATTGGTGGGCTAATGTATTGGGCGGTTTGATGGGTGGTTTGTTAGCCATTCCATTAGGCCCCCAGTGGCTCTCTGGGAGCGTAATACGTCGTCGCTTTGACCAATGGTTTGGTGTGAACTGGGCTGCTTGCGCCTTATTTTTACTGTTTCCCTGGGCTCAGATCTATCCCCAGAGCTCTTGGTTAGGTACGGGGGTATGGGGACATGCCATTTTTTCCTCCGTTGACTGGGGTACAACGGTGGTCAATCATGTCATTCAAGAATCCATCATTACAGCTGTATGTTGGCTCGGTACCGGACTCTTACTATCTTTGGGGATGCGTGCAAAAGCGCCCCAGTGGAACATCCTAAATAGTCTGCTTTGCTTTACTGTTGTAGTGAAGATTGCCTTTACTGCACTGCAGTTCGGGGCAGAATTTGGTTTGTTGTGGCTCACCGCAGGAGCTATTTGGGGAATGGTGCTGGGTAGTTTATTGCTCAGATGCACTCTCCAGTTTTCTACGTCCAGCAAAGCTTGGCTTGCAATCGCCTGTTTAGTTGCTGCCACCTTGGTAATTAATCTCCTGCCAGATAACCCGTATTTCATTCTGACATTACGACATTGGTATCAAGGTCGGCTATTACACTTTAATGAATTAATGCAATGGGTTTCAGTGGCATGGTTGCCATTAGCATTATTTTGGGTACTCCGAAATATAACCACCTTTAATTTAAAACCTTAATTGAGATGACATATGAGTTTTAAACACCATGTTTTTTTCTGCCTAAACCAGCGCAGTAACGGCGAAGATTGTTGTGATCGTCATAATGCTTTTGCTCTTTTTGATTACGCAAAAAAGCGTATCAAAGAGTTAGGCCTATCTGGCCCAGGAAATATCCGCATTAATAAAGCGGGGTGTTTAGATCGTTGTGCTGATGGCCCGGTGGCGGTGATTTATCCAGAGGGAATTTGGTACACATTTATTGATACTGAAGATATCGAAGAAATTATCCAGTCGCACTTAATACAAGGGCGCCCTGTAGAGCGTCTGCAGTTAGCTTAAAAGATTTCAGAAAGTTCTTTCATGAATAGCCGTACCAAAATAATTCATATTGATGGTGTTGTAGGTCAAATAGAAATATCGATTGATCTGCCAGATGAATTAAAAAATAATCCTGCTTTTTTGGTGAGAGGTCTGGCTTTGGTTGCGCATCCACACCCACTGATGGGTGGAACGATGGATAACAAAGTGGCGCAAACCATGGCACGCGCTTTTAATCAATTGGGTTACGTGAGCGTGCGCCCTAATTTTCGCGGAGTAGGCGCTACTGCCGGTGTGCATGATGACGGCGTTGGTGAAATGGAAGACTTGCTACATGTCACTGATTGGATGCGCTCTCCTTCTAGCTGGAGTCATTTTGAGGCCACTGCGCAACAGGCATGGGTACAGACTGCCAATACTTTGCCTTTAGTGGTTTCTGGATTTTCATTTGGTAGTTTTGTTGGAACCCATTTGGTACAGCGCTTGGCAGAGCTGGGGCGCCCAGCTGAGCGGCTCGTCATGGTGGGTAGTGCGGCTGGTAAATGGATCCTAGCGCCTGTGCCTGCTGATACGATTTTGATTCATGGTGAAGTGGATGAAACCATTCCCTTGATCGATGTCCTAGATTGGGCGCGTCCCCAAGAGTTAACGGTACAAGTGGTGCCGGGTGCTGATCATTTTTTCCATCGACGCTTACATTGCATTCGGAACATCATCACTAGTGCTTGGTTGGGCATGCCTGATCACCGCAAGCAATAAGTAAAAATAAAGAAGAAGAAAAAAAGAAACAAAGAAAGATAAAATTCATGACTGAAGAAAAAAAATCTCTGATCGAATACCCATCCGAGTTTCCAATTAAGGTAATGGGTAAATCTAATCCAGAATACTTACCTGCCATCTTGCATATTGCTCGTCAATTTGATCCTACCTTTGATGAGAGTAAGGTTGAGTGGAAATTATCTAGGCATTACATTGCCAATCACTGCTACTAGCCGAGAGCAGCTAGATGAGTTGTATCGCACTTTATCTACGCACCCTTTGGTTAGTGTTGTCCTCTAAATTATTGGCATGAGCTTTTTGGTAAAACATCTAGGGTTAGCTGACTACGAGTCAACCTATCAAGCGATGCGGGATTTCACGCAACGACGAGATAGTGACACCCCAGATGAAATTTGGATTCTTGAGCATCCACCAGTCTTTACTTTGGGCTTAGCGGGAGATGCTGGAAATTTACATTCCCCTAGCAATGACATTCCATTAGTACAGGTTGATCGTGGTGGTGAGATCACGTATCACGGACCTGGACAAATCGTGGTGTATTTAATGCTCGATCTAAGACGTTTAGGTATTTTTGTAAAAGAGCTTGTCTCCCGAATCGAGCAGGCCTTGATAGATACCTTGGCAGATTTTAGTATTCAGGCAGAAAGACATGCTGGCGCACCTGGTATTTATATTGCGCAGGAGAGTTCAATACAGATTGAGTATCGAGGTGCCAAGATTGCCGCCCTGGGACTCAAGGTCTCTAAGGGATGCTCTTATCATGGACTTGCCCTCAATGTATCTACCGATTTAGCCGCTTTTGCCCGCATTCACCCATGTGGGTATGAGGGCTTAAGGACGATAGATATGCAAACTCTTGGGATCAAGGACAATATAGACATTATTAGCCAAACCCTTTTAGGGCATTTGCAAAAGCAACTGATTTCATCATGACCACCAATAAGCCGGAACTCGATACCACCGCCACTATTAATAGTCGCCAGGATCTCAACTACGATGCCTCCCGTAAGCAGAAATCGAGCGAGAAGACTGCACGTATTCCGATCAAGATTATCCCCTTGGAGCAAGTGCTCAAAAAGCCCGATTGGATTCGAGTAAAAGCCGCTTCCGGAAATTCCCGCTTCTCAGAGATTAAAAAGATTCTCCGAGAAAATGAGTTAGTCACAGTTTGCGAGGAAGCAAGTTGTCCTAATATTGGTGAGTGCTTTGGTAAAGGCACGGCTACCTTCATGGTCATGGGTGATAAATGTACACGCCGTTGCCCATTTTGTGACGTAGGCCATGGCAGACCAGATCCATTAGATACAAAAGAGCCAGGTAATCTAGCGCGCACAATCGCCGCCCTCAAATTAAATTATGTGGTGATCACTAGCGTAGATCGCGATGATTTACGTGACGGTGGCGCAATGCATTATGTGGACTGTATTTCTCAGTCACGCGATCTCTCCCCGAATACACGTATTGAAGTTTTAGTGCCGGATTTCCGTGGTCGTTTAGATAAGGCTTTGGATATTTTTTCTGAGCATGCTCCAAAAGGCCTACCTCGTTTAGATAAGGCTTTGGATATTTTTTCTGAGCATGCTCCAAAAGGCCTACCTGATGTGATGAATCACAATCTAGAAACCGTGCCGCGTTTGTATAAGCAGGCGCGTCCTGGCGCAGACTATGCACACTCGTTAAAGTTGTTAAAAGACTTTAAAGAACGCTTTCCCCATATTCCAACCAAGAGCGGTTTGATGGTGGGCTTGGGCGAAACGGATGAAGAGATCTTGGCGGTGATGCGTGATATGCGTGAGCACAATATCGATATG
>Ga0209189_1003693_pt1 | contig 10202 bp, 12 predicted proteins | sample C_130820_EF_Meta_FD_187308 | JGI IMG/M metagenome (GOLD analysis project Ga0209189, IMG submission 187308) | Freshwater microbial communities from Lake Croche, Canada to study carbon cycling - C_130820_EF_MetaG (SPAdes) (version 3) | ecosystem: Environmental > Aquatic > Freshwater > Lake...
CTAGGGCCGTCAGCAGAAACGGCCTGGCCGTCATCACAGATTTCATTCTAAATTTAGCATTCATTCTGTTCTCCCCCAAAAAATATCAATCAACGATTGACTGTGTGATTCTTGTAAGTTGTGTGTAAATCGTCCTGACCTGACAGTCAGGCCAACTCGATCATAGATCCAGCAAAGCGAAAGAAACGCGGTAACGCCGTCGCACAAGGGTATGTCCCGATACGCCATGAAAACGTCCATCACCACCCTAATTACAATCGCCCTGTTGTCCACCGTGGCTCCCGCCGCCGCCCAGCGCATGTACGACAGCAGTGGCAGCCAGATCGGCCGCGTCGACGGCGAACGCTATTACGACAGCAGTGGCCGGCAAATCGGTCGAGTCGACGGCAATCGCATCTACGACGCCTCGGGCCGCCAGCTGGGCCGACTTGAGGGCGATCGAATCTATGACGCATCCGGCTCGCAAATGGGACGGATCGACGGCGAACGTCTTTACAGTGCCTCAGGCACCTCGATGGGACGGATCGACGGCGAGCGCATTTACGATGCGTCGGGCCGCCAGATCGGACGTGCTGACGGGCTTCGACGCATGCAAATGGTTATTTATTTTTACTTCTTTATGTAGATTGTGCAGAACCGCCAACTTCAGTTCTTCATCAGCGCTTTAGCCATCGCATGAAATGCCGGAAGTGTGACCGGATCATTGGCGCCGTTGGCTGCGACTGGATGTGAACCGTAGCGGGCAATCACCATTTCGGCCTTGGGATCGACGTAGATGCTTTGCCCGTGAACGCCCCGCGCCATGATCGCGTCATGGTCGTTATGGGTGATCCACCACATACTGCGATAGCTCCACCCCGGTAGCAACGGATAAGCGGCCTTAGCAAAATCGGCCTTACTTCCGCCCCGCCGAATATCGAGAATCGCGGCTTCGGGAAGGATTTGCTTTCCGTTTGCGCGGCCGTTATTGCGGATCATTTCTCCGAACCTGGCAAGGTCTCGTAGGCCAGTGTTCAGGCCACCACCGGCGAACTCGTTGCCCACAGAGTCAACCGTAAAGTAGGCGTCCTGTTCCATCCCAAGCTGCGACCAGATCATTTCCGAGAGATTCTGTCCGATGGATTTGCCGGTTACCCGACGAATCACCCACCCGAGCGCATCCGTATTCACCGTCTTGTAGGCAAACGCCTGTCCATGTTCCCCAGACTTTTTGACAGTGCGCAAAAAATCGTAAAAGGTCCGAGGACCGTCATAGCCGGGAGGTCTCGGCAAAACCCCTCCCGCTCGAACATGGGTCCAGATTTCAGCCTTCGGATCCGCGTAGTTTTCAGAATACTGCAGGCCTGTTGTCATATCGAGCACCTGCCGAATGGTCGCATCCGCGAACGCCGTCCCCTCGAGTTCGGGCACGTAAGACGCGACGGTTCGGGTCTCATCGAGCTTGCCCTCGGCGATCAGTGACGCTGCGATCACACCGAAAAACGACTTGGTCACCGACATCGCAATATGCTGGCCCTCAGGCTTGAGCACGCCCGTATATCGCTCATAAACAACCTGTCCGCGGTGCAGAACAACAATCCCGTCGGTGTAGGTGGCGGCGAGAGAATCCTCCCAGTTCATCGCAACCGATTGTCCGAGCGGCAAGAACTCAATCTTGCCCAAGGACTCGATTTCCCGGCGGGGTAAAGTCTGAATCCCTCCAAGGCCACGCCCAACCTGGGTCGTCGGGGCCATTTGGCGAAAATTCGAAAAGCTCCACCGCAAACGGGGAAACGAGTAGACACTGCCATCGGCAAACTGGACCAATTTGTCGGGCGGCGGTGGCGACCCCACCATCCATCCCAGTGCCACGGGGTCACTGCGGGCAGCATCCGGAAAACTGGGCGCCGGCGTTTGAGCACCGACCAGAGAAGCTGCGGTCAGCAAGGTGAGCGCCATTGGGTAATGCAAGAACTTGAGCATATCGGTAATTCTCTTATCGGGAGCTAAACGGACTTTGATACGGCCGCCCGAACGCGACCCCAGCAACGATCGTTCCACTTGGGCGCAGGACCATGTTGCCCTTTCGTTTGTTGTTCCGGGTATCCACGAATTCGACTGGGCCTTCGACCAATTCGAGGACCGAGAGATCGGCTGGGGCGCCGATTTGGAGCGTTCCGTGTTTGGGAATGCGGCCAATTACCCTTGCCGGAACCTGCGTCGCCATCGATACGACTTCGGAAAGAGAGAAACCCATTCCCAGGAACTTGCTCATCACCCAGGGCAGGTAAGGCATTCCGGGGGTGTTGCCCGAAAATACATGGACGTCGGACGAAATGGTGTCTGGCAGGACCCCCTGAGCAATCGCAGCTTCGGCAATGTTGTAGTCGAAACTGCCGCCGCCATGACCGATATCAAAGACCACGCCGCGCCGTTTTGCCTCGAGGGCTGCGGGCAGTAACTTGCCATCCTGGACGATGTTGGTTCCCTCGCCGTCAATATTGGGTGCGCCCGAAAAACAGTGGGTCAACACATCCCCGGGGCGAAGCGTGTCGAGAATCTTCGACATCAACGACCGATCGGACACTCCACCGATATGGCACATGATCTTGGCTGGCACACCCGACAGTTCACAGGCCTTGACCGCCCGTTTGAGCGGCTCAAGGCCATGTTTTGCGATCACGTTCTCGCTCATCCGAACCTTGACACCAAGAACCATGTCGGCATTCTCAGCGACCGCTCGAGCAGCCGCCTCGGGTTGGGCGTAGTCGATGTTGTAGAGCTCGGGGACCGGGAAACCGGCGAGACCAGCAACTGCGATATGAATGAATGCAAATTGCCGGGTTCGCGAGGCAGGCACAATAAATCGGCGATAGGCAGCAAAATTGTTAGCTCCAGCATCACCCGCCGAGACGACAGTCGTCGTGGCCTGGTGAGCGACCAATTCGTCCGCGGGAATGCCGATCGCAGATCCGTAAGGAAACGTATGGCAATGCAGGTCGATCAGCCCGGGCGTAACCAACTTCCCCGCCGCATCAAAGACCCGCGCTGCGCGGCCGGGGTCAATCGCCCCCTCAACCGCACGAATCTGACCGTAACGGATTCCGATATCACGCTTGCCCGAAAGCCCCTGACTGGGGTCCAACACATTGGCATTACGCACGAGAAGATCAAACTTTTCAGCGGGATCCGACGCCCCCAGGACAGTGGTCGGCACAGCGCCCAACGCAAACAGGGAAGAGGCTCCGGTAAGCAATTTGCGGCGATCGAGTTGGGCCATTCTTTCTATCCTTAGTTAATAGCAGCGCCCAAATCATAAATCGCTGCGCATCCCCCAAAGACTGAAGTTGTCCTGACTCAGGGTATCCCCGGGCAATCCCTCGTCCTGGCTTACGGTCTCGCTAAACCGAAACGGTACATCGATCACCGCTTGCGCGTCGCCATACGCTGACAGCAGCAAGGCACTTCACTTCGGATCCCAATTTCTCAAGGATAAAGGCGCACAGATTTTCGAGAGTCGGGGGGCCAAGGCCCTCAACTTCGTCCAGGAACTGATGGTCAAGCAGGCCGCGAACGGCCTGAATATGTGCACGCAAAAAAGCGAGGTCAAGCACCATTCCGGTCGTCGGATCTGGTTGGCCTCGAACAGTCACTTCGGCCTCGTAGGTATGGCCGTGGATTCGACGACTGCTCTCCGTTTCGATGTCGCGAATCAGCGTATGGGCCGCCTCGAAATAAAACCGCTGCGATAACTCGACCGTTTTTCGCACACTTGAAACCTTCGCAATCACCGAATCTCCAGAATTTTGTGCGTTTGAATGGACAGCCGCCACATCGGATTGGCTTGGCAATAGGCAATCGCCGATTTCGTATTTGCCACACGCGCGCAGCCATCCATCGGCTGCAGGAGATAATTCTCGAAGTCAAGATCCCCAATATCGCCAGGCATTAGTCCCACCTGTGGAAAGACGAGTTTTAACTCGTGACCGTGTCGTTGCACCCAGGGCGCTCCCGCTTTGGGACTGACGCAGATCCAGTCGATCCCCGGAAGCACAGCGAGGGTTCCGTTGGTTTCGACCGCAATTTCAAATCCGACCGCATGAAGTGCGTCGACAAGCGCATCGTCGATCTGCAGAGTCGGTTCGCCCCCGGTCAAGACGACGTAGTGGTGACCGCTATCCAGCGGCCAAAGCGCCAAAATTTGATCGGCTAATGAAACGGCGTCAGGATATTTGCCACCCAAGGTGCCATCCATGCCGACAAAATCAGTATCGCAAAATCTGCAGATTGCCGAATCACGGTCAACTTCACGACCTGACCACAAATTACAACCTGAGAATCGGCAAAAAACGGCTGGGCGTCCGGCGCGTAGACCCTCACCTTGCAACGTATAAAAAATCTCCTTAACGGAATAATTCATTTCGCGATCACACCCGTTAATGACACTAGCTCATTCTGTTATCTTGCTACTTTCAAGGGGAAAACAGCATGCATGTAGGCGTAACGCGATTGATCCTAGCCGTTGGGGTCGGTGTTGGAATTCTGACCGCCTGTGGCGGGGGTGACTCGACAGATATCGTCGAAAACCCCGATGTAACGCCTCACGCACGCGGATGGAAAGAGATGGCGGGCGACCCCGCAGTCATACCGACTTTTGACCCAAATGCCGTGGTAGCCGGGGCAAAGGCGTCCGGAGTCAGTGGCAGTTTCTCTCCCGTTGACCTCTATAAGCATTATGGCATTCCCTTTACCGCCGGCGCCAATGGCACCGGGGTTCCGATTAACAGTGGAGCTGGCGCGACCATCGCGATTGTCGACGCACCCGGATCGAGCACGATTGCGGCCGATTTGGCCCTCTTCAACGCGCGCTTTGGATTGCCCTCGTTGACCACCTGCGCTAGCACCACTGCTGGTGTTAGCACCGCCTGTACCGGCAGCACCACCCCATACCTGACCATCATCGATCTGAGCTGTGGGCCCACGAAGAAAACAACCGCGCCCACTTGCGCTGGATACGACGCCGGTTGGGGTGGCGAAATCGCTCTTGACGTTCAGTACGCCCATGCCTTCGCACCCAAAGCCAACATCATTTTGATTATGGCCAAGAGTTCCGCGTTCAATGACATGGACGCTGCTGTCAAACTGGCCGCCGCACAGCCCAACGTGGTGGCCGTATCGATGAGCTATGGCGGGCAAGAATTCAAGACCGAGACCGCCTTCGACACGACGTTTAAAAACGGTATTGCCAACAACGGCGTGGTCTTTCTTGCCTCCACTGGGGATGCCGGAGACTGGGGTTCAAACAAGGAGTATCCCGCAGCTTCGATCTACGTGACTGCGGTTGGTGGCACGGGAATCAAAACCACAGGTGAAATCGGCTGGTCTGGCGGCGGCGGCGGCCCGGCGATTTATCAGAAAATGCCCAGCTATCAGAGCAACTATCTGAAAACCGCAACAACAGCCCAACAGGGAAATCTTGCGGCGAGTACCTCGGCAAATTCGCCGACGCCCGGGACCATTGCGGGGCCTTTGCGAGCGATGCCGGACGTATCTCTGAATGCAGATCCAGCCAACTCGCCGGTTTTGGTGATCTCGGCCAGCAAGTTTCAATTCGTCGGTGGAACCAGCGAAAGTGCCCCCCTTTGGGCGGGCATCGTCGCCCAGCTAGCGAGCCAAACCGGCGTGGATGCATTTAAGACCCGAATCAAGACCGCCACGGATGGGTTTGGATTTAACAGCCTGCTCTATAGCCCTGCCAAAGTCGCTGCCGGATTTGCTGACGTAACGGTCGGTACAAACTTGACGGTTGGCGGCAGTAATGCTTGCAAAATCTACTGTGTGGCCACTACTGGCTATGACACGGTCACCGGACTCGGGGTACCGAACGTCAGTTCGTTCTTGACGGCCTATAAATAAGGCATAGACGGAATAGACATCGACGCTAGCGGCCGCTGACGGTGGACACGTAAAAGGCAACCGTGTCGATCTGCTCGGCACTAAGAACTGCACTGTAGGACGGCATCGCACCGATGCCGTTCCGCATGGCTTTGGCCACCCGCGCTGCATCCGGTTTGAGTTCATCCAGTACCGGGCCCACAGCGCCACCAGCTTCGGCGTGTGCCAGGGTATGACACACGGCGCAGGGCGGCTTTGCGACTTGAGTAAACAAGGCTCTACCAGCGACTAGTCTTGCTGCATCAGACTCGGCCGCCGCACCCGTCGCTATGAGCAGAAAAAAACCAGCGCCCAGTCCGATGCCACCGATCCATCGACCCATCCCTGGCCCGATCATGCAGAGACCGTTAGGAGAACAGAATGGTCGGCCCAGCTGGTGTTGTTATATCCACCGGCATTTTCAAGTCGACCCTGGGGTTGAACGTTCCCAGCCACGTCCGTTGCCCGGCTCGCCAGGTTGAAATTGCCGGCGGGCAGGCGAGCGGCCAACACAAACTGGCGCCAGGCGTACCGCCCGAGGTCAGGGCCACTGAATCGGGCCTCATTCCAACTCCGTCCGCCGTCGATCGACACCTCGACCGTTGCCACCCTGTGTAAGCCACCGAACGCAACGCCATGAATCTGGACCAGCCCGGCCCTGACCGGAAGGCCATCCGTCCCTGGCCCGTTGATCCAGGACTTCACAGCCATTTCCTGCACCGATGGCTGGGTAGGATCGCCCTTGCCCCCCGGGGGCGAGATCCGGTACCCGTGCGACATGATGCGGGCCTCAGACTCCTGGGCGGTAAACGCGAGACGTTTGATGTACTTGATGTTGTTGACGCCGGTATAGCCCGGAACGATCAGGCGCAAGGGTCCGCCGTGCGCCAGTGAGATCGGCATGCCATTCATTTCCCACGCAAGCATCGCATCGGTCATGGCCTGAGCCGGCACCGAGCGTTCGACAATGATACTTTTTGGATCGATTCCGTCGGGTAGCCTTTCGCCACCGGTACCCGTCATAAACGACATGCCAGCGCTCACGCCGCCCAGCGCATCGGCAACCAAACGCACTGGAACGCCGGTCCAGACAACGCATCCGGCGGCCCCAACCTGCCAGGGCGTACCACTGGGCTTACTTGGAAAGTAACCCCGGCCATTGCCCGAGCACTGGAGAACCATCGCGACGGTCTCGAGCCCAATCGACTTTAGTTCACGCAGCGTCAGCGTGCGCGGCTGATTCACCCCCTCAACCGCAACTTCCCAGGCGTCCCGGTCTGCAAGGATCGCAGCGTCAGGGGCCGGCAAATTATTGCGAATGTAGAGTTGCTCAGCGGGGGTGACGAGACCCGAACCAAATGCCTGACGCTTTGTTTCGATCGTCGTTGCACTATGAACGATCAGACTATTAGGATCTTTCCAACCCACATAAGCAGGCAGGGGTTTGGGAACCACAGGGTTCGTCTGGGCCGCGGCAGTCGTCCCGATTCCCGCCAAACCCGCTGCAGCGAGGGCACTGACGCTCCCGGCCAAAATCTGGCGACGTGGCAAAGACGCCGGCGCGTTCGCAACGCCAGTTTCATTGGACTGAAATTTCGTGGGTTGGTTCATCATCTCTCCTTGGTGAGACCGCACCCGAAGTATCTCACCAAGCAAATTCAGGGGAACACGATGATTTTCTATAGCAACTGGCGCTCACTAGCGGCATATCGCGTTCGGGTAGCACTCGCAATGAAGCAGATACCGCATGAAGTCGTCACGATCGACATGCTCGGGGGCGAACATCAGGGCGCGGCATTCACGGCAGTCAATCCGCAAGGCGTCATCCCTGCGTTGCGTACCTCTGACGGACAGGTGCTGGTGCAATCCCTGGCCATCCTGGAATATCTCGAGGAGATCCGACCTACCCCCGCACTATTGCCACCCGACCCAGCCGGACGGGCTCGTGTAAGGGGTTTGGCCCTGATCCATGCGGCTGATTCTCATCCGTTACTGGTACCGAGAGTTCGGGCGCATCTACAAAAGGACGCGGGCCTTGATGACGCCGCTGTGCAACGTTGGGTCGACCGAGCGCTTCATTCGGGCCTGGACGCCATCGAGAAGCTCCTGGCGCATTCCCCCGAGACGGGTCAGTTCTGCCATGGCGATCAACCGACGATGGCTGACATCACACTGACGTCGCACCTGCTGGCGATGGGGTTCTTCCGCTGCGACGCCTCGGCCTATCCAACCGCAAACCGGATTGCCCAGAACTGCGAGAGACTCGAGGCATTCTCAAACTCTCATCCCTTGAAGCAACCGGGTGCGCCAGCCCAGTAAGTTGACCCACATTTGTCCAAGCAGCACCGATGTGGCCAATTTTCTTGCAAGGCTTCGTTCTGTGCTTTGGTCTGATTGTGCCGATCGGCGCACAGAATGCGTTTGTCTTGCGACAAGGCCTACGGCGGGAACACGTCACCAGCGTAGTGCTGTTTTGTGGCGCAGCCGATTCGGTTTTAATCCTGGCCGGGATTTACGGCATGGCCCAGGCAATCGGGGATCGGCCGTTGTTATCTCGCGTCCTGGCCCTCGCCGGCGCGCTCTTTCTGGCGTGGTACGGATGGAAGGCGCTCCTTCGGATGCGACATGCCGACAACCTTCAGGCCGACCCGGGCGGCGATGGCCTTAAACTCGGCGCCGCGGTGGCTCAGGCGGCGGCATTCACCCTTCTGAATCCGCACGTTTACTTGGACACCGTTCTACTCGTGGGCGGGATTGGGGCTCAGCAACCCGTCAACTTGCAAGCTTGGTTCGCGGCCGGCGCTTGTATCGCCAGCATTGTCTGGTTTGGCCTGTTAGGGTTTGGCGCCCGCTGGTTGGCGCCCTGGTTTGCACAGCCAAAATCGTGGCAAATCCTTGATGGGCTGATCGGTGTCACGATGTGGATGATTGCTGCAGTGATGGCCCGTCAGGCGCTGCTCGGGCATTGAGTTTTTTGGCGATACGCGAATGTCCAATCAGCGCGCTTCGTGGCGGTATCTGCCTTCGTTTCCTGCACGGCAGAGTGCTAGAGGTCGAGATCGTCGACTATCACTGAGGAGAACCGTCCATGCGCCAAGTCCCCTACCCTAAACCCGGTGAAATTCTTCTCGAAGAATTTCTCAAGCCCATGGGCATTTCAGCCTACCGTCTGGCCAAAGACATCTGCGTGCCCCAGATGCGGATCAGCGAAATCGTAGCCGGCAAACGTGCCATTACAGTCGATACCGGCCTGCGGCTATCGCGCTACTTCGGCCTTAACGACGGCTTCTGGACAGGACTGCAACTCGATCACGATTCAGCACTGGCCCGAGACACGTTGTCTGAGGTGCTTGCGAATATCAAACTCCTGCAAACTGAATAGCGCAACGGTCAGACCAATCGGTCCAGGGTTTGTGAGTACGGCACCGTGCGACGACACTGCGCAACGGCTCAGGTCGCTTGCAATGGCGTGGCTTGTCCATGAATAGCTCGTGGAGCGGCTGAACGCCCACGCGCTGACCGCGTAGGACACGGAGAACCATTTCCGCGCCATGACGGCTACCGGGGATGTGCAGAAGGCCTTAGGGGTGCTCGATCGACTCCACACAGTTGCCAAGGCCACGTAACCGAAGGTCGGTCGGAACGATGCATGCCCCTGCGGGACATGGTTGCTTTACCTCGAGCCCGAAAATTCCGCACACACGACTTTGCCCAGCAGGCTAGGCGCCGTGTTGGGAATCACCGCGATCCAGTCCGACGGCCGGGTAACTCGATCAAGTCGATGACCGCTGGCCATGGCATCCGAGTACAGCTCTTGTTGCACAACCCGAAATCGATTCGTGCTGCAGTCGTATTCGTAAAGACTGCGTTCGGAGCGGGCCCCCAGCACCGTCGGGCGGCTCCGATCCTCGATGGTCCAAGCTCGCCAGAGGTTGGGAGTCTTTGTGAGCAAACCTACCGACTGGCGGATGTTGATCGGATCGTAGTAAAAGTTGGATTCGTACGTACGACCGTACCAAACCCACTCTGACTCCGCGCAGGCTAGACCCGCCATCGAAAACAGGAGGGCCCCCAAGACCCTCCGACTCATTGCTCCCGACCGCTCTGAACGGGTTCTGCCGGCGCCTGCCTTACCCGGGTCTCGATCTTCCTTGGAAGGCCCCCCGGACTTGCGGACGTCTCACCGAGCCTCCAAGCCTTAGCGGTGGTCTGAATAACTCTTCGGCGAATTGAATCGACGCTACGTTTGGTTTTTTTCCTTTGCACACTCATTTTCAATTTCCAAGTCA
>Ga0209189_1003695_pt1 | contig 10198 bp, 6 predicted proteins | sample C_130820_EF_Meta_FD_187308 | JGI IMG/M metagenome (GOLD analysis project Ga0209189, IMG submission 187308) | Freshwater microbial communities from Lake Croche, Canada to study carbon cycling - C_130820_EF_MetaG (SPAdes) (version 3) | ecosystem: Environmental > Aquatic > Freshwater > Lake | place...
CTTGATCTCGAGCGCGTGCTGGCGGTGGTAGTCGAAGAACAGCGTCTCGGCGCAGCGCTTGCCTTCGTCGTAGCAGGCGCGAATGCCGATCGGGTTGACGTTGCCCCAGTAGTCCTCGGTCTGCGGGTGGATAGCCGGATCGCCATAGACCTCGCTGGTCGAGGCCTGCAAGATGCGCGCGCCCACCCGCTTGGCCAAGCCCAGCATGTTGATCGCACCGTGCACGCTGGTCTTGGTGGTTTGCACCGGGTCGTGCTGGTAATGCACCGGCGACGCAGGACAGGCCAGGTTGTAGATCTGACCCACCTCGACATACAACGGGAAGGTCACGTCATGCCGCTGGAACTCGAAGTACTCAGAACCCAGAAGGTGTCGGATGTTGTTGCGGCTGCCGGTGTACAGGTTGTCGATGCACAGCACATCGCGCTGGTCCTTGACCAGTCGGTCGCACAGGTGTGAACCAAGGAAGCCGGCGCCGCCGGTGACCATCACGGTGTCATTCATGGCGTTTCTTTTCTCGCAGGTTGATTGAAGCCGGGCCGATCATCGACCACGGCTTGCGGCCGAGGCATGTCGCACCCCGAGCGGGCGCGTGCCACGGGTCGCAGGCTGTAAAACGAGTTGACGCGCCGAGCGGACGTCCGTGCGAGCGGCTGCGATGCACAGCCCGGCGAACAGCCAGGCATAGGCGTTGATCGAACCGTTGCCGGTGATCTGCCCGGCGAAGAGAGTGACGCCTGCGTAGGCGTAAAGCAACAAAGGCAGCGGGTCGGCGCTGCGACGCGTGGCTTTCACCACGGTGATGCCCAGCCACACGACGAAGGCCATGCGAAACACGATGTACCCCATCCCGAAGATGGGTCCGAGATCGACCATCTGTCGCGACAAGTCGGCCTCGACCAGCCAGCCCGGCTTGACGCCGTCGACCTCGGCGTTGAGGATGATGCTGGCGTTGCCACCGTAGCCGATGCCGTAACCCAGAACAGGCACCTCACCGATCAGCCGCACGAAGTCGACCATGCCCCGGAGCGCGCGAACCAAGATGCCTGCATCGCCGCCCTCGGAGCCTGCGGCCGCATTCCAGCGCGTCATGAAGGTGGCAAAGCCATCCGGAAAAATGATGGGGTAGAGGATGACCGCGGCGACCACCAGCCCCGCGGGCAGAAACACCGCCTTGGCCTTGAGCGCGGCATTCTTTGACACCAGTGCCACGCTCACCGCCGCCAGACCGACGATGGCGCAATGCACCATTGCCCCGCGGCTGCCGCTGAGCGCCAGACAGGTCAGCACGCCGCACGCCGTCACCGTAAAAAAGACCACGCCCGATTGTTTTCTGGGCAGCAGCAGCATGGCCAGCAGCAGCGCGAACGAGCTGGCGATGAACTGCCCCTGCCCAGCGGGCGATGTGAAGGTGCCCGTGGTGCGAATGCGCTCTATGGTGATGCCCACGCTCTTGAACTGCAGGGCCTGGTCTTCGGCCACGCCCACGTTGATGGGGGCATTGGGTGCAGAGGCAAACTGCGCCAGCACCAGGACCCCGATGGGAATCGCCAGCAGCAGCGTGACGCGCGCAAACAGCAGCAGGTCGGCACGGCAGAACTGCGCGCCTATCAGGAGGGCCAGCGGCACATAGAAAAAATAAGCACGCCAGCCATACACGCCCAGAAGCAACCGGATGTTGTCCACGCCGAACACGCCTATTTGCATGAACATCAACAAAACACCGAACACACACATGAACAAGCTGAGCGCGAAGAACCCCCGGTTGGGCGGCCACAGCGCGAAACGCGTGGCAAGGATGTAGGCGTAGATCAGGAAGGGGTCGCGGATGAAGAAGAGGTACTGGCCGAACTGCGGCGCGATGTACTTGCGGATCGCGCCTTCAAAGATGGCCAGCAAATAGATGATGAGCACCGCCCAGACCAGGCGCTTTCGGGCGCGCTCGCGCGCCGGGCTCAGCAAGGCCGCAGCGCCCGTTGACGAGGCAGTGGCCGTGGCCACTCGCCTGTCAGACAGCTCGCGGGGCGCTTTGCGGGGTGCGGCTGCGGTAAGCATTGGCCATGACTTGAAGGTAATCGCGGGCCACCCGGTCGCGGGTGTGGCGCGCAAGGTGGGTGGTGCCGGCCGTGCGCAAGCGGTTGAGCAGTGCGAGGTCGTCGAGCAACTCTTCGATGGCTTGTGCCAGCGCCTGACTGTCGCCCGGCTGGAACACCACACCGGCTGCCCCTGCGGCATCGGGCAGGCCGCCGCTGCGCGAGACCAGCGGCACGCAGCCGCAGGCCATGGCTTCGAGCGCCACCACGCCAAAAGGCTCTTGCCACACCGACGGCACCACCAACACGCGGTGCTCGTTCAAGGCGGCCACCAGGTCGGCGCCGGTTCGCCGGCCAGCGAAATGAACCTGGCTGGTGATGCCCAAAGCATCGACCTGACGCCGCAGCGCCGGCAGCTCAGGCCCGTCGCCAATCACGGTCAGGCCCACGCGCTGGCCCCGCTCGGCCAGCACGCCCAAGGCATCGATCAATACGTTCACGCCCTTGTCGCTGACCAGTCGACCCACGAACACCAGCTCGCGCGAGCGCTCCATGCCGTCGATGCGCACAAACACATCATCGGCGTATGGGTTGGGCACGATGGTGCAGGCCACCGGCAAGCTCTCGGCCACCGCGTGGCTGACGGCGATGTTGCCGGCGTGGCGGATGGCCCAGCGCTTGAGGCCAGCGGCCACGCCCGCAGCGGGAATCCAGGTGTGGTGGGCCACCACCCAGGGCCGGCGCAGCAGCAGTTGCGGCCAGGCGAACTTCAGGCTGATGTTGTTGTGAAACACCACGTCAGCCCAACGCACCAGCTCGAACATCCGGGCGGCCGAGGGTTGGCGCACCAGCTCGAAACCCTCGGCGTCGGGCCCGGCATTAGGCGTTTGCGTGACCACAACCACGTGGTGTCCCGCGCGGTGAAAGCACTCGGCCAGCAGCGCCGACACGGTCTCGATGCCACCGACCGAGGGACGGAAGGGGACCGAACACAAGAGGATGTTCATGCGGTCAAACCGGTCCGCTCCTGGTGGGTCAGCTCTCGCGTTCATCGACTGCGGTCAAACCCGTATTGGTGATCGGAACTCAAAAATGTATCGGGCGAATGTTTCGGGAGCGAGTCAGGGGCCGCCTCCGCAGGTGCACGCGGATCTGCCGAGCGGTCACAAAGCGGCCCTAGGATGATTGGAATGACGCTTCGACACACACCACGAACGGTCGTGGTCAACTTCAATTCTCCAGAGCTCAATCAACTGGCGCTGGCCCTGGTGAAGCAAGCCGCTTTGGCAGCTCATGTGCGCCCCTATGTGAACAAGGGCCGCACGTGGGAACGGATGGTCAGTGCTTTGCCGCTGGCCGGCAACCTTTACAAAAGCACGCTCGGGCGGCGCACGGTGGCCGACCCGCGGCTGGCTGCCCTCACCCATGAAGCCGGCGTGCTGCCAGACATCTTGGCGGCAGCCGTCGGGCGCATCAAGCTGCTGCCGCCCGACGTGCGGCACCGCTGGGCCAACCGGCTGTACATGTCGTTGCGCAACGGGGTGACCCATGAGTCCTGCCGGCACCTCGGCGACGCGCCGTGTCTGGTGGGCTACGAGGGCTTTGCCCTGCCCGCGTTCGAGGCGGCCCGCTCGCGCGGCCACTGCCGGCTGGTGCTGAACTACCCCGTGGCCCATCACCGACAGCGGCGCCGCGTGCGGCTTGAAGAGATCGCGCGCGAACCGGACTTCGCCGTCACCTGGCCTGACTTCGACGACTGGCCGGCTGGCCATGAAGAACGGCTTGACGAGGAAATCCGGCTGGCTGACGCGGTGCTGGTCGGTTCGACCTATGCGGCCGACAGCTTCGTGGCCGAGGGTGTGCCCCGCTCGAAGATGCATGTGGTGCCTTACGGTGTGGATCTGCAGACCTTTGCGCCCGGGCCCTCGCTGCGAGCGGCAGACGACACCACCTTCAGGGCCATCTATGCCGGCCAGCTCACGCAGCGCAAGGGCATCGCGCAACTGCTGCGCGGCTACCAGCAGTTCGCGCGCAGCGACACGCAGCTCACGCTGGTGGGCAGCATCGTGGGCAGCGATGCACCGCTGCAGCCTTTCGCCAGTTTGTTCGAGCATGTGCCGCACCAGACACGCCCAGCGCTGACGCAGCGCTATCGATCATCCGATGTGTTCGTCTTTCCCACGCTGATCGAAGGCATGCCGCTCGTGGTGCTGGAAGCCATGGCCTGCGGGCTGCCGGTGATCGTCACAGCCAACGGCCCCGGCGATCTGGTGCGCGACGGCATCGATGGCGTCGTCATCCCCGAGCGCGACCCGCAAGCGGTGTGCGACGCACTGGATCGCCTCTACCGAGACCCTGAACTGCGCCGACGAATGGGGCGCAGTGCCGCGACCCGGGCGCTTGAATTCAGCTGGGACGCTTACGCCACCAAAGCGCTGCGTGTGCTGGCGGGAGGCGGTTGATGCAAGGAGCGGCCGAGCGGATTTTCAAGCGGGTCAGGCTGATCGCCCTGACCTGCCTGGCGCTCGGGGCCACGGGGCTTGCACCGGCAGCACCCGTCGCGGACGCACCATTGGCCGCGCGAGCGACCACATGGACCTTCACCTTGCCGCGCCAAGCCACCACCAGCGCGGGCATCTACGACCTTCGCGGACGGTTGCTGCGCACGCTGTGGCGTGCAGAAGCTTTGCCAGCGGGCGTGCACCGACAAGCGTGGGATGGCCGTGACGATCTGGGCCAGCCGGTTGGTGACGCTGAAGTCGAATTCAAGCTCATCCACCACCGCATCAGCCACGCCTGGGAAGGCGTGATCGGCAACAGCAGCACCGAGGCGGGCGGACCGTCGATTCACCGATCGTTCCATCAACCCACAAGCATCGTTCCCGTGGGCAGCCGCATCTACTACGGCGTGGGCTACAACGAGGGGCAGCCCGGCATCCATGGTTTTTCCTTGGATGCGCCGCAAGTCAACACGCATCCCATACCGTCCACTGATGTGTTCGCCGGTCACGAAATATTGGCTTCAGACGGGTTGCGGCTGTATTGGGCAAACACCGGCGGCTTCTCGCCCATTTCGTTTGTCGGCATCTATGAGTTGAGTACGTCCAAGCTCGGGTCGTTTGCATCCGGTAAGTCCGTGTGCCTGAACCGGCGCGTGGATTGGAAAGACTGCTTCAGGGGCTACGACAGCGTCATTGACGTTCTGACTGAGAAGGGCGAAGGCGCCACGGGGCTGGCCGTCCAACGCGGCGGTCGGCTGCTGGCGGTGGCGCACGGTGAGCAACGGCTGATTCGGCTGTTCGACAAGACGACCGGCGCACTGGTTCGCGAGATTGCGGTGCTGCGGACACAGTCCCAGTCTCACAACCAGTTAGCGATGTCGCCGTCGGGTGACCTGTGGGTTATCTCAGGCAATGTGGTGCTGCGCTACACCGACTTGGAACGCGAGCCGCGCGTGATCGCGACCATCGACACGCTGGAGCATCCGCTCGCGTTGGGCACTGCTGAAACAGGCGATGAGGGCGTTTGGGTGGCTGATGGGGGAGCCAGCCAGCAACTCAAGAAGTTCGACCGTGAAGGCCAGCCTGTGCACGTCATCGGGCGCAAAGGCGGCTACGGCAGCGAACCGCGTGTCCTACCCGATCGCTTGTGCTTCCGCTCTGTAGAGAGCAAGGAACAAACCGCCATCGGTGTGGCTGCCGACGGTTCGGTCTGGGTCGTCGATCAATGCAACAACCGCATGCTGCGCTTTCCGGCTGGCGCACCCACCCCGGCGCAGAGCGACGCACAGATCGCCTACCTGCCCGCCGTCTACACCGCCACCGTCGACCATGGCAACCCGCAGCGGGTATTTGCCAACTTCCTGGAGTTCGAGGTCGAGCGAAACACGCCTTTGGTGGCAGGCAAGTCATGGAAGCTGGTGCGCAACTGGCTGATCGGAATGCCGGCCTCGCTGCGCGACGACCGCGCCGCCAATCGCGGGTTCGGCGGCTTCACCTCGGTGGAAACGCTCGCCAACGGCCGCACCTACGGCCTGCTGAGCGCTCAATCGCGTCAACTCATCGTCGAGCTGCCGGCATCGGGGCCCTTGAGGGTGATCAAGACCCTGGCCCAGCCCATGCCCGGGGCCACAGCCAAGGTGCTTTACGAGAAGGGCGACCTGGGCTACTCGCTTACCGGGCCGAATAGCCAAACCGTGTTGCGCCAGCCGATCAAGGGGTTCGACGCATCGGGCGATCCGGTGTGGTACGTCGAGCCGGTGAAGCTGGCCAGCGTGCCCACATCCGCCGGATCGCCGTGGCACCGAGTGGGGACATTTAGCGGTGTGCTGCCGCCGCGCTTCCCGCTCACCGAGTCGGGTCACGTGGTGTTTTTCGATCAGTCGGTGGTGGGTAACGAAGGCTTTCACCTCGGCGCGGCCAAGGCGGGATCAGACCAGTGGCTGTGGCAGGCCAGCCCCACCGGTGCGCTCGATGGCAAGGGCAGCTTTCAGACCAAACGACTCGATCAGTCCACCACCTATGGCGGCAACGTGGTCTGGGCGAGCGGTCGCCACATCATCTATGGCTACCACGGCGAGTTCTACAAGGACCTGAAAACCGGACAGGTCGGTCAGGCCAACCAGTTCATGCACTTCGACGAGAGTGGGCTGTTCATCGGGCAGTTCGGCCAGCCTTCAACCCGACCGGCACCACCTGACATGGCCGGGCTGAGCGGCAACGCCTTCAGCCCGACGCTGGTGCGCGACGGGTCACGGCTTTATCTGTATCACAACGATGAATCGACCCACGGCGGCGTGCACCGCTGGCGCATCGACGGCTGGGACGACATCGGCGAAGTGCGGGAGCGCATTTCGGTCGGCCAGACCGCGGGCAAGGCCACATCGATGGCGCTTGCACCGCCACTCAGATAACCGGATAGATATTTGAAAAACCCAGCGTCTGATGCCCGGTGGGGTCAAGCAGGGTTCGTGGGCGCCAGCGGGTGACGGCGGTTTCGCAGCCGACGTGCGGGTGCCCCGGCGTAGACCGTCCAAGGTTGCAGATCGCGGGTGGCCACGCTGGCCAGGCCCAGCACCGCGCCCTCGCCCACTGTGACACCGGCGCAGACCACCGCACGCGCGCAGATCCACGCGTAGGCGCCCACTGTGATGGGCGAGCTGACCATGGGGAAAGCCGGGTTGTCGATGTCATGCGTGGCACCGCACAAATACGCGTCTTGCGACACCACGCAGTGCGACCCGAGACGTATCGGTGCCGGGTTGTAGATGACCGCGCCATCGGCGATGCCGACCGCGTCATCGCAGATCAGATTCCAAGGCGCCCAGATCTTGGCGCCGGCGTACACATGACAGTGGGGCCCCAGCGTGGCACCGCACAGCCGCAGCACCATCGCGCGCCACGCATGACAGGGGCGCGGCGAGTAACGCACAAGCGCCAGGTTCACCACGCCCCACAGCGCGCGGGCCAGCCGGTTGCCGAGTGGCAGGCTGGGTCCCAGGTAGGGATCGGCGGGCGGCAAGGGATCTGTCATGGGTTGAGGCCTGCACCATATGTCACCGATGTGTCCGGGCATTGACATGCGGTGTCATCGACACGCGGGCGAGTGCGGCCGCAACGCGGCGTGCGCCGCAGGGCCATGTCGATGTCACAAACGGCCGCTAGCCTCGGTCTTCCTTCTCATCGGCTTGCGCCTCATCTGCATGACCTCAGCCACTGCCCAGACCCTGCCACCCGTCTGGCGAGTTCCCGCCGCGCAGTGGGTGGTGGTCGCGCTGGTGGCAGCCGCGCTGATCGCCGCGTTCTTTCCCGGTCTGGAATTCATGGTTTCCAACTGGGAGCAGGTCGAGGAATACAGCTACGGCTACTTCATTCCGGTGATCTCGGCCTTTCTCATCTGGCAACGCAGCGACCTGCTGCGCGCGGCCGAATTGCGCGGCTCGTGGACGGGATTGTTCGCGGTGTTGCTGGGCATGCTGATGGGCTTGCTGGGCGACATCAGCGCGATTCGAATCATCGGCCAGTACGGCTTTGTCATCGCGCTGGTCGGCCTGGCGGTGGGCTTCATCGGCTGGCGCGGCGTGCGCATCATCGCGATGCCGCTGGTGGTGCTGCTGTTCATGATTCCGATGCCGCAGTTCGTGCTGCGCGAGCTGTCCCAGCAACTGCAACTGCTGTCATCGCAGATCGGCGTCGAGCTGATCCGGCTGTTCGGCATCAGCGTGTTCCTCGAAGGCAACGTGATCGACCTCGGCGTCTACAAGCTGCAGGTGGTCGACGCCTGCAGCGGCCTGCGCTACCTGTTTCCCCTGATGGTGCTGGGCTTTCTGGCGGCCTGCTTCTTTCAGGGCGCGTGGTGGAAGCGGGCCGTGATCCTGATTTCGACGGTTCCGCTGACCATCGTCATCAACAGCCTGCGCATCGGACTCATCGGTGTGACCGTCGAGTACTGGGGGTCTTCGATGGCCGAAGGCCTGCTGCACGACTTCGAGGGCTGGTTCATGTTCATGGTGTGCATCGCGCTGCTCGTCGCCGAGATGAGCCTGCTTGCGCGCATCGGCGGCAAGCCACAGTCGCTGCGCGCGGTGTTCGGTCTGGACTACCCCGAGCCCGTCGCCTTGGGCACACCCATTCGCTACAACCGTTTCCCGACGCCGATGCTGGCCGGCGGCTTGCTGCTGCTGGCCGTCTTTGCGACGACGCTTTGGGGGCCGTTGAACAAGCAGATCAAGCCGCAACGCACGCCTTACACGCAGTTTCCAATGCAGTTGCCGGGGGGCTGGGCGGGTCGTCAGGACAACATCGACAAGCAGATCCTGCTCACGCTGGCCGTGGACGATTACTTCATCGCCAACTACACCCGCGGCAACAGCCCCTGGGTCAACTTTTACAGCGCCTATTACGACAGCCAGAGCAGCGGTGCCTCGTCGCATTCACCGCGCACCTGCATCCCGGGCGGCGGCTGGAAGCTCGATCGCATCGACGAGCACACCGTGGACATCGCCGCAGCAGATGGCCGGCCAGCGAGCAGCCTCAAGGTCAACCGCACGGTGATCCAGAAAGGCGAAGACCGTCAGCTCGTCTATTACTGGTTCGACCAGCGCGGGCGCAACCTGACTGATGAGCTCGAGGTCAAGTGGTACATCCTTCACGACGCCATCACGCGCAGCCGCACCGATGGCGCGCTGATGCGTCTGGTCACTGCGGTCTCGCCCCATGAAGACCTTGCCGACGCCGATCGGCGCCTGGAAGACTTCATCGGCGAGGTGTCGCCACTGTTGCCGGAGTACGTTCCCCGATGAAACACTCGTCCACGCGTGAAGGCCCGATCTACGTGGCAGGTCACCGCGGCCTCGTCGGCTCGGCGGTCATGCGGCATCTGCGCCGGCTCGGTCGCACCGACATCGTCACCGCCTCGAGCCGCGAGGTCGACCTGACCAAGCGCGACGATGTGGAAAACTTCTTCAGACGGCACCGCCCGTCGCAGGTGGTGCTGGCCGCGGCCAAGGTCGGCGGCATCCTGGCCAACTCCGAGCGGCCCGCAGACTTCATCCGCGAGAACCTGGCCATCCAGAACCACGTCATCGACGCGTGCCACCGGCGTGGCGTGCGCAAGCTGGTGTTTCTGGGCTCGAGTTGCATCTACCCCAAGTTCGCGCCGCAGCCCATTGCCGAAAGCGCGCTGCTCAGCGGCCCGCTTGAGCCCACCAACGAGGCCTATGCGATCGCCAAGATCGCCGGCATCAAGATGTGCGCCGCCTACAACCGGCAGTACGGCACCAATTTTCTGAGCCTGATGCCCACCAACTTGTACGGGCCCGGCGACAACTACGACCCGCGCAACTCGCACGTGCTGCCAGCGCTGATCCGAAAGGTCCACGAAGCCAAGGCCGAAGGTCGAGACGAAATCGTCGTGTGGGGCACCGGAACGCCCCGGCGCGAATTGATGCACTCAGACGATCTCGCCTCGGCGTGCGTGTTTGCGCTCGACAAGCTGAATGCGAGCGACATCGGTGAATGCATCAACGTGGGCACCGGCACAGACCACACCATCCGCGAGATTGCCGAGATCGTGATGCGCGTGGTCGGCTACACGGGGCGCATCGCCTGCGACACCGAAAAGCCAGACGGCACGCCGCGCAAGGTGCTCGATGTGTCCGCCCTGCG
>Ga0209189_1003696_pt1 | contig 10198 bp, 8 predicted proteins | sample C_130820_EF_Meta_FD_187308 | JGI IMG/M metagenome (GOLD analysis project Ga0209189, IMG submission 187308) | Freshwater microbial communities from Lake Croche, Canada to study carbon cycling - C_130820_EF_MetaG (SPAdes) (version 3) | ecosystem: Environmental > Aquatic > Freshwater > Lake | place...
GTCCCGTCGCCGGACGTTCGCTGCGGGCATCCTGCCCTCCGCTCTCTCGACTCCGACTGCGCTTCGCCATCCTGGCTGCGCTTGTCTGCATACGCCGGCGACCGGGACACGGGGAGCCCGAAGCCTCCTCAGCTGGCAGTGGGGAGGCTCGGTGCTGCCCGTTGCCCTCGAGCGGGCTGTGGGAGCAAGCGCAGCCAGGATGGCGAAGCGCAGCGGACACGCAGCGAGCCGAGGCCTGGAGGGCCGAGGCGAACGTCCGGCGAGAGGGCACGGCCAGCACCGAGCCGGATTGAGCGAGTTGGCTACAATCAGACCCGTCGTCATCCATCTCCCACGGGGTCCGCATATGCACCTCCCAGCCTGGCGGTTCGGCAAGCCGTATGAGTCGCTCGAACGCACCACGCTCGTCCACTTTCTCACCGGCGAGCCCGTCGCGGAGGTGAGCCAGATCGGCGGGGCGATGCTCGGCCGGGACCTCCAGAAGGCTCAGCACGCGCGGGCGGCGCTCCTCGCGATCGATCCCGAGGAGATCGTCGAGCGGTTGCAGGCGGCGGGCAACCTCTACGCCCACGGCACGCTCCAGATGGGCGACGCGAAGCAGTCGCCCGACGACTTCGTGAAGCAGCAGTCGGCCACGACCGGGCTGCCCGAGACGCTCTGTCGCGCCAACATGCAGAAGAACCTGTTCGTGCTGTCGAACATGGACCGGATGCTCGACGCCCTGTCGCGTGGCCTGCCGCCGGAGATCCTGTGGCGCGGCTACGGGCAGGAGCAGCGCGGCGTGGTCGTGAGCTATCAGGCGCAGTCGCCGGTGCTCGGGCTCGTGCTGCCGAGCAACTCGCCGGGCGTGCACACGCTCTGGCTGCCGGTGATCGCCCTCGGCGTGGGGCTGGTGCTCAAGCCGGGCGGCCAGGAACCCTGGACGCCCTACCGGATGGCGGCGGCCATGGTGGAGGCGGGGATCCCGGCCGAGGCGATCGGTCTCTATCCCGGCGCCACCGACGTCGGCGCGGCGATCCTCGCCGGCTGCCGCCGGAGCATGATCTTCGGCAGCGCGAAGACGGTCGAGCAGTATCGCGGCAATCCGAACGTGCAGGTCCACGGCCCCGGGTTCTCGAAGATCCTCTTCGGCGACGACTGCGTGGACGACTGGCAACGGTACCTCGACGTGATCGTGGAGAGCGTGGCGGCCAACAGCGGTCGCGGCTGCATCAACGCCTCGGCCGTCTACGCGAGCCGCCACACCGAGGCGATCGCGGCGGCGATCTCCGAGCGGCTCGGGCCGGTGGACGTGAAGCCGCCCGACGATCCAGAGGCGAAACTCGCGGCGTTCACCGTGCCCGGCGCGGCGAAGGCCACGTGGGAGCAGATCGAGGCGGGGCTCAGGGCGCCGGGAGTCACGCACTCGACCGCCGCCTACGGACCGAGGTTCGTGGAGGGGGAGCGGTGCGGCTGGCTGCGGCCCACCGTCGTGCACTGTGCGACGCCGGAGCCCGAGATCGCGAAGGCCGAGTATATGTTTCCGTTCGTGAGCGTCGTGAAGTGCCCGCAGGAACGGCTGCTCGAGGCGATCGGGCCGACGCTCGTGGCGACGGCACTGACCGACGACCCGGCCCTGCAGGCCCGGCTCATCGACTCGACGTCGATCGACCGGCTGAATCTCGGCCCCATCCCCACCACGAAGCTCGACTGGCTCCAGCCGCACGAGGGAAACATCATCGACTTTCTCTACCGCTCGCGGGCGTTGCAGGTGCCGGCGGCGACCGCCGTGGGCGCGGCGTGATGGCCGGCGCGGCGACGGCACCGGCGCTGATCGACTACGAACTGCGGCCCGGTCCGCGGCTCGTGGTGGGGGCCGGATCGCTGGGCCGCCTGGGGCGGCTCACCCGTGACCTCGGCGCCGTGCGGGCCCTGGTCGTCAGCGATCCGGGAATCGTGGACGCCGGCCACACGGCCGCGGCCGTCGAGTCGCTCGCCGCGGCGGGCGTGACGGCCGCCGTGTTTTCGGCGTTCGGCGAGAACCCCACCACCGACCATGTCGCGGCCGGGGCGGAGTGCGCGCGGGACTTTCGACCGGAACTGCTCGTGGGACTCGGTGGCGGCTCGTCGATGGACTGCGCGAAGGGGATCAACTTCCTCGTCTCGTGCGGCGGCAGGATGCAGGACTACCGCGGCCGCGACTCGACGCCCGCGGCGATGCTGCCCTCGATCGCGGTGCCCACCACCGCCGGCACCGGGAGCGAGACGCAGTCGTTCGCGCTCGTGAGCGACCCGGCGACCGGGATGAAGATGGCCTGCGGCGCCGCGGGCGCGGCCTTCCGGGTCGCCATCCTCGACGTCAACCTCACGCTCACGCAGCCGCTCACGCTCGTGTCCCTCACCGGCGTCGACGCGGTGTCGCACGCCGTGGAGAGCCACGTCAGCCGGGCCGCCACGCCGGCCTCACGGATCTTCTCGCGCGAGGCGTTTCGCCTCCTCGCGACGAACCTGCCGGGCATCTTCGCCGACGGCGGCACGATCGCCGCCCGCGCGGAAGTGCAACTCGGCGCCGCGCTGGCCGGCCTGGCGATCGAGAACTCGATGCTCGGAGCCGCCCACGCGCTGGCCAATCCTCTCACCGCGGCCCACCACGTCGCCCATGGACAGGCCGTGGGCCTGATGCTCCCGCACGTCGTCGGCTTCAACGGCGGCGCCTGCGGCGAAGCCTACGCCGAGCTGCTGGGCTCCATCGGGATCGAGTGCCCGGCCGATGCGGCCGGCGAATGCCTCGCCGGGTGGCTGACGGACCTGCTCGCCGGGTCGCGGCTGGCGACGACGCTGGCCGCGGCGCGGGTCGCGACCCCGGACATCGCCTCCCTGGCGGCGCAGGCCGCGACGCAGTGGACGGCCGGCTTCAATCCGCGGCCGGTGAACGCGGACGACCTGGCCCGGCTCTACGAGGCCGCGCGATGAGGTGCATCGGCCTCCTCGCCACGTGCGTTCTCGGATCGCTGGCGGCCGTTGCCTGCGCGGCCGACGTGGAGGACGCGCCGGCCGACGCGTGGCCGATGGCCCGGGGGTCGGCCACGGGCAGCGGCCGCTCGGCGGTCGTCCTCGACGTGCCCCTCGTCGAGCACTGGCACCGCTCGTTCGACAAGACGGCCTTCGGCGCCGTGCCCGCGATCGCGTGGGGCACGATCTACCTCGGCGATCTCGACGGCACGTTTCATGCCCTCGATCTCGAGACGGGCACGACGCGGTGGTCGTTCAAGGCCGAGGCGGCGGGCTTTCCCTCGGCGGCGGCGGTGTCGCTCGACGCGGCCCTGCCGCTCGTGGTCGTGGGAGACGACACCGGTGTCGTCCGGGCCTTCGACCGCGGCTCGGGCGCCGTCGCCTGGGAGTACGAAACCGACGGTGAAATCTCCGGCGGGCCGACGATCCTGCCGGCGGCCGCGGACACGCCGGCGCGGGTGCTCGTCGGGTCGCAGGACGCGTCGCTCGCCTGCCTCGGCCTCGCCGATGGCAGGGTGCTGTGGAAGCACTCGATCGCCGACCAGATCCGCTGTTCGCCGACGGTCGCCGACGGCCGCGTGTTCATCGCGGGCTGCGACGGCAAACTGCACGTGATCGACGCGGCGAACGGCGCCGAGACAGCGGCCGTGCCGATCGACGGCCCGACCGGCACGACGCCGGCGGCCGCCGACGGCCGTGTTTTTTTCGGCACCGAGGGGGGCGTGTTTTTCGCGATCGACGTGCAGGCGGCAGCGGTGGCTTGGAGGGTCGCCCCGACGACCGGGGGCCAGGCCTATCGCTCGAGTGCGGCGCTGGCCGAAGGCCTGGCGATCGTGGGCACCCGTGGAAAGGCCGTGGAGGCGTTCTCGCTGGTGGATGGCAGCCGACGCTGGCGGCAGCCGACCCGCGGCCGCGTGGACGGTTCGCCCGTGATCGTGTCCGCCGGGCGAGACGGTGGGCAGTTGGTCCTCGTCGCCGACGCGGCCGGCCGCATCGCCGCCCTCCATGCGGCATCCGGCCAGCCGACGTGGGAGTTCGACGCCGGGGGCAAATTCACCGCCGGTCCCGCCGCGGCCGCCGGCCGGGTCGTCGCGGCCTCCGATGACGGCACGGTGTGGTGCCTCCGAACCCGGAGCCCCTGAACCGCCGGCAACCAGCCCGCGGGCAGTCGGGGAACTTTGGGGGAACTGTCGGGGCCGGACCAACTGGCATCATCTGTTTCGCCCGCTTTTTCGATAGAGAAACGGGGAAATTGGGGCGGTCGAACCAAATTTCACGAGGCCCGTAGTATTGGTTGCGGCCTCGCGGCGGGCGGATCCACTCACGGATCCGCCGCAGCGGGCCAGGAGCAACAACCATGGCGAGAAAAGACGCACTTTTGAACCTTCGGGCCATCCTCGTTCGCCGGCGCGACGCCCTGCGAAGCGCGCTGGCCGGAGACCTGTCGCTGCTCAGGGAACTGCGGAGCGAGTCCCCCGGGGATCTGGTGGACGCCGCCCTCGACTCGTCGCACGACGAGATCAGTTCGCAACTGGCCGAGGTCGAAAGCCGTGAACTGGCTTCGATCGAGAACGCCCTCGAGCGGATGCGGACCGGGCAGTACGGCAGTTGCGAATACTGCGGCGGCAAGATTCCGATGGCGCGGCTCAACGCCCTCCCCTATGCGACCATGTGCATCGGCTGCCAGCGGGAGTCCGAACGGGCCGGGCTCGGTGGCTCCGGGCACCATGAGTCGCGGGAAGACACGATCTCCGGCGACCTCGAGATCGACGTGTCGTGACCCCGGCCGCGGCGCGAGCCGCGGTGTCGGGTATGCTGCCGCCATTCGCCTCCAGCGCTCCGTGAGCGGTCCATGCCTGCACCCGGTCCATCATCCGCATGCCCGCTGCCGGTGGCGTGGCTCGTGCTCGGCGTGCTGGCCACCGCCGTGCATGCGGAGGAGCCGCCGGTGCCGATGTCGCGGATCGCCCCGCTCTCGGGCCAACGCGTCGATCCGATGCGGCCCGCCCGCCTGTCCGTCGACGAGCGCGAGCAGCTCTACAAGCAGGTGGCGCGGGACGCCGAGGTGCTGGAGCGGCAGAGCACGCAGCTCCGCCGGCTCACGCAGCTCGTGCGTCCCACGGTCGTCCACATCGACACCCGCAAGCCGGCCCTGCGGCCGAAGAACGGCAAGGCGAGCGAGGAGGAGGCGGGCTCCGGCGTGATCGCCGACGTGGCCGGCCGCACCGTCGTGATCACGAACCGGCACGTGGTGAACCGCGCCGACCTCGACAACATCACGATCCGGCTCGACGACGCGCGGGAGATCAGGCCGCTCCGGCTCTGGTCCGACGCCGCGACCGACATCGCGGTGCTCGAGATCCAGGGGGACGACCTCGAGCCGGCTCGACTGGCGGAGGACGACCCCGTCGAGATCGGCGACACCGTGCTCGCCGTCGGCAGCCCGTTCGGCCTTTCGCACTCGGTGACGCTGGGCATCGTCTCCGCGCTCGGCCGGCGCGATCTCGAGCTCGGCGAGGAAGGGGTGCGGTTCCAGGATTTCATCCAGACCGACGCCGCCATCAATCCCGGCAACAGCGGCGGGCCGCTCGTGAATCTCCGCGGCGAGGTGGTGGGGCTCAACACCGCCATCGCCAGCAACTCCGGCGGAAGCGAGGGGATCGGGTTCGCGATTCCGATCCGGATGGTGATGTTCGTGACGCGGCAGCTCGTCGAGACCGGCACCGTGTCGCGGGCTTACCTCGGCGTGAAGCTCGACAACGTGTTCACGCAGCGGGCGGCGCAGCGGCTGGGCATGGTGCGGCCCGTGGGGGCGAGAGTGAAGGAGGTCACGAAGGGCTCGCCGGCCGATCTCGCGGGCATCCGCGTGGACGACGTGATCGTGGAGTTCGACGGCACGCCGATCGAGGACGACGACCATCTCGTGAGCCTCGTGAGCATGACGCCGACCGACCGCACCGTGACGCTCGTCGTGTTCCGCGAGCAGGGGCAGATCACGCTGCGGATGCCCGTCGCCAGCCGCTCGCAGTTCGAATGACACGGGAATTCTTGGCATCCTGCCAAAATTCCCTTGGCCGACCTCCGTCGGCTGGCACGAACCCGGCCCTCCGGGCCTGGCGCCGATGACGAGTACGGGAATTCTTGTGATACGGGAATTCTTGGCATCCTGCCAAAATTCCCTTGGCCGACCTCCGTCGGCTGGCACGAACCCGGCCCTCCGGGCCTGGCGCCGATGACGAGTACGGGAATTCTTGTGACACGGGAATTCTTGGCATCCTGCCAAAATTCCCTTGGCCGACCTCCGTCGGCTGGCACGAACCCGGCCCTCCGGGCCTGGCGCCGATGAGGAGTACGGGAATTCTTGGCATCCTGCCAAAATTCCCTTGGCCGACCTCCGTCGGCTGGCACGAACCCGGCCCTCCGGGCCTCGAGCGCAGACAGTTGCAGCGTTGGCTCGGCAATACAAGTGATGGAGGCGAGGGGTCGGCGAACGCTCGAGGAGCATTGGGCCGCCGCGGCCCACGCGACGAGACTTTTGCCGCCCTGAAGCCGCCGCGACACAAACGCGGAAAATGCTCTCCCTCTGTTCAGAAGAAGTGGTTACGTGGCCGCGCCGGCGGCGGCGAGCCCGCGGAGGATGCAGTCGCGAACGGCCGCCACGTCGCAGCCGAGGAGCAGGTCGAGATTCGGCCGCCACTGCCGGATGGTCCGTCGATCGACCACCAGCATCCCGGCGGTGAGTTCGCCGCCGGTCTCGACGTCGGCCGCCACCGTCGCCCGCTCGAAGAGTTCGGGGTTCGTCACCGCCACCAGCGCGGCCACGTCGTGCAGGCAGATCTCCTCGCTGCCGAGGATCTGGCGGTGGGCGCGGAGCGTGTGCGGCAGCATGCCCCGGAGGATTCGTCCCGCGCGGGACGACTCCGGCGGAAGTTGGTCGATGAGGTCGAAGCCGAACGTCACCTGCCCGGTCGTCTCGAGCGGCACGAGCGTTTTCGGCATCGGTTCGCGGACCACATGGCGGGCCGCGGCAGGGTCGCAGTAGAAATTGAAATCGACCACCGGCGTCGCGTTGCCCTGCCCATGGGCGGTGCCGCCGGCGATCACGACCTCGCCGATCATCTCGACGATCGCCGGGTCGCGGGCGAGGACCCGCGAGAGGTTCGTGAGCGGCCCGAGGCAGACGATCGTCACCTCGCGCGGGTGGGCGTGGATCGTCTCCCAGATCACCTTCTCGGAGACATGTCCGCCGTGGAGCCGGGCGCGGGGCAGGTCGAGGCCGCCGAGCCCGTCCGGGCCGTGCATGTTGAAGGGCTTCTCGGGCCGCACGGTGTCGTCGGGCGCCACGCCGAGCCGGGGCAGCCGCGGCGGATCGAGGATCCCGACCAGCGCCTGCAGGTTGGCCGTGGCCTGCTCGGGCGACACGTTGCCGCCACTGGCCGTCACGGCCACGACGTCGAGCCGCGGATCGAACAGCGCCAGGGCCAGGGCCACGGCGTCGTCGATGCCCGGATCGACGTCGAGAATCACCTTGCGGGGCACGTGGAATCGCTCTCCGATGTAGGCTGGAATGGTATCCGAAATCGGGTCGCCCCGACACGACGTCCCCGCTCCGCCGAGTTCCCCGTGACCGCCCGACCAGACACACAGGCCCTGCTGGCCGAGACGACCACGCGGCTGCGCGACGGAGGCGGCGTGTCCCGGGCCGAGACCGCCCGACTCGTCGCGGGCGTGCTCGACGGGTCGCTCGATCTCGACGCCTTCGGCCGCTGGCTCGTCGCCCTCGCCGACCGCGTGGAATCGGCCGCGGAGATCGCCGGCGTGGCCGAGGCCCTGCGCAGCCGGATGCACCCGGTCGCGCACGGCCTCCCGGTCGTCGCCGACACCTGCGGCACCGGCGGCGACGGCTCGGGAACGTTCAACATCTCGACGGCGGCGGCGATCGTGGCCGCCGCGGCGGGGCTCCCCGTGGCCAAGCACGGCAACCGCGCCGTGTCGAGCCGCACCGGCTCCGGCGACGTGCTCGAGGCGCTCGGCGTCACGATCGGCGCGGCTCCCGAGACGTCGGCGCGGAGCCTCCACGAGATCGGCCTCTGCTTCTGCCTCGCGCCGACGCACCATCCGGCGCTGGCCCGCGTGGGGCCGCTGCGCAAGTCGCTCGGCCGGCCGACGGTGTTCAACCTCGTGGGTCCGCTCTGCAATCCGGCGCACGCGACGGTGCAGGTGATCGGCGTCGGTCGGCCCGCGGTGCGGGAGGCGATGGCCGAGGCGGCGTTCGCGCTCGGGGCAGCGCGGGTGCTCGTCGTGTCGGGCACGATCGCCGGCGCGGATGGCAAGGCGTTCGACGAGGTGAGCCTGTTCGGGCCGACCGACGTGATCGACGTTTCGGCGGCGGGCACGCGGCGGTTGCGGTGGACGCCGGAGGATTTTGGAATCGCCACGCGCCCCGCGGCCGACCTCGCGGCGCTCGCGGTCGCAGGACCGACCGAGAGCGCCGCCATGATCCGGAGCGTGCTCGCCGGCGGCCTCGGCCCGGCACGCGACATCGTGATCCAGAACGCGGCCGCCGTCCTGTGGGCGGCGGGGAAAGCCGACGCGCCGTCATCGGCGGCGGCCCTCGCGGCCGCCGCGCTCGATTCGGGCCGCGCCGCCGCCGTGCTCGATCGCCTGGCTGCCTCCTCGCGCTCCGCCCCGTAGGGCGGGCTCGGCGTCCGGTCCTACACGAGCGGGATCACGAGGCCGTCGGAAGCGAGTTCCACGCCCGCCGGCAGCCGGGCCGACACGGCGGCGTGCTCGATGTCGTGCGACATGTGCACGAACAGCGTGCGGCGGGCGGCCACGCGCCGCGCCACGGCGAGCGCCTCGTCGAGCGAGAGATGCGTGGGATGCCGCTCGGGCCTCAGGCAGTCGAGGATCAGCGTGTCGAGGCCCTCGAGCAGCGGCCAGGTCTCGTCCGGGATCAGGTTCGTGTCGGTGCAGTAGGCGACGTTGCCGAACCGAAAGCCGAGCACGTCGAACACGCCGTGCCGCAATCGCAGCGGGATCGCGCGGGCGCCGAGGATGTCGAAGGGCTCGGTCGTGATCCGCGTGAAGGTGATCTTCGGCACGCCGCCTCCCGGGACGGGCATGGTCTCGAAGGCGTAGTCGAACGCCTTCCGAATCCGCCGCTCGACGTGATCCTCGCAGTAGACGGGCACCGGGCCGCCCGCGCGGTAGCAGATCGGCCGGACGTCGTCGAGGCCGTAGACGTGGTCCACGTGGTCGTGCGTGTAGAGGATCGCCTGCACGCTGCCGATCCGCTCGCGGAGCAGCTGGCCGCGGAGGTCGGGCGTGGTGTCGATGAGCAGCGTGCCTTCCGGCAGACCGAGGGCCACGCTCGTGCGGGTGCGGTTGTTTCGCGGATCGACGCTCGTGCAGGTGCCGCACCGGCAGCCGACGGTCGGCACGCCCACGCTCGTGCCGGTGCCGAGGAAGAGGAGCTGTCCCGTGAGATCGCGGAACGCCCCCGCGTCGTGCGGCTGGCTGGTCGGGGTTGTCATAACCGCACCCTCTATGGCCCGAAAAAAGCAGAAGTCGGCGGAAAGCGACCGTCTTCACAGTTTGCCCGGGGTTTCCATTCTTTCACATCTCGGACCTTTTCTTCCGTCTTGACGCCCCCCCCCTTGAGGCCTAAAAGCCGGCCGGAAAACGTGACGATGCCCCCCAGGAACGGGCGATGCCAACATTCTCCGTGGAAGCGATCAGGAAGCGCCCGAGAGGCGCCGGGGGCGTCCGGCAGCCGATCGTCTTCGTGCACGTCCCGAAGACGGCCGGCCAGAGCGTGACCCATTACTTGAAGCAGCACTGCCCTTCTGCCGACAGTCTTGCGCCGCCGTTCGTGGGAGACTACTCGATCTTTTCCCGGCTTGACCGCTGGTCGGTGATCGCGGGGCACTTCACCTATTCGCGCATGCGGCAACTCGTGCCGCAGGGCCATTTCATCACCTTTCTGCGAGATCCGATAGCCCGGGCCGTCTCCCAATTCAAGTCCTGGAAGGATCCCGCCAAGATGACCTCCGAATGGAGGTCTGTGATGAGCCGGGATGAACAGCGGCTGTTTGCCTGGATCTACGAAGCCTCGTTCGCGGAGTTCGTGGCCAACGATCATCCGGCCATCGTGCGGGCGTTGAGTAATGCGATGGCCACGTTCCTGTCTTCCGACGGAACCGCC
>Ga0209189_1003697_pt1 | contig 10198 bp, 12 predicted proteins | sample C_130820_EF_Meta_FD_187308 | JGI IMG/M metagenome (GOLD analysis project Ga0209189, IMG submission 187308) | Freshwater microbial communities from Lake Croche, Canada to study carbon cycling - C_130820_EF_MetaG (SPAdes) (version 3) | ecosystem: Environmental > Aquatic > Freshwater > Lake...
ACGTTTTGCTGATTGAGCGGGTTGAGTCGGGTCATACGCACCTTGCCCACGAAATCACGCTCACGGAAGGCATCGACCCGAAACTTAACCTCCTGCCCCGGCCGAATAGAGCCCACGTCGGCCTCCGAGACCGAGGTGTCGATCTGCATATTGCGTAAATCGCGCGCAATCTGAAAAAGGGTTGGGGTCTGAAAACTCGCAGCGACGGTCTGCCCCACATCAACGCCCCGCATGATGACGATGCCATCGATCGGTGAGCGAATCTTGCTGTACCCCAGATTGGTCTTGTCTCGCGCAAGCTGCGCCTCGACCTGCGCCACCTGGGCTCGAGCCGTCTCAAGGTCTCGACGCAGTCCATCGAGCGCGCCGTCCGAGACGAAGCCTCTTGCCCGAAGATTCTCGTTTCGCTTAAGTGCCAACTGCGCGTTCTCGAGCGTTGCCCGCGCCGAACTCAGATTAGCCTCGCTCTGACGAATCTGAGACTCAAGAAGCGATGGGTCTAACTCTGCCAAGAGCTGCCCAGCCTTCACGCGTTGACTAAAGTCCGTGTGAAGGCGAATAACCGTCCCCGAGATCTGGGTGCCAACATTCACCAGAATGACCGGATTGAGCGTGCCATTGGCTGACACCCGCTGAACGATGGAGCCTTGATCAACTTTTGCCGTCACCCACTGGGTCTCGTCTGCTGAGCGAAGCCCAAAGACAGCCAGAGCAAGTGCCACGGCCAGGGCGGCCGCAAGAAGCCAGAGGCGTCGATGCTGAATGCGCCCAAGCCAAGCGCGAGCAGATTGAAGCGCGGGCACGTCAGAGGGCCTGGGCGGCCCGCAGAACTTCGTGTGCGTGGCCGGGGACCTTCACGCCCCTCCAGACTTTTTGGAGCATGCCCTTGGCATCGAAGAGGAAGGTGCTGCGCTCAATACCCTGGACCATCTTGCCGTACATGCTTTTGGCCTTGATCACACCGAATGCTTGGCAGAGGGCCTCTTCAACATCGGCCACGAGCGTCAGGGAGAGGTGGTGCTTGGCCACAAAACGAGCGTGCGACGAGAGCGAGTCACGCGACACGCCAATCACCTGGCATCCGGCGGCGAGAAACTCGCCATGAAGCTGTGTGAAGTCGATGCCCTCCACAGTGCACCCTGGCGTGTCGTCTTTCGGGTAGAAATACACCACGAGGGCATGGCCTCGATATTCGGAGAGCGAGATCTCACCGAGGGTTGTCTGAACCCGCAGGTCCGGAAGGGCTTCGCCAATGTTCATGCCTTCAAGTTTAATATGGGAATGCGATGAACCGACTGGCTCTCTTACTCTGTCTAGGCCTTCTGATCCCTGGGGTGGCTCTTGCCGAGCGCTACTCCACAGAGGAGATGCGTCGGCCTCAGGAGCGCGTCACCCCCCAAGAGGCGTCCTCTCGCTGCTACGGACTCGAGACCGAGCTCGCTGTGGCTCTCCGAGCCCGCGACTTCCAGTCGCATCGGCGCATCGCACTCTGGGGTATCGCCTACTGCCAGCCACTGGTTCCCCGGGATTCCTATCTCGATTTTTACGGTGCGGCAGCCTCATCCTCTAACAGCCTAGGAAACCCCCAAGAGGCCCTGCGACTCAGCGAGCAATGCATTGCTCGCGCCTACAACTCACCTGACTGCCATGTCGAGCGCGCACTCGCCCTGAGGGCCCTGCGGCGAACGGCAGAATCTGAGAACGCTCGTCGTATCGCACTGGGGATGCTCAATGACGCCATCGCAGGAACGAGCCGACCACAAGAGCCCCAAGGCCTCGATGCCGCGCGTCAAAGAGAGCGACTCGAACGTTACCGTCAACAGCAAGAGCGCCTTGGCGGTTACTAGCAGCTCGATCATGAAGATCGGACGCCCCTCGCTCCTTCTACGACTTCTTTTTGCTCTCTTGCTTCCGACCTGCGCGGCAGCCTCAGACCTCACAGTGGCTGTGGCAGCCAACTTCGCACCGCCTATGAAAGTCATTGCCCAGGACTTCGAGCGCGAGACGGGCCACAAAATATCTCTGTCGTTTGGCGCAACCGGTCAGTTCTATGCGCAAATTAAGAACGGTGCGCCCTTTGCCGCGTTTCTCGCCGCAGATGACGAGACGCCCCTTAAGCTCGAAAAAGAGGGCTTCGGCGTTGCTGGGTCACGGTTCACTTATGCCACGGGCCGTCTCGTGCTTTGGAGCAAGGCGCCGCAGCTCGTCGATGCGAAGGCAGACGTTCTAAGGTCAGGGTCGTTCGACAGGCTGGCCATCGCCAACCCCAAAATCGCGCCCTACGGAGCGGCGGCCATGCAAGCCCTGGAGAGGATGGGGCTGGCCCAGGCCCTGGGGCCAAAGCTTGTACAGGGCGAGAACATCGCTCAGGCCTATCAGTTTGTCGCCTCCGGCAATGCAACGCTTGGGTTTGTCGCCCTCTCTCAGGTCTCTCTCGATGGAAAGATTCGGGCGGGGTCAGCCTGGATCGTGCCCGCATCCCTGCACGACCCGATCCGACAAGATGCCATCCTGCTTCAAGCGGGACGAGACCTCGCCAGCGCGCAGAGTCTGCTTCGCTATCTTCAGTCGGACAAGGCCAGAGCGGTCATTCGCGCCTTCGGTTACGAGCGCTGATTCAACCGTGTCGGGGCCCATCGATCAAGGCGCATGGCAGGCCATTGGACTCACGCTGCAGCTTGCAGCCCTCACCACCATCATCCTGCTTCTTCTTGCAACGCCAGTTGCCTGGTGGCTCTCCCAGACTCACTCAAGATGGCGGGGGGTCGTCTCGGCATTGGTGGCCATGCCCCTGGTGCTTCCACCCACCGTGCTGGGCTTTTACCTCCTTGTGCTGCTGGGTCCCCAAGGATGGATGGGGCAGCTCACGCAGGCCTTAGGCCTTGGAGTGCTCTCTTTCTCTTTTAGCGGCCTGGTGTTTGGGTCGGTGGTCTTCTCCCTGCCCTTTGCGGTTCAGCCCATTCAGTACGCATTTGAGGCTATCGGAAGAAGGCCGATGGAGGTCGCTGCCACGCTGCGCGCACGGCCCATCGATGCCTTCTTCTCGGTGGCGCTGCCTCTTGCAAAGCCCGGGCTTCTCACGGCCACCGTCCTCACCTTCTCGCACACCGTCGGCGAATTTGGCGTGGCCCTCATGGTCGGCGGAAACATCCCGGGACAGACACGCGTGGTGTCGACCCAAATTTATGGTCATGTAGAGGCCATGGAATACACACAGGCCCACTGGCTCGCTGCCGGGATGGTCATGTTTTCATTTTTGGTTCTGCTCTCACTCACCCGGCTCAAGACGCGAGTGGACCGAGTCATGCCATGACGCACGGCCAGACTTTGAGCGTCACGCTCTCACTTGCGCGCCCCGACTTTTCACTGGAGGTCGAACTCGAGTTGCCCGCACGGGGTATTACGGTGTTGTTTGGCCCATCGGGTGCTGGCAAGACCACCATTCTTCGTTGCATCGCAGGGCTTGAGCGCGCACGAGGTCATGTTGTGATTGGCGATCGCTGCTGGCAAGACAGCGCAAAGGGCATCTTCGTCCCTACATGGAGGCGAGCATTGGGCTATGTCTTTCAAGAGGCAAGCCTCTTTGACCATATGAGCGTGGCCGCGAACTTGAGCTACGGCGTTGAGCGCGTCTGCGTGCCCCAGGCGCAGGATGCCCTCTCTCAGGCCGTGAGCCTGTTGGGCATCTCACACCTTCAGGGTCGATCGACAGCAAGCCTCTCCGGGGGGGAGCGCCAGCGGGTCGCCATTGCTCGCGCGCTGGCAACACAGCCAGAGATACTGCTGCTGGATGAGCCCCTGGCCTCTCTGGATTACGCGCGAAAACAGGAGGTGCTGCCCTGGCTTGAGCGCATGCACCAGGAGCTCTCCACGCCCATTGTGTATGTCACGCATTCCGTCGAGGAGGCAAAACGCCTTGCAGATCTGGTGGTCTTACTCGAGAACGGGCGGGTAACATCTCAAGGGGCCCTAGAGGTCCTGCCCAACGCCGGGTAGCCTCGGCGAGCCTGAATCAGCCCCCAAGGAGTGCCGATGGATCAAACCCTGTTCCCATGGATTGCCATGGCCCTTTTTGGGCTCGCGGTCTTGCACACCTTTAGCACGAAGTTTTTTGAGCACCTTGCCCACACGCACCCACGCCACGCAGGGTTCTGGCATCTGCTTGGCGAAGTTGAAGTGGTGTTCGGATTCTGGGCCATTGTGCTGGCCGCAACCATGTTCTTCATGCTGGGCAAGACCGCGATGCTGCAGTACCTGGAGTCTCGCGATTTCACCGAGCCGCTCTTTGTCTTTGCCATCATGGTGGTGGCTGGCACTCGCCCCATTTTGCAGGCCGTTGGCCTTGTGGTCCAGAGACTCTCACACTGGATCCCGATGCCCGCAGCAGGCGTACAGTACTTTTTGCTTCTTACCGTGGTGCCGCTTTCTGGCTCGCTCATCACCGAGCCAGCCGCCATGACTCTGGCTGCAATCATGCTGCGCGACTCATTGTTTTCCGCTGCCGTGAGCGAGCGACTCAAGTACGCAACGCTTGGCACGCTCTTTGTCAACATATCGATCGGGGGAACGCTCACCCCATTCGCTGCCCCCCCGGTGCTCATGGTGGCCGCCACATGGCAGTGGGACCTTGCCTACATGCTCAACACCTTCGGCTGGAGGGCGGCGCTCGCAGTCTTCGTGAATGCCGCGGCCATCACCTTTCTCATGCGCAGAGAGCTCATGAGCCTGCCCAAACCCAAGACGGCTCGCCTGTCAGTCCCTCCCGTCATCGTTCTTGTGCATTTCGTTTTCCTGGTGGCCGTCATTCTCTTCTCACATCACCCCGTTGTGTTCATGGGTCTCTTTCTCATGTTTCTTGGCGTCACGAGCGCCTATGAGCGCTTCCAAGACCGTCTCATCCTCAGAGAGGCCCTGCTCGTAGCCTTCTTCCTGGCGGGCCTTGTCGTGCTGGGCGGGCAACAGCGCTGGTGGCTTCAACCGACCCTTATGTCAATGAGCAGCGATGAAATCTTTTTCGGTGTCACTCTGCTCTCGGCCGTCACCGACAATGCCGCCCTCACCTATCTAGCGTCCCTCGTGGAGGGTCTCACCGATGAGTTTAAGTTTGCGCTGGTCGCTGGGGCTGTCACGGGCGGCGGGCTCACCATCATTGCCAACGCACCAAACCCCGCAGGAATCGCCATCCTTCGGGGCACGTTTAAAGAGGGGGCCGTGCACCCCCTCGGACTCCTGCTCGGCGCACTGCCACCCACCCTTGTTGCTGCAATCGCCTTTCGGTTTTTATAAGCTACGGCTTTAGGTAGGCGTACCCCTCGCGGCCTTGCAGTTGGGTCACCCTCACTACGCCCGACGGCGTGAATTCCGCATCAAGGCTGAACTGCTCGCGTTTCAGGTTGCGATTCTTCAGCGTAATCTCGCAGACCTCAAACTTCACGCCTCGCGCCTTTAAGGCAGAGACCAAGGCGCCGTAATCCACGCTCGGATTCTTTGGGTCTTTCGCCCCCTCAAACAAGAAATCCACACCTTCCGAATGCGTGACCACCACCACCTTGGTGTTTGGTGCCGTATCGAGTTGATTCCGAATGTTTCTGAGGCCCCCATTGAGTCGTCCTCCGCGGCCGGGTAGGTAGTAAATTGTGGGTTTAGACATCCAACTATCATGGACAAGATCAACAAGACTGAGCAGCTGCGTTTAGCACTTCGCGAGTTTGTGAACGAACGCGCATGGGATCAGTTCCACACTCCCAGAAGCCTATCAATCTCCATTTCCATCGAGGCATCTGAGCTTCTGGAGCACTTTCAATGGCAGGAGCATCCCGATATGGATCCCGTTAAGGTGGAAGAGGTAAAGGCGGAGGCTGCTGATGTCTTTATGTATCTCATGCTTCTCTCTGAACGGTTGAATTTTGATTTAGTGGAGGCGGCGCTCGTGAAGTTGGAGGCGAATCGCATCAAGTACCCAGTCGAATTGAGTCATGGGTCCGCGGCAAAGTACACGAAATTAATGTCCGAGGGCACGAAAGATGAGTGAATCGATATATGTCTTTACCGCCGGTGATGCATCAGCTCGATCTCATTTGTCGGATTCAATCGATCAACCAGTGCCGCTTGAAAAGATTCGCGCACATCTGTCTGAAGAGTCTTTGTCTCAGATCGAAGCGTTAGGGATTTCAGACCGACTTTATGCCTGGGGGGCCGTACCAGGAAAGCGAAACATACCAATCTGGGAGGGCATGAAGGCTGGTGATTGGTTGCTTTGCGTGTATGAAGCCAGATACCGATACGTCGCCAAGCTAGTCCTAAAAGTCCACAACCCAGGAGCCGCAAGAGCAATCTGGGGCGAGATGCCAGACGGAAGCACTTGGGAGTACATGTACTTCATGTCTAAGCCGGACCCTGTGAACGTACCTCTTTCGAGATTGAGCGCCTACCTCAATGCAGGCTACATGGGGTTCACAAAGGTTGGCGCACAAAGAGTTGCTTCGATTGTTGAGCAGTTTGGTTCGGTTAGGTCGCTCCTTGATGAAGCGTTGTCCGAAGGCTACGAAGGCTCTGTTGCAAGCCACCCGTTTGACTTGGTCAGTCGTGAGGACGTAATCGGGGCGATTCAGAAAATCAAGCAAGGCGAGACTGCTGTTTTTGAGCCTTCAACGTTCTACGACCTAATTTTTAACGGAGAGCGTTTCCCGCCCAAAGCTGCAATGGGGATGGCTGTGCTCAGGACCCATGGGAGCTATCTTCAGCCAGAGGCCTTCTCCGCAGGACTCAAATCTCGGTGCTTTAGGAGGCTGAAGGATCTCGGATTCGAGGTGGTTGAGAAAGAGGAGGACATTCAATTGGCATATTTCATCATCCGATCTAACGAAAATAGCGATTGGGCGGATAAGACCGGCACCTCCTATCACTACAGCAATACTGTTCCTAATTCACGAGTGCTCTCATCAGGAGGCCGAGTCATCGTGGATCGGCGCCTCAGCGACGGCTCGAGAGTCATCATTGGACATGGCGAACTTCAACGGGCTGACGAATCACAAGTAGACGGCAAGGTCGAGTTTGTATCGATGTTCAGCGATTGGGTACCAATTCAACCTCACCGGGTGATCACCCCAGATGACGATGTGCTGATTTCGAGCCAACCAGGCTTCAATGTCCAGCATTCGATACGCAAGATCTCGGAGGATGCGTACAACAAAATCCTCGGGAATGTTCCGATGAAAACTCAAAAGCCCCTGTTCGAACCATACACGGAGGAGACGGCATGCTCGGATCTTTTCATGGACGCGGAGGAATTTGGTGCGTTGTTGAATCTCTTTCGCACCAAACAGAATCTCATCCTGCAGGGGGCACCTGGGACCGGTAAGTCTCACATCGCAAAGAGGCTTGCTTTTGCTCTTCTTGGGCATGAGTCGGACACACAAGTCCGCATGATCCAGTTTCATCAAGCCTATTCGTATGAAGACTTCATGGGGGGATATCGACCAGCAGTTATCAACGGTGGCGCCGGTTTCGAGTACAAGCCAGGGGTCTTCGCACGCTTTTGTGAATCAGCAAAGTTAGCGCCCAATGAAAAATTCGTGTTCATCATTGACGAGATCAATCGAGGCAACCTAAGCAAAATTTTCGGGGAGACGATGCTGTTGATCGAAGCGGACAAGCGCGGTCCCAATTGGGGGATAGAGCTGACCTATTCCAGCAAAACGGACCCAACCTTCTTTATCCCTCAGAACGTTTTCTTGCTGGGTCTGATGAACACGGCTGACAGGTCTCTTGCAATGGTCGACTACGCGCTCAGAAGGAGGTTTGCGTTTATGACCTTACCTCCAGCGTTTTCCGCCCCCAAGTTTAGGGCTCACCTTGAGTCTCGGGGAGTGTCTGTAGAAGTTCGGAAGAAGCTCATCAACGGAATGGAGGCTCTCAATGCGGAGATCGAAAAGGACAAGGATCTCGGCAAGGGATTCTTGGTGGGCCACAGCTTTTTTAGTTCTCCACCATCTCCGCTGAATGATGGGGGTGAAGAGTGGCTAAGGCGGGTAGTGGAGACGGAATTGCGGCCGCTTTTGCGGGAGTACTGGTTCGACAAGTCCGAAGAGGATATTGACTCAAAACTCGGTACCTTGATCGGTTGAGGCTTCACAGTGATACCGGTACGTAACATCTACCTCATGCTCTGCTACGCATGGGATCGGCTAGATGAGTCAGAGATCTTGAGCGTTGGGTTGGACGACCATATTGAGATCACCGATCTGCTCGTAAGCGTACTTCTAAACGGAGTGCGCAGATCCCTGAAGGAGGGGCTTGATAGAGGCTACGTGGAGTCGCGTGAGGAGGTGGCAGGTTTACGCGGCAAGCTTGCGCTCTCAGAGTCAATTAGCTCGATGGCGTTTATGAGGGGATTCAGTCGATGTGACACTGATGACTTCACTGAAAACGTCCGTGCGAATCAGTTACTGAAGACAACGCTCTGGCGTGTCGCAAGAGCCAAGGGGTTGCACAAAGATCTTAAACACGACGTCGATGAGGTCTTAAGGAGGCTCTCGCATATCGGTCTACTTAGTCATGTCACACGATCCGACTTTCGCACCGTCTCCGTTCATGGCAACAATCGGGTTTACCGATTCCTTCTAAGTATCTGCGAACTAATTCTGGAGTCGGCGCTTGTTGAGAAGGGTGATGGCGGTTACCTCTTCAAAGACTTCATCCAAGATGAGGATCGAATGAGGCGGCTTTTCCAGCAGTTCGTAGCCAATTTCCTCAGGCACCATCAGCAGCAGTACAAGGTCAAGGTTGATCGATTTGAGTGGGCAACGTCATCCGACACACCAGAGGCAGTCAGAGCGCAACTCCCACTGATGGAGACGGACATCACCCTGCTCTCGAAAGACAAAGTGATCGTCATTGATACCAAGTTCTCAAAGAATGCTGTCCAAAAGCACTTTGGCAAGGAATCACTGCGCTCCGAGCACCTTTACCAGCTGTTTAGCTACCTCAAGAATCTAGAGTGCAGAGGCTACCCCTACTCCGAGGCCGAGGGCGTTTTGCTGTATCCAACCGTTCACTCTCAAATAGACTCAACCTTTTTTGCCAATGGACACTCGATGAGCGTCAAGACAATAGATCTGACGCTTTCTGCCAAAGATCTGAGAGAGGAATTGTTAAGGAAGACCGTTGGAGAGACGGTTCATTGTTTGCCTTGAGCGTTCAGCTTACTCATCCTCTCCCGGTGGAGGCAATCCAAGCAATGCGTGCTTCCAATCGCTTATCTTTTGTTCCACCAACTCTCGCGTCTCCACTTCATCCTCCCCATTGTTAAGGCCGTTGATCAGCCCGTAAACCTCGAGTGCTAGCAGAGCCATCACTTGCGTGATCACCTCTACGTTTGTTGGCCCCGGACAGTGCTCCTCTCCGATGAGCTCACGCAGGTAGCGAACTAGGCCCTCTCCATTCCAATCACCGACGCTTGAATAATCGCTGGATTCCCCCGCGAAGATCTCCCCCAGGTGTTGACAATCCGCCTTGTCTCCCGACTTGGCTTCCTCTTGAGTGATTACTCCTGAGACACATTGCTCATAGCGAAAGAAAATACGTCCAACAAAGTCGCGAAGCATGCGCTCAACTAAGACTGGGTCACCGAGGTAGTTATCCTTGCTCGCCTTTTCAAGGGCGATGTGCCACCCAGAGGACGTGTGCTTTCGAGAGATGTCCTGAGTCATTGCAGATCAATTGGCGTTTGTTTGAGTTTCTTACCCAGGCTGTTGATCGATAGCGCTTTGACCCGCCTACCAAGTTTGATGTGCGTTAGACAGACTTTGCAATTTCACCCCTTCGTTCGCGCAGATTAGTGTTTACAGGTGAGCTGGATGGGACCCATTCTGAAAAGGGGGGGTACCCCGGGGGTGGGGGTCTGCGGAGCAGCTTTTTCGATGGGGCGGGCCCACGACCTCTCAGGATCAACAACCACCGAGACGACCAAAAGCATCGTGGCAAATGCCTTCCCCAGCGCAGATCAAAGGTGGGTTTATTGGTGGGTAGGATGAGAATAGGACCCGTAAATCCTTTTAAATACGGAACCCATGGCGGAGAGGGTGGGATTCGAACCCACGGTACGGTTACCCGCACGCCTGATTTCGAGTCAGGTACATTCGACCACTCTGCCACCTCTCCGCGAGCCGAGGAGTATAGCCTCGTCTGCAGCAGACGC
>Ga0209189_1003701_pt1 | contig 10188 bp, 15 predicted proteins | sample C_130820_EF_Meta_FD_187308 | JGI IMG/M metagenome (GOLD analysis project Ga0209189, IMG submission 187308) | Freshwater microbial communities from Lake Croche, Canada to study carbon cycling - C_130820_EF_MetaG (SPAdes) (version 3) | ecosystem: Environmental > Aquatic > Freshwater > Lake...
GACGACCTTTCCGATGACGACGTCGTTCTCTTGCAAGGTCGAGTGCAGAATTGGGATACCATTCTCGCCAATCGCCCCATATGAGGTATTCTTGTACTTGCGTGTATTATGTTTCATCGGCCGAGCGAACTTCTCCTCCCGACCTGAGGCGACATTCCGGTGCTCCTCGTCCTTATACATTGTATAGTAGAGCCCACGCATGAACCCGCGGCGAATGCTTGACTTGTTCATGATGATCGAGTCCTCCTGGTTGTAGCCCCCATAGCACGCAATCGCCACAATCGCATTCATTCCGTAAGGCATCTCGTGCATCTTGAGGATGTTCATCGACCGCGTCTCCACGAGCGGCCGCGTCAGGCTGCAGAGCAGGTAGCCGTTCTTATCGAGGCGCTTGGCGTAGTTGCCCGCATACACACACATGGCCTGCTTTCCCATGGCTGACTGATAGGTATTACGCGGCGACTGATTGTGATCCGAGAGTGGGATGCTGCTGGCCATGTGACCCACAATCAGACTGGGATGAATCTCGTAGTGCGTGTGACCCGGCGCCACGACGTCGCGAGAGAAGGCAATCCGCAACGTCTCCGTCTCGGAGGCGTCAATGTATTCGACACAGGCATCCATCCACTCCTTCCACGTCGAGGTCTTGCCCGGGAACGCCTGACCCACACGGAAGACGGGACGCACAAGTCGACCCGCATCCGTCTCAATGATGACCGTGTTCAGCAGAGTATACCACGCAATCGAGATGTGAGGGTGAAGGCGGAAGGAGTGCTTGGCTCCACGCAGGCGCGTCATCAACTCGTGCGGGACCTTCGTATACCCAATGATGACACCGTTGAGCGTGACCGCCGTGCCCTCATACACACAGGCCTTCGTGATCCACTGGAGCTTGCCCTCGTCTTGGAGGAAGTGCAGCACTGTGCTGCTCGGAACGTGCTGTGTCACCGAGGTCAGCAGGCTCATGTTCTTCACGATACCGACCGAATGACCCTCCGGAGTCTCCACCGGGCAGATGAATCCCCACGAGGTGCCATGCAACTTACGGGGAGCCAGCAACTTACCCGACTTCTCCACGGGCGTCTGGATGCGCCGGAGGTGGCTGAGCGTGCTCGTATACGACATGCGAGCCAGAACCTGCGAGACACCGACCTTGGTGGCATTCGACAGCGAGGTCGAGCTCGACGTGCCCAGACCCTGCACTGTGAAGTTGCCCGTCGCCAGAGCCTGCTTGAGCTTGCCCTCAATCGTGGAGAGCTTGAGGACCTTGTAGAGGTTGTTGATGTTGAGGATCTCCAGCGGCCGTGGGGCCTCACCCTTCTTCCAGCTGTCGTTGTTCACCTCCTGCACGAACTCATTGCGCGTATCATTGCAGACCTTCTGGAAGAGCTGACGGAAGAGGTGCGTGAGAAGGGCACCCGTCGTGACCACACGCTTGTTCGGGTAGGCATCACGGTCATCCAGCGGAATCTGACCCTGATCCGTGAGAAGCAGGCGCCGAATCATTGAACCCGTGAGAAGAGCCTTGCGGGCGTTGTGAACCTCCAGCGTGACCTGCTCACCCGCAAAGCGGACGTGAGGAAGATACTCTGTCGTCAGCAACTGACGGACATAGGCACACTTGTCCTCCTGATTGGTCCCATACTGCAGGTGATTCGACAGATACCGGATCGCATCGTCCTGCGTGATGACGCTGATCTGCGAGCAATCGTAGAAGGAGGCCGCCAGAAGTTCGGCGTGTGCATCCGTCGTCGAGCCCCAGACCAGATTCGCCACCTCCGCATCAGAGACAATACCCAGAGCACGGAAGTAGACCATCACGGGAATGTCCTCGCGGAATCGAGGGACACAGGCCATCAGGGGATAGCCCAGACCGTTGAACTTGGTCGAGAGCCGGATCTCCAGCTTCTTGGGCGGCATCGTGAAACTCTCATGCAGAGACTTCATCTCCACCGAGTAGGAGTGCTTGGACGAGGTCTTCTTGCTCTGGAACACCATGATACGGTTGTCGGCCACCTTCTCCTGACAGAGGATCGTGCGCTCCGAGCCGTGGATGATGAAGTAGCCCAGAGGGTCGTGACCGCACTCTCCGTATTCCTCCAGAGACAGGGGATAGTCTTTGAGGAGGCACAGCGACGACCCCAGCATCACAGGCAACTTGCCGAGAGAGATGCCCTCGAAGACACGGAACTCCTCGTCGTAAGTCTCGTAGTTGTCGCCCTTGTAGGTGCGCGCCGTGAAGCGCACATCGGCATACATCTGTGCGGCATAGGTGAAGTTACGCACGCGCGCCTCCATTGGGAGCATCGGCTTGACGCGTCCCGTGGCCTCCTGAATGCGAGGCTTCGTATAGGTGACCTTCTCAAAGGACAGGCGGAACTCATACTTGTACTTCTTGAGGGTCTCGTGCTGTTCGTGCCACACCGTGATCGGTGCCGTCGACTGAATGATGAGGGGAAGCTTGTTGCGAAGAAAGTCCTCGAAGGAATCGATCTGATGATCGACCAGACGGCGAACACCGTTGACGAAATACGACCGCACCGCGTCCCACTCGGATGACTCAGAAGAATCTAGTGATGACATGGTATCCATATGGTCGATGACTGGGTGTAAATAATATTGTTCGTTTTGACAAGGGAGACCATGCCTGACGAGTTCAAGGTGGTCAAGATTGGGAATAGCCCAGCCCCACCACCTCCCAAGACGGCCGGTAAGAAAGTTGCGGCGGCTCGCCACACCCGCCGCAAGAGCATGAAGACCTACCCTCGTGGAATCATCAAGGGAAGCCGCGCAAAATCGACAAAGTTTGAGGCCGTTCGCGATCCGGCCAAGCCTCCGCCGATGAAGAAGTCGTCGACACTCCGGATTCTCACCGAGAAGGGCGTCGAACACAAGCGCCAGAGTATTCGGAAGACGGTGCGTAACATGAGCGATGGTAAGGTCAAACAAACCCTGCGCGCCTCAGGATATCCCGTCTCCGACAAGACGCCGCCCGAGATTGCTCGTCAGATTCTGGAGGGCGGTGTGGAAGCCGGTATGATTGTCGCGAAGTAAGATAATGACGACCGTCTGGGGTCCCCTCGGATGGATGACTCTCCACTCTGTGGCCACCTCGTATTCCGACACTCCCACCCAACAAGAGCGCGATCTTATGCGCAGTTGGTTGGATATGTTTCGTGATACCATCACCTGCCCCAACTGCCGCGAGCACTTCACGAACATGCTCGATAACTATCGCGCCAAGTATCCGGGAATGCTGAGTTCGCGTAACGATTTCGCCATGTTTTCGTTCCGCGCCCATAACGATGTAAATCGACGCCTGTCCAAACCAATCTATGGCTCTGTGTCCGAGTGCATGGAGACCCTTCGCAAAAACGTCGAGCACCGAACAGCCAAGAACTATCGCCTCTCCTACCTTAACCACATTCAGCGTTACTTCCGAACCCTTCGAGACGCAGCGGGAATCGCCGCACTTCGGAAGATTGTGGAAATGTTCAAGATCGAAAACGATTACGTGTCCCCTCGCGATACAAATTTTACTGTCGACATTCCCGAGGCAGCCGTGGTCCTTCCCTACACGGTGCTGAACACATCGCCGGATGAACCCGTCCGGACGCCGATTACGTCGCGGGGCGCGCCACCGCTCGGGCGTATCCGCTTGACGGCAGGCGGCATTCGGATACAGCGGTAAGTTGACCCCACGGTAGGGATATATAGGGATCGCATTCCCATTTGAACCGACGCATCCATGGATGGCGCGTATCTGTCTCCTCGTTATACATCTCATCTAGATACCGTGGTTCCAATCCTGTGGCACGCAAGGAATGCTCAGGAAGAATAAACTGTAACTGATCCTCAATCGTGAAACACGGGGTCGGGTGATCCCACACAAAGGACACCTCCTTCTCATAGTCATCCAGAGTCGTCAGCAAGGGTGCCTCCGGATACGGATACACCCACATCCAATCGAGCACCTCCGAGGTTGTGAAATAGTGATAGGTCCATGCATACGTCTTCCAGAAGGCATGGACGACAGGAGCCCAGTCGATGACCCCATCCATCAAATGAACGCCCACGCGTTGTTCGATGGCGTGTCCATCCACGGAAATAAGACGACGATCACTATCCTTGGCCCGCTTCATCAGCATCGCCTTCTCGTCCTTGAACGGGGCCGCCTTGTCCGCATAATACAAGGCGCGGGCATATCCATCCTCACGCAAGGAGAACATGGCCAGATTGGGCATGAAATCGTTCCCGAACGACAGCAGGCTGGTCTTGACATAGGCGTCCTTCTCCATCGGCAAGACCGAGACCAAGGCGTTCACTCGAATCACCGAATATTCATCGTTCTCCTGCTCGCGGAGGATCTGGATGTTCCCCAGATGACTCTGGGCAATACTGATCAGAACCAGATCGGCATCCAGACCATAGATACAGATATCCTGATTGGCAGGCAGGGTCCGGAACCACCGAAACATCTTGTGCTCGCCCTCACCCGGCTCGGAGGTATCCGAAATTTCAGCATTGGGAAACATCAGACGCAGAGTATCCGCTAACTCGCGCATAAAAGGAGTCCCGGGGGAGATTTGGTGTTTGTCGAACAAGGACGCCGAGTCGGGAATACGGAAGCGGCGGTAGCGTTGCTGGACCATCTTGGCCATGGGGACGAGGCCGTCAAAGGCGATGTAGACGCGCGAGGCATGAACGGTGGTCTGCAAGAGATGATGCAGGGCAACCACAATACTTCCGATGGGGTTCTCGGGTTTGAGGTATCGATGAATGAAGCAGTTAAAGTCGATCGCCACCACATGGGCCACGACGGGTGTCGTTCCCTCGACGTTCTTGTGTTTCTTCAAGATCGAGGCTACGTAATAGGGGATACCCATTCAACTGTCGATACTATGCGCAATATTCGTAAGCGATTGCAACCGATTGTATGTGAATGTAACAAGGATGCTGGAAGCGTTTATTCTGCTCGCCTGTGTGGTTTTCTTCATGTACATGTGGAATCAGCCTCCGATGTTTGTGCCGCCGCACAAGACAGGGTGCAACACCTGTGGGAAGAGCAAAAATGTTGCGATTGACTAAATGAGCACCTCGTCTGGCGAAGAACCGACGGGGCTGGTCAACACCGGCGGATCGGCTCGTTGCCCCCCGGGAAAGATCCGCCGTAGCGGATACACGGCCACACGTCGCGCCAAGGGTCTGTTCGGTAAGCTCCGCGGAACCAAGTATACGGTGAAGTCTTCGTGCGTGAAGGACGTTGGCAAGTCGGGTCATGGGACGGCCCTGATTGGACCTCTGCGGAAGGGCGACCTGAAGGATGTTGGATACGAGCACGGCAACAAGGCGGCCTCGCGCCACGAGGCGCTGGCGAAGGCCGTTGCGCGTTACGGGCGCCTCTCGACCCTTCGTAAACTGAATGCGATTGCGACCCTGACAAAGAACACGGCGCCTACGCGGTCGATGACGTATCGCACGGACCGCAACTATGTCATCAAGCACTTCTAACGCGCACAGCAGTTTTAATGTCAATCTAATACAATGGCTCGGAAGTTCCGTGTTCCGTCGTGGGCGTATCTTGTGATTGGCGTGTGTGTCGCCGTGGCCCTGTTCTACACTCTGGTTCCCAGTGCGTTGGTTCCCGTGTGCCCAGGGTCTCTCATCTACTGCCCCGGTGTGGGGTGCATCTCGGGACAAGACAAGTGCTTTGCGGGAGAGAAGGGTGGTCCGACGCGCGTGTTCTCGCACGAGACCTTCACGCAGTGGCCCGGCAAGGACTATCGCGCGACACCCCCGAACTACAAGGAGAGCTTTGTAAGCAAGACGTGCCCCGACGGAACGCGTTCGGATGGCCCGTGCCTGCTGGAATTTCCTACCTTTTAAACAATGAAGAATACCGGACTCAACACACTACCCTCTGTCCGCGGACAGGTCTTTAATCTCACAGTAAATCTCGTGTGCATCGGGATTTTCTATGTGTTTCTGGGTGCCTTTGTGTCCTACTGGTTGTCCAAGATGTTCCCGAAGTTCGACGAGGAGTGGGAGAAACGTCCGAACTGGGTTCAGTTCGTGGACGTCTCCGTCGAGATCTCGATTATCGTTGTGATTGCGTTCTGGTTGACCTATCTGGTCCATTCCTATATCCCGATCCTGCCCATCAGCACCCAGCTCGAGGGATACATTGAGTCGTTCGGCGGCCAGATGATCTTCGTGTATGCTGTCTTCCTGTTCATGGACACCCTCGACGACAAACTCAAGCACGTGTTCCAAGATTTTTTCGGGTGAAGTAATAAAATGTGGTTCTACCTTCTGACGACGGCGCTCACGTTCTTCCTCCTCACGCCCGGCGTCCTCCTCCGCCTGCCCCCCGGTGGCTCGCAGACGACGGTCGCGGCGACGCACGCGATTGTGTTCGCGATTGTGCACAAGCTGGTGCACGCGTACGTCTTCAAGCGGTCTTAAGCGTTAGTTGATTACAACATCCGCGCATCACGCGTAACAAACTGTGTCTCCATCTTCTCGGGGTAAAACACCTCGTTCATCACCTTCCGCACAATCTCCACCTCAAAGGGCTTGCATGAAAACACATCTAGGTACATATCGTTCGTCTCCTCGACGAAATGTGCACAGATATTCGAGGTCTCGATCAGCTGGACGAGCGTGTATCCCTTCTTGTTCCCCGTCCCGAACATGATCACCTGCGGCTCACCGTAGGGCACCATGTCAATCTCCTGGACCAGACGCCGAGAGAAGCCACGGATGATGTCCGCTGACCGAATCGCCGGTGCCAGGCAGTTCTTGGCATTCACCATGACGTGGTATCCCCAGGGCGTCATGCTATATGTGTTTGGTGGTAGCCTCTCACTAAATCGCTTGTCGCATCAAGAATAATGGGCGGGCGGGCATCCAAGGACATGGCCCTTGCCTTTGTCGTCTTCAACCCCGCCCAATCCAAACGCCTGATGATGAATTACCTCTATGTTGCTAACCTCTATCGAGCTCACGGCTTCCCTGTCTACACCATGGAACTCGTGTTTGATGATCGCGAGCCCGAGATCCCCGACGCCTTCCATGTGCGAGGCAGGTCTCACATGTTCCACAAGGAACGACTGTGTCGCCTCCTTGAGAAACGGATTCCCCGCACGTTCACCAAGATTGCCTTCTTGGATGCCGACGTCATCTTCGACTATGTCGAATGGTATGAAGAGACATCCAAGCTCCTCGATACACACGATGTGGTCCAGCCCTTCGAGAATGCGCACTGGATGACGCTGGGATACAATGATATCGAACTGACTCGTCAAACGGTTCTGCACATGAACGGGCCCACCTGGGACTTCAAATATCATCCCGGCTTTGCCTGGGCCTTCCGTCGGGATTGGTATCGCAAGTATGGATTCTTTGACTGGGCTGTCTCGGGAAGCGGGGACACCCTGTCAACAGCCCAGTGGTTACAAAAACCCTTCCCCAAGGACTTCAAGTCCCTGCCGCGGTCCCTGCGCTTTGTCTACAAGGAGTATGCCGGACATCCAGTGCCTCGTATCACCTATCGCCCGGGGAATATCTATCACCTGTATCACGGGTCGCGGAAGAACCGACAGTATTCGGAGCGACACAAGCTCCTTGAGGTGTCGCAGCACATCGAGGAGATGATCGAGTTGAACAAGGACGGGGTCTACGAGTGGAAGGACCCCAAATGGAATGCGGTGTTTCTGGACTACTTCAAGAACCGTTTTGACGATGACGCGTAGGCGTTTAAACTATACAAAACCTATACCCGACAACAACAAATGTCTGTTGCCCCGGTTGTTACGGCTGACGAACTTCGTAGGATGTCGCCCGAGCGTGTCCAGCTGGAGGCCAAGCGGATGTGGGCGGAGGCGATCCTCGAGATCGTGCACACGAAGGTCCTGCTTGCGGCGCGGGAGGGGAAGACGTCCTACACGGCGACCATCACGCACACTCGCGAGCCTACCGACCAGAAGATGGTCGAGATCCTGATCGATATCACCCGCGCTACCTTCCCCGGTGCTCGGGTCATCTACAGCGAGGCCTTTGGTCTCACGATCGACTGGGCGCAGTACTGAGGTTGTTCTCGCAGGGTTCTATACGGTTCATATTCCTGCCAAAAGTTACACGGCTCGGGGAACTGAAATCCATTAATCCAATTGGGAACGGGACATACAAAGTATATCTTTGTCTTGTCCTTTTTCATCTTCACCTCACATGGAAATCCACACTTACACAGAGGGCGGTCTTTTGTACACGCCTCTCCCCCGTTCCAAAACGTTTCACATCTGTCTTCCGTTGTGTATTTGCCCCCGCGAATACTATAGTAGGTCTGACCTCTTTCGGTTAGATATCTCTCGGTGATGAGATTTTCAAGAGAGAGACCGTCATACTTATCAACTTCATCGTCCCAGTATCTCTCACATCTCCACACAGCTTTGTCTCCGACGAACCGCGCAAATGACCGATTGTTTACCACACTATATAACCCAATTATAGTATTGTAATCGCCATCGCGCGTGTTTATTCCACCGCGCCCATGGCTGTGCTCGTTCCAACGTCGAAATAGGCGAGTCGTTTCACCCACATAAATGTCTTCATCGTCAGAGCGAAGAACGTATACCCAGTGCATAATACTATTTGCATTTGTTGCTTAAAACGAAACCGAAATCAACTTTGCCCGTAGGACTCACAGGCAAAATGGACTTCATCAAGGAGTTTATGAAATTTGGGGGGGCTGCGTGCGACGATCAGGGTAATCACAGCGTGTTCTGGGTGAGCGTTGATCATTTCAACAAGATGTCTATCAAGAGATGGAAGCACAACCGTCCGGCAGATCAAGATCGTGTAAAGGAGATCCACGAGTGGATGAGCCAGTCAAAGCGGATGGACGGGATTATCTACCTCGCTCAGATCAACAACGACCTCGTGTGCTACGAGTCCAACCACCGTCGCGAGGCTCTGGTGGGTCTGGAGGGGATGAATCTCATCCTTGTCGACATTCTGTGGAACGCCAACAACGATATGATTAAGGACGAGTTTGTGCGAATCAACAAGGCAGTCTCTGTTCCCGAACTCTACATTGAGAACAATCCAATGGACTTCGTCAACGACATTCAGAACCTTGTGAAGAAGTTCTGTGAGCGGTACAAGAAGCTCAAGACCAACACCGACCGCCCTCACCGACCCAACTTCAATCGCGACCTCTTGATCAACGAGTTCACTCGAGTTATTCGGGAGAAGGGTATGGACGTTGAGGCACTCACACAGCGGCTCGAGACTCTGAACACCGAGCTGTCTCGGCGGGACAGGTCAAAGCTTCCTCCCAAGGTCCTCCAGAAGTGCGAGGAGTCAGGTCTCTGGCTCTTCGCGTGGTCGTCGAAGTTGGACATCTGATCAAAACGAAAGTAGTTTCTGTAGGTCTATGCCTCTTGTTCCCTACAGACAGATACAGATACAGAATGCCTACCTACACAGATATTGCCCGCGCTGCCGCCCTCCTCGGTGTTCGCGAGGTGAAGCCGTATATCACTGCCCTCGAGACGAAGATCAAGGACTTGGAGGAGCGCCTCCACAAGATTGAAACTACACCGAACGTCGTCCAACCTCAGGCGCCGCTCAGTGCAGCAGACGAACGCCTCTACAACATCCTCAAGGAGAAGCGCATGGAGCTGGCCCGGCGGATTGATGCTCCGGCCTACGTGGTGGCGACCAACAAGACGCTCCTCAGCATGATTGAGAGGAAGCCCCGCAACCTCAACGAGATGTTGACGGTGGTTGGGTTCGGAACGCAGAAGACACGACTCTACGGCCGCGCGTTCCTCATCACGCTGACCGACAACTACACGGAGTAAACACGAATCCCAAAAAAACGAAAAACACTTTTTCGTTGGTGTGTCTTTCATTCACAATGCCCCCGAAGAAGCAACAGCCTACGAAGACCATCGTTACTGAGCGCGTGGTAACGACCAAGGAGACACGGACGGAGTACAAGACCCCATCGCAACCGAAGACCAGACCGGCATACGGAGAATGCTACCGGTGTGGACGGGATAGTCACTGGAAGCCCGATTGTTACGCCCGCACAGACGTGTACGGGAACGAGCTTGACTCGGACGACGACTAAAAACGAATCTGGATTCGTGAGAGTCAATAGAGACTCCCCCCACACAATAA
>Ga0209189_1003708_pt1 | contig 10175 bp, 6 predicted proteins | sample C_130820_EF_Meta_FD_187308 | JGI IMG/M metagenome (GOLD analysis project Ga0209189, IMG submission 187308) | Freshwater microbial communities from Lake Croche, Canada to study carbon cycling - C_130820_EF_MetaG (SPAdes) (version 3) | ecosystem: Environmental > Aquatic > Freshwater > Lake | place...
TATTGACAAATTATTAAATATAGATGATTTAATAAAGGAAAAATTAATAAATTAAATATACAGTTATATTAAATTATAGAATATATTATAATTTATACAAAATTATTATTGACTAGTTTTTGTTATTGTCCATAAGTCTGATGTTAATTTTGGATTTAATAAATATTTATATGGTAAATAAAAATAACCTTTATCACCCCATTTATCACCCCAACTATTACGCATTATCCATACTTTTTTATCATCATCATATCCACAACATACAACAGCATGTCCACCTAATAATTTCTCATCAAATCTAGGATAAGGGACTAATCCTGTATTAAATACGTATTTTGATTTAAATGACGAATATAAGTAAATTCCTACAGCAAATGGATGATTATTAATTAAAGCAGTTTTCATACTATCAATATCTTTATTAATATTAAATGCTTCAAGTACTACATTTTTAGAAGCACTCTCATAACAACTATCTGGTGGTTTAATTGCAAATTTTGAAATATCATATGCCCATTCTTCTTCTGAACAAATACCTAATTTCTCTAATGCAATAATACCATCAGTAATACGTGCACCTGCATCTGTTGAAGTTGTACCTTTCATATTTCGTTCATTATAATATAAAAATAATCTTGATCCAATAAAGTTAGGTTCATTATATGAAACTAGTGCAGTTAATGCATTTGCTGTACATGAACCCAAATGACCTTGATCAAAAATATCTGGAAATTTATTTCTTAAATCAATATTAGCTGGTAGTTCTTGTGTGGTTTGGAATGTTTTTATTTTTTGTAAATTTTGTGGTAATCTATTAATTTTAAGATTATATATTGGTTTAAAATCTAATGAAGTAACATTTAAAATAAATAAAAAATAACAAAAATATTGGAAATATTTAAACATGTATATTATTATAATTACAATAATAATAATTTATATGTGTATAATTATAATCATCTAAATATAAATAATAAATTAAGATAGTTAATGATATATCATCAAGAAAAATTCAAAAAAGTTGAAAATATTTTTTTATTATATTAAACAATTTAAGTTATAGCAAATGAACAAGAAACAATCATTATCATTTCGTTGCCCTGTGCATCAATCGCCAGCAGCAATAGCTCATAGTTTTAATTATGAGCCTTATATATCATTAAAAATTGATGGTATATTTACAAAAATAGACAAGGACAAATATAGTAAATATTATCCAATATTTCCAGAATATTGGACAAAAATAGAAGGAGAATTATATGAAAATAAAATATTATATATATTTTATATTGAAACAGATTTAGGATTTAGCAATTTACAGGAAATGTATGAAGAAATAGAAAAATATTTTTATGATTCAATATCTAATCAAATATCATTAGAAACTTCTGATAATATTTTAGATGATATTAAAATAAATATTGAATCATCATTAAATTGGTTAGATATAAATTCAGAAATAAATTATATATGGTTTCCTAAAAAATATTGGAAATTAGATACTACATCATGGAATAGCTATATAGATCAACTTAATCTAATTTATAACTTTGTAGAAGATGAAATTATTACAAATTTAATTAAACATGATGGTTTAGTTATATCTCCAAATATTCCATCACATAAAAAAAGTTTAATTAAATTAAAACCTAAAAAAGATTTAACAATTGATCTTTTTTATAATGGTAAGACATTTTTAAGCATAAATAAAACAGATTATAAAAATATTATAACAAAATATAAATATTCTGATTATGAATTTAGAGCAATATATAGATTAGAACCAACTAAAACGGGATTATATAAACCTATTTATAAAAGAGAACCAGGAAAAAAAGCAAATCCAGATAATATAATACAAGATATATTGTATAAACATGATAATTATTTTGATATCTTACAATTAAAAGATTTATATGAAACGCCATGGTACGGAGATTTCAATGAGTCCGGATTAAATGAAGTTTTACCTTTGTTACAATATACTCAAAATATATATAATGATATAATCAAGGATATGAATGATAGAAATATATTAGATATTGGTTGTGGTTCAATGGGTCAATATTATAAATTATTAAATAACAATAAATTAATTAATTATGTTGGATTAGATTTAGATTTATCAAAATTACACGAGGCACAAGTTAAAGTATCATATGATCAAAGATTTAAATTTGTATTATTTGATATATGTCATAAATGGAATAAACAAAATAGTAGATTTTCTAATAATTTATGGTCTCATTATTTTTTGAACATGATAAAAAGTTTAAATAAATTTAACAATATTATTAGTGTATTTTCTTCACAATATGCAAATGTAGATAAATCAACATGGGATAATTATGTACAAGAGATAAATACACGTTCTATATCTGGAACAAAAATATTTATTATGTTTATTGATTCAGATAAAATAAAAAATGAATCAAAATATTATAAATATGATATAGAAACAAATAGATTAACAATTAATCTCCCTCATCGCAAAACGCATATAGAACCTGGATTAAGTGAAAAACAAATAATAGAATCATTTAATAATTGGTCAGTAATAAATAAACATTCTTCAAATAATATTTATGAAACATTAGAAATTAATCAATATATTGAATTAATTAATTTCGTTGTATTAATAAAAAATTAAATTAAAATAAAATTATTTAGATCATATTTTTTTTATTAATATATTAATATATTATCTCAAATGAATTCAGAAACTTCTATTATTGATAGTCTTGAAATTTATTCTTTTCTCAAAGGATTACAAGGAGGAGCAGCTAATACATTACCAAAAATAAATATTGATCAATTTAAATATGGAAATATAGTTGTATCTGAACCAATTATATCAGATACATCACCAATGACAACAACAGTATCAATCACACAAGAACCAATTAAACATAGATCATCTATAATTATTTATATTATGTATGCTATTTTAATATATGGTGTTTATTTTTATTTTATTATATCACCAAGACTAAATAAAAAAATGATTCAAATTAAACAAAAGGAAATTAAAAAATTAGATAAAAAGGAAATTAAAAAATTAGATAAAAAGGAAATTAAAAAATTAAATAAAAAAATGAATCAAATTAAAAAATTAGAAAAAAAAGGTAAATAAAAAAATATTTAAATTCCTTCAATTATAAAATCTATATTATCAATAGCATCTTCAGAATAATCAAATATATCATTATAATTAGCTCCTTCCACAGGAACAAATTTACTAATAATATGTTCAGGTACTTTCATTATAATATCTGCTTTATCTTCAAATTCACGAAATGAAACCATAACATAATCTTTGACATTAATTATTTTTGATCCTTTGAGTTTATTATGTTTCTTATGTCTCATCGATCCACAAATTCTAGCACTATAAGTTTTGCCATTATTAACTGATGAAACTATTTTAACACTTAAATAACCATTGCCAATAAATTTTTCAACAATAGCATAAGCTTCTAAATCATTCGTTTCATACACATTAGATTCTAGTTTTTTAGTTTTATTTACATGACCTTTAAATTTTTTAACACCCTTGCCAGTTGGTGCAGCTGTATCCTTGTTCATCATTTTCATTGGTTCTTCTTGCACTTCAATAACTTCAGAATCTTCAGAAACTTCTTCATGTTGGTATGATTCATAAAATGAAAAATCAATAGATGATTTTTCATTTTTAACATCAACTTTTTGTACACTAGTTGATACATTAATTTTTTCTACAGTATTTTTTTTATTACTATTTAGAACTTGTTCAAATATAGCAACTGCATTTAATACATCTTCTTCTTTTCCAGAAATTTGAACATATTTTTTGTCTTTTAAAACACAAAGTAAATTTTGATCAATTTTATCTTGAATTGCCCAAAATCTTTGTAAATTTGTATAATCAAATTCAATTTCAAATGTATATAAATCTTTATAATATTCATTATAGTATTTTTCAACTGATTTAACTTGTGATTTTGGACCTGTTATTGTTAAATTTCTATTATCAAAATTATGATTAACAATAAGTAGTAATTTTTTAATTTGTTCTGAAAATTGTTTATATTGTTGAACAGATAAATTAGTTTCTATAATAATAGAAATTGTATCTTCTTTTATACCATTTAATGCCCCTTTTAACTGATCATTAAATTTCAAAATAATATCTAATGCATTTGCAAGCATTTGAATATTATTTGCTACAATTGAAATACTATTTTCAGAATAATATAATTTAACGTTTGGAACTAATATATCATTATTTTCAAAATTTTTAATATTAGAACCAACATTTATTTCATAGCAATATTTGCCAGACTTGTTTATATAAGCATTATTAGTTATTTTATCACTAATAAACTTACTAATTACTAATCCTACAGGAATTAATAATTTTGGTTTTGTTTGTTTAAATGACCTTGTAAAAGTATCATTTTTATTGTAATTTCTCTTATGATTCATTTTCAATATAGGCTATATATATCTTATAATATTATTATCAAATAATATTCAATTTTTTGGATAAATGATAAATATTAGCGTAAGCGAATATTTATTATTTATTTGAAAAAGAGAGGGATAGAAAATAAATATTTGCTTTCGCAAATATTTATTTTTGAGTTCAATTTTTTGGATAAATGATTAAAATCAATGATTTTAATTATTTATTCAAAAAAGAGAGGGATAGAAAATAAATATTTGCAAAAGCAAATATTTATTTTTGAGTTCAATTTTTTGGATAAATGATAAATGATAAATATTAGCGTAAGCGAATATTTATCATTTATTCAAAAAAGAGAGGGATAGAAAATAAAAATTAGATTAAATTAAATATAATAAATTAAAAAATTATTTTTTACTTGTTTTTGGTTTTGAAACTGTATTAATAACTTTTTTAGTTTCGTCTTTATTTATAACTTTTTTAACTTTTTTATCTAAATTGCTATGTAGATTATTCCATTCTTTATATTTTTTTGCTAATTCATCTAATTCATATATCCATTGATCTTGTTCTGATGTACTTTCAATAGTTTTAAGTTCTTCTTCTTTATTATTATATTTTTCATTTAATTCATCAATTTTTTCTTGAGTCAAATTAAATAATGGTATTTCTGTAATATATTCATAAGAACATTCTTCATTTAACACTTTTGATAATCTAGGAAATTTTAAGTTAACTAATTTATTAATAATATCTGATTTTTTCTCTTTATATATAATTATTGAACCATCTAAAACTTTTTCTATAAATAATTTTTTATATTTAAGAATATCTAATTCTTTTGATAACTTATCAATTAAGTATTCTTTTCTTTTTGTATACATCATTAGACGTACATTATAAAAATCTTTTAGTATTTCTAATACACAATCATATTTTTGAATTTGTCCATTAACATTATATAAATGCATATTACCAATACTTATTGATTTTGATAATTTTAATTTTTTCCATATATCGCCATTTTTAATTATTTTGTCTAATATATCAGAATCCATTTTAATTGTAAAATCTACTGTTTCATCTGTATATGATGATTTAAAACTTTGAATTAATGAATCTTTATTTTTTGTCTTTTCGGTTTTTTTATCTAAAAATTCTTTATATGGTGTCGTCCATACACCAATTGGTAATTCTGATATTTTAATAGTATCATCATTAATTCTTTGGTAAATACCTTTGACAATGTATTTATTTGATTCTGACTGTTCGATTGTACCTGTAAATTTCCTATAATATGGTATCATTGATTTTGGTTCTTTTTCATCAATTAATAATTTTAAATTATCTATTATATCTAATGGATTATATTGTGGAACTGATGTACTAAATCCAGTACCAATACCTTCTGAACCATTTACCAATATCATTGGGATAATTGGACAAAACCATTCAGGTTCTACTAATACACCATCGTCATCTAAATAATTTAATATTGGATCATCATCATGTCTAAATATTAATCTTGTCAATTCTGCTAAATATGTAAATATATATCTTGGAGATGCAAAATCTTTTCCTCCTAACATTCTAGAACCAAATTGACCAGATGGATATAAAATATTAATATTATTTGAACCAACATAATTTTGAGCTAATCCAATAATAGCACCATTTAAACTAGCTTCACCATGATGATAACATGTTTTATCAGATACAAATCCAGATAATTGAGCTACTTTAATTTCATCTTTTGCTTTTTCTAATTTACGAAGAATGGCACCATATAATATTTTTCTTGTAGATGGTTTTAAGCCATCAACTATACAAGGAATAGACCTATTGTTATCATCATTAGAAAAATGAATTAATTCTTTATGAATAAAATCAGGAATTGGTACATCTTTTTGATCATTAGAAAGAATTCTATTTTTATTATAATTTTTTAACCAAACTTTTCTACAGTTGGCACGTGGATTTTCAAACGCTAATGTTAATGATTCAGTACAATCATTTTCATATTTATTAATAACACCAAATGTTTTTTTAGATTTCCCTATAATCTTTTTATAAATTATATCTCTATTTGATTCTGTTTCATTTTTATCTATTATTTTTGTAATTTCTTCATTATTTTCATCATTTTCATCATTTTCATCATTTTCATCATTTTCATCATTTTCATCATTTTCATCATTTTCATTATAATTGCCTTTTTTCCAAGTATATTTAATTAATTTTTTTTCAATGTCTTCAAAATATTCTTTTGCTTCTTCTTTTGTTGATGTTCCAAGCCCTTTATAATATTTAATTGAATATGATTTAGATTCTGAATTTTCTTTCCAATTACTATATTCAGACAAATTATAAAATACTTTAATACTTTTTGTTTTTCCTGATCCTTTTGTTGCTTTTACAATTGGTGTTGCTAATGCATATATAAAATTATGATTTTGTAATAATGATGGCCAAAAATAATGAAAAAAATTCATTAATAATCCTTTGATATGATATCCATCAACATCTTGATCACACATTAATACAATTCCACCATATCGAAGATCATTTATATCAGTATATTCTTTATTGTGTTGTAATCCTAATATTTTTTTAATATTAATTATTTCTTCATTTTCTAAAAGTTGTTTTGGTGATGCACTTCTAACATTTAAAAGTTTTCCTTTGAGTGGAAAAACACCATATAAATCAGATCCTATTACAGATCGACCAGCCATTGCTAGCGCTTTAGCCGAATCACCTTCAGTTAGAATTAATTTACATAAATTTGATTTTTTTGATCCTGCCCAATTCGCATCTTCTAATTTTGGAATACCTTTGATCGATGTTGTTTTTTTACCATCTGTTTTTTTTAAAAATGATTCTTCTTTTAATTTTGCCATATTTATTATTTGATCAACAATTCCTGTACTAACTAACTTTTTAATTAACTTTTCAGAAGGTTCATAAGATGATCCAAATTCTTGATGTTTTGTCTTTAAAGTTTCTTTAGTTTGAGATGTAAATGCTGGATTATCAATAACAGAGTCTAAAAATATAGTTAAATTATCTTTTATAGTACTTTGTTTAATTTTAGCTTCATTATATTTCTTTTGTATAATAACTTCTAATTTTTTAATTATTTGATTTAATACATAATCTACATGATTTCCACCATGATATGTACAAATACCATTAACAAATGATATTTGTTGAAAATTTCCATCTGGATTATATATTACTCCTATTTTCCATCTATTATCTTCTTCATATATTATATTATCTTTTTTTATTTTATCTTCAGAATCATCGTCATCAGAATCTTCATCATCAGATTCATCATTATCATTTAGTTTATACAAATTAATATATTTTTTAAAATTATTAACATCAATCTTTTTATCATTAATATATACTTTAACTTTATTTGTGATACCTGCCATATCTATTACTCTTTTATGCATTAATGATATGATATCATCTGTTAATTTATTTAATTTAAATTTAGCTAAATCAGGTTCAAAAGTAATTTTAGTATATGTTATTGGTTTTTCAGCTTTTAGAGAAGTTATTTTTGGTTCTGTTCTATTTGATAAATTATTTGTAAATTCTTGATAAAATTTTAATTTTCTTGGTCCATCTACTGTTTCAATTGAGAAGAATTTTGAAAATACATTTGTTAATTTTGCACCGTATCCATTTCGCCCACCTGTTGTTCTTTTTTGTGTATCATCATAATTTGTTGATGTTAACAATTCACCAAATAACATTTCTGGAATATACATATTATGTTCAGTATGTTTAACAACATCTATACCTGATCCATTATTCCATACGGTTATTAATCCTAATTCTTTATCAATATTTACTTTAATTGTATCACATGTTGAATCGGTACAACTATGATCTCGTGCATTAACTAATATTTCATCAAATATTTTATATAATCCTGGAATATAATTAATTTCCTGATTTATAATTTTATTATTTGTATTATCATATATCCACATGTTTTCTGTTTGTATTGATATATCTCCAATATATGTATCTGGACGCAATAATATATGTTCTATTGGTGTTTTTTTCTGATATTTTTCTTCAATAGTTTTAGTATTATTTTCAGATTCATCAGAATTATTATTTATTTCAGTATTAGATTCTTTTTTGACTTCTTTCTTGGGTTCCTTTTTAGGCTCTTTTTTAGGTTCTTTTTTAGCATTTTTTTTTATTATCTTAGATGCGTTTTTTGGTGGCATAGTGAATAGTATTATAAGTATTATATAATTATGTATTTAAATATATAATATTCAAATTTTTATTATGTTAGTTTAAATCGAAGATTTAAACTAACATAATAAAAAGATGAGGGAAAAAAATAAACTAATTTATTTTTGAGTTCAAATTTTTTGATTATTAATAAAAATCAAAGATTTTTATTAATAATCAAAAAATTTGGGTGTAGGATTAAAAGAATTAAATTTATTTAATTCTTTTAAGACAAATTCAAATTTTTATTATGTTAGTTTAAATCGAAGATTTAAACTAACATAATAAAAAGATGAGGGAAAAAAATAAATTAGTTTATTTCATAAACTAATTTATTTTTGAGTTCAAATTTTTTGATTATTAATAAAAAGATGAGGGGAAAAATAAATTAGATAGTTTATTTTGAGTTCGCCGGGAATCGGGAGCTTGCAAAAGACTTCCCTAACATCGCTTTGCGATGTTAGGTTGCTCAGATGATTATTTAATATAATAGTTCATAGTTGGCATACAAATTTTTTGATTATTTAATAAAAATTTTGACTCTAAATTTATTAAGTATATCATCTGATAATTCTTGATAATTACAAAAACATTTTTTATTTAATATATCAGAAGAGTTATCTAAATGTTCATTTATCTATTTTTATTTTTATATTATTATTTATAAATAAGTTAATTAAAAAATAAATTATGTTATTACTTAATTTATTTTTAATAATATTTAAATTATATTAAGTTAAATATTTAATATTTTGCAGCACGTTTAGATCCTTTTTTAGATCCTTTTTTGGATCCTTTTTTGGATCCACGGCGTTTAGCACCACCTTCCATTGGTTTAGATCCTTTTTTAGATACACGTTTAGATCCTTTTTTAGATCCTTTTTTGGATCCTTTTCTTGGGCGTCCTGCTTTACGTCCACCAGATTGTAATCCTTGGGGTGTTCCTTGTAATCCTTGAGGAGTTCCTTGTAATCCTTGAGGAGTTCCTTGGATTCCTTGGGGAGTTCCTTGGAATCCTTGAGGAGTTCCTTGGAATCCTTGGGGTGTTCCTTGGAATTCTTGGGGTGTTCCTTGGAATCCACCAAGTTGTCCTTGGAATCCTTGAGGATTTCCTTGGATTCCTTGGGGAGTTCCTTGGAACCCACCAAGTTGGGGAGTTCCTTGGAATCCTTGAGGAGTTCCTTGGAATCCTTGAGGAGTTCCTTGGATTCCTTGGGGAGTTCCTTGTAATCCTTGAGGAGTTCCTTGAAATCCTTGGGGAGTTCCTTGGATTCCTTGGGGAGTTCCTTGGATTCCTTGAGGAGTTCCTTGGATTCCTTGGGGAGTTCCTTGTAATCCACCTGTTTGTCCTTTTCTTCTACGTCTAACTTCATGTGTGATCATTTGATCTAAGTTATCACTAAATGATTCGCTATTATTAGATTGCATTTTGTTATATATATAAATATTTAGATTTTTTTTTTAATAG
>Ga0209189_1003714_pt1 | contig 10169 bp, 14 predicted proteins | sample C_130820_EF_Meta_FD_187308 | JGI IMG/M metagenome (GOLD analysis project Ga0209189, IMG submission 187308) | Freshwater microbial communities from Lake Croche, Canada to study carbon cycling - C_130820_EF_MetaG (SPAdes) (version 3) | ecosystem: Environmental > Aquatic > Freshwater > Lake...
CAAACAACACGTGGTTCCGTTTGGAGCGACGGGTTATTCGGATTATACAAAGCACAAGGACAAGACACGGCGGGCGCGCTATATTCATCGTCATTCGGGTATGGGAGAGAACTGGTCGAAGGCTGACACGCCTGGTGCCTTAAGCCGCTGGATCCTCTGGAACAAGCCCACTCTCAAGGGGAGCCTCCGTGACTTCAAGAGGCGCTTCCACGTTTGAGACCGGTTCCGGGGCGGGTTCGGCGACCGGCTCAGCCACAGGCTCAGCAACGACCTCAACCACGGGCTCAGCGACCGGCTCCGGGACGGGCTCAACCACGGGAACCTCAACAGGAGCAGGAGCGGGCGGGGGTGCCGGCGGGGCGACAACCACAGGCGTAGGGACAGATGCAGACTGAATACGAATGCGACCACCAGTGAAACGAAGAGAGGCACTCATTTATAGAAAAATAAGTATTGTTTTTTGTTGTTGTTTTTGATTTTAGTCCTGCTTGATTGCAGGAACGAACTCACGATACACGCCTGACTTCTTGAGCTCGAGGAAGTCCTTGGGGACCTCACCGCGACTGAACCCCAGGATGCCGTTCGCCATCATGACACCCTTGGTCTCATGCCAGAAGAACACGCGCCCCAGGTCTTCGGACTTGTCCAGCCACCAGAACGCGTCACCATGCATGGGCTTGAGAAACCCCAGCTCGATGACGCGCTGAACCAGGGCGTACTCCGTCTCTGAGACCCAGGAGTCCGTCCAACCCCGCGGGTGCCACGAGGCAGGCTTGCGTGTAGGGAGGCGACGGCCGTCAATCAGGCACACCAACTCCAGCATGGGGCGGGTGATGATGGCGCCCATACACCCCTCACCCTTCCACTGATTATCCTTGATGGCTTGTGCAGCCATGGTCGCGAACCGGCTGCGAACCTGTACGAGGCGCTCTGAGGCAATCGCCCAAATGCTCCGAGCATCCTCATACTGCCACTTCTGATCGGGGTCGTCCTTGAGGTGAGAGAAGTGGGAGACATTGCAGGCGCAATCTGCAGTCTTGTCCTCCCAATAGGTCATACGCTCCTGAGCGTCGGCGAGGTCGTTGAGCTCCACAGTGGAGAGGCGAAAGTTGAAGGACATTGTGTTAGTCGGTCGTACGTCTTCCCCTAAACGTAGATCAAACGAATCCGTTTTGGACGATCCAGTCGGATCCTCAAAAATGGACGAAGAGTTGTCAAGAACATAGACCTCACACAAAATGCCGAACACTCGCTATTCCAACCAGCGCCTTAACGACGAGCTTCTCCAGCGGGGGATTGCCACCTTTGGTACGTACGAGCGTCGTCTTGCTCGTCTTCAGCGGTTTATGTCCTATGAGAACCGTAGCAAGTCAGTCGCCGATATCCTCAGCCGTATCATCTTTGATAAGATCGCGTCTACGCGGGTTCACACGCGGGCCTTCGTGAAGCAACTGGAGGCTGCACGAACCCTGCTGTCTCTGCGATCGGCCAAAACGGAAACGTTTCAGTCTGTAAATATTCAGACCATCCGAGAGTAAGATGACGACCACGAACCTTCTGATTCGCTATCAGCCGTGGGGCTGGCCGGAGACGGATGTCCAGCCGATCTGTCCCCGTTGCAAGGATACGGCGCCTGTCGCCACGATGGGACTGGCGGGTCCCGACTATCATGATATTACTGATCATCGCTGGTGTCTGATCCACGGTTTCGAGGATAATCAGTTCCAGACGAAGCAAGAGTGGATCGATGCCTGTGTGGCGGAGGGACGAAAGCATGCCTGTCCGACGAAGGTGATTGCGCGGAATGTTAAGCGTAAGGTCTTGCTGGAAGACCTGTTCACAAAGCTAAGCGTATCTCAAGGCTAGGCACGAAATACCTATAAAAATCAAACCACGTCATCGTTCGACCTGAGTCGAAATATATTTTTGCTATTTCGTTGAAGACGTTGATGTAGGCGAGCACCACGAACAGGATGATCGCAAAAAGCTCCATTACTGAAGGTTGATATGTTGTGTCCGGGGAAGCCTACGCGCCAGCACCACGCGCTGTGTCCCGCCTACCGACATATTATCACCTTCCTGAACACCCTCAATCGCTCGCAGTGCCTCGGCCACACGCTGGGGCTGATCGGCAAACTGGAGGAGGAGCTGGGTACGAATGGCCTGACGACGAAGGGGCGGGCGGACCGTGCGGACAGAGCGAGAGATGCTTCCACCCGAACCCTCAAGAACAAAGTTATCAAGGTTATTACCCTGCATGAACTCCAGGACGTTGCCTCCCAGAGCCACCTTTTGGTCGTTCAGGACCTTGATCTGTGCCTTGAGAACTCGGATCTGATCATCGATGGCGATCCACGTCCTCAGCGTGTCCTTGATTTGATCTGTCGAGTTCGCTTCCGACTCCATTTCTTATTCTTAGGGGTCCGACGATGTAAACGGCGTTTTGCCTTACGAGTATTGCCTGCTAACTGTCTGGTTGCGGGAACTGCGGGTGTCGCGGGTGCCACAGGAGCCACGGGTGCCACAGGAGCCACAGGAGCCACAGGAGCCACAGGTTCTACAGGAGCCACAGGTTCCACAGGTTCCACAGGTGCCACAGGAGCCACGGGTGCCACGGGTTCCACAGGAGCCACAGGAGCCACAGGAGCCACAGGAGCCACGGGTTCCACGGCAGGTGTCGGAAGTGCCTCAGCAACCACAGGTGCAGCAGCCACGGTAGCTAGAGGTAAGGCTGGCATCGCCGGCACGGGGGGAAGAGTTGGCATCGTGGGCATAGCCGGTGTTGCAGGAACAGAGGCTCGAAGCTCTTGGATCTTCTCCATTCCCGCTCCGGCTGCCTCCTTGGTCTTCTCAGCCAGTTGATTGAGTCCATCCTTCATCTGAGTCGACACATTCTCTGCAATCGCCGAGATCTGTTGAAACACCGTGGCAATATCGTTACCCAGCTTGATACGCTTCTCATCCAGACGAGCGACAGTACGATTGCCTTCCAGGAAGTTGTTCGCAATGATGTCACCGATCGGAGGAGGGATCACGCGAATGAAGGACTCAATCGAGGAGACAAAGTCCTGGCGACTGAAGGATACCATGGCAACCATAGGCCAGACAATGAAGCCAAAAATAGAGGCAACGGCTAAGCCCACGATGCTCATGTAGGGCAGAGGGACTAGGCCAATCATGGTAGGCAGAGCGTTCTGAATGGTCTTGGTCAGGACCTTGCCACCTGCAAGGATCACGTCCAGAGCCGATGAGAGAATGCTTCCAAAGATGGGAATCTTCTCCAGATAGCTGAGGAAGAACACCACCATGAAGACACCCTGTAGAATCGTACGGCCATACGGTGAGGTGACCGCAGTCAAAAACCAACGAAGACGAGGGCCCAGGTAGTCCTCCTGATCACGAACGATCGGAGGAGGCTTGGGATTATTGGGATCCTCAGGCTCTTCGGGCTTTTGAAGGTTGGGCAGGTTGGGCAGGCTTGGCATCGCCGGCATACCGGGCATCTTGGGTGTCTTCAGATCGAACCCTCCGTTCTGCTTGGCGTAGTCACGGAGCTTCTTCTTGAAGCTGAGCTTGTTCTTGAGACCCGCAACGACGATATCAAGGCGCTTATCAAAGTCGTCCGGCAACGGGACGTTATGGCGTAATAGAATGTCCTTGAGACCCATTACTCTATACGCTTAGAATTTCCAGCGCTTGTCACACTCGAGACAGGTGACGAAGGTGGTCATGGGCTCATCAGCCGAACGGGTCTGGAGCTGGTAGTAGTCACAGCGGGTCTTCTTCTTGCAACTGGAGCAGAACATGAAGATCGAGGCCGTGGACTTCTTCGAGTACATCGCCTTCTCCTTATCGATGATCTTCTGAATCATCTCCTTCCACCGCTTCGGATTCTGATCCACAGCCGTAGACTCCACGAACTCAGACGCGCTCATGGTCTTGGCCATGTCACGATAGCGATAGAGCGAGATGGCCCGACTGCGGTACAGATCGAGGAAGACAGGGTTCTCCCAATCGATGTCGATGAACCACTTCTGAGCATCAGCCACCGTCTTGTCCAGGATGGCCCGCTCAATGTCCTCACTCTGAAACTTGTGCTGGACCAGATCTCGCAGGGCATGATCAACGAAGACGTTCGAGGCGTGAAGAGTGTGGACAGTCGCATGGGTCCTCGTAGCAGGATCCGTGTCGTCATCCTGAGCCTCCTCTTGCTGAGGATCGCCATGTCCATCATCCTCCTCATACTCGGCCTCGGGCTCTGCCTCATCATCGTCGTCATCCTCCTTGAAGGTACAGGACTGGTAGAACTCATCGTACTCTGAGGTCTTAAGATCGACGTACTTGGTGGCCTGACGATCGTAGTCATCAGGATTAGGATTGGCAGACTTCAGGACAGCAATCGAGCCCTGGAAGCTGTCGTCGTGAAAGGGAGGAGGGAGCATGTGCTGATTGGTCTGCTCATCCTCAGCCTCAGAAGGCACCGCAAAGAAGGCGAAGGAGTGTTCCTCGTGAACACACTTGCCCTGGAACTGAAGTGCCGGTTGCTTGAGCTTCTTTCGAAGCCATTCAAGCACATCGGCAGTTTTTGCAGGGATCGACGCCTCAGAGAGAGTCCCCTGAACGGAGATGAGCGTCGCAAGAACCATGATGTGTTGTGTCTAGAGTGTTGTGTGAAACTTCCGTTTTACATTCGACGACCTGTCTTCAAGGGCTTCCGACGACGACCCCGACGTCCTGCCCGCTTCACGATCTGCCTCTCGCGCTCCATCTCAGATTCCAGAAGAGGGCTGGGTGTGATACCGACGTTGCGCCGAGGTCGCTCTGCGCGTGCGGGTGCCGTAGCAGGCTCGTCATCATCATTCAGCTTGGCTTCCTGGCGATCCTTCAGACGACGGTTCTCGTTCATACGGAAACTGTCGCTGGCTCCCGGGCGATTGCGGTTCAGCTCGCTGGCTGTGAGGAGACCCGTTGACGTAGGTGTGATCTTGCGAAGAGCCTCGGCCGACTTCATTCTCTTATCCTTGAGTTCCCGGGCCTTCTTCCTCGCAGCGTCCATTGCATTGACCCGAGGATTGCGCTGTGTGGCCCTGCTCTGGGCATTCTTCTTGGCCCGCGCCAGCGCTCGAGCCTCTGCAGGATCGGTGGGTGTATCCGTCTCCCTCCTTGTCTTAGCCGGAGGTCCATTGGGATAACCAGGGTTGGTGATACTGAAGGTACCCGTGGGAATCAGAGGGATCTCGGGCTTCTTGTCGACAATATCAGCCACCGTAGGCGACGTAGGTGTACCTAAGCCTGGACCAAGATCTCCGGTAATCTGCTTGTGCTTGGTTGCATCAAGAGGGTTGGTCACACTGAAGTTACCCTCAGGAATCAGAGGGACCTCAGGAGGCTTATTAGCGATCTGAGCAGCGGAGGTCGGTGTGTTGAGAGAGCGAGGAGACCGACGAGTGAACTTGCTTCCGATACCCAGGCTGTTGGCTAAACCACGACGAGTCCGCTGAGCTGCCCGTCCTAAGACATTGGGCTGTCCTGACATAGGAGACTTGGGGAACGGAATCTTCGACATGGACTTCTGAGCTGCACCCAGAGCTCCAGCCAGACTCTCACCCAGCTTACCAAACTGAATACCCAGAGGTCCCATGGCGAACTTCAGGCCGAAGTACAGACCAATAATGAGAATCACTGTGGCCACCGTTCCTGCAAGAACCGAGAGCAGGATCTTCGCGGTGTCTTCCTGCTTCTTCTTGGGATCACTTGCGGGCTTCTTTGGAGTGAATTCAGACGGCTTGTAGACAGGAGGAAGATTGGACGGCTTTGACACCGGCTTCTTGCATCCTGCCCGAGGAGGAGCCGCGTGGTAAGAGACCTCTCCAATCTCATGGATCGCGTCCTCAGGAGGAGTGATCGGCAGACTCTGAATGTTGGTCAGATCACCCTGGGAGATCTTGACAGGTTCTGACATGACAATCACACGAGTCTCAGGAGGATTCAAGGCAGCATTGTACGTTGTCTTCCAGGTGTAGAAGGGACGATCCAGCTCAACAATCGATGCCAGACCCCAATCTGCTCCTGTGGCTGCTGGTGTTTCGGGGTATCCTAAAAGGAAGTCTGGTTGTGCATTCAGAATATTGGGAATCTTTCTACCCAGGGAGTTGATGAACTTTGCTCCGGCTCCCTCTGGGTTGTCCACGGCCTTCAGAGGAACGAGAATCACAATCCTGTTTCCCGCCTTAGCAGGGAGATTACTCTCAGGATACGCAGGGGAAGGAAACTCACCGATCTGAAAGCACGCGTCATACTGGACATTGGTAGCAATAGGGTCCCCTGGATTGTCTCCTGCCGTATCCATACGCATGGGAAAGGGGTGGTAGATACTCATCAAGGACACCGTATCTGCTTCGTCAGTCACGACGGGCATCGGGGGAAATACTGGTTGAAAAGAAATACTGTTGCCCATTACTCCTAATCAACAAACTACTTCGGGCAAGAACCCGCTCCAGATGCTCCAAAGAGTCCGCCATCAGCGCCTCCCTTACTCTTCCCATCCTTCCCATCCTTGCTACCTCCAGAGCAGGTCTCAGCGACAAAGGACTTCGGAATCGGCTGTCCATTAGGACCCATGATGTACACCGTTCCGCTAGAGTCCACCAGTTCTCCACTCGCATTCGTCGTTAAGGACGAGGCAGAGGGACCTTGGGGAAGAACAGAGGACGGAAGACGATTCGGTGCATACATCTGAACCACCGAGTATCCAACGCCACCGATGATGACGCCCTCAATCAGTGAGATCAGAGTCTTGATCGCCACACTACCCGCGAGATCCTCACATGTCTTCAGCTCAAACACCTGGAAGGCGATGAAGATCACAAAGGTCACGATGGTGCCCACACCATCCAGAATGTTACGATTCATCAGCAGATCCAACAGGTAGTACCAGAAGATCGTCGAGGTTACGACCAGTCCCTGAGGAGCAAAGGGACTCTTGAGAGACTCGAAGCCCTGGATTTCGCATCCCGAGTAGTTCGTGATCGCTCCTCCCGTTGTCGACAACACACTGCCAGGACGAGGACCACTGGGAGGACTCGGGTCACCCGGAGGTGCCGTGGTAGCCAGCTTGTAGATATCGGCAACCATGGCCTGGGCTCCCGTCCAGACAAACTGGAGTCCGTAGTGTGCGGGAATCGAGAGAATACCCACCAAGCTCGGAATCGAGTAGACTCCAGCCATGGTGAAAATATCCGCAAGAACGCCGAACAGAATCAGGATGTGGGGGAGGTAGGTGATGGTATCTGTGAAGAGAGTTCCAATACCAGGAGGTCCACCCACAGACGGTTTCTGACCACGCAGGGCGTAGATCGTTCCAATGACGGAGACGATTGCTGTCAGGATCGCCAGAATGAGCGCACCCCACCAAGGCACATCCTTCGGCGGAGGAGGTGCAGGAGGTGCAGGCACAGTCGGAGGTGGTGTTGACATATTGTTTCTTCTCTATACTTGTTTTATTGCCAAAGGACAATGGGTGGTGGTCAATCGCGTCCTTCAGCACCAGCACCAGCACCAGCCCCAGCCCCTGCCCCTGAACCGCCTCCTCCTGCTGTTTTCACCAAAAAGCCTCTTAAAGATCTATCTCTTCGGATTGGTCCTGGCAAGAGCACGAACTGCCTGACCTGCGCCATAACTATAGACCCAACACTATCATCTGCAACAGTTGTGTTGTCACGTGATATCTTGGGTAAGATCCAGCAACCGCCTCTGCCGTATCCTCCTAGTAATTTACCGAAGCTTGATCCTTCGAGCGCTACAGCTCCAGGACAGAGTGGTAAGAATGGTTGCGGTGCTACGGGAGGTGGAGGCGCAGGTCCTCCTGGTAACGTATGCTGTAATAACGGTTGTGATTACACGGTGAAATATCCGAACAATGGCAGTAATCCGACCAAGCTGTCTTGGGACGCAGGAACCCTCCTGTCTGATCACGGAACTCACCGCGTTGATGGAAACAACACTAATCGAGACTGGACCAATGAGTTTATGAACCAATGGGAGGAAGAGGCCCAACACAAGAAGGAATGGGATGCCAAGAACGCCAAGCGCATGGGTGTTCGTATCTGGAACCCCTCAGACGACCCGAAGGATCCGAAGATGAGTATCGCCATCAACAATCTGGAATATGGAGCCCTGACCAAGCTTATCATCAAGCCGACGATTCCCTTCCCGATCTCGTTCTCCCTGACAGGAGCAAAGGCTCCGAAGTCTGATCCTCCTCCGCCTCCACCGGCTGAGTTACCGTCCTACTCCCAGCACGAGCAGAACACCCGGCTCACTCAACAGCAGATTAATCAAAATATAGAGAGCAATCGTCTTGAGCGGGCGAAGCAGGCTCGCCAGGGACAGCCCCAGGATCCTCTCTATGTCCCGCCGACGACAAGCGAGTACATGGCCTCAAACAATCACTGAGCCGTACGACGGGCCAGGGTGTAGTAAATGCCCATGTTCGTTCCCGAGTGACGACCGACCTCAGCGCCGTTCTTCACAAAGACAATCGTCGGCACCACATTGACGCCGTACTTCGTGGAAAAATTGTGAGTGTCGAGATGGGTGTTGACACTCGTCCACTTGATGTCGGGGAACTCCTCCTTCAGATCCTCAATAGCAGGCTTGATCACACGGCAAGGCGCGCACGTAGGTGACCAGAAGTGATATGCCTCGCTCATTCTACCTTACTTATTACAGTGGTTTCTATTTGTAAATGACCCCGGGCGGCGCGGATCACGGGCACCTTCTGGATGGTCTGCTTGGTCAGCTCTACGTCACGAACCTTACATAACTCCGTAAACGCCTTGAACAGGTGCTTGTCGACCACCTCCCTGTCCAGAGTGTCCAGATTGTTACGCATCCAGGTTATAACATCCTTCTGCTGTGTCGGAGGCCCCATGATCCGCAGAGGGCAACCGGGGAACAGGATGTCCTGAACCACAGGCTCGATGACCTTGAGAGTCCCCTCCACAATATCCCGTGCCATCTGATCAACCTTGGCGTTCTGAACAGAGAGATCGTCCTCGCCTCCCGTATGGGCGCGAACGTGATGGAACCGATGGCTCTTGAACTTGGACAGCCGAGCTGTGATATCCTTGATGAGATCCTGATGAAGAACATCCTTACCCTCGGCCGTCTTCCAGTTACGGTTCATCCATCCATGAAGCCAGGTCGTCAGACACTTGATGGAGTAATCGGAGTCCGTATAGATGACGACGTTTGCGTCGTGCTCGCCACGCTCGTCAAGGATCTTGATGGCCAGCTGAATACCGCTCAACTCGGCACGTTGATTCGTTTGGGGTTGATCGGGAGGGACTTTCTGAGCACTCGACCACTCGGGGTGCTCGGGAAACCACGCAGCAAAGCCAGCTTTTGCGTCTTTGCGACCGTTCGAGGTACAGGATCCATCAGTGAAAACGCGCATGTCTCGTCGTCCTCTGGCCCAGTCGACGTCCATTTTACCAGAGTCTCGCCACGAGTCCCAGTCTTCGTCAGCTTCCGCCATGATCCTTAGTGTTTTGCTTTGTCTAAGAGAGTTTCAAGAGCTCGTGGATTGTCCCACAACTGGGTATCCAGGGTTCCTTCAACCTTTGGTAGGTGTTGATAGCTCGGCATAGTGGTCACGATACACCGAGAGATGATAGCCGACTGCAGAGTGGGTTCCTCAATATGAAACCAGACGCGACAACGGAAGGAGCGCTGTTCCAGAGACCGACGCAACATCTGCTGACAGGCCAGACTCAAAAAGTGGGCGTGCCAGACCATGAGAATCCGAACACGGACGCCCTGCCGAGACGGAGCAAAGGTTACCCACTGGGCAAACCATTTGGCAAAGTCGTCCATCGAGTTCTTGGTGGCGGCATCGATCTCCTCAAAGTCACACTCGTTCTGATACCTTGCCTTGTAGCTCTCCCAGTATGTTCTGGTCTCCCGATCGTTCAGGGCCTCATACAGAATGCGATGTGGGGGTGGGAAGCTCATTAGGTAGAGGAGGGAGCGTTCTCTGTAGACGAGACAATCCGCTTGACGGGGATCGCCGCCGACACGACGTACAGGCTGTTCTCCGTCGTCACAATAAAAATGTTATCGTCCTTGATGCGGGCGATGGACTCGATCGGAGACGTGTACTCCGTGTC
>Ga0209189_1003715_pt1 | contig 10168 bp, 6 predicted proteins | sample C_130820_EF_Meta_FD_187308 | JGI IMG/M metagenome (GOLD analysis project Ga0209189, IMG submission 187308) | Freshwater microbial communities from Lake Croche, Canada to study carbon cycling - C_130820_EF_MetaG (SPAdes) (version 3) | ecosystem: Environmental > Aquatic > Freshwater > Lake | place...
CCTCATGGCCGCGCGAGACCCTTGTAATGGGTCTCGCGGGCCACTGCCCAGTGGCGCTACACCTTAAACAGGGCCCCCGACTGTCCAACAAATGGGGTCCACCTCACTTGCTCAAGGCGCCGGTCAGCACCTCACGCCGTATCTCGCTCCAAATCTCCATGTCGCTGTGCACTCCTGTGCCTCTCTCTGAAGGGGGGTGTGATCGGGGCTGTCGCCCCGATCGTCCCCTCGCAAAGAACTGCACGGTTGTGCGCCGCCATTTTGGACCGCCGCGACACGGTCCCCGCGCCGCCGTTTTCGACCGCCGTCAACAATCGTGTTCTCGCGGTCACGAAGGGTGCGGAACGCGCGGCACATCTCGGCGGTGGCGACTCTCACATCCCCGGGCCATCCCCTTGAGGACGCGCTCCTGTGGTGAACCAGTTGACGGAATTCCCGGGGTGACGTTAGTCTCCACGGCTTCCGCTCTGTGGTCGTGGTCGTTCACAGCTCCTGTTGCAGATCGTCCATCACCCCCGCGAGCCTACGTCCTGCACTTCGCGGGATCGCTCTCCAGAGCCGACAGCGCCGTTGTCAGAGAAACCCAAAAAGGGCCGAGAAATGCGATCGAGGACCTGTCTTTTCGTGTTCCGGGCCACGCGCGGCGATTCAACCAATGCAGAGCGTGGAATGGCGATGGCGTCGATCACAGGTGCGCGTGGCCGAGGGCCGACCTTCGCACTTCTCTCGTTGGCGGCTTTCGCGGCCATGATCGGTTCGGCAGCGGCCCAGAATGTGACGACTGGCACGGTGATCTACGGCACCGGCCAATCAGGGACGAACTGGGCCGGGGGGACGATCTCCGCAGGAGCGACGCTGCGGCTCGATAACGGCGGCACGGTCTCCGGAAATGCCGTCACCAACGGCACGCTGCAATTCAACCAGACCGGCCCCCTCACGATCAGCAACACGATCTCTGGTACCGGCACGCTCTCGCTGACCAACTCCGGCACGCTCAATCTGACCGGCGGGTCGGCTGTCGGTGGCGGGATCGCGTTGGACATGACCACGTCCGCAGCGGCAGGCCTCCTGCAGATCAGATCGGGAACCGGCGCGTTCTACGTCGGCTACACCGGCACCGGCTCGCTCGCCCTCGCCGGTGGCAACGTGACCACCGGGGCGCTCACGATCTCCAACACATCGAGTGCCTTCGGCTCGGGCACGGTGTCGAGCGGCACGTTGACCACTGCCAACTTCGTCATCGGCGGAAATGGCACCGGCACATTCGACATGACGGGCGGCAACATCGTCTCACAGGCTACATACATCGGTAACAACGCCCCGGGCGTCGGCACCTTCACGATGTCCGGCGGTACGGTGACGAGCGCAGGCAGCGGCATGGCCGTCGGCTACACAGGCCATGGCGTGCTCAACCTCAACGGCGGCTCCTTCAGCAATTCGGCCGGAGGGTACGTCGCGTACAACGCCGGCAGCTCCGGCACGGCCAACGTCACGAGCGGCACGTTGGCGGTTACGAATGAAATGAGCCTCGGTCGGCTCGGGAACGCCACGCTCAATCTGTCGGGCGGCCGTGTCAGCAGCGGATATGGCTCCCTGGGCAGCGGCACCAGCGGCATCGCCACCGCCACGGTGTCGGGCGGCAGTTGGGTCTCGTCGGGCACGCTCGGCATCGGCGGCAATGGCACCGGCACGCTCAACGTGACGGGGGGCAACGTCACCAACACGTCTGCCGCGATCGGCAGCGGCACCGGCACGGGGACCGTCAACGTGTCGAGCGGCACGTGGGCCTCGAGCGGCGGTCTCGCCATCGGCGGCACCGGCAACGGCACGCTCAACGTGACGGGGGGAAGTGTCACGAGCACGTCCGGAACCATCGGCGTCGGTGCCACGGGCTTGGGGACCGTCACGGTGTCGAGTGGCACGTGGGCCGTCGGCGGCAATCTGATCGTCGGCTCGAGCGGCACCGGCACCCTCACCATGTCCGGCGGCCTTGTGACGGTCAGCGGCACGCTCTCGAGGAACGCATCGAGCACGATCAACCTCGACGCCGGCGGCACGCTCCAAATCGGCACCGGAACCGCCGGCGGCGTGCTCCTCGGCGGCACCGGAAGTTTCGTCAACAACGGTACGCTGATCTTCAACCGATCGAACGCCTCGACCTACTCCGGTGTCTTGAGCGGCTCGGGCGCCGTCGTCAAGCAAGGGGCCGGCGCGCTCACGCTCTCGGGATCCAACACGTACTCCGGCGCCACGACGGTCTCGGCCGGTTCGCTCGTCGGCACGACGTCGAGCCTCCAGGGAGCGATCACCAACAACGCCGTTGTCTCGTTCGACCAGGCAACCGACGGCACCTACTCGGGCACCATGTCCGGTAGCGGTTCGCTGACGAAGCTCGGTGCCGGCGTGGTGACGCTCTCTGGCAGCAATGCCTACAGCGGCGGCACGACGCTCACGGCGGGCACACTCGCCCTCGGCAGCGCCAATGCCATCGGCACGAGTGGCACGATCTCCTTCGGCGGCGGCACGCTCCAGGCGACGGCGAGCAACACCACCGACTACTCGGCCCGGTTCTCCAATGCCGCCAGCCAGCAATACAAGATCGACACCAACGGCCAAAACATCACCCTCGCCTCGAATCTGACAAGCTCCGGCGGCAGCTTCACGAAGCTCGGTGCCGGGGCAGTCACGCTTGCCGGTAACAACAGCTACTCCGGCGGCACGACCGTCTCGGCCGGCTCGCTCGTCGGCACGACTTCGAGCCTCCAGGGCGCCATCACCAACGACGCCGCCGTCACGTTCGACCAGGCGACCAACGGCTCCTACGCCGGCGCCATGTCGGGCTCCGGCTCGCTCACCAAGCTCGGCACCGGCACGGTGACCCTCGCCGGTGCAAACTCCTACTCCGGCGGCACAACCGTTTCGGCTGGGTCGCTTATCGGCACGACGACGAGCCTCCAAGGCGCCATCACCAACAACTCCGCTGTCACGTTCGACCAGGCAACCAATGGCTCCTACTCCGGCGTCATGTCGGGCTCCGGGTCGCTCACCAAGCTCGGTGCCGGGGCTGTCACCCTCGCCGGTGCAAACTCCTACTCCGGCGGCACGACCGTCTCGGCTGGCTCGCTCGTCGGCACGACGACGAGCCTCCAAGGCGCCATCACCAACAACGCCGCCGTCACGTTCGACCAGGCAACCAACGGCTCCTACGCCGGCGTCATGTCGGGCTCCGGCTCGCTCACGAAGGCGGGCTCCGGTGCCGTGACCCTCGCCGGTGCAAACAGCTACTCCGGCGGCACGACCGTCTCGGCCGGCTCGCTCGTCGGCACGACTTCGAGCCTCCAGGGCGCCATCACCAACGACGCCGCCGTCACGTTCGACCAGGCGACCAACGGCTCCTACGCCGGCGCCATGTCGGGCTCCGGCTCGCTCACGAAGCTCGGGGCTGGTGCCGTCACTCTCACAGGCACGAGCAGCTACTCCGGCGGCACGACGGTGTCCGCCGGGTCGCTGCTCGTCAACGGCAGCCTCACCAATTCGGCGGTCACTGTCGGCAGCGGCGGCACGCTGGGTGGCAGCGGCACGCTCGGGAGCCTTGTCACGGTGCAGTCCGGCGGGTTGCTTTCCCCCGGCAACAGCCCCGGGGTGCTGACCGTGTCCTCGCTCGATCTCCAGGCGGGCAGCACGACCCTCATGCAGGTGATCGGCGCCGGTGCCAATGCCGGCACCGCCGGCACCGACTACGACCAGGTGCAGGTCAGCACCTTCGGCGGGTTTACCTACGGCGGCACGCTCAATCTCGAGTTCGGCAACGGTTCACCGTTTGCCGATGGAACATTTTTTGAGCTGTTCGCCTTCACAGGCACCCATACGGGCGATTTCTCGTCGGTGATCTCCTCCGGCTCCGGGCTCTATGCGGGGCTGACGTTCACCGGCGTCGGGGGCATCTGGACGAGCGTTGTCGGCGCCGATCAGCTCACGTTCAGCGAGCTGACCGGTCGGCTCAGCATCGCCTCGTCGGCGACAACCGTTCCGGAGATCGATCCCGCTGGCATGGGCTCGGTGGTGGCCCTCGCCACCGCCGTCCTCGGCCTGCTCGAACGTCGTCGGCTGAAGGCGAAGGCAGCCTGAGGCGATCCGGTCAAGGCGATTCCAACGAGAGGGGAGCAGGTTTCACATGGGCCTGCTCCCCTCTGTGTTTTCATGGTGAGCCTCAATCAGACCGCATCTCCCGCACGACCCGCCGCGCTCTCGTCCCGGCCTGCTGCTCACTCGCATCCACACCCGCGCGGTCAGCCGAGAGGCACCTGCCCGAGGCCCACTGACGTAGAGCGTCGATCTTGTCGCCGGCTGTGACAGCCACGGGCACGACGTTCGACGCGGCCTGAATGAGCGGCACGTCGAGCAGTGCCGCCAGCCGGCAGCAGCTCTTGATCTCGGCGCCGGTCCAGTTGATTTTTTCCGGCCGAGAGGAACTCACGGTCGGCATGGAACGCCCGGGCGGCTGTGGTTCTCTGCTCCGGGGCAAGAGTTCTCCGGACGCCCAGCCACGTGAAGGCGAGCCTGACGGCGGCCATGGTGGTGCGGAGGCGGTTGGCGGCGGAGCGTTCGGTCTGGGTGGTGGGCTGCTGGGTCTCGTGCTGGCGGCCGCGCGGGGAGGTGTGCTGGCCGGTGTCGGTGGATGTGGTGGTTGCTGTGGACATCGGTGCGTGGGATCTCCTTGGGGGAGGTGAATGGGAAGGCCCGCCGCGCAGACTGGTGGCGGCTGGGCTCGAAAAACCCTCTGGCTGGCGACGGTTTTCGGGCGCTAGGAAGCCCGATCGGCCACCGGGGCGACCATGGAGCCGCCTGCACCGAACGCGGCTGCCAGAGGTCAAAAAACGCTGGATGAACTGGCGGGGCAGGCGGGCGGGATCGGGATGCTCGCGCACTGGGCCCGTGCCTGCTCGCTGCCTGCTGGGTGACCGTCGCCCGCCCGCCATCACTCCCGCCGAGATGCCGCCCCCGCTACCCGGCGGACGGCACGGCCCCGCCATCTAGGTCGAGAGACGCAGGGAGGGGTACCCATAGATAGAAGAAACGAGAATAGAAGGAGATAGAGAGGCGAATGTACCGGTTCCGCATTGGCGCCGATGTAGGTCGACACCAGTGCTGATGTAGGTCGGCATGGCTGCGGATGTGGGGGCCGTCAACGGGCTGTCCAGCCCGGGCCCCGCCTGCCTGATTGGGGCGGGCTTGCCCCGGCCCACAACGACTGCGACGTCACTCTGGCGCGGCCCCACATGACGTCGGTGATCGAAGTCCGCGGGCGGTGAGATGCGCGGCGATCCGTCGGCGGAAGTCCGGATGCGCGGAAAGCCTACAGGGCCCGGGCGATCGGCTCGCAGAATCGCCGCGTTGCGGTGGGGGCTCCGACTTTACGAGCCGGTCCGCGGTGCCATGGAGAGGCCGGGGCTGCACGCCATCGATCGCCCACCACGAATCACGTTCTTGTGGATGCCGAGTGACCGTCCTATCTTTCGTGTCATCCCGCTCACCATGCGGCCATTCCCACGGGGGGGGCACCTCGGTGCGTCCGGGGAGGACGTGGTCACGTTCTTGAGATCGATTCGTTGGTGGGTGATGCCGGGGCACGGGGATGCCGCATGGACGACGACGTTGAATACCGCGATCGGCTCCCGTCCCGGGTCCGCTTCGGGTGTGCGATCCTCGAGCAGGCTGATCGGCTCGATCTAGTCGACGCATCCCTGGTGGACACGGACGGCGGCATTGCGATCATGCTCCTCCATTCGCCGAAACACCCCGACGGCGAGGCCTTCGTCGCAGTGCGGATGTACCGCCTACCCCGTCGCCGCGTCCGGCTCGAAAGCGACGTCGACTGGTTCTGCAAGTCGAGGAAGGATCGTTGCCGGCTCCCCGACCGCACCGCCGTGACCGACGCGACGTTGGCGATTGTCCATCCACCGGCGGACTGGAGCCACGACGCCCGACCACAATCGGGAAGGAGTCTGTTCCACGTCTACCGCTCCAAACGTGCCGCGCTGATCTTTCAAGTTGCGCTGCATCCAGGCGCCGGGGCCGATCATCCGCTCGTGCAGGCGATTCGAGAGAACCTCCGCATCGATTCCAGCCAGTGGATCGGCACGAAGCCGAGAACGCGGCGGATCGCGGTCCCAAGGACAGCCGTGGTCATGCCGAGTAAGCAACGCAAGAAGGCCCCCCCCAAGCCTCGTCCGACAAGAAGGCCGAGCCCAAAGACCGCGGCCGAGATGCCGCCCGGATTTGAACGGGGCGAGATCAAGGAGCTGGGCCCAAGGCCATGGCGGGGTGAATGGCCCCGAACCACCTCGATTCAGGATTGGCTGCTCGCCTTGCTGAGGGTTGCCGATGGAATCGGCGACGACGAAGAGTCGACCGGGTTCGCCATCGCGGCGATCGAAAAACTCGGGCGGATTGGGGACGGAATGGCGGCCGTTCCGTTCGTCGACGAGTACCTCAGACGCATACCCCCGTCGTCCGTTTCAAACGTGCTGAGCTTGGCGCAGGCGGGGGCGGATGTCTGCTTCCGTGCGCGGGATCTCGCCGGGATGGAGAGCTATCTCGCCGTCGCGACGGCGACTGAACCCTACAACACGCGCAAAGCGAGCGTGGGGTATTCCCTCGACACCGTTCGCCACTTCCGCGCCCGGAAGGGAATCCTCGATCCCGCCGACGCAAGCGACGATGATGAGCGGCTATTCGCAGCCTTCAAGCGCGCCGGGCGGCTGTTCCGGGAGGCTGTCGCCAAAGGGGATGCGGGCGGTGCGAGAGCCTTGATCGAGACGATGTCCTCGCTCGCCCGGAGTGAATGCAACGAATGGCGCCGCCGCGATTATCTTCGCGAAGTGATCGCCGCCTGGGCGGATCTCGACGACGTCGCCGAGATCCGCCGACACCTGAAGATGATCGACTCGGACGACCGGCACAAGGCGATCGACATGTCCGCTCTGGTTCGTCTGGGCATGGTGTCGGAACTGCTTCCGCGGCTCCGCGCGGCGCTGCGAAAGAACCTCGATGCCGTGGCCGATGTCGGCAACCTGAACTCCCACCACGACATCCACCTCTTCGTGGGGAACCTCCGCAGACTCGACGAAGCAGGCGCCCGCGACGAAGCTCGGCGCTGGCTCCGCCGGGCGGTGAAGGTTTTTGAGGATCGGCCACCGGCGCAGATCGGGGCCTTTTCCAGCGCCATCCCAGGGTTCCTCGCGGAGGCGGCGACCTTGCTCGGCGAGGTTGTGATCGCCCGGCAACTCCTGATGATCGCGAAGGGTGAGGCGAGTCAGGAGCGGCACGATGGGTGGCGGCGGGGAGCCGTCGGACAGTGGCTCCTCTCAACCGCCAATGCGGGGATGGTCGAGGCGGCGCTCGACGAGGCGCGGCGGATTCGCCCGATCCGCAAACGCCGCCAGAAACTCGCCGCCTTGTTCGCCAAGTTCGAGCGGTGGGACGAACTGCACCAACTCCTCGACTCGTTCGACTCCGCCGCCGAGCTGGTCGAAGCGGTGTGGTGGCTTCACTTGGAACTTCCCCGAGCGGGGACGGTGTGAAACAGCTCGAAACCGCTACTACCCAAGAAGCGCGGCGGCTTGCTGCCGGCCTGCCGATTCAAGCCTGAGGTCCGCTCGGGTTCTCAGGCTGAAGTCGGCGACCATCGTGCGTTCGATCGGGGCGCGGTGGCGGCATGCAGTCGATCTCGACTATCACGAAACCGAGTGCGTGGATACTTAATTCACCCCCGGCTCCCGCACGACTCTCCGCACCCGACCGCCACTCACCCCTTCTGACCGCGAATACACCCCCGCCCGATCCGCCGAGAGGCACCGACCCGAGGCCCACTGGCGTAGCCCCTCGATCTTGTCGCCCGCAGTCACAGCCACGGATACGACATTCTGCGCGGGCTGAACGAGCGGCACGTCGAGCAGCAAAGCCGGCCTGCAGCGCGACTTAGTCTCGACCCCAGTAGAGTGAGCGTCATCCGGCCGGGCCTGCTTCGCGTCGAGCCGGTAGTGGCCCGTGTAGCTGCCCCAGATCTTGTCCTTCTGGTCGCGCCCCGGCAGGTCCACGAAGAACACGCCGTCGAAGCGCTCGGCCCTCGCGAACTCCGGCGGCAGCTTCGAGGCGTCGTTGCAGGTGCCGACGAAAAAGACGTCCGATTCGTGGTCGTTCAGCCACGTGAGCAGAGAGCCGAACACGCGGGCCGACGCTGGGGCGTTACCCGGGGCATCAGGTAACAGTTTGGCTAACAGTGCCCCTTCCGGGGTGCCGCTCCCTCCGCCCGAGAATCGCCGCAAACCCCAGCGGCGAAAAGCGGTTACGCCAAGTGAGGCTGCTGGGGCTCGAACCCAGGACCAACGGATTAAAAGTCCGATGCTCTACCGACTGAGCTACAGCCTCGGAAGCCATCCTACCGAGGCCCGCACCGGGAGCAAACGACCCGTATTCCCCCCCATCCTGCACCGCGGCCCACGTCGCGGACACGCCTCAAACGACCGGCGGTCCCGGCCGATACGCCGGCCTGAAGGACGCCCCGCGTCAGCTGCCCGACGCGGCCTCGACCTCCATCTGCTGGTCGCGGTTGGCCGCCTCGTCCTCCTCCTCGGCGTCCATCTCCTCCTTCTGCACGTCGCGATCGGCCGCGTCGTTCTCCGACATCGGCTTCTCGTCGGCGAAAGGATCGTCGGCGTCCTCGTCGGCCACCGGCTTGCGGCCACGGGCCGGGCGCGGCTGCGGCACCTCCTCCGCGGCCCCCGCCCCGCGGCCTCCCCGCGCATCGAACAGCTCCGGCCGGATGTCCTCCGGACGACGACGACGCAGCACGTCGCTCGTGGCGTCTTCGATCTGCGAATAGCGGCGGCCCGCGGCCTCGCGGTCACGCTGCAGCGACATGAGCCGCGCCCGCGACCGATGCTTCTCGAGCGTGAGCCGGTCGCACCCCTGCACCCGCTCGAGCGCCCGCGACACCCGCAGCACGCTCCCGTCGCCGGCCTCCCGCTCGGCCCCGAGGGCGAAGTCGGCCTCGGCCTCACTCGTGCGGTTCAGCTTGAGCGCGGCGAGCCCGCGGAAGTAGTAGGCCCGGGCGTCCGACGCCCCGGCCTCGACGGCCGTCGTCAGTTCGTCGTGGGCGCGCGCGAAATCGCCCTCATAGAAGGCGTGGATGCCCGCCCCGATGGCGTCGCGAACCGCGAGCGGATCCTCGCTCGGGAGCCCCGCCGCGCGGCCGTCCGCCGCCGCGATCGCGACCATCGCCACCGCGAGCAGAGGGACCGCCGCGACGCCCGCCACCGCACGTCGCGCCCGGCCGATGCAGCCCCGATCCGCCCGCACGATGCCCGTCGTCACAACGACGTTCGTCACGATGCCCTTCATCCGCAGTTCTCCCCTCGCGCCACCCCGAAACACACCTGTTGCTCTCGTATCGGACGGCCGATGGCAGCATATCCGCCACCGGCGGCGGGCGCCGCACAACCGCCACGACCGGCGGTCAGGCGGGCCGCAGGGTTTCCCCAGCCCCGCGCGGCCCACGGGCGAGGGCATGCCGGCGAAAGTCGGCGTCGTCGAGAAACACCCCCGCCTGCACCAGCTCCATCATCACCGCCTGCCCGGGCCAGCCGAACGCCGCGAGCAGCCGGTCGAACCCGTCCGGCGGGCACGTGCCCTTGAGGTCGACGAGCAACACCCGACCGTCCCGCTCGAACAGGTTGCCATCCACCTGCCAGCGGAGCCCCTCCCGTGGGCTCGTCCACACGAGCGATCCGTCGGGCTCCACGTAGAGCCGCTCGAGCGCCGCGAGCCGGGCGAGCGCGTCGTCGAAGCCGATCGCCATCGGTGCCGACGGCAGCGGCCGCGGCACCGCCAGCACCCGCCAGCGGCCGCGGGCGTCCGCGAAGGTGTCGCCGGTCGAAGGCGTCTGCCCCGTGCCGGTCGGAGCGACCGTCCCGGATCCGGCGTCGCCGGCCGTCGTCGCATCCGGCAGCGGGTGCAGCGTGATGAAAAACTCGTAGAGCGGATACTCACCCGTGACGGTCATGGCGAGCCTCCCGCCCCCGCTCCGGCGCCGACGCTCTCGCGCACCCACGCGGCGTAGGCCGGCGCCGCGGCCACCGCCGCCACGAGCAGCTCAGGATTCTCGTAG
>Ga0209189_1003728_pt1 | contig 10136 bp, 8 predicted proteins | sample C_130820_EF_Meta_FD_187308 | JGI IMG/M metagenome (GOLD analysis project Ga0209189, IMG submission 187308) | Freshwater microbial communities from Lake Croche, Canada to study carbon cycling - C_130820_EF_MetaG (SPAdes) (version 3) | ecosystem: Environmental > Aquatic > Freshwater > Lake | place...
AAGCCCGGGCAGAGCACGTTCACACGCACGCCCCGGGGGGCGAGCTCGCGGGCGACGTTGCGGGTGTAGTTCACCACCGCCGCCTTCGACGCCGAATAGGCGAAGACCTTGGAGAGCGGCTTGTCGGCCGACACGCTCCCGATGTTGAGGATCGCGCCCCCGCCGGCCTCGGCCATGTGCCGGCCGAACAGCTGGCAGCCGAGGTGGGTGCTCTTGAGATTCGTGTCGAGCACTTTCGCGAAGTCGTCGTCGGTGATCTCGAAGTAGGGCACAGCCGAGTTCACCCCGGCGCAGTTGACGAGCACGTCGGCCCGGCCGCGGGCGGCGAGGACGGCGTCGAGCAGCCCCTGCACGCTGCCGCGGTCGACGGCGTCGACCGGCGCGAAGAGCCCATCGCCCCCCGCCGCACGGATGGCGTCGACGCGGGCCTGTCCGCGATCCGCCCCGCGGCCCGCGATCACGACGAAGGCCCCGGCGCGGGCCAGCCCCTCGGCCAGCGCTCCGCCGAGCACGCCGGTGCCGCCGACGACCACGGCGGTGCGGCCGGCGAGCCCGAAGAGGTGGGTGAGGTAGCTGTCGGCCATCGGAAGGGTCTCGGGAAGGAACGGGGAGGGGAACGCGGGGCGGGCGGCGACGCCCGCGGGGACAGCGGTCGGCAGACCGCGGCTCGCAGGTCGGCCGGCGGCCGTGGTGGGGAGCCTCCGGTCGCCCGCGTCAGACCGGACGGCGCAGCTCGAGCCACTCGGAGTGGAAGGTGCCGGGCTTGTCGGTCCGTTGGTAGGTGTGGGCGCCGAAGTAGTCACGCTGCGCCTGCAGCAGGTTCGCCGGCAGCCGGGCGTGGCGGTAGCCGTCGTAGTAGGCCAACGCCGACATGAACGCGGGCACGGGCACGCCCACGGTGGCGGCGGTGGCGATCACGTGCCGCCAGTCGGCCTGCACGTCGGCGAGCGCCTTTGTGAAATAAGGAGCGAGCATGAGGTTTTCGAGGCCCGGCGCGGCCTCGTAGGCCTCGGCGATCCGCTCGAGGAACCGGGCGCGGATGATGCAGCCGCCCCGCCAGAGCATGGCGATGGAGCGGTAGTCGAGCTTCCAGCCCTGCTCCTTGGCCGCCGCGGCGAGCTGGGCGAAGCCCTGCGCGTAGCTGGCGATCTTGCTGGCGTAGAGGGCGTGGCGGACCTGGTCGACGAACCGCTTCGTGTCGCCGTTGTTCCGCATGTCGGGGCCCTGGAGCACCTTGCTGGCCCGCACCCGCTCCTCCTTCATCGCCGACAGGCTGCGGGCGTAGACCGCCTCGGTGACCAGCGTGCTCGGCACGCCGAGGTCGAGGGCGAGCTGGCTCATCCACTTGCCGGTGCCCTTGGCGCCGGCGGCGTCGAGGATGTTGTCGACGAGGTGGCTGCCCGGGGCGTCGGGGTCATGGGCGGTGAAGATGTCGCGCGTGATCTCGATCAGGTAGCTGTCGAGCTCGCCGCGGTTCCACTCGTCGAACGCGGCCGCCAGCGCCTCGTTGCCGAGGCCCGCCGCCTGCTTCAGCAGCCAGTAGGCCTCGCAGATCAGCTGCATGTCGCCGTATTCGATGCCGTTGTGCACCATCTTCACGTAGTTGCCCGCGCCCCCCGGGCCCACCCAGTCGCAGCAGGGGATGTCGCCCTTGGGGCCCACCTTCGCGGCGATGGCTTGGAAGATCGGCTTCATGAGCGGCCAGGCCGCGGCGGATCCGCCCGGCATGAGGCTCGGGCCCTTGAGCGCGCCCTCCTCGCCTCCCGACACCCCGGTGCCGCTGTAGAGTAGCCCCGCCGCCTCCACCTCCTTCGTGCGCCGGTCGGTGTCGGAAGGGAGCGTGTTGCCGCCGTCGATGAGCAGGTCGCCCTTGGAGAGCAGGGGGACGAGCGTCTTGATGAGCTCGTCCACGGCCGGCCCGGCCTTGACCATCATCATGATCTTGCGCGGCGGCTTGAGGGCGGCGACCAACGCCGGCAGCGTGTGGCAGCCCACCACGTTTGGCTGCTTGCCGCGGCCGTTGACGAAGGCGTCGGTCACCGTGCCGGTGCGGTTGTAGACGGCGATGGAGAACCCCCGGCTGGCGATGTTGAGGGCGAGGTTCTCGCCCATGACGGCCAGTCCGATGAGGCCGATGTCGCAGGATGCCTGGCTGTTCACGCGCGCGTCTCCTTGGAGAGATGTCCCGGGGCGGGGGAATGAACCCCGGCGGAATGCCGAAGTCGATGGCGGAGACTATATCTGGCCGGTGAGGCGGGGCCAATTGGGCGGGATGCGCGGCGGTCGGACACCGCGGCGAGACGGGCTTCCGGCCGGAACGGAATCAAGGAATCGTGTCCTGAAGGTCGATTCCAGATGGCGCCGGCGGAACAGCCCGTGTTCACGGTTGATCCGGCCCGGTCCTCGCCATGGGAAAAGCTTGACCAAACGGCCCAGCCTCCCGTAGCGTGACGGTGTTCGCGGTGATTTCCACGGCTCCGTAGCCAAGTGGCTAAGGCAGCGGATTGCAAATCCGCCATCGTCGGTTCGACTCCGACCGGAGCCTCTTTCTTTTCGCCCCCGCGGTTCCCGCGAAAACGCCGGGAATCGTGGGGCTCTCGGGCTCCGCAGGGGGCCGCGGCTCGGGCGTGGCGTCAGCCCGCGCAGATGCCGCAGAATCCCGCAGCGTGCCACGCCGAGCCCTCCCGGGCCGTCTGTGAGTGGTCGCTGTGGTGGTCACTTTTCGGAGCCGCCTCCGACCGCCCATCGGTGCCCGTCGCCCGCAGTGCAGCAGCCTCCGCCTCCGGGCGGCTTGGCTGCCCGGGCCTGATCGCAGCCGAGACCGATTCCCGCTCCAGAAGCCGCGACGTTTCCACGTTTTTGGCCCGAGCCCCGTTCTTTTTCCGAGGGGGGCGGTTCGCTTGCGGGGTGGGGGCGCGGCCCGGTACCTTTCGAGTCGGAGGGTTTTCCATGCTTCTTACGCAGCTGTACTCGGATCTGAAGTCCCGCTTCGGCGTCGGCGGGAAGCGTGCGAGGGCGCCGGGTTCCCGCCGTTCGCGGACGGCCTTCGCCGTGGAACGTCTGGAACGCCGCGAGGTGCCCGCCGCCGCCGGCTTCAGCGGCCAGGTGAAGGCCATCTCCGCCCCGCGAACGGTCGAGGTGCACAAGCTCGAGGACAGCTCGGCCGCGAAGTTCTTCGCCGAGAAGCAGAACGTCGTCCTCGGGAGCAGCCTGACGGTCGACGTCAGCGCGGTCGGAACGTACTCGCAGGAGGCGGGTTTCCGACCGGCCAACATTCTCGCGGGCACGAGGGTCAACTCCTTCTACCTGCACGCCGACAGGGTGGGGCAACCCGCCGCCTTCGTGTTCGCCCGCGGTTCGATCACGTTCAATGAACCGATTTTGGGCGTGCAAGCCACCCAGGCGGGCTTGAATCAGTCGGATCTCCTCGGCGCCGCCGGCACCGTCTATCCCAAGGTGGGCCGGGAGGTGGACGGCAACGACCGCCAAAACCCCGACACCTTTTCGATATCGAGCGATCGGAGGACGCTCACCTTCGCCTTCCAGACCTCCACCAATAGCGATGACGTGCGCATCATCACCGCGAGTTCGCCGCTGGGGGCGGCCGACGTGGGCCAGGCCTTCCTCAAGGCGCCCGGCGTCACCACCGGCGAGCGCACCCTCGCGATCAGTGCGCCGCCGACGGTCGAGCCCAACAGGCTGGAAAACGCCCGCTATGGGATGGTGTTCGCGGAGAAGGCGGGCGTCGCGCTGGCCGCGAAGCTGAGCGTCGATGCAGCCGCGCCGGGTGAATACAACATGAAGACCGCCATGAAGCCGGCCACCATCGCTGCGGGCACCAGGGTCAACTCCTACTACCTGCACGTGGACAGGGTCGGATCCCCGACGGCGTTCGACGTCATCACCGGCTCCTTGACATTCGACGCGCCGATCCTCGGAGTCATCGCCACCGAGGGCAAACTGGTCAGTTCGGACGTCCTCGGCGCCACGGGCACGGCGTATCCCTGGTCGCGTCGGACGCTCGACAGGAACGCCCCGGCGAACCTCGATCGTTTCTGGATCTCCTCCGACATGAAGACGCTGCGATACGACATGCAAACGTCGATCGCATGCGATTCCCTCCGGATCGTCACCGGCGTGCCGACCGCCGGCGCGACATCCTAGTGTCGTGAGTCGGAAGTTCGTTTCGATTCACGACATGACATTCCCGGCCTTTCAGGCCGGGAATCAAGCAACTTCTAGTGTCATGAACTTCTGGTTCAGGACGCTAGTGTCCGGCATCGAACGAACACGCGATCACGACACGAGCAGCCCGGGGCATACGTCTCCCGGACGGATTTCCACCGATGAAGACCGCCGGTTTTCGCGGGTGCCACTCACCCGTGATCGCATCCGGGCGATCGAGCGGGCTGTGTATTGATTGCCTGCCAGCAGCCCGTCGCCTGTCTTCCGGCGCCTGAAATCCGAGCCGGTCGGCGGCCGGGGCTGAGGCAGGTCGGTCCGGTCGCCCCGAGTCATTCGGGCCGCTCGTTCTCGAGGGCGGCCTTCACGGCGTCGCGGGCCTCACGCCAGTAGGTTTTCACCGTCCGTTCCGAGCACCCCAGCAGGCGGGCGATGGTCTTCTGATCGGCGCCCAGATACCAGACGAGGTGGAAGGCCTCCTTCTGGCGGGGCTCGAGCCGGTTCACCGCGGCGTGGAAGAGTTCCCAACGGTCGAGCGGTCCGTCCGCCGCCTCCGCCTGATCGATGAAGTAGCGGCCGCTTTCCGAGCCGCGGGCGACGTTGGTGCCATGATTGGCGGCATAGGACGTGGGCCCGGCGTTGCGGCGGGCCAGGTCGATGAGTTCCCGATGGATTTGCGTGGCCGCCAGGGCCATGAGCGACCGGGGTGATTCCCGCTCCTCCGCCATCTGGCCGAGCGCGCGGTGGAGCCGCATCGCGGCCCCCTGGAAAACGTCGTCGGTGTCGTCGTGCCTGCGGACGCCGGGAAATCGGCCGAGCATCCGGTGGGCCAGCACGCGGAGCCTGTCGGCGCACAGTTCGATGATCCGATCCCGGGCCGCGAGATCCCCCCGCTCGAGGCGAGCGAGGCATTCCTGCAAGGATTCGTCGGCATCCAGATCCATGGTGTGAACCCTCGGTGTGGCCCTCGCCCCCTTTGAATGTAGCCGCCGGAAAATCGCGGTTTTTCGGGAGGGGGGAAATTTTTTTTGGGCCGTTGCCCCTGGCGGCACCATTTCTCGCCTTTTCCTCCAGCGGGACATCGCGTGTGGCGAGTCCCGGGGGCTGCGAGGTTTCAGGGCCGTCCGGTTCCGGGCCGTCCGGGTTGAGCGCAGGTCGTTTGGTGCCACGGGCCTGAATCCCAGGCGATTCGTGAGCGAACGTCCGGTTCGACTCCGGTCTTCCGCCAGGGAGAGAGAGGACTCTCCGGCCACCGGGGCCGGGGTGACTCCCGTTGGCAGGCCGCGATCGTTCTCGAAACCACGAAGCCCAGCACCTGCTTCCCAACGTCACCTCCGTTCCAAAAGGATTCACCGTCATGTCACACGGCAAGTCCATTCCCCAGCCTTCCAGTTCTTTGCATCGTGAAGATTCCGTACCTGCCGGGCCGGCGACCGCGCTGACCGGCGCCGCCACGTGCAAGGCGGCGGGCCGCTCGTCGTCGACTATCGACACGTTGCCTATCGACAAGTTGCCTATCGATAACCCGCATGAGCTGCTCGGCCTCGTCGCCGGCGAGGAAAACGCCCGGGTGATCATCGAGGCGGCGCGGTCGCGGCTGGTCCGAATCCGCGAGGCCAATGGCAGCGAGGTCGCCGTGCGGGCCTACGTGATCGGGCAGATCTGCCGGGCACGCGCCGCGATGCTCAAGGACGCCCGGCGCGCGGCCGCCGGCCGCGGTCGGCAGGGCGGACAGCGATCGTCCGGGACGGCGGTCGAATCGACCGCGGTGGGGCCTCGGGCGCAGGCCGTCGGCTGACAGGACGAGCGGCTGAAAGCACGAGCGGCTGACAGCACGAGCGGCTGAGTGTTCGTCGCCTTCTGCGAAGTTGTCGGCGGTTGATGAGCCGGCGCCGACATTTGCCGGCGGCGATCACTCGGCGGCGATCACTCGGCGGGAGCGGCCGCACGGGGTGCCTGCTTCGACTTCGCACCGGAAAGAAGGTCGAAGTCGATGACGTTCTTTCCCGACTTCACTTCCGCCCAGAGGGCGTTGTTGGCCTGGTAGCGGGGATGGATCACCGCGTTCTTACCCCCCTCCTGCTCCACGGGGAGCATCCGCACGTGATGCAGGCCGAGCGGTGCTCCCGGTTCCCGGCCGCGACGTAGCAGCCGGTAGTTGCCGTTGGCATCGGTCATTCCGTAGGCGGCGGCAAGGATCTTCCGCGGGTCCTGCGACTGGGGTTCGAACGACACCTGCACCCCGGGTGCGGGCACGCCGTCGATCTTCACCGTGCCGGTGACCTCGGCGAACTCAGGGCCCTGCTTGCATCCGCCGGCGATGGCGGCCACCACGGCGATCGCGATGATCGCGGGCTGCATGTGCACGGTTCGAGCGGTCAAAGCCGTAAGCATCCCGAGGCGCATGATCGGGGGGCGAACCGTGTCGAACACCTGTATCTTCGCATGCATGCGGGGAACACCGTGGCAATGTCGCGGCCCCGCTCGGCGACAGGTGGCGTCAGCCCGGGCGGCGGGCTCGCCCGGAGTTTTCTCGCCTTCGCCCCTGCTCGTCGCCTCCGCTGGATGCACGCCTCCGTGCACGTGGGGGCGTGGGGCGTGCGTCACTGCGTTGGCAGATCGTAGATCTGCCGGTCGGACCGGTTCGCCATGTACTGAACCCGGGTCTGGTCAAGGGTGTCGGGCACCGCGACTACCGCACCGTCGGCCATCACGAACTGCACGACGCCCTTGTGGGCGCTGTCGAAGCCCTTGCCGGGATTCGACGGATCGCCCGCGGCGAGGAAGTCCCAGTTGAGAATAAAATTGGCGCGGGCGAACGTGCGGCAGGTGCCACCCGGGCCGTAGTCGTTGACGGAGCCTGCGCCCGCCCAGACGGCCGCCCTGTTCATCCGCGCCCGCTCGCCGATCGCGAGCGTCTTGCTCAGGCCGTCCGTGATCTGGTTGGCCTTGACGCCGAGCGGTCCCGTCCCCGGGAAGGACAAGCAGGTTGAAGGCTTTGCTGTCGCCTGCTTGTCGAGCACGCCGAAGAACATGCCGCCAGTGTCGATGTCGAGATAGGGCGCGTTGTAGGCGTTCGCCGTTTTCCACGGCTCCTGCACGACGACACCGGTGGACGCGACGTAGTTGGAGGTGGCGATCGAGAAGGGATTCGACCCGCCGAACTGCTGCAGGTTGTTGAGCGCCGGCGTCGAGTCGGAGGGGCAGCGGTAGGTGGGGATGCTCGTCTGCAGCAGAGCCTGGTCGGCCGCCGCGGCGCCCGTCTTGTAGAGGTCGGTCAGCTTTCTCGTCGTCGGCTGGAGCGAGTCGTAGAGCTGCTGGTTTTCCGTGAAGGGGAGGATGAACACCGCCCAGCCCCAGCTCTGCTGCGTGTCGCTGCTGGTGAGCATCGACATCGAGTAACCCGCGGGAAACGCCTTCTTGGACGACTCGTGGCCGAGCAGCCCCAGGCCGATCTGCTTGAGGTTGTTGCTGCAGGTGCTGCGCCGCGCGGCCTCGCGGGCGCTCTGCACCGCCGGCAGGAGCAGGCCGACGAGGGTGCCGATGATGGCGATGACCACGAGCAATTCGACGAGCGTGAAGCCGGCACGGTAGCGGTCCCTGGCCGGGGCGACGCGATCACGCGGCCGGGCCTCGGAGCAAGTCATGGGACACCCTCGACGAAAAAAAGTGATGACAACCAGACGGAACGAAGAAGGAGGGAGAATCGACGAAGTCAGGCGGAGTTGCAGACCGGGGGGGTGAGCCATCACGCCGCAAGAGATCAGGGCCGAGAGGACTGCAAAAAACGCGGGTGATGAAAAATGATTGCCCCCGCCGACGTCTCTGGCTACGATCGTCGACTGGTGGGAATGTTAGCATCGGACGAGTCAGCCGGGCAATCGGTCGGCGCCGTTGCAGAGCCGTCCGCGGCAATTTTTCCGGCCGTGGGGTCTGTTCCATGTGTCTACGGGCGCCGGGCTTCGGCGGGGGATGTCTCCCGCCGAGTGGTTGCCGCCATTGAGGAGGGTGGATCCATGATCGGCACGGTCATCTCAAGGAGTCGGCGGAGTTTTGCCAATGGCTCGCCGCGACGAGCCTTCACGCTCGTCGAGTTGCTCGTGGTCATCGCGATCATCGGCATCCTCGTCGGCCTGCTCCTGCCGGCTGTGCAGAGCGCTCGCGAGTCGGCCCGCACGTCGCAGTGCCTCAACAACATGAAGCAGGTCGCTCTGGCGGCGCTGGGGCACAACAGCGCAAAGAAGGCCTTTCCGCCGCGGGCGGGGGGCACGGGGCTCTCCGGATCGTTGGTCAACTGGCCGGTGAACGGCCTCGGCGCGTCGAACTCCGACTATCACGTCACCAACAACGGGGCCCGGCGGAGCGGGTTCGTGGACATGCTGCCGTTCATGGAATACGGCGTGATGTACGACAACATCCAGGCCGGCGACTCGACCAACGCGCCGGGCGGCCCGACGGCCTGGTGGGGCTGGGGGCCCTGGAACATCGCCCCGATCGCGCTCAGCTGCCCGAGCGATCCGTCGCCCTACGTGGCCCTCGGGCACAACATCGCCCTGAGCATGGGCGACGCGGTCAACATCGGCTCTTCGAACCAGACCGTGAAGGCAAACACGGTGTCCCGGGGGATGTGGAACTACCTCCAGTACGACGCCACGACCTGCAAGGCCGTGAGCACCGGCGTCAAGGAGGCCGAGTGCAAGGACGGTCTCAGCAAGACGATCCTGCTCAGCGAGCGGCTGCGGGCCCCCAACGACACGAATTGGTACGCCGCGGGCACCGGCGGCGTCGGCCCGACGCGGGGGACGATCGCACAGGTGACCTCGGTGAGCACGAACCCCAACGCCTGTCTGACCGTCGCTGACAACGATTTCTTCGTCGCCGGCACCCAGGTGAAGGGCTTCTGGGGTAGGTTCTGGACGGACGGGCAGGGGGAACGGGTGGGCTTCAGCACCGTCCTGGCCCCCAATTCGCCCTCCTGCGGCGGCAACGTCTCGAACGCCGACAACACCGTGACGGTGCTCCCTCCCACGAGTGCCCACCGTGGTGGCGTGAACATCGCCTTCGCCGACGGCGCGACGCGGTTCGTCGCCGACACCGTCGACACCGGCAACACCGGCACGGCGGTCTCGTACAACTCCACCGTCGCAAGCCCGTACGGCGTGTGGGGCGCCCTCGGCTCGAAGGCCGGTGCCGAGACACTCCGGCTCGACTGACGCCCGAGGATTTTCTCGTCATGCACACCGCCGGTTTTCTTCCGCGCCCGGCGCCCGGGGGCGCCTCCTTCCGGTGCCTGGGGCTGTTCGTCGCCGGCCTGCTGGGGGGCGTCGGAGTCATCCTCGTCGCGGGCTGCAAGCCGGCGACGAACCGGCCCGCGACGGCGCCCGTGTCGGGCACGGTGACGCTGGGGGGAGCGCCCATCGCCGGTGCGACGGTGAGCTTCCAGGCGGTCGACGGCAGCCGTTCGTCGGTGGCGATCACGGATGCCTCCGGCCGGTACGAACTCACCACGTTCGTCCGCGGCGACGGGGCCGTGCCCGGCGACTACAAGGTGGCCGTGTCGAAGATGACGCAGGACATCGTCGAATCGGCGCCGGGAGAGAAGTATGAGCCGCCGACCGGGCCGATCCCGGAGCCGAAGAACCAACTGCCGGCGAAGTATGCGGACGCCGACAAGTCGGGGCTCAAGGCCACGGTGACGACCGGATCCAACGCGGCGGACTTCAGCCTCGCGCCGTGATGCTGGTTGGGTCGAAGCCCTCCGGGCTTCGACCCAACTGAAACCCTCCGGGTTTCGATGCAGCCTGATCGCATCCATGCGATCGGGGGCGCGACGCGGGCAGCCCTCCGGGCTTCGACCCAACTGAAACCCTCCGGGTTTCGATGCAGCCTGATCGCATCCATGCGATCGGGGGCGCGACGCGGGCGGCCCTCCGGGCTTCGACCCAACTGAAACC
>Ga0209189_1003729_pt1 | contig 10135 bp, 13 predicted proteins | sample C_130820_EF_Meta_FD_187308 | JGI IMG/M metagenome (GOLD analysis project Ga0209189, IMG submission 187308) | Freshwater microbial communities from Lake Croche, Canada to study carbon cycling - C_130820_EF_MetaG (SPAdes) (version 3) | ecosystem: Environmental > Aquatic > Freshwater > Lake...
GTTTGAATCAGTTGCAGTTGGTAGAACCATACGTAAGTAAGTACTACTCTGAAGCATGGATTCGCAAGAATGTCTTACATCAAACTGATGATGATATTGAACAGATCGATGAACAGATCGCAGAAGAAAAAGAAAAGATTGCTGAGAGACAAGCTGATCAACAAGAACGTGCAGCTGCTCAGGGATCAATGGATATGCAACCAGAACAACCCGAACAAGGAGCACCGCAATGAGTGAATCAGTAAGAAATTTAATTAACGCAATTTCCGCAGGAAGTGCGATTAATACAGAAGAAGCATTTAACTCAGCCATGGCTGAGAAAATTTCTGTTAAACTAGAAGCAATGCGCCAAGACGTTGCAGCTAATATGTTTGCAACAGAAGAAGTTGTTTCTGAAGAAACTGGTATGACCGATAAACATGCTAAACAAGCTGCGAAAGAAATTGCAAAAGCGCATAAACATCTAACAATTACTAGTATGGAAGGTGGACACCATGTTCACCATAAAGATGACGAAGATGGAAATGACCCAGATATTCGTGTGCATGCTGAAAAAGGAAAAATTCACCTAACTCAAGATCATGGTGGTGGTACAGGTCATGAACATAGTACCCACTCAGATGTAGCAAGTGCTGTTGCTCATGCTCAAAAACACCTTGTTGGTAATATACCGAAAGAAGTTTAATAGTGTCTAAATCCTTTAGCATGTTAAGATCTAAACTCTTCGAAAGTCTCGGAGTGTTGGACAAATACACATGCTACGACAGTAATGTAACTGTTGATAAGGATTACTCGTTGACCATCAATGGTCATAAGTTGGAAGAGAATTTTGAGAGTTTGGAAGAAGCGAAAACATACGCCAAACGATACGTTGAAAATCAAAAATTACTAGAAGATATTAATACGACAATACCAGAAGAAAAAGTAGCACATTATATTCGACAGTTTCATAATGTAGATAAAATTACAGATACGCTTATTGAATCATATATTGAACTTGCTTCTTCCAATTTATTTTCAGTTGACCCTGTTGTTGTTGCTATTAAAGAACGATCAGCAGTGGAGTTTAGCGGTAAACTAGAGTATCACTTAGCCGATGGTAACATCGTTGCAATAAATGAAGATACCCAAGAAACCCTAAATAACTTATTACAAGACAAACCAGAAATTGTTGATTACATGCGTGAGAGTAAAGACAATTTCATGAGAATACTAAGAGAGATCTAAAATGGCTGTTACCATAACAATTATCAAACGAACTCAACAAGAAGCTATCATTAAAGTTAGTGGTACTGGTGCTTGCACCATTCTTCTTGATGATCTAGTTTCTCATAATCAGATCGTAGAAGGCACTGATCAACGTGTTGATATCGTTGGAGCCGTTGTTACTGGTCTACTATCTTCTGCTATTACAGTTACTCGTAATGGCGTTGCTACTCTAGCGTTTGCTGGTGAGAACTCTGCAATCTTTGACTTTGAAGGTCAGGGTTTCCGTGATTCTAGCAACAATGACAAAGACATCGTTGTAACTATCGCTAATGCTGAAGGTCATATCTATCTTATACTGCGTAAAGTATCTGGTTATACTTCTACAGTTGAGACTGCTATATATGGTTCATATGATAACCCAAGCGCAGTTGGTGCTGTAACTAACGTAACTGGTAGTCCAGACTACGCAAGATAAGGATAAGACATGAAACTTATTAGAGAAGTTTACGACACAGTTAGTTTAGTTACTGAGGGCAATCTCGGTAAGGGTAAAAATTACTTTATTGAAGGTGTGTTCCTTCAATCAGAATTACAAAACCGCAATGGACGTATGTACCCAGAAAAGGTAATGGACAAAGAAGTCCAGCGTTATTGCGAAGAGTATATTGATAAAAATCGTGCTTATGGTGAGTTGGGTCACCCAGACAGTCCTTCAATCAACCTCGATCGTGTTTCACACATGATTGTTTCGTTGAGAAAAGAGGGAACCAACTACATCGGGAAAGCAAAAATTCTAGACACACCAATGGGTAAGATTGCAAAAGGTCTTCTTGATGGTGGCGCAAATCTTGGCGTTTCTAGTCGTGCACTTGGATCACTTAAAACAAATAATGAGGGTGTTCAAATTGTTCAAGACGATTTCATGCTGTCTACTGCAGCTGATATCGTAGCCGACCCTTCTGCTCCTGATGCTTTCGTTCGAGGCATTATGGAAGGACATGAGTGGGTTTTTGTTGATGGAAAATATGTGCAAAAGAATATAGAAGAAGTTAGATCAACGATCAAAAGAACTTCTTCTGCAGGTCTTAACGAAGCCAAGTTACGTGCTTTCCAGCACTTCTTGGGTAAAATTCGCTAAATAATAAATAATCAAATAGAACTCATCCAGTTAACAGGAGATACAGATGTCTATCGAAAGAAAAATCGCTGAATTACTCGCTGAAGCAAAAACGCTTCAAGAGGAAACAACAGAAGTCATAGTTGAAGAAACAACAGAAGAAGTTGTTGTTGAAGAAACAACAGAGGCTACAGAAGTTGCAACTGAAGAAGTTGTAGCTGAACAAGTTACAGAAGAAAAAGCTGCTCGTGAGATTACAGTTGACGTTACTGAAGACGTTGCTGCTCTTACAAATGGTGAAGACCTTTCTGAGGAATTCAAAACCAAAGCTGCTACAATCTTCGAAGCTGCAGTTATTACACGTGTAAAAAACGAAGTAACTAAACTGCAAGAAGAGTTTGATAATCAACTTAATGAAAAGGTTGAAGAATTCAAAGAGGGATTAGTTGAAAAAGTTGATGGATATCTCAACTACATAGTTGAGCAGTGGATTGCACAGAATGAGATTGCCCTTGAATCTGGTATGAAGTCTGAAATTCTTGAGAGTTTCGTCCAGGGACTTAAAGGTGTGTTCGAAGAACACTATATTGATGTTCCAGAAGAAAAATTTGATGTGCTAGGTGACATGCAAGAGAAACTTGAACAACTTGAATCAAAGTTGAACGAGACTGTTGCAACTAATGTTGACCTTACTAAGCAAATTAATGAACAGAAGCGTATTGCTTCTGTGATTGAAGCTGCAGATGGATTAGCTGATACTGATGTAGAAAAGTTCAAAGGTCTTGCCGAAGAACTTACATATGAAGATGCTGAGTCCTTCAAGAAGAAACTCCAGACAATTCGTGAAAATTACTTTACTAACAAATCAACTACATTAGTTGAGTCAGTAGTTACAGATTCTCCAGTTATCACTGAAGAATACAAAGCTGTTGATCCAACAATGAAGTCTTATTTGTCCGTTCTGAACTCCATTAAAAAATAATCTAAAAGGATTTAAAAATGACAACTCGTCAACAATTAATCGAAAAATGGTCACCAATCCTCAATCATGAGGGTGTGGCTCCTATCAAAGATAGCTATCGTAAAGAAGTTACAGCTGTTCTCCTAGAGAACACAGAGCGTGCATTGCGTGAAGAAAAATCCGCATTGTTCGAAACACATGCAAACGGCACTGGTGGCGCAATCGGCACACTCGGTGGTGGTTCTGCTGGTGATGGCGGTGGCGTTACTGGTTTCGACCCAGTATTGATCAGCTTGGTTCGTCGTTCTGCTCCACAGATGATCGCTTATGACATCTGCGGTGTTCAGCCAATGACACAACCAACTGGTTTGATCTTTGCAATGAAGAGCCGTTATGCTACACAAAATGGTACTGAAGCATTGTTCAACGAAGCAGACACAGATACTTCTGGTGCTTCTTCTCCTGTACATGCTGGTTCTAACCCATACGCTGGTAGTTATACTACTGGTGTTGGCCAAACTACTACTGATGCTGAAGCTGGTTCACGTTTCAACGAAATGGCATTCTCAATCGAGAAAACCAGCGTTGTTGCTAAGAGCCGTCAGTTGAAAGCAGAATACACAATCGAACTCGCACAAGACTTGAAATCAGTTCATGGTCTTGACGCTGAAGGCGAATTGTCTAACATTCTTTCTACAGAAATCTTGGCTGAGATCAATCGCGAAGTTATCCGTACAATCTACACCTCTGCTAAAGTTGGTGCACAACAAGGTACTGCTACTGCTGGTACTTTTGATTTGGACGTTGACTCTAATGGTCGTTGGTCTGTTGAGAAATTCAAAGGTCTCTTGTTCCAAATCGAACGTGAAGCAAACGCTATTGGCCAAGCAACACGTCGTGGCAAGGGTAACTTCATTGTTTGCTCAAGCGACGTAGCTTCTGCATTGGCAATGGCTGGTGTTCTTGACTATGCTCCAGCATTGTCTACAAACCTAAATGTTGACGAAACATCTACAGTGTTTGCTGGCGTGTTGAATGGTCGTTACAAAGTGTATGTTGATCCATATACCGTTGCAAACAATGCAGCTGGTACTGGCCAACAGTTCTTCATGGCTGGTTACAAAGGCTCTTCAGCTTTTGACGCTGGTGTGTTCTACTGCCCATACGTTCCACTTCAGTTGGTTCGTGCAGTTGACCCAACTACATTCCAACCAAAGATCGGTTTCAAGACTCGCTACGGCATGGTTGCAAACCCATTCACTTCGTTGGATGCAGCTGGCGATGGCTTGGCTTCTGGTAACAACTACTACTACCGTAAAGTTAAGGTTAACAACTTGATGTAATCCATCAAGTTAGGAAACCTACGGAAGATAGGTACTTAAAAGGGGGACAGAAATGTCTCCCTTTTTTTCTTTATAAATAACTGTATGAACACGATAACTACTACACCACCAAACATCAATCCATTGAATCCCAATGGGTATCGGTTCGCCATTCAGAAACTACCAGCACTAACGTATTTTTCTCAGCAGGTTAATCTGCCAGGAATTACGCTGGGTGAACCTGAATTTGCAAACCCATTTGCTTCTGTTCCTATCCCAGGAGACAGACTAACGTATGATGCTCTTACGCTAGAGTTTCTTGTCGATGAAGACATGAAGAACTACCTTGCTGTTTATAACTGGATTGTAGCACTTGGCTTTCCGCAAACTTATCAGCAATATATTAACTTGGTTAGCCAAGATGAAATAAGTGTGCTGAATGAACTTTCCACCAACTACTCTGATGGAACTTTGCAAATACTTGACAACAATAATCTTGTTTCTAGAACAGTACACTTTATTGATATGTTCCCAACATCTTTGGAATCTCTAACATTCCAATCTACCAACACTGATGTAAACTATCTTGTTGGAAGAGCAACCTTTCGCTTTTCTTATTACGAATTTGTAACATCTTGACATTTACAATGTTTTGAGGTATAATGGGTGAAAACACCCATGGAGTTATTATGAATATTGAACAGCTACAAGAAGAGTGGGACAACGATACCCATATAGACGACAACCATCTTGATCGTGAAGCGATCAGGACAAGTCAACTACATGCAAAATATCTACGTCATCTTATCCAATCAAAGTTAAAGTTGGCCAAGATGCGAGCAGATTACAATACATTGCGTCAGGCTAAGTTTCGCTACTATCGTGGTGAGATGGGTCGTGACGAATTATCGGAACGTGAGTGGAATCAATGGCAGGGTGTCAAACCACTTAAGAACGAGATGGATGAATTCCTTACAGGTGATTCCGATCTCAATTTGTTAAATACTAAAATCGAATACATCGCAACGATGGTATACATGCTTGAATCAGTTCTTACTCAGGTTAAGTCCAGAGACTGGCAGATTCGTTCAGCAGTTGATTTTAAGAAGTTTGTTGCTGGTGGCTAATGAAAATAACGATTGAAAAAGTAAACCATGTTCACCTAAGAGTTTTCTCAGATCCTTCTGTTGAACAAGAACTCTCAGATTTCTTTACCTATGAATATCCAGGTGCTAGGTTTACACCACAGTATAAAGCAAGACTGTGGGACGGCAAAGTCCGTATGTACGATATGTATCGCAAGTCTCTATACGTTGGTTTACTACGTTATGTTCAAGAGTTTGCAGAACGCAACAAGCATGAATTAGAATATGTCAATGACGTAGTCACTACCACTGATATAACACCAGAGCAGGTAATGGAATACGCTAAGTGGTTGAATCCGATGGGTCATGGCAAACCTATTGAGATTCGTGACTATCAGGTAGAAGCAGTAACAGAAGCGATTCGCAATGAACGCATTCTACTGCTATCTCCAACTGCCTCAGGCAAATCCTTTATCATCTACACAACAATGCGTCACCATCTAGAAGCTGGTCGCAAGTGTATCATTATCGTTCCAACAACATCACTGGTTGAGCAGTTGTTTGCAGACTTTGAAGACTACTCGTCTGCTAATGGTTGGAAACCTTCTTATCATTGCCAAAAACTTTACTCTGGTTTTAGTAAAGACTTTACCAAGGATGTTCTTATTACCACATGGCAGTCTGTCTATCTTCAACCCAAGTCATGGTTTCAAAACTTCGATGTAATCTTTGGAGATGAAGCACATCAGTTCAAAGCCAAGTCTCTTACCACTGTAATGGAAAAGATGGATCAGGTAAGATACCGAGTGGGAACAACAGGCACACTAGACAACAAGAAGATTCATCGACTAGTTCTTGAAGGTATGTTTGGTCCAGTGCACCGAGTAACCACTACCAAAGAGTTGATGGATACTAATCGACTTGCAACACTAAATATTACTTGTATACTGTTAAAGTACGATGACCCAACCAGACAGAGTAGGAACAAAAATTTGTATCAAGACGAGATGTCTTTCATTGTTTCTAATGAAAAACGCAACAATTTTATACGAAATTTGGCATTAAATTGCAAGGGTAATACCTTGGTCCTCTTTCAGTATGTAGAGAAACATGGAAAAGTATTGCATGATCTGATACAAAAAAAGGCTCATGATGGAAGAAAGATATTCTTTGTTTTCGGTGGTACTGCTACCAGTGATCGCGAAGCGATCCGACATATCACCGAAAGTGAATCAGACGCTATCATTATTGCTTCGTATGGAACTTTTTCAACTGGTATTAATATACCCTCTTTGGAGAATGTTATATTTGCGTCTCCAACAAAAAGCAAGATCCGTAACCTTCAATCAATAGGTCGTGGGTTACGACTTAAGAATGGCAAGACTGAATGCAATCTATACGACTTGGCAGACGACTTGCATTGGAAGTCATGGAAGAATCATACATTGAATCACTTTGCAGAACGTGTTAAAACCTACGCAGAAGAAAAATTCACATACAAGTTAGTGGAGGTAAACATATGATGCTAGAACCCGATCAAGAATATGTTATCATTAAGTTGGTAAGTGGTGAACAACTCATGGGTGTTTGTACAGAAGAAACTGACAATGATATAACTGTTATGTTTCCAATGGCACTACGCCAGTACCCAATACAAAGAGAAGATGGAACAATCGGTGAACAGGTAACTGGTGGTCCATTTTGCGCATTCGCTTCGGACAGAACATTTACTATCCCCAAAGCATCAGTAATGGTCAACAAGCCACTGCATGCTTTGTTGGTTCCATTCTATGTTCGTATGGTAAACCAGTATGAGAAGATGGTAGATGTTCCGCTGTCAATGTTCAATGATGAACAAGAAGAACAGGAAGTGCTCACCGTAAAGGATGTAGAGAAAGCAGTCGACCGACTTGCTGCTATCATGTATGGAGAAAAGAATCAAGACAATGATTCAGATGGTCATTTCGTAGAAGGTAATAACACTATACATTAATGATTATCAACCCTGACACTGTCAGTATACCTCAAGTCAAGTATGGAAGCAAGTTTAGAAGTAAAATAGTTTCCAACTTGACTTTTCTCATTGTTTACTCCATAATTACGGTTAGATCTCTTTGTGGATCGGAAAATATAAATGGCAAAAGCACACTACGTAAACAATGTTGAGTTTTACGAGGCGATTAAAGAATACCAAATCAAGGTACAAGAAGCAGAGGACTCTGGTAAACAGCGACCTCAGCTTACTAACTACCTTGGTGATTGTATCTTAAAAATTGCCACGCATCTCTCATACAAACCTAACTTCATTAACTACTCTTATCGTGATGAGATGATATCGGATGGGGTGGAAAACTGTCTTCAGTATTTCACCAACTTTGACCCTACCAAGTCAAAGAATCCTTTTGCATACTTTACGCAGATTATCTACTACGCTTTCCTTCGTCGTATAGCAAAGGAAAAGAAGCAGACATTCATTAAGAATAAAATTATCATGGAGATGCCGTACGATGCTTTTGAATTGCAAGGACATGATGAAGATGGTGCGTATGCAAATGCGTACTTAGACTTCTTACAAAACAACAGTGACTTTGAAGATCCGTATGCCAAAAAGAAAGCCAAGAAACTTGCTGCTGCAAAAGCCAAGACACTTGAGAACTTCATGGACTCGGATGAAATTATAATGGATGATAACAATGAGTCGGGAACTTAGAGATTTAATACGCAGCGTTAGCTCTGGAGCGTATCCAGCAATACGCAGAAGAAGAATTAGAAAATCCTATCGTCCAAAAAGACGAACACTTAAGAAGTGGTCATGGGACGCAACTGATGGCAATTTTAACTATGGAAGCATTATGGAAAACAATGAGAAGATTTTTCTTGGCGTAAGTGATTTTGATGATCTTATTACATCAGACATTCTAAAGAAACGTGTCGATGCCAATAAGAAAACTGTTCATCGTGACACAACTGTTCTTTGCAATCGTGAACACTGGGCTGAGTGGGCAGAGAATGAATACGCAGATACCCTTTATGTTCAGGGTAACTCGTCTGGTGGTTTCATTATCTTCGAAGAAGATCTAAACTATATTACTTACAGTGTTGACAGCAACACAACAACTGTTCGTGCTTTCGGTGACATTGAGTTTTGCGAAAATGTTATTGCAACTGTTGAAGAACAATTTGATATTGTCACATCACATGTTGAGTGGATCTACTCTAGCGATGGCAACTCTGTCAACGTACCACTGAATCGTGATCGTCTACCTGTTGAAGAGATGTATCCGTTTCTCAAAGGTGAGGCACTTGAGTCATACTACAATCGTTATCTCGAATCATCAGCAAACATTCTGTTGTTGATTGGTCCTCCAGGAACTGGTAAGACTACATTCATTCGTGGATTGCTTGCCATGACAAACTCATCTGCCATCGTTTCATACGATTCTGCGATTCTTGAGAAAGATAGTTTCTTTGCAAGATTTATTGAAGGCGATGAAACAATCATGGTGTTGGAAGATAGCGATACATTCTTAAAGTCACGCAGTGATGGCAACACGATGATGCACCGATTCCTAAATGTAGGTGATGGTCTTGTTACTACCAAAGGTAAGAAGATGATCTTTTCTACCAACCTTCCAAGTATCCGTGACATTGACTCTGCGTTGGTTCGTCCAGGTCGTTGCTTTGATATCATTACCTTTGATACTTTGAAACAGGATGAAGCTGAGTTGCTTGCAAAGCGATTAGATGTTAAACTTGATGGTACGCAAGACAAGTGGTCTATTGCTGAAGTATTCAACAAGCAGACCAATAAACCTAAAGACAGAAAGATGGGGTTCGTTTGAGAGTAGCCATTATCACAGACCAGCATTTTGGTGCACGTAATGACAGTCAGGCATTCCTTGACTTTTACGAAAAATTCTATGACAATACTTTCTTTCCAACACTAGAAGAACATGAGATCAATACTGTTCTCATACTTGGTGATACCTTTGATAGACGTAAGTATGTAAACTTCTATTCGCTGGGTCGTGCCAAGAAGATGTTCTTTGATAAGTTGGCAGAAAAAGATATTGATGTTATCATGATTGCAGGTAACCATGACACATACTTTAAGAACACCAATGAAGTCAACTCGCCTGAGTTGCTATTAAAAGAATACAAGAACATTCAAATCATCGATGAGGCAGTTACTCTCGATGTTCATGGTACTGAAGTTTGTTTCGTGCCATGGGTATGTACTGACAATTTTGAACACAGTATGCAAACTATGAAAGACACCAGTGCAGAAATCTGTATGGGTCACTTCGAGATTGCTGGTTTTGCAATGTATAGAGGAATGCAAAGTAATGAAGGATTCACAACCGACACTTTTAAAAAGTTTGATATGGTATTCAGCGGTCATTATCATCACCGTAGTAATGATGGTCATATCTATTACCTC
>Ga0209189_1003732_pt1 | contig 10126 bp, 8 predicted proteins | sample C_130820_EF_Meta_FD_187308 | JGI IMG/M metagenome (GOLD analysis project Ga0209189, IMG submission 187308) | Freshwater microbial communities from Lake Croche, Canada to study carbon cycling - C_130820_EF_MetaG (SPAdes) (version 3) | ecosystem: Environmental > Aquatic > Freshwater > Lake | place...
TGAGCCTTCTTACGAAGTGACACTTTGATTTCCCGCTTTCGATGAGCCAACGTCTTGACCCCTCTATTTAGTAAGACACCAAAAGGGGGTAAATGTTGCTATTGCGCCAGGAGCAACCTATCTGCCGAGCCTGAGTTGAGCCTGAGAGTGAAAAAAGGGGAAATGTGCTTGTGGGCCCTGTCGGGATCGAACCGACGACCCACGGATTAAAAGTCCGTTGCTCTACCGACTGAGCTAAAGGCCCCTACTTTCATTAATGTGTTATTAAGTAATATCTAAATATATACCATTAGATAATTTTATTCTAATCAGAAATGATAAAAACAAATATCAGATCCATTTAAGCGTTAAAAGCTTAAAAGTGACCTAAGAATTAATTAAATCAAAATCCCTACCAAAATTAAATGAGTCAGATTTGTATTTAAGATTTGTCCGAAAATACAAGTAAATACTCGTATACGCCAGCTGCTGAAATTAAAGCAAATTTGTGAGGCGAATTTACTTTTACTTCATTAGTTCTAAAACAAGTTGAAAATTTACTTAATTTTAAATATAAAAAATAATTATCAAAGTAATTTCTAATCATAAACTTCAATTTAGAAAAATACTTAAATACCAAACCCTTAGTCACTGGTCGGAAAAAACCAGGATGAATTGCTAAAATCACTTTAGCATTTCTAAGTTTTAAAATCTTAAGTAGATCTACATCGTGCAACAGTTTGTATTCGCCTCCTTCAATATCTAATTTGATTACGAAATTTTCTCTATCCACAAATTTTTTAACCTCAGATTTTAAATCTACTATCGAAACAGAACCTGTTGGCTCGCTTGATTGATCTAATTCTTGATTATAAGCTATGGGTGAAATCAGTTTTCCTGCAGCTTCGGAAAGATTTGCTTGGTCGTTGAAGGTCGAAACAATCGCTTTTTTAAGGATAACTTTTTCTTTTAAATTAATATTTAAATTTATATTTACTTCTAACTCTCTAAAATATTTATAAATCGGTTCATATGCAATGACCGTTGCGCCTAAACTTGCAGAAATTAAAGAATAAACCCCTGTGCCTGCACCGATATCAAAAAAACAGTATTCTTGTCTACATATCTAGTAATTAAATCTAAAACATCAGGTTCATAGTTTCTATTTGCTACACGATTCCAAAATTCCTCACCGTAAAGACAATTTTGTTCATTTACAGTAAAGTTAATTTCTTGAGACTTGATATCGATTTTTTTAATCTTTGCGCCTCCTTAAACTGGTTAGTGCTTATAAATAAAATTTATATGCCCATTAATCTAGCAGATTTGTCAAAATTTGGAACTTTTGACCGAACTTCATTAAAACTTCCGAATGCTAAAATTTTGCCATCCTCTAAGTAAATTACTTGATCAGAATTAACTACCGTTGCAAGTCTGTGTGCAATCGTAATCCGAGTTATATCTAAGTTTGTTTTTGAAATCGCTTTAGTGAATTCGTCTTCAGTGATTCCATCCAGCGCGCTTGTTGCTTCATCTAGAATCAATAATTTTGGAGATGAATACATAGCCCTAGCAATACCAAGTCTTTGTCTCTGACCTCCACTTAGATTTACCCCTCTTTCACCAATTTGTGTATTAACTCCCTCCGGAAGCGAATCAATAAATTCAGCTAGTTGTGAGATTTTTATAGAATAATTCATGCGGGTCTCTGATACAGAACTTTTTTTATAACCAAGCGCAATATTCTCGGCTATCGACCCTTGAATTATAATTATATCTTGCGGCACATACGATATGGCTCCTGGCCATTTTGAAATAACTTCATTTGGTTCTAGCCCTGAAATATAAACTTTTCCTTGGGCTGGTTTTAGAATACCGAGCACAACATCAATAAGAGTTGTCTTTCCGGCACCCGACGGCCCAACTATTGCCACTGAACTTCCTGCCTCAATAACTAAATTATCTATTTCAAGATTAGGAGTTAGATTCGTTCCATAATAGAATTTGATCCCTTGAATTTTTATTTCTGGATTAAAGTTACCATGCAGGAAATCCGTCTCATTAAGAGATAAATCCAAAACTGAGTCGTCTTTTAAATCGCGAATAGTTGAAAGAGTCAAAGCAGACAGTGTCATATGAGATTTGATAGCTAAAGCACGGAGTAGAGCAGGAGCAATACGAGTCCCAGCTGTAATAAAAATTGCAAGTCCAGAAAATGCATGAGTAGAGTCGCTAAAAAGAAATAAACCTGCAGAGATTAATGTACCGCCAATAACAATTGATACCTCAATTGCGTATTTTCCGATACTTGGGACAAAAGTATTTAGTGCGGTTAATTTAGATATTCTTGTTTTTTTATCAATTATTTCTTTAGTATAGAAACCAACTCTGTTTGAAGCAAAAATTTGCCGGAAGCCTGAAATCAACTCGCTTAATTTTTGATTGCTATCAATACTATCTTTTGCTAGCTGTAAACCGTATGTTTCTACTCTAACTCTTAGTATAAAATAAAAAAATACACCAACGCTGGAGAATAAAACTGCTGATAAAATTGCTACTGTCGGATCTATTAATACTACGCCCGTAGATACGATAAGTATGGATGCCAAGTCTGCAATAATTGTTGATGCACTACCAAGAATTCCTACGGCAATTGAAGACACCCCGGGGCCAAGTATATATTGAATTTCTGAAATATTTTTTTTATAGAATTCAGTCTGCCCTCGGAAAACCATTCTTGTAAGTAAATTGCTTGAAATCTCTGCACTTCTCCTAGCTAGAAATCTTAAAATTTTCCAATTAAAATACATAGTTAGAATTGTTCTAGTTATCAGTATAATCGCCGCAAATAACCCCAAGATAGCCACTTGTTTCTGTAGATTTAAGGATGAAAGATTAAGTAATTTAAGAAAATTAAGGGACGTTCCACTGGCTGGCTGAGATTGAACGCCACGAATTGCAACCACACCGATTACGCCAAGGACTGCGATTCCAAGAAAGTCTAGAAATCCTAAAAATCCTTGAATAACAACTACAGTCCAATACTTTCGCCTATCGGAACTGGATAATATTTCCAAGCATTCCTTGAAATTTCGCAAAATAAGCATTATTTCCTTACTTAATTCTTGGTTAGGGATAGTTTAGGCCAATTGTGCAATTCGACTAACATTTAAGGTAGATTTAATTAAATGTCTCACTAAAAATTGTAGTAGTGACGGGGGCGTTAGATGGGAGAAAATCTGAAAAATTCAATGATCAGCACAAAGGTTATTCACTTGTCTACTTCCCATTCTGGAGGGGCAGGTATAGCAGCTAGAAGATTAAGTCTTGCTCTAAATAGGTACGGGATAAATTCGATCTTTGTTGCATTAGAAAGAGACGGATACCTGGCAAATAATAAAGAAATTGCAATTACGCGTTCTTTGCAAAAAAAAATGTTTAGTTTCTTAAACTCACTTTTTAGTAAATTATTTATAAATAGAACTTATTTCACATTTTTTAGTATGGCTCCACTAACGTACAGAATGGTAGAAAAATTTGGTTCTCCTCAAACAACAATAATTCATATCCATAATTGGTTTAACTTGATTAACTTACGAGTTATGCAAAAGTTACTAATAAATGGTTATCAATTAATTTTCACACTACACGATCAAAGATTATTTACTGGGGGGTGTCACTACTCGCTAGAATGCGAAAGATTTACAAGCAACTGTTCAAAATGTCCTTTACTGCCAAAGCCATTTAAAATACTTACAAAATGGAATTTAAATAGGCAACAAAAAATTTTTCTCCAATATGCAGATCAAATTACAATTATTGCTCCGTCAAAATGGATTGAAAAACAAGCTGCCAAAAGTAGAATATTAAAAAAATGTAAAATTGTTTATTCTCCCAATGTACATGATAGTAAAGAACTGACAAGGGCTTCAACTTTGCAAACTAGATTGAAAAAAAATAATAAAAAGTTGTCTCTTGGCGTCGCAAGTATAGACATTAAATCGCCGTTAAAAGGAGGAGATATCTTGCCCTCGCTAATGCAATTAATTAATGAAAATAATTTAGCCGTTGATATTAAGTTCTTAATTGATTATAAATCTAATCCGAATACTTTTTGGGAAGAAATTGACTATTTACTTGTTGTTTCAAGACAGGATAACAGCCCTAATGTAATCCATGAATCAAAAAGTTTTGGCATTCCAATTATAGGAACCAATGTAGGTGGAATACCAGAGTTATTGAATCGTGATTACGATTTTATTATTAATTTTGACAGTGAAATTTTAAACCAAATTTTATTTATTATAAACAATCTTGTAAAAACGTCGATGCACACTTCTTCTCAAAAAATTAGAGATGATTATAATAATTTTTCGTTAAATTCTTTATCTGATATTACCAAAATTTATAAATCAAGATTAAATATTAATTAAGTCTCAACTTTTTTTAAAACTCCACTCGCCGGTCACTCTATTAGTCTCAATAAATTTAAAATCTACACCGGACTCTGCCATGTAGTATGCCCATGGCCAAATATCTTTTGAGCTTATTTTTTCATGATCGTTTGAAAGATATCTATTGATCTCTTGAATTGAAGGTAAATATCTTGAAGGTAATAAATGGTTCCATGGAGCTGGACCTAATGTAATAACATTTTGGAACTCTCTTGCCACAAACTCAATATTTATAATTGATCCAAAGCTCGCAATCAAATCTGCACTTTCTCCCAAAGCTAAAGAGTCGATATCGGAATCGGGGCTGATTATATGAATATTGTCGTTATTATTAAATTCGGCCCACAAGAATCTTTCAGTATCATCTACTTTTGCATTTGGATGCTTTGGGTGTCTCCTTAAATATATATCCCATTCGTTATAATCTAATGCAGTCAATAGGCCACGTAGCGCCTCAACTTGATTACTAAAGTGTCCTGATTCTATAGGCAAATTTAATCCTGCATACTCATATTCGGAATTTGCGTAGTAAACACAAATTTTCTTATTATTAAAAGCAGGCTTTTTCCCAGCAACTGTTTTTGCTCGAAAATTTACTTTCGACGCAGAATTCTTCTGAACTATACCGAACAGATATCTTTTAGCCGCGATTTCACGATAGCCATGTTCACCGTTATCCCAATAATATTTAATTTTTTCTGCGATATCATTCGAATTATGTGGGCTATTTTCATAAATTTCGAAAGCATTTTTCTCAAGCGAGCCAAATTCAAGAAGTGAGGTTTTAACTTTATTTTTTTTGCACCAATAAACTACGGTAGCATTTTTAGTAAACCTACCATTTACAGTGACAACTTTAGAATAATTTAATTGGTTCAAAGTCAATAATTTCTTGTACATTAAGTTACTATCAAAAATTTCTTTATTCATGATTAGACGCGCCCAAAAACTACTACTTATTTGGCTTAATTCTAACAAGCCAGTTTTCTCTGCTATCGAATTGTATGCTGGGCTTATTTTTATTGGATTGTGCATAAATTTTATATCTTTTTTGAAAGATTTTTTTTGAAGTTTATTTAGTTTTGCTTTATTCAAATTTATCACGTTAATTTCTCGTAATGCGAGCATATCAATTGATGATTTCCTAAATTTATACCCGCCTAATAATTTTTTAATATTAACTTTTAATTTGTTATCTCCAATAAAACTTGCGTCAACCACATCATATTCATGGCCTTTATTGATTTCAGTAAACAAAAACTCTACGCTTAGGCCCCAGTGCCATCCATGCGGATAACATATAATTAACAAGTTTCGTGGTAATCGATTAGATTTCATTATTAATTGAATATAATAGCATAATGAGTAATATTCCTGTTCTTGTAATTGGTTTCAATCGCCCACAATTACTAAACCAATTATTATCAAGGTTGCAAAGTTTAAATGTAAAAAACATTTATGTTTCACTTGATGGACCAAGAAATCTAGATGATAAAGAAAATTGTGAGCAATGTATAAATACTGTTAAAAGTTTCCAAAACGTATTTAACTTAAAGCTTATTTATAGATCATATAATTTAGGTTGCGCACTGGGAGTAGTTTCCGCTCTGGATTGGTTTTTTGAAAATGTGGATTTTGGTGCAATTATTGAAGACGATTGTTACCCAGGTGAAAATTTATTCGAATTTTTTGAGAAATTCAAACTTAGTAAATTACAGTTTGACTCTAAAAATGTAAAGTTGGTCACTGCCCATAACCCATTTAGCAACAGTTTCGGAGATGTCGAATCGAATTCAATTTTAATACATGGTTGGGCGACGTGGTCTGAAAGTTGGACATTAATTCGGAACAATTACTTTAAATTAAATCTCCCAAATTTGAAAAATTTAGTAGGTGAAAAGCGAACTATTGTTGAATCAGTCTATTGGTGGGCAAATTCAACTAGAGCAAGACTCGGAATAATTGATACGTGGGATGGAATGTTGAATGATCGTATTTGGAGACTAGGTTATAAAACATTGATACCGGGAAATAATATGATTCAAAATCTAGGTTTTGGTGAAAATGCTACACATACAAAGGATCCAAACGGAAGTAATCTGATCCAATTACCGGATTTAAGTAATGTGAATATTAGTATCGATAAGTTACTCTCTGAATATTATTTTCGGATAAACAATCGACACTTGCTGACCTCATTTATTCGAGTGTTTATAGACTTAGTTAAATTCAAAAAGGCAAATTTTGAAAAATACTTAGAATTAGATAAGAGTCAGAGAGTGAGCTTCCCTTGATCGAATAAAAGCCCTCGCAATAAATATTTAATACTTAAAATTAATGAACTTATTTTTTTACCAGGCTTTTGCCAAAGTTTATACAATTCTCCTGGATTCGAATTAGAGATTTGTGTACGTACCTGCATTGCGGTGGCAACTTCATTGGTAATTGCTTTCCGGGTTGTTCCATCACTTGGAATTGAAAAACTCGTAGATGGTAAATAGCCAACTAGATAACCGTTACGAGAAGCCCGAAGGCATAGATCACAGTCGTCCCGACCTAAGAAGTATGAAATATCATTGAAACCACCAAGTCTACGAAAAATTTTTGAACTCCAAATAATTGGTCCTCTGATTATTGCTTCTCCCAAATAAAGCGTACTCATCTGACGTGTTGAAAAACTCATACGCTTGAACGGCATATTCGATATATCACCATAGTAACTTAGCTTTGGGATATAGGCGCCTAAAATTTTTTTATTAGTAAAAAGAGATTTCAAGTCTCTAATTGAAGAGGTTGACCTGATAATTTTTTCAAACATCTTATCAATTCTTGTAATTTGACGAAATGGAACCACTGCTCTGCCAGAAATTGCAAAAAGATTTGGCAATTTATTAAATGCTGTTAAACTTCTCGCAATAAATGTTGGGTCTTCAAAAAATATGTCAGACTGTAATGATAAAAAATAATCACTTTCACAAAATTGAAAAAGAATATTCTCGCATGTTGCCTCAAAAAGTTCATCTGAAGATTTGACTAAATAAATGGTAATAACATTTGAGAATTTAAGAAATTCCGAATTCAAGAAATTTGTTACCTTACTTAGGCTTTCGTCTGTGCAATTATCGAAAAGTAGGCCAATAACCAAGTTGTGTTTAGTGTTTTGGAATAAAGTTTTAAGCACTTTTACTATAATTTCTTCCTGATTTTTAATTGGGATTGAAATATATATATGATTATCTTTAAATTGATTTTGGGGTTGTGTTTTTTCAAACTTTCCAAGGTATCTAACCTCCGGTAGGTGAAAACCACCTGATTGCCGAAAAAAAACATCTCTGTACCCATCAATTTTTAATTGCCTGGTATTCAAATCCGCAAAGTCAGATATGATTTGAGATATCATTTGCTTACTTTATCTGATTATTTTTTTTATATTAAGATTACGGAAATGATTTTGGAGACAGACCCAGAGAGGTGGCTTAAATTATAAATTTTGACCTTAAAAATCCCTGGCACTTTCGAACTATTGGTTTAGGGACTATTAATTACCGCGTGGCCTCCAGCAGGCTTGCGCATGAAGCTAAATTAACTGGTTTATTTGAAACGTCTGTTGGGCACCGGGAGAATATACTAAGAAAAGAAGCACCAACTTTTTGGAGTGAGCATAAAAAAATACTTAAGGCACGTGTCCCTGGCTATGGGTGGTGGATTTGGAAATCAGAATATATCCGACTCTCATTAAGAGATATTCCTGAAGGCCACGGGCTTATGTACTGCGATGCTGGAAATTATATTAGTGATCAAAAAGAGGACATTAAATCACTAATTTCATACCTAAACCTGACTTCTGAAAAACATATTGTTGGTTCGAGCAATCAGAGTTTTATTGAAAAACAAAGTTCTTCCCAGCAGCTAATGGATTACTTGAAGCTCAGCCTCGAAGATCGATTATCTAGCCAATTCATGGCTGGATTTTTACTTATTATGAATAATAAAGAAGGAATCAATTTTGTAAATAAATGGTGTAAATTAACCTGTGAAAGTAATCATAAATATTTTTTTCCAGAACCCAATAAAGCGAATGATAAAAATGTACCCCTACCAAGTTATGACCAGTCTATTCTTTCTTGTCTACTTAAAAGTTATTCTAAGCCTTCGGTTCAAATCGGTGATAAAGTTAATCTGGGTTGCATCAGAGCTGTTCGTCATAGATTAGGGTCAAAATACAAAAATCCAAGCATAATCATTTCTTCATTTTTTAGGTGTATTTCGTTTTTATCTAAAATTCGGTTGGCATTTGAGCGCCGAATATTTATCAACTCGCTCAAAATCAGGCCAGAAAACCATGAAATATAAATGATAACAAGTAGATTAGTCAGTGAATTAAAATGAATAACAACTCATCAAGCCCATTATTATCTGCAGTTATTCCTGTGAGTAAAATGGCAGGTAATTTTGAATGTTTAAGATCTTGGATAAACCAAACACCAGACTATTCAATTCAGGTAATACTGGTACATGACATTGCGGATGAAAATACTGGAAATGAGCTTAAAGAAATTATTCATCAGGCAAATAAAAATTACAAAATTATTTTAATTGAAGGAATTTATGGGAACCCAGGCAATGCGCGAAATTCCGGTTTAGAGCTTGCAAAGGGTGAATGGGTAGCTTTTTGGGATTCTGACGATAAACCGTTGCTTGCATCTATATTCGAAGCGCTTTACCAATGTAGCAGTGAAGATGAAATATTGGTAGGTGGTTTTATTACTAGAAATATTGTTAGTGGTCAATACAATTATTTAAATACACTGGATAATAATCTAATCTCCGTCTCAATCAATCCTGGAGTTTGGCGAATGGTATTTAGGAATCAAATACTTAGCCAAGTAAAATTTTCCGACTTGAGAAACGGGGAAGATCAATTATTCTTATCTGATTTAGATTTTGCAGAGAGAAGTATCAAATATATTAATGATACTTTTTATGAATATACCCTTGGGCAAGCAGGTCAATTAACGAATACAAGAGATGCGTTGAAAGATTTAGTTCAAGCGACTAACGCTATCTTCGATCGTGCTGTTATAAGTGCTAATATGCAATTGATTTTTGATATGACACTTATAATTCGTCAACAACTTACGCTGGTAAAAAAGGGAGGTATTTCTTTGAAATTTCAGCCAATAATTTTTTATTTCAGGAATGTGAAAAAATTAAAATTGTCAATTGTAATTGCTACATTTAAGGCACTGATAATAATCATCAAGAGAATTAAAATGTTAACAATCAAATGAAAAAAAAGCACTCGTTGATAGTTTCGCTAACCGGAGGTTTAGGAAATCAACTTTTTCAGTTGGCGGCAGGTCTATCGCTTGCAAATAATGATGAATTACTAATCTGCTCAGCTTTTGGTCGACCAAGGAAATCAAATACTGGTGATCCAGAACTCTTGAGTTTCAATCTTCCGTATAACGTTAAAGTACTTAATTCAATAGAAGCCCCAAAGGTTATAAGTAAAATTGGGGGGTATCTTTTAAGGGTTGGAGTGGAGCCTAGAAGTTATGAAAAGAGTAAATATTTTGCATATTTCGTAAGAAGAATTTCTAAAATACCTTTAGGGGTTTTTTTAAGAAAAAATATCCACCCGATAATGTCTAAAGGTATAGGATTTTCTCATATTGTAATTCCAAAAAAAG
>Ga0209189_1003733_pt1 | contig 10124 bp, 11 predicted proteins | sample C_130820_EF_Meta_FD_187308 | JGI IMG/M metagenome (GOLD analysis project Ga0209189, IMG submission 187308) | Freshwater microbial communities from Lake Croche, Canada to study carbon cycling - C_130820_EF_MetaG (SPAdes) (version 3) | ecosystem: Environmental > Aquatic > Freshwater > Lake...
GTGTTTATGGGGATTCTTGCGGACTACGGAGAGAGCCAGTTCTGCCAGCGACCGGCCCAGACCAGCGGCTACTGATGACCTCTCGCGCAATCATCGAGAGGCTGCGGTAAGGGCGACCTTCAAATTCGTACCGGCCGTCGGCCGTGACGATCACCTGGGCATAATTTTCTAGACTTAAGGGCTCTTGCCCAGGGACGCTGCGGCGCTTCTTGACCTTTGGATTTGTGAAGTGGATAGTGCGTTGTATTACACATACACAGGAGTGTTACGCCATGGCCGCCAGAACCATCAACGTACGCTTGCCCGAGGCGCTTTACAACCAGATCGAAGAGTTGGCCAAGGCGACCGCACGGACCAAGAGCTTTTTGGCCATCGATGCGCTGACTAACTATGTGCAGAGTGAATCCTGGCATATTCATGACATCCACGAAGGCATCAAGGAAGCCGATGCAGGTGAATTCGCAACCGACAAGCAGGTCAAAGCGGTGTGTGCCAAATACGGCGCTTGATCCATATTGATCAAGTGGACCAAGACAGCGCTAGCGTCTGTTGATGAAATCGCTGGCTTCATCGCCAAAGACAACCCGACCCGCGCAAACAGCTTTGTACTGGAGTTGCAGGCCGCTGTGACCAAACTTCAGGCCCATCCAGGCATGGGCGGGGCTGGCCGCGTCCCCGGCACGCGCGAACTTGTCCTGCACAAGAACTACATCGCCATCTACCGCGCGCGCGGCGACGATGTTGAAATTTTGAGATTGCATCACGCAGCCCGAAATCTATGACCAAACGGGTCAGCCCCTGAAACTGACCTTTGACCGCAAACCAACCCGCCCCTGGATAAAACCTAGATGACGCTCGCAATGGCCGTGCATTTGCATTTCGTTCGAACTAATCAGTCCGTCGTCCAGCAACTGGGCATAGTCGTTGGGTCGTGACCTCTTACTGTCGGGCGCCGGATGTCCAGGGGTCGATCAACTCAATACCGCAGCCCTCGTAGTCGCTGATATTGCGGGTCGCCACTGTGGCTTCACGGGCGCGGGCAATCGCGGCGATCTGGCAGTCGAACTGGCTGATCGGCCGGCCCGCAGCTCGGCGTTCGGCAGCGATGGTGGCGTAGGCCCTCGCCGCAGGACGATCAAACGGCAGGATGCGGTCGCGGAAATCCTCGTCTAGCAGGCCCTCGATCGCAGTGGTAAGCGCGGCGCGGCGCTTGCCTGCGGAAAGAATGGCCACGCCGAGCCGCAGTTCTGCCTCGCCAACCGTGGTGAAATAGACCTTCGTGCCGTCCTGGGCTGCCAGCCAACGCTCGACCTGCCCGGCCGGGGCCGGCCGAAGTAGTTCCGAGAGGACGTTGGTGTCGAGGATGATCATCGAGATTGGCGGCCGAGTTGCGGGGGCTCGCGCATCGGCTCCCGGGCGGGCAGTTCGAGATCGGTGCGCGCTCCCGGAGAGACTCGGGTACGGATGGCTGCGGCCAGGTCGCGCGGCGAGGTGGCATCGCTCATGACCCGGCGAAGGATGTCGCGCGCCTCCTCTTCCATTGAGCGGCCGTGCTCGGCGGCGCGCACACGCAGCCGCTGCTTGATGTCGTCATCGAGGTTGCGGATGGTGATGCTGGCCATGGCGGCGCTCCAGGGTTGCGGTAGGCTTGAATTGTAATCGATGATTGCAGTGCAATCAATGATCGCGCTAGCGTTCGCAGCGCAAAGATCCTCCCCATGTGCCGCCGAACCCAAAGGGCGTAGCCGCGAGATTCACAGGGAAACGAATTAGCTTGGTTTGTGGCGGAAAGTCGAATCGGTACAGTGGCCGCTTCTTTTATGCGAAGGTAGTCACGTCTGCGCAGTGAGGTGCTGTGGGGCTGTTCGATCGCGGATGAAGGCAGCCAGTCGGCAGGTGGTCAACCATCCACCACTAAGCAAACTAAAAAGTCTGCCCGCAAGGGTGGGTTTTTTTGTGTGCCTGGGCGAATCGAAGCGGGGATCGAAGCCGCGGGACGCAGGGCGGATGCGGGAATTCGGCGAGCATGTCTCGCCGCCGCGGGCGCGCGGAGGGCCGGGCAGCCCGGGCGTCCTGCGCCGCAGGAATCAGGAGACCTTGTCTATCCCTTAGCTTCCCATCCAAAGGTTTCTTGCGGTGAAAACCACACTTAAATCCGCAAATACTGCGTAGATTGCCTTGACTGTACGGCGAATGGTGGCAACAATCACCGCATGAAGAGCGACGATAAACGCTATGTCTGGCAACGAAACGACTGGCCGCACTGGTTTTACGACCACAAACGGCTGGCACCTCTACTCGCTCAGCTTCATTTGGCGCAAGGGTATTTGCTGGGCCGGATGCACGACCTGGGGTTAGACCTGCGGGATCAGGCGACGCTGCGCATCCTGACCGAGGATGTGCTCAAGACCAGCGAAATCGAGGGCGAAACACTCAAACTCGACTCGGTGCGATCGTCCATTGCCCGCAAGCTCGGCGTCGACATCGGTGCCTTGGCACCGTCGGATCGGCATGTCGATGGGGTGGTCGATATGGTGCTGGACGCCACTCGAGGACACAACATACCTCTGACGACGGAGCGCCTGTTTGGCTGGCATGCAGCCATGTTTCCAACCGGGTACAGCAGTCTCACCAAAATTCGTGTTGGCCAATGGCGTGACGATGCTCAGGGTCCGATGCAGGTCGTTTCAGGGCCGATGCACCGACAAAAGGTTCACTACGAAGCCCCCCCGGCGGCTCTGCTGGATGCCGAAATGGGTAATTTCCTGAATTGGTTCAGCATGGACAACCTCAGCGTGGACAGCCAAGACGACCCGGTCGTCAAAGCAGGTCTTGCGCACTTGTGGTTTGTAACCGTCCACCCGTTTGAGGATGGCAATGGACGGATCGCGCGTGCCGTGGGCGATATGGCACTGGCGCGCGCTGAAAAGTCAGCGCAACGCTTTTACAGCCTGTCGGCCCAGATTCAGCGCGAACGCGAAGAGTATTACGATCGTCTGGAGGCAACACAAAAAGGTGATCTGGATGTCACCGCCTGGTTGGAGTGGTTCCTTGGGTGCTTGCTGCGGGCCATCCAAAGCTCAAATGAAACGCTGGCGCAGGTTTTGGCCAAGGCTCGCTTTTGGCAGCATTGGGCTGGGATGCCGCTCAATGATCGGCAGATCAAGCTGCTGAACAAGTTGCTTGATGGTTTTGACGGCAAGCTGACCAGCAGCAAATGGGCGGCGATTGGCAAGTGCTCGCAGGACACCGCACTTCGCGACATTACCGAACTTATGGAGCGTGGTGTCCTCAAAAAATCTGAGGCCAGTGGCCGCAGCACCAGCTACGAATTGATGCCGTCTGGCGACCAAGCTTGCGACCAAACTTGAACGCCGCCATGTTCACTCTTTACTGCACCAAGAAACTGCTCGATCGAATTGGATATCCGGTGACTGTGCACGAGCCTGCCTCAACGCATCTTGGAAACTAAGTACCAGCACTAAAACCAGCTACGCTCAAACGCCGAGAAAGGCCGCCAGTTCGGGTTGCTGCCGCAGGACTTTCGAATCGCCAGCCAGCACCACCTGCCCTTTCTGGAGAACCACCGCGCGGTCCGATTGCGCGAGCACCTTACGAAAATCACGATCGACAATCAGGGTGGCAATTCCGTCCCGTCGGATCTCGGCGATGACGCGCCAGATTTCGGCAACGATCAAGGGGGCCAGTCCTTCGGTAGCTTCGTCCAGGATGATCAGCTCGGGCTGAGTCATCAGGGCGCGTCCGATGGAAAGCATCTGTTGTTCGCCCCCGGAGAGCTGACCGCCCAGGTGGTTCGAGCGCTCGCTCAGGCGCGGGAACGTGGTCAGCACCCGCTCGAAACTCCAGCCCCGCCGAAAAGATCCGGTTGGTTTGGCTGCCATGATGAGATTTTCACGGACGCTGAGATTGGCAAAGACGCCACGGCCCTCGGGAACATAGGCAACACCCTGGCGGGCCATCTCATGGGGCTTACCTCTGGAAAGATCCTTGCCAAATACTTGAATATTTCCTGAGCGCTGTACGACATGCCCAAGGAGTGTCCTAATCAAGGTGCTCTTGCCCATGCCGTTGCGTCCAAGCAGCCCGACGGTCTCGCCACGGGCGATCTGCAGATCGATACCATGCAAAACATGGCTCGAGTCATACCAGGCGTGGATGCCGCGGGCATCCAGAATCAGGTTATGCATAGCCTCAGATCTACTCACTCAGATCTGCTCAAGGTCTTGCTCGCCGAGATAAGCGACCTGCACTTCAGGGCTTTGACGCACAAAATCTGGCGCCCCCGAGGCAATCACGGATCCATTGACCATCACGGTGATGCAGTCAGCGACCCGGAACACGGCGTCCATATCGTGCTCGATCAGCAAAATGCCGTGCTGCGCTTTCAATTCGACCAGGAGCGCTAGCATCCGCTCCGTCTCCTCGGCCCCCATGCCCGCCAGGGGTTCATCGAGCAGCAGCACTTGAGGCGCAGTGGCCAGACACATCGCGATTTCAAGCTGGCGCTTCTGCCCATGACTGAGCAAACCAGCCTCACGGTCGAGAACCAGAGCCAGACCAGCACGGTCTGCGGCTTTGTGGGCGGCCGCGATGCTCTGGGCGCAACGATCAGCATCCTGCCACCAGGCCCAGGGCTTTGGGGTCGAGGCCTGAGCAGCCAGACGACAATTCTCCAGGACAGAAAAGCTCGGATAGATCGTATTACGCTGGTAGCTACGCCCAAGGCCGGCCCGGGCCCGACGTGGCTGGCTCCAACCGGTCACGTCCTGACCCATCAGTTCCACCCGACCGCTCGTCGGCGCAAGTTCGCCGGACAGAATATTCACGAGTGTGGATTTACCAGCGCCATTGGTGCCGATCACCGCATGGACACTGCCCCGGGCAATCTCGAGTGAGACCTGATTGACCGCAACCAGTCCGCCCCAACGCCGGGTGATCTCCTGGCCCCGAAGCAGCGGTCCGGATTCGCGTGGGTGGCTTGAAGCCCCCGACGATTCGATCGCTGATCGGCTCATCCGCGCATCCCCTCAATCTGGGCACGTCGGGAAGATCGACCCATCAAGCGATCCCGGATCTGCCCGGGTAGCCCCACCAGCCCGTTCGGCAACGCCGCGACACTCGCGATGATGGCGAGGCCCAGCCCAAGATGCCAGTGTTTGGCAAACGCACCGAAGATCGCTTCGGACTGGAAAAGTTCCTGCAACAAGGCAAACGCAAATGCCCCGATCAGCGCACCCCGCAAGTGCCCGATCCCACCCAGGATGACCATGATCAGTACCGATCCACTAAAGTGCCAGCTCATCAATTCCGGGTTGACGAAGCCGTCCTTGACCGCGAACAGAAAGCCCCCGAGACCTGCGATCGCACCTGAGATGGTGAATGCGGCCAGCTTGTATGGATAGGTCTCAAAGCCGGTCGCCCGCATCCGCTGTTCATTGACACGGATCCCGGCAAGCGCCCGCCCGAATCGCGAACGCTGGAGCAGGCTGAGAAACCCAAAAACCAGGATCAATGCGAAGAGCGTAAAGAAATAAAGAATAATTGGCCGATCCAGATCGATCCTCTCACCCAGTACGGGCTTCATCATCAGGTAGATGCCATCGGTTCCACCACCCAGTGGAGTGTCGTGAACCACGTAATAGGCCATCTGGGCAAAGGCGAGTGTCACCATGATGAAGTACACGCCTCGGGTACGCAGCGACAAGGCCCCCACCGCCATGGCATACCCTGCGGCCGCCAGCATCGCAGCGGGTAATAGCCACGCCACTGAGGCTGGACCATCCTGCGGCGAGAGCAGAACTGCGACGTAGGCCCCAATTCCAAAAAAAGCAGCCTGCCCAAAACAAACCAGACCGGTTCCGCCGACCAGGAGTTCAAGACTCAGGGCGACAATCGCAAAGATCATTACCTTTGTGATGAGATCAATGCCGAAACCGGCCGCCACCAGCGGATAGAGCGCCAAAGCCACAAAACTGGCGATCACAAAAATCACTCGGGGTTTCATGGCCTAGCCCGCTTTGAAAAGACCATCGGGCTTCCACAGCAGGATGACGGCCATCAGGACATAGACCAGAACGCCAGCGGCCTGCGGCAGCACGACCTTGCCGAACGTATCGACAAAGCCGATGAGCAGTGCAGCAAGCAGAGCACCCCGGATCGACCCGATGCCGCCGATCACCACGACCACAAAACAGATGATCAGGACTGAACCTCCCATGCCGGGATAGACGCTACTGACCGGAGCCGCCACCATCCCGGCGAATGCCGCAAGTGCCACGCCGGCCGCAAAAACCACGCGATAGAGGAACTGGATATCAATACCCAGGCTCTGCACCATCTCGCGATTCGCGCTGCCGGCGCGGATCATCATGCCAAGGCGTGTGCGTGTGAACACCAGGTACATCCCAAGCGCCAGAACCATGCAAACCGCCGAGATGAAAATCCGATAGACCGGGTAGGTCATCAGATCACCCAGGGGGAGTGTTCCCGAGAGGATTTCTGGCGCCTGCACGCCGTGGACATCATCCCCAACCAGGAGGCTGCGTAATTCCTCAAAAACCAGAATCAATCCATAGGTCATCAGCACTTGCTGAAGGTGCTCACGTTCGTACAAATAACTGTAAAAAATCCATTCGAGTACATAACCCAGCAAGATCGCCAACAAGACACCGGCCACCAGGACCGAGAAAAATCCACCACCCAACGTCGCTGCAACGATCGGCGACAACGCGAAGGCCATATAGGCGCCGATCATGTAAAAGCTGCCATGCGCCAGGTTGATTACGCCCATGATCCCAAAGATCAGGGTCAAACCACTTGCCACCAGGAACAACAGCAGGCCGTACTGCAGCGAGTTCAGGCACTGGATTAAAAAGGTCGTCAAGCTCATCAAAGGAGACGACAGCCACGACCTGGATCTGCGAGGGCCTTGCTGGCGATCCCGATGATCTTGTTTTCTTTACCGATGACCTGACGCAGGTAAATGTCCTGAACGGGGTTGTGGCTCTTGCCAAGCGTGAACGGTCCGCGTGGGCTGTCAAACTTCACTTTACTCAAGGCTTCTTCGAACTCCGCCTTTTTGCTGATATCGCCCTTGACGGCCGTCAGACCAATTTTGAGCATTTGCGCTGCGTCGTAGCCCTGCACAGCGTAGACATCGGGCTGCAACTTGTAGGTCTTGGCATAAGCCAGACGGAATGCATTGTCCCGCGGCGTGTTCAGGCTATCGGCATAGTGCAGCGTCGTTAGAAGGCCCTCGGCCTCACCGTTGAGGGCATCGAGCGTGCCGTCGGTCAGAAAGCCCGGGCCATAGAGGGGAATCGATTTCTTGAGCCCTGCTGCCGAGTAGTCCTTAAGAAATTTGACGGCGCCCCCACCGGCGAAGAAGGTATAGACCGCATCAGGCTTGGTGGCCGCAATCTCGGTCAGCAGGGCCTGGAACTCGACATTGGGGAATGGCAAGCTGAGTTCCTTAACGACCTTGCCACCGGATTTTTCAAACCCCTCTTTGAAGCCACGTACCGTTTCGTCACCGGTCGCGTACTTCCAGGTGATCGTCACGACGGTCTTATGACCCTTCTGGGCGACGACCTCACCCATCGCGTACGCCGGTTGCCAGTTGCTGAAACTGCTGCGAAAGATGTTCTGCGCGCACATGGGCCCGGTCACCGCATCCGAACCCGCATTGGGGACGATCATCAAGGTGCCGGTGTCTTTGGCCACCTTGGCCATTGCCATCGCGACGCCGCTATGGACGGTTCCGATCACGACGTCGACGTTATCGCGCTTGACCAGCTTGTTGATGTTGTCCGTTGCCTTTGACGGATCGCTTTCATCGTCGACCGAGAAATATTCGATCTCGCGCCCGGCGAGCTTTCCGCCCTGCTCAGTGACATACAGACGGAAACCGTTTTCGATCGCGAGGCCCAGGGACGCGAACGTGCCCGTTGCCGGCAACATCAAGCCAACCTTCAGTTTACCGGTGGTCTGGGCATGGACCATCGGTGCTGCAAGCGCAAGGCTGCAAGCAAGGGCTAGCCGGATTTTTTTAGTATTCATTCAATATCTCCTCACGGTGTTGACTGTTCGCTATGATGCTGAAAAAAATGATGGACCGCCTCAATCACCCGCTGTGCTTGATCACGGTGGGGGGAATGACGGCAATCAGGTAGCTCGACGAGTTCGGTTTGCGGCACCCAGCGTGCGATACCCCGAATCTGTTCGAGCGTACCGTACTCATCGTCAAGGCCCTGAATAGCCAGTAATGGGCAGACAATGGCGGGCAACTCAGACTCGATTGTCCAGCTCGAAAAAGCTGGGTCTAACCAGGCGTCATTCCAGCCCCAGAAGGCCGAGTCCGGATCCTGATGAAAGCGGTTCAGGCGCTGGCGCAATCCAGATTCGAGGTAAGACTTGCGCGCCCGCACGATGCCCTCGAGGCAAACCGCTTCGACCATGATGTGAGGTGCCAGCACGACCGCCATATCAACTTGCTGGACGAATCGAGCAGCGAACAGCAGCGCAATCGAGCCACCATCGCTATGGCCCAGCAGACCAAGGCGCTCTGAACGGGGATCGACGTCAAGCGCCTCTAAAAGCGCTGGCAAGACTTCGTGCGCTTGCTGATGCATGAAATCAATTCCCCAGTGATCATCTGGGGCCCGCGGACTCGATTGGCCATAGCCTGGACGGGAGTAAACCAAACCTCTGCAATCCAGAGCGGCGCAAAGTCGGGCTGGAAAGTCTTGCCATAGGGCAACCGAACCGAGTCCTTCGTGCAGGAACACCCACAGCGGCCTCCCAGCGCGCTCCCGGCCGACCCACTGGTATTCGATCGACACGGTCTGGTTTTGCCAGCGAACATCAGCGAATTCAACAGGCGACTGGGTCGTATTGGCACTCAAACTCGGGCTCAATCTCGTACTCAAACTCGTGCTCAAGTCCGACGCTCACGCTCCAGGGCACGCAATCGAAAGCGCTGAATCTTGCCGGTCGCAGTCTTGGGCAATTCACCCACAAATTCGACAGAACGAGGGTACTTGTGGGGTGCGAGCCGCTCTTTGACGAACGCCTTGAGTTCGTCCTCGGTAACGATCATGTCGGCACCAGCACCAGCGTCACCACGAGCACTCGGTTTGAGAACGACAAAGGCCTTACTCTTGATCAAGCCCTGGGCATCTTCAGTTCCAATGACGGCCGCCTCGAGAACGCCCGGATGCTGCGCCAGCGTCGCCTCGACTTCGAACGGACTGACATAGATACCGCTGACTTTGATCATGTCGTCGCTTCGACCGCCGTAAACATAACTGCCGTCTTCGTTTCGAACGTACTTATCGCCACTCTTGGTCCAGGCGCCCTGGAAAGTTTCCCGCGTCTTCTCGCGATTACCCCAGTACAACAGCGCTGCACTGGGGCCCTTAATGTAGAGATCCCCGAGTTCCCCGTCGGGCACGGGGGCACCGTGTTCGTCGCGCAACTCAACCGAATACCCTGGAACCGGCCAGCCCGTTGTCCCGTAGCGCACGCGCTCTGGTCGATTGGAGAGAAAAATATGTAGCATTTCGGTCGAACCGATACCGTCCACGATATCAATGGCGAAGTGACGCCTGAAGCGCTCGCCCAATTCAGCTGGGAGGGCCTCGCCGGCTGAAGACACCAGTCGAAGGGCGATTGCGTCGCGCGCAGGCAACTGCTCACTGGCCAGAATGGCCGCAAAACCAGTCGGCGCTCCAAAGAAAACGGTCGGCCGGAAGCCTCCAATCTCCCCGCGCCAGCGCTTGAAAATTGCCTCGGGAGTGGGACGTTCGCCCATCAAAAGCGTGGTGGCGCCCACACTCAGGGGAAAAGTCAGGGCGTTGCCAAGACCGTAAGCGAAAAACAGTTTCGCTGCCGAAAAACAGACGTCCTGCTCAGTGAGCTGCAGAACGTTTCTGCCGTAGAGTTTCGCGGTCCAGTAGAGGTTGGCATGGGTATGGACCGTGCCTTTCGGCCGCCCCGTTGACCCCGAGGAATAGAGCCAAAATGCGGGATCATCGGCACCCGTGCTCGCTGGCCTCTCGGCAGGCGGATTCGCGTGGATCAGGGTCTCGAGCTCAATGACCTCA